>Ga0265356_1000023_pt1 | contig 24097 bp, 20 predicted proteins | sample NZE4metagenome_FD_189075 | JGI IMG/M metagenome (GOLD analysis project Ga0265356, IMG submission 189075) | Rhizosphere microbial communities from Maridalen valley, Oslo, Norway - NZE4 | ecosystem: Host-associated > Plants > Roots > Rhizosphere > Soil | place: Norway: Oslo | collected 2017-09-15
GTTTGGACACCACGCCCAGACTACGTTGGTCGCGCCCGCGACAACGAAGAGATCATGAATGTGTCGATAAGCGGCAACGTACAGAGGGGCGTCGTTGCCGCCCCACGCCTCGTCGCCGTTCATCTCGGCGGCGAAGTCGAGGAAGAACTTCTTCCCGAGAGCTTTGGAGCCGTTCGCGCGCGCGACGATGGTGGCATCGAGGCTTCCGTCGACGATCTTGGTGAAGTCGATCTTATGGGGTTCCCAATTGACAAGAGGGATGCGTCCGGCGGCCAGGTCTTCCTTGGTGACGGTGCCGGTCCAGTCGTCGGTCCAGGCGTAGTAAGTGAGGTGAACCGGGGGTGTCCGCCCGAGCTTCGCCGTGGTCTGGGCCAGGTTGCTGGAGCCGTAATACTGTCCGAGCAACACACCCGCTGCCGGCTCCAGAATCGGCGATCCACTGCCATTTGCTGGACCGATGAGCGATCCGTGGGAAGCAACAATTGCGACTCCCGCTAGGACGGCTCTGCAAAGAATTTCCCTCATGGCTGTCACTCCTGCGACGAACTTCAATTCCGCGACGCTGCCGCCTGTCCTAATTCCGTGATGACAGACTTAATATAAACTTCCAATGATTTTCCGCGATACAGCGCAGAGAATACTAATACTTAAGGAGCGATTCACATGTCAGGATCGACTGATTCTCAAGCAGGCTTTCTCTCCCGGCGCCGCTTCTTTCGCTGGGCCAGTTCGCTCGCCGCAGTCCTGGGAGCAGCGCCGCTGGTTTCCTCCGCCAAGGCTCTTTCCTCGTCGATGGCATCATCCGATGGTGAGGACTACTATGCGAAGCTTGGCGTCCCGACGATTATCAACGCCGCCGGCACCTACACCACGCTAACGGCAGCCTGCATGCCCCCGGGGGTTCTGGCGGCTGTGCAGAAGGCAGCTCTTCATCCTGTGCGTCTGCACGATCTGCAGCGAAAGGCGGGCGAGTACATCGCGGGCCGCCTCAAGTGCGAAGGGGCGGTCGTGACTTCGGGAGCTTCGGGAGCCATCAGCCTGGCGACCGCGGCCTGCCTGCAGTATGCCAACAACGCCAACATTCTAGACATGCCGCAAGCGATTGACGGGATGAAGAATCAGGTCATCGTGCAGCGTGCGCACCGCTATGAATATGATCGCGCCATGTATCTCTGCGGGGCGCGGGTGACGGAGGTGGTCACTCTCGACGACTATAAGCGCGCTTGCGGCGCAGGCAACGGGGTGATGACGAATTTTTTCAACGCTGCGGAGGACGAGGATGGGATCGCCGCCGGTGCGCAGATCGGTCGGGAAGAGTGGCTGCGGGTGGCGCACGAATACAAGATTCCGTGCCACTTGGATGCAGCCGCGGACATGCCTCCGATCTCGAATCTATGGAAATACACGGGCATGGGTTTCGACCTCGTGGCTTTTTCCGGGGGCAAAGGAATACGCGGTCCGCAAAACGCCGGGCTGCTTCTGGGCAGGAAGGTCCTGACGGACCTGGCCCATGCGAACAATAATCCGGGAGACGGAATCGGCCGCGGCATGAAGGTGGCTAAAGAACAGATTGTGGGCATGGTTGCGGCGGTCGACTGGGTTCTCTCGCAGACGGAAGAGTCTATGCAAGGTGACTATCAGAAGCGGGTCGATCTGATCGCCAGTGCCGTGAAGGGTATCGCTTCGGTCCGGACGGAGACGGTGGTTCCGAAAATCGCCAACCATGTTCCACATCTCCTCATACGCTTCGACCCGGCGGTCACTGGCGTCACGACGGGCCAGATCGTTGACGCTTTGCGCAAGGGGACGCCCTCGATCGAACTGAACCCGAACACTGGCCAAAAGCCTAACCAGGGCATCCCGGCGGATACAAACACGCTCGTGGTTGGGGTATGGATGTTGCAGCCCGGTGAAGATGAGATCGTCGGTCGGCAGATTCGCGCGGCCCTTACGAAATAGGATCTAGAGCCGTAGTTCGCTTTAGATTTGTTGATCTTGCAACCACAGGTTTGCACGAAATGGCCTTAAGCTGTCCGAAGGCAACGATAGACGCGATGTCCATGGCGCGCCCAACAAGGATCGCGGGGTTCGACCGAGTCCCGGCAGATTGGTGCAGGCATGGCGTCTCGATGGGAAAGGGGCCCACTATCTGAGAGCTCAACAACCCAGACGTTCGAGGATGCGGTAGGGTAGCCAAACGCGATAAACTCGTTACAGGAAAATCCATGACAGCCGATCAGAGAAACCAACCGACCAACGACACGCATCCCGGAGACATCACACGGCGCGACTTTGCGGCACTCTTGATGAGTGCGGGACTGGCTGCGACGGTCCAGTCGGCAGCGGCGGTGAGCCTTGAAGTGGTCGAAACCGACGTCGAGATCAAGACTCCGGACGGAACTTGCGACGCCGCATTTATTCGTCCGAAAGCTGGTTCCCATCCGGGAGTGTTGCTCTGGCCCGACGCGTTCGGCCTGCGGCCCTCTATGCGCGCCATTGCGAGGCGTATTGCCTCTGAGGGTGACGGTTATTCCGTTCTCGTCCCTAATCCCTTTTACCGCGTTTCCAAAGCTCCGTTCACGGATGCCTCCACCTTCAACTTTCAGAATGCCGACGATATGGCGAAGCTCCGGCCGCTGATGGCGTCGGTGAACGCGGCCGGCAGTGCCGAGAAAGATGCCACCGCCTACGTTGCCTTCCTCGATGCGCAAAAAGAAGTGAACAAGGCAAAGAAGATCGGAACCCAGGGTTATTGCATGGGCGGGGCGCTGGTTGTCAGGGCCGCCGCGTCCTTGCCCGATCGCATCGGTGCGGGCGCATCATTCCACGGGGGAGGCCTGGTGACCGATAAATCCGATAGCCCGCATCTGCTCGCGCCGAAGATCAAGGCACGAATGTATTTCGGGATCGCGTCGAACGACGACGAGCGTCAGCCGGATGCCAAAGATAAGCTGAAGGAGGCCTTTGTAGCCGCCAAGGTTTCCGTCGAAATCGAAGTGTATGCAGCCTTGCATGGCTGGTGCGTGTCGGATATGCCCATCCGCGACGGCGTGCCCATCTATAACAAGGCCGAAGCCGAGCGCGCCTGGGCGAAACTCGTCGCGTTATATAAAGTGGCTCTGGCATAGCCGATGCCCGATCCAGCTACGGCCGGAGACGCGGTTGCGTATTTTTCGGGCATAGCACCCAAGGCGTGGCTACCACATTTGTCGCTCGGTCAATTTTGACCCGTCCTCATCCTCAACCATTTCGAACCAGTCGTAACCAGCACGCCAGGCGAAGACGTGGGGGAGGTTCCGTTTCTCCCCTAGGACGATGCTCGACCTTTGCGGAAGACCCAAAGAATGGGGCCACTCGCGGGGGCAGGCTGGCACCGCCTCGGCTTAGCGAGCCTTGAGTTTTGGAGGTGCCGGTTTTGGCGGTCTGTGCTTGCGGTTGAAAGGGATGTTGATCCTCGCAATGGGAAAGGCGTGTTTGTATTTAGAATGTGGCCGATCTGGTGCTCTGTTCGCTCACAGAGCTTAGACAGCGGTGTTGGAAAAGCCAACCGGCGATCTCGCGGTTACATTCATTGACCCTTTCAGTTAGCGCAACTCCATCGCTTTCAGCGCCAAGCCGCGAGCTACCGAGGTAAATTCGTTTCCTCCCCGAATTCGCTTCTTTCCGAATCGCGTTTCAAAGATTCTTCGTACCGCTGGTACAAATGAAGAGCCACCCGTTAGGAAGACCTTATCGACGTCTCTGGGCATAACACCGGAAGATGTAAGTAGAGAATCGACGCACGCAGCGATCTGCCCAACTTCGTCAGAAATCCACTCTTCGAAGGTCGCTCGTTCCACCACCGCCGCTAGATCCACGAACCCGTCCGAAAACTGAAATGTGGCCAGAGGAGTATTCGATAAGTCGCTCTTAACTTTTTGCACGGCGCGGTGGAGGTGAAAGCCGAGTTCTTCTTTTATGAAGTGGATCAGCGCTCTGATCTTCTCTGGTTCAAGCGATTGCGCGTGAACGCCTCTCAGCATTTCCAGCACGTCTTTGCCCCTCAACAGCGATAGATGGTGCCAACGCTCCAGCTTTATGTAAACCCAATTTGGAACCGTCAGGATCTTGCCCAGTGAACGCAACTCCGATCCTGCTCCAAGAGCTGGAGACACGAGGTGCCGGATGATCTTCGCGTCGAAGGCATCTCCCGCGACGCCCACTCCCGCATTACCGATGATGCTGCCCGAGGCTCGATCCCTGCGAACGGTGGGGCCAACGTGAACCAAAGAGAAATCGCTCGTACCGCCCCCGAAGTCCCCAATGAGGATAAGCTCGTCGTGATCGAGCGTGGATTCGTAATAATATGCCGCTGCTATGGGCTCCATCTCGAACTCCACGGATTCGTAGCCAGCCGCGCCGAAGGCAGATCGAAGTCGATCCTCCGCATAAATGTCATCTTCTGGGCTGTTTGTCCCCACAAAATGAACTGGCCTTCCGGCTACGGTAGATCTGATGTTGATCCCAAACTGATTTTCCGCCATCTCTCGAAGATCCCTGAGAATCCTTGCGATCAGATCTTCAAGCGTGTGCCTTCGACCGAAAACCTCCGTGCTGTGGAGACTACGACTGCTTAAGTATGACTTGAGTGATTGAATCAAACGACCCTTCACGTCCGCGGAGAGATATTGCTCAATAGCCTCAGGGCCTGTCCACGACTTCAGAGTATTGACCCCGCCCTCCTTCTGCCTCTGAAGGTATAGCAGTGATCGATAGGCATCAGTTAGGCCCCCCAAGTATGGGAACTTGGCAAGCTGAACTTCACCTGAGCGGTCGGCACAGGCGATGGAACTGTTCGTTGTCCCAAAGTCGATGCCGATCGTGCCTTTGCCCCTCATCCTTTTCGCGATCCTTCCTGCCCTAAGACTAGTGAGATCACGGTACGCTAGCAACGGGAATCGGTCGAGGCCAACAAGACCAAAGGGGTCCCAGCTGGTGTTGGATCGCCATAGAAGCGCTCGTCCTATGAGAGAGGATGTCAAGCGAAAACACTTCTCCACTCCTCTCCGCAAACCGTGCGCCGACATTGTTAGAGAGGCCTGTGAACAACAGTTGGGAATCGATTCAAGCCGGGGCTTGCACATTTTCCATTGTGAGCGATCAAGCTCAGACAGTCCCCCTGGGGAAGGCTATGCTGGTACATTCCCGGTGCTTCGTCACCGATCCTTCCGGGGAGGACTATCGAAGACGAACAGTGTCAGAGATCTGCGGAGGGTATAAGGCAGTGAAGTTCAGATTTTTACTGTTTCTCTGAATGGAGCCAACATTTTATCTACGCCGATCCAGAGTCCAGTATCGCCAAGCAGTGGAGGAAGCATGACCGAAAAAGTGGAGAAGGGTACGTCGAAGTTCGATTGGGTAACGGAGCGTTCCTCATGCGCGTTGCCGAAGGTTTTCAAGACGCTAAGATTACAAGTTGACGAGGACCTTAAGACTCGTAACGCCCTGCGCCCCGATAACTCCCCTTATAAATTTTCGCTGGCTGACAATGGCGGTGCCTTTAGCGCCCTTATGGAAGCCAAAGATGTGCACAGGTCGGTAATATTCAGCCTCGCCGAGCACGCGATTGTAGTACGGGATGAGAAAGGCGATGCCATGTTTGAGGTGAACGCGACCTTCAGTGACGAGGGCGAGTGCAGACTGAAAGTGAATGGCGAGGAGCGCGCCCTCTGGCAGGTGCGACGGATGGCTCTTGAAGAGCTGCTGTTTCGAGGCGTTTCGCCTGGGCCCCCTACGCCTACTAAACACTCTTGAGATTTCGTAGAGGATCGCCCGAACAGATCATTGCGTTACTTTTGCACGAAGAACTCTGACATAGAAGGTGCGCTCGCCGCTGCGCCCGGAGGATCTGATAACCCAAGGGTCTCCATTACAGTGCGCAGCATGCTTTGATGCTGATATACCGTAGCGGATGTTTGAGTAAAGTCGACCCTTACGCTCGGTCCCCAAAAAACTGCGGCGACGTGACCACCGCCGTATGCGGTATCGCTGTCTGCCGCTTCATCGAAGTCGACGATGAGGATGCCGTCCCCTCCGGAGGCGAATGCAGAGGAGTTGGACAAGGCGGCAATTACGTTCGTCTGCAACCAAGCGTCGGCCTGCTGAGGCGTTCCATTGTGTGCGTCGTCATCGACATTTGGAACAATGTAGGAGAAGTCAGGTAACGTACCGCTGGCCAGGTCCGCAGCGAACTGTGCAAACGGCCAGATGCATTGATTCGCCACCTGTGGGTTGTCGGCAACATCGGAGAGCATGGCAAACGGATTATGCCGAATCAGGTACAGGCCGGCATTTCCGCCGAGATAGCCCTGAGTAATACCTTCCGCATAGATCTTGAACGAGACGCCAGACGCCAGCATTCGCCGGGCCAGATTGTCTACATTCCAGACGGTGGTGGAACTGTCATCCGTGGTCAGCAACTGTCCCGTCGTCAGCATGAAATAGTTGCCGATCGACGGATGGGAGTTTGCGTAATAGTTTGTCGCAAGAGCTCCATTACTCATCAGGTTGTTGAGATTTGACCAATCGCTGGTATTGCCCACCACGGTTGCATAGCTCTGGTTTTCTTCGATTACGAGGACGATATGGTTGATCGGGAGTGTCTGTAACTGCACGGTGACGGTTGCCGCACCCGACCGTGACGTGTCCTGGGTGCTGGTGCCGGTCACGGTCACGGTAACCGGCGAAGCCGGCGCGGTGACAAGCCCGCTCGCGCTGATGGTGCCTCCGCTGGCAGACCACGTAACCGCGGAACTGTAGGTTCCCGTTCCCTGAACCGCTGCATTGCACTGCGACGTTGCGTTCGTCACTACCGCCGAAGGCGTACAGACCACGGAGACTGACGAGATGGAGGATGAATTCGGGGAGGGTTGGTTGCCGTCGGCACCGCTTCCGCACGCCGTTTCCGTAAGCAGAATCGCACACACCGCAAGGGTATACAGGAGTAGAGTGTGCGCTCTCGTTCTCCTCAGCTTGTGCGGAGAATCGCTCATACGAGGCCTCAGGTTGCGCGGCCCAGAACCCGGTACAGTGCCCAGGCGACTTTGCTCATGGATCCGCTCCCTTGATGAAAAGATGCGGCGTGCCAATGGAAGGCACGCCGCCAGAGGAACCAGGCGTATGACCCTGGAGAGAGTCCGTTCTGGTTTCCTTCACATCGGAACCAGAGTACGGAGTCGCCTGTTAGTCGTCTGGTCAGAATTGCTCACACTCGCGGGCCAACGCATACCGCAGCCCGCCGATCCCGCGGGGGGTGATGAGATGGTCCGCCGCCGAGTAGGATTTGGCTCGGCAGTTTACCTCACGAGGATCATCACATGAACATCGCATCCATCGGCCACCGATCTAGGCAAGACCACCTTTCACCTTGTTACATTGGGAGAGCGCAACAAGATTCTGCTGCGCAAAAAATTCTCAGGCTGCAATTGCTGGCCTACACCGCCAATCTGCCCGCGTCGTTAATCGGTCTAGAGGCCGTGGAATCATAGATCTCCAAAATTGGCTGATGCCGAGGGGGAGTCTCGCGCTTCGGCTCACCTGTGCCCGGCCACGGTGGCCGAGGCAGCGTGGAACAAGAGAGTTGATATAGCCTTGAGGACATGCCGGGCAGATGGATGCTGGCCACCACAACGGAGTTGACCTCTATGATGCGCAAGATCATTTCGATATCATCCGTTTCCCTCCTTTTACTCGCGCCCTTCTTACTCGCTCCCTTCGCGTGGCCGCAGGTCACCAAAACGCCGGTCAGCCCGCGGGGACCGAGTGTGGCTGCCGGCAGCCAGGGCGTGGTTGTTTCCGGCAGGCCTGCCGCCACTGCGGCCGGCATCAAGATTCTGGAACAGGGCGGAAACGCCGCCGATGCAGGCGCCGCCACTCTGCTGGCACTCTCCGTGACCTATGTAGGCGCGTTCTGCGTGGGAGGAGAGGTTCCCATTCTGGTTTATAGCGCTGGCCCGAAAGACGACCAGAAAAGCGTGAAGCTGCTGGAGGGACAAGGGGAAGCGCCTCGCGACCCCAAAGCCATCGCCTGGTACATGGAACACGGAATCCCGGAAGGGGACGTGAAAGCAGCGGCCGTGCCCAGCACCATAGATGCGATCGTCACCCTGCTGAAACTTTATGGAACTAAAAGCTTTGAGGAGGTCGTGCAGCCGACGCTGGCCATTCTGGACGCTGGGGGTCCGAGCTGGTATATCGACACCGGCGGGGGGCAGAGGATCGAAACCGGTGTGAACTGGCAGGCGGACATGGCGGTGACCTTTCGCAAATTGGTTGAGTCGGAAAAGTCCGCGAAAGGTACGCGGCAGCAGAAACTGCAAGCTGTCTCTGACCGTTTCTATCGCGGCGACATCGCCGACGCGCTGGAAGCCTGGTATATCGAAAAGGGAGGTTTCCTGCGCAAGGCGGATTTGGCCGCACACAAAACTCCCGTGGTGGATCCGCTCCAAACCACGTACCGTGGCTACACGGTATACAAGGCCGGTCCGTTGACGCAGGGTCCTTATCTCTCACAGACACTGCGCCTTCTGGAAGCCTTCGACCTGAAGAAGATGGGCTTCAATTCGGCGGATTACATCCACACCGTGATTGAAGCGGAGAAACTGGCGCTGGCGGATCGCGACGAGTATTACGGCGATCCGAGTTTTGTGAAGGTTCCGATGCAGCGGTTGCTTTCCGATCAGTACACCGAAATGCGACGCAAGCTGATCGATCCGAAAAAGGCATCTCTCGAGCTCCGGCCGGGCGACCCCTACAATATGAAACCGAGCAAGCCGCCCACCATCACCGGCCCCTGGCATGGCGGAACCACCGTCATGTGTGTGACGGATAAGTTTGGGAACGTGATTGCGGCCACTCCCAGCGGCCTGTCGAGCACAGCTGGCGTGGCCGGACGCACGGGCATTATTCACGGAAGCCGGCTCAGCAGCCTGAACACGTTTGCGGGAACTCCGGACGTTATCCAGCCCGGCAAGCGGCCGCGAATTACGCTGAGCCCCACGCTTCTTTTCCATAACAACGATCCAGTGATGGCCATCTCGGTCGCGGGAGGCGACCAGCAGGATCAGGCTGCCATCCAGGTCATCCTCAACTACGTGGAATTCGGCATGAGTCCCGAGGAGGCGTTTAAGGCGCCGCGCTTCTCCACCGAGCATTTCATCAGTTCCTTCGGTCAGGACCATGCCAGCCTGGGCAGCCTCTCTGTGCCCATCACCCTCTCCGAAGCCGTGCAGGCCGACTTGAGGGCTCGCGGCCACGTGGTTACCGCCAGCCGCGGCGGAGTGGGCGGAGTGGCGCTGATCGGCATTGACCCCAAGACCAGGAAGTCCACCGGCGTGGGTCCGGCGGCTGGCAAAATGGAATAGACCCCGGGAGAGACAAAAGTCTCCAAAAAAACGCCGGGCGATGCCGCAACGAAGTGCGGTGGTGTGCATACGTAGTGCTTGACTTCGCCGACATTGTTAGACTGCGACCTGTAAAGCTGCTGGAATTGATTGTTTGACACGGAGGAACTGATTAGACCGTGCTTCCCGTCGCAGGTAGCCTACGCGGGCCAGACCATTGTTCGGTGTTCGGAAATCGTAACAGGTGCAAACGACACCAAGGAGGCGATCGGGAGTCGTAGGTTGGCGCGGCGAATGGCAAGCCTGTGATAATTTTGATCGGATGGAAGTTGCTCGTCTGGACGAAATTCGCAGCGTGACCGTCGCTCCTGCGGTCATCGAGAGAACGATGAAGGCGCTGCGGATCTACGGTTCACACCGGATCGAAGGCCTTGTCCTTTGGCTTGGCAAGGTGGAACCGGGCATCGGAGGTCTCATGAAGCTCAGACTTGTCCTGTTTCCGTTCTGTGCACTGTTGTTCTCTTCTTTGCTCTCGAATGCGCAACAGGAGCGGGAGCCGCGGTTGTGGCTGACCACGCCTGACCGGGCTGCCCTTGTGGCAATGCAGCCAACAGCACTGCGCTTTTCTTCGGAAGCAGTTCAGCTACCCGTGCTGACCGTGGACGATGCGCAGCATTTCCAAGCCATGGATGGCTTCGGTTTTGCGCTGACCGGAGGCAGCGCGCAGTTGCTGATGCGCATGGGCGCCGCACAACGGACGGCCCTGCTGAAGCAGCTCTTTACGACGGGCGGTGACGGGATCGGAGTGAGCTACCTGCGGGTGAGCATCGGAGCCTCCGATATGAACGAGCGCGTGTTCTCATACGATGACCTGTCGCCGGGCGAGACCGATGTGGATATGGCGAAGTTCAGCCTGGGGCCGGATCGCGCGGATGTGATTCCGGTGCTGAAGGAGATCTTGGCGATTCGGCCGGGCGTCAAGATCCTGGGTTCACCCTGGTCCGCTCCGGCGTGGATGAAAACAAACGGCGATGTGAAGGGCGGTGAACTCAAGCCGGAGTACTACGCCGCGTTCGCCAAGTATTTCGTGAAGTACATCGAGGGGATGCATGCGGAGGGAATCGCGATTGACGCGATCACCGTCGAGAATGAGCCGTTGAATCCCAAGAACACACCCAGCATGGTGATGTTTGCGCCGCAACAGGACACATTCATTGCGAAGGACCTGGGACCCGCGTTTGAGAAGGCAGGAATTCGGACGAAGATTCTGCTCTACGACCACAACCCAGACGTGCCCTCGTATCCGCTGTCGATTTTAGGCGATCCAGCAGCCAGCAAGTATGTGGATGGGACGGCTTTTCACCTGTACGGCGGCGAGACAAGCGTGCTGACAGAGGTGCATGATAAGTATCCGCAGAAAAACCTGTACATGACCGAGCAGTCAGTGACCGGCCGGCGCAGCCAGGGGCCGCTGGGAATAGCGGAGCCCGTGAGCCGCGTGATGATTGGCTCGACGCGGAACTGGAGCCGCAACGTGCTGCTGTGGAATTTGGCGGCTGATCCGCAGAACGGACCGCACACGAACAACGGGGGATGCACCGGATGCTCCGGGGCGATCACTTTGGATGGCGATGCTGTCACTAAGAATATTGCTTATTACGTAGTCGAGCATTTCTCGCAGTTCGTGCCGCCAGGCTCGGTGCGGGTAGCTTCGAGCGAGATGGAACAGTTGGCCAGCGTCGCCTTCCTGACTCCGGAGGGTAAAGTAGTTCTAGTAGTTTCAAACACAGGAAATTTTCCTAAGCCCTTCGCGGTCAGCTACCACGGAAAGGTCTTCCAAACCGTGCTGCCCTCGGAGTCCGCGGGGACTTATGTCTGGTAAGCGCGTATCCTTGACGGTTCCTGGTCAGCAGGCATTGGCGATGGTCGCGGTAAAATTACGTAGGTTAGGATAAGCCAGAAATTCCACTCGGGCATTCTGGCAGACAAGAATAAACACCCGGTGTTTTGCCGGGAATTTGGCGTGGTCCGGGGTTGCGCCACGGTTGACCAGTTCAAAACCCACAACCTGACGTATTACTTGGAGCAATTTCTTTCAATACCACCGATGGACGGCCATTTCTTCCTGTTCACTTCGGGCTGGGACGACAGTTGGGCAGCAATCCTAATGGCCCACCCCTTTCAGACATCCGGGTTGTTAAACTTGACTGAATGAATCTTCGGCGTCATGTTGTCTGTACTAACTGAGCAATTAAGAACAGACATACTAGTCCAGTACGATAGATGATCGCTCATCAAGTTAGGACGGGGTGGGGGATCGACCCTGACGTGGCCCTTTCCGTTCGTTCATCTTCTTCTGAGTGGTACAGTCACCCGACTGTCGCGCCGCACTCTTAGTTGTTGAGCATCGCCTCTTCCACGGGTAAACAGCGCGACATAGATAACAGCCAACTTAAAGGATGGTGGCATTCATGGGCCTTCTTTGTAACACCCCCCAACAGCCGTCGGGCACGATTCTTCCCTTGGACGAGGTGAAGCGCCTCGCGATCGTTGGTGCCCTCGACGGATGCGAAGGCGATTATCAACGAGCGGCGCGTCTCCTGTGCGTTGGCAGAACCACACTTTATCAGATGGCGAGGAAGTACAACTACCATGTGGTCACAGCGCAAGGAGAGGCATTGACCATCTCGCCGCCAGGACGCACTCTCCGGCACGGAGACCTGACGCGTCAGGGCACGAGTTCACAAATTGTCGAGTTGCTCATGCAAGGCTGTGAGAACCAAGAAATAGCTCGTCAACTCCACCTAACTTGCAGAACAGTGAAAGCGCATTTCAACCGGTTGTTCCGCCATTTCGCAATTACTAGCGGAATCAAGCGAGTAAAACTCGCGACCCTGTTATACCGGAGACAATATGTCAGCAAATGATCTATATGGAACACGCATTCCAAGCGAGCGTGAACAGCGAGTCATCCACCTTGTCGCACTAGGCCTGAAGAATCAGGAAGTAGCGAAAGAGATAGGCATCACAAAACAGGTAGTCAAGAACTATTTGCGCGTGATTTACGATAAGCTTGGTTTTTACAACCGCGTCGAACTTGCACTCTGGCACGAATCGCGACGGTTGACGCGACCTACGCATTCAGTCGACGGTAAATGAGCTTCCGAGGAACGAAGCGCGTCCGGTGAGTCTCTGCACCCCATCGAGGGAGTAGGGCTCACTCGATACACCTCTCTGCGTCTTGCGGTCGTCTCACAAAGTGAAGAATGTGCCTAAGAAACAGCCTCGGTGTGTGGGGCTGACAGGCACGCCCTGTCTGTGGAGCAGTTTTGCTCAGACTACCGTTGTGCGACCAACTACCTTGTGGGGGCGGATGAGATTTGGCAGGCTGTTTCGCAATCAGGTCCGCAGAGATTCGCCAACATGAAGGAGATGGTTATGGGGAAAGTAATTGAGTTTTATGTACCTGCGATCTCCCACAAACCCTTGAAAGGCGCTTCGGAGCAGCAATGTGCAAAGGTGATCGAGTTTTGCACGCAGACACCAGTCGACTCATTTGCTTGCGACGAAGTTCATGGGAATTGGACAAGCGCGCAAGGCGTCGCTTGTCCGAGTCGCGATCCGCAAACGGCCCCGCGCAATCTGGAGGCCACTGGAACAGCCTTCCGAGGGAGGGCAACTGACTCAGAGGGTTTCGGTAGGCCGAGTCGATTGTCTCGATCATGGATCGGCAAAGAGTATTCTGTTCGTCATAGGCAGGCATCTTCCAAGGTCGTGATGCAGCCCGGCCTGTTGGCTGCGCCACCACGGGAACGGGATGGACAAACAGGAGAGGGCCGCACCCGTTCCTTCACTCCTTCATTCCCGACAATCCACTATTGCCGTTCAACGATGTCCGTTACTGGAAGCGGACAGCCTCAGACGAGATGGCCAACACCGGTCTGAGGGGACCACTTCGACACCACGCAATTGGAATACTGTTCTGAGCCTGTACAAAAGTGACCATCCTGGGTGCGGCTTTGAGACTAGAGTGAGATTTTGGCGCAGTACCTTCTTCGGCGCTGAAGCAGCCAGGAAGCCAATGTCAAAACACGATTCTGTCACTAAACGCACACGACGCCCGAAATCGGATAAGCGTGTGTACTAGACAGCGCGAACGATGACGGCTTTGAGGGAACTCGCAAAGGCAGCCAAGCTACGCGGATCTCCGAAGCCGCTCTCGCAAAGTGTTTAAGCGTGAATGGACACGGCATTTGTGTTTGTCGAAATTGGGGATGCACGGCATGAATCCAGAGCACCTCGATCCTGAACCTTCTGATCGCTCATTACCCGCCGATGTTCTCCTGAGGCCAACGCCTGACGAGGGGGAGGAAGAGGATGGCGACGGCAACAGAGATGATGGCGATGCCGATGAAGGCGAGGGCTACTCGGAGTGAGGACAGAATATGCCCCACGTTCAGATTGTGAAACGACGGTCGAAGAGAACGAAATCGGTCGTGCCTGTCAGCCTCCGGATTGCCGGGAGTGAGGCCAGTCATTTGGCACATACTCTAGATATCAGCAACCATGGTGTAAAACTCGGTGGCTGCCTGGGCGAGATGAAGGTTGGAGACAGGATCGACATTCGCTACCGCCACAAGCAGGCACAATTCCGAGTCGCTTGGGTCATTTCTCACAAGGGCTCCTCGGAGAAGCAAGTCGGGGCCGAGTGCCTAGAACCGGGGAAGCAGGTTTGGGGTGCGCCCCTTTCTCAACAAGTGGATGAGTACGAAGAGAAAGAGTGACCGCGATTGGACCCAATTGTGTCCGGTAGAAACGAGGCCGACCCGAGTTAGACGAAAGGGTGTTGGGGAACCCCTTGTGAGAGTGATACGCCCAGAATTGCATGTTCCTGGAAACGTTCTCTGTGATCGATGAACATTCGACCCGTGGAATCCGAGACGCTGTAGTGCGGATGTGATGACCGGGTTACCGTTGGCCAAATCGGCAGGGCGGAAATGGCTAGAGCGGAATTAAGCGGTACGTGAATCGCAAGGTTTTGCCTTGCTGTCTATTATCCGGGCAAACCTATCGCAATCGTGTTTGTCGAACGCTTCCTGGACTACCTTAGACGGCTTGCTTGTGGGTGGGGGACCGAGGAGAATCCACCGGCATGTCGTGCAGCCCCAAGCGCCGAAGGTTCTATCCTCAAGCCAAACTAGCTCTCTGTCCATGTAGCAGTTTACCGCCAGATCAGGCCGTCTTCCTGCCTTGAGCTGACTGGGTCGATTTTCCACAACCCGATGTTCATCCGTCACAGCCGCGATGTTCATTTGTCACAGACAAACTCTCAAAGCGAATGCTACTATCCATCCAATCCGATTGCTTGTCCACGGGCAGGAAACGAAAACTGGCGCGCCAACTACTTTCGTTCTCTGCACCTTACCCGCCTGGCCAAACCTACTAATGCACCCTGCTGGAGAGTATCGACTTGCTGTTGGTACAGTTCGCATAGCTTCCTCGCGGTTCGGTCTATGCTGCGCAACCTTGATTTATTCATCAATTCCGCGGTTTGCGGGAATCGCCGGAAGCATGCCATTTCGTCAACTGAGAGCATCAACTGAAACAGGAACGGTGGCGGATCCTACTTGACTGTGGCGAGGACCTTCACCCGGTCTTGCGACGAGATTCGGCTCACGTATCCGACTGCGCCTGGAGTGGCAGAGACATATTCGATAAGGGCCGATTCGGAATCGAATACTTTGGGCATGGCACCCTGTCCGGTGAAGACCAATTTGCGCCATTCCGAGCGAAATTCCTCAGGACTCTCGCCGACATGGCTTTTCAAAAAGACTTCGTGCACTGGTCCACCTTTTAAAGTCACCGGCACAGCATGAGAACCGTCGGCGAATCTGGTTCTCGTTCCCATGAAAATGGCGCGCAAATCGGCATTTGTGATTTCCGAAATCTGCACACCCTTGTTCGCCACCAGCACGACATCCTGCGCTCTGGCCGCAGACCATGAGCCAAGCGACGCTAACAGCAGGATTAAGAAACAAGTTTTACTCATGTTCCGACTCTCATGGTGCTATGTCCCGAAACGCTTAAAGCGAGCTAGAAGGTGAAACCGATCTTGGCTGCCAACATTTTCGAGTCCGGAGCCAGGCCATTTGGGTTGTTGCTGGTGTAGTACCCAAGTGCAGTTCCGTGAAGGAAATGGCTTTCGAGCTTGGTGTAAAAGTACTGGTTAAAGTCGTAACGTCCGGACAGCACCCAGTCTTTCGAGTAATTTGCAGGCTGGGTTGTGTCCCCTGCCTTGTTGACGTAGTGGCTGTAGTAGGTTCCTGCTTGAAACTTTTTGCTAAGTCGATAACTTCCCATTGCGAACCAGGATCGCCCATCCGCCACAAATGGAAACAGGGTCGACCCAATCGTGATGGTCGCATTGATCGGTTCCCGGTCATATTCCGCCGCCAAGTAAACCTTTCCCCGGCTAAACTTGGCGTACATTGAGGGGGTGAAAGTAGGCGGTACATGTATGCTCCCGGTAGGCGCTGTCCCGTCTACCGCCTGCACATTTCCGCTGGCTCCGATGTCCAGCCCTTTTACGGGTGTTTCCCATCGCACATCACCCCCGTAGGTCTTGCCTCCCAGAGAGTTCGTAAACACCAGTCCGAGGTCAGCGAACTGTTTGATATAACCGTCATTCAAGTCAACCGTTGCCTGTCCCGCGTACCCATCATAGTGGAGCGTTCCGGCCCGTTTTCCAAGGAAAAGGGCGCCGTAAACATCTCCTCCCACGTGCGCCAGGTAAAAGCTCTTGTGGTCGATTGGGTAAGAGCCCTGTGGCAAAAGTATCCAGAGGAAAACTGCGTCTATGTCCTGGGAATCATTGAATAAGCCCCAGACAGTCTTGACCTTGCCGGCCCGGATTCCAAAATGATCATTGACTCTATAGTCTCCTGAGGCCCAATCCACCTGAAGGTTCGAGCCGCCGAACTCTCCCAGCTGATACATGTGCAACTGAATGCCGACGTGCAGGTTATCGCCCAGTGAGTCGGAGATGGTCACTGCGCCATCCGTCCACTGAAGGCTGCCATCACTCGATTTCATGGACAGGTAGTTGTTGCTGGAACTGAACAGAAAGCCCTGGCTGACAAACCCGTGGACCGCAATTCCCGCTGAGTCTTGCGCGTACAAGGTTCCCGTGCAGCTACAGACACAGCAGGAACAGATTGAAAGGAACAGGAGCAGATGTCTTGACAACAGGCGCATACGCTGCACTATGTGCATCCCGAGGACCAAGCCTCAGTTTCGCCTCAAGTGATTGATTCGCATCGTGTTTCCCGATAGGAGTCGCTGGGATGAAAGCGCCCACAATTATTCTCGATGGACACCGTTCCGGATTATGGACAGTCTGTTTTCATTGCTGGAACGGAAGCTCATAAACGCGGAAGGCGCTGCGAACGCAGCACAGAGCGTCCCGTAGGTGTCCAGAACAGCTGGCGCTATGCCGGACCTTGCATTGCCGAAGCCGCCGCGCTTGCCCCCTCCGCCGCGTAATCTTTTATCCGAGCTAAACCCTCGGCGCCGATTATCGTGACGGCAATCTAACGCCGAAGACGCCAAGATGTCGTCGCTCTCTCCCTGAAGAATCAAAGTCCTGCTGTGGAGCGTGCCATGCCTCTCTGTTTCGTTCGTCCGGAGTTTCGCCGGTTGGACTCAATGAAAACTCCAACACTCTCCGCCGGCATGGGTTCCGCAAACAAGTATCCCTGGGCTGACCCGCAACCGGCCAACGCCAAGAGTTGGCGTTGGTTAGGCGTTTCCACACCTTCAGCGATCACTTTGAGCTCTAGATTACGCGCCAGTCCGATGATTGTCCTAACGATGGCGTAGTTTTCGGCATCCATCGTCTTAACAAACGACTTATCGATTTTCAGAGTGTCGACTGGAAAGCGACGGAGATAGCTCAGAGAGGAATATCCGGTACCAAAATCGTCGATGCTCAGCTTCACCCCCAAGGTCCGTAGCTGCGACATTGCTTGAAAGCTCGCTTCAACGTCGTTCATGGCCAAGCTCTCGGTGAGCTCGATGGTTATGCACTGCGGATCAATCGCACTCTCTTCAATTGCATCTTTTACGTGTCCAATAAACCCGGCGTGAGAGAAATGCTTTGAACTGATGTTGATGCTGACATATAACGGCGGGTCCGCAGGATAGCGCTGTCGCCAACTCGCCGCCTCTAAACACGTCTTCTTTAAAACCCAAACACTAATAGGAACAATCAGGCCGCACTGTTCTGCTACCGGGACAAAAGTGCTTGGTGATATCGAATTCGATCCCGAGGGCTGCCAGCGCAAGAGTGCCTCGAAGCCCTGTACTGCGCCCGTATCTACCGCGACGATTGGCTGGTATTGAAGTGTCAATTCTTCATTCTGGAGCGCTAACCTCAGCTTGGCTTCTAGAAGAAGTCGGCTCATGACTTGCTCGTGCATCGTGCGGTCAAAGAGCTCAACGCGAGCCTTGCCTTGGCTTTTCGCACGATACATTGCGATATCGGCATTCTGAAGCACCGCCTCCGCAGATGTCTCTGGTGATGTCAGCGCGATGCCGATTGACGTACTCTTGAAGACCTCAAGTCCCTCTATTAGGAACGGCCGTGTAAATGAAGACTGGATTCTCTGGGCTACACGGATGGCATCGCTCGGGTCGGCAACATCCTCCACTAGAACCGTAAACTCATCCCCACCCAACCTGGCTATGGTGAGGTCTCTGCGCATGCATGCCCGCAGTCTGTTGCTCACTTCTTTGACTAGAATGTCCCCGGTGGCGTGGCCATAGCAGTCATTGACGAGCTTGAAGTCGTCGATATCAATGAAAAGAACGGCAGCGGCATGCTGGGGATGCCTTTTCATCCGATCCACGACGCTTTGTAAACGTCCCAGAAAGAAGGCCCGGTTCGGAAGGCCGGTGAGCGCGTCGTGGGTGGCGTTAAAAAGCAATTCTTCCTGAGCATGTTTCCGCTCTGTTATATCGCGGGCGTTGTAAACAAAACCGCCGATATTTGTGTGCTGAATCAAGTTTCGAACCACGCACTCGAAAAAGAGCCACCTTCCGTCTGCATGCCGTAGCCGGAACTCAACGATCGGATTCTGGCGATACACTACCGATCGCGGCCCCGTGCTCATGGTCCTCGCGAAATCGTCCGGATGTACTAGGTCCACCATGTTCGTTCCCACGAGACTCTCTTCATGCACCGCCAGAACTGCATGAACGGAAGGACTAGCGTACTTAATTTGGCCAGAGGGGTCGGCGATAAGAATGATGTCGGCTGACTGCTCGGTGAGAGCGCGGAAGCGCTCTTCGCTCGCGCGAAGGGCGTTGCGTTCGGCTTCTTGCACCTGGCCGAGATGCTCTTGTCTCTTGAGTCGGAGAAAAAGTATCAGGATGCTGGTCGCTGTCAATATTGCGGCCGCCAGCAATTCGTATCTAGCTCTCAGCGCAACACCTTGGGCCCATGTGTCCTCGGCTTCAATGGCGATCTGCACTTGGTACTGCATCAAGTCGAACTGGAGACCGACGGTCTGGAAATCGGCCAGCTTAGCCTCGTCAAATTCCCCAACTTGCATCAGGACCCATTGGTGACCAGCCGACGTAAGGTAGTTGTCTAACGCGGGCCACGCATTCTCCATGGCAACGGTGTGATAAGGATGAAGGTGTGCCGCCAGCACTACGTTAGGGAGTGCGTGTCTTGCCGCCAGCATTTCCTTGTCCGCTTCGGGGGTCAGGTTCTGGTTTTTCAGGGCTGTCAACGTGAGATTGTTGATCTCTCGCGTAAGCAGTGCAATTTGATTGAGAGTCACTTCGGCCGAGTGGGCTTCGGCGATTTGATTCCCGTGAAACCAGGAGAGCGCAGCCAATACGACAATGGCCGTCGCGAGAAAACCAAATACAACCGTCAATCTCGGACGTTCTACTAGACTCTGTAATCGCGGGTTGAGAATTCTCTGCGTGGCCCGGACCGTTTTAGTCATGAAGACCCGAACGGACCTCTTCGCCAGCGCGTCTGTGCAGAAATTGGACATAAGAGGATCGGTTGATCCGCCTTACAGCAAGTGCCAAATACTACTATCGAGGATCAGGTTCGGCTTTGGCACGTCCGGATGAGGACGCCACATTACGAAAGTGCGTGCGGTTTTGAGGGCAGAGTGTCACGAAGTGACTGTGGGTGACGAATCGGAACGTCTATTCCCGAAGTCGTGATGCGGTTTCCCCTTTTCTTCTCTTACGGACGGGGCATAGCTGCCGATGTCCTCGTTCGAGAACCCCGCCAAGGGAGTCCCAGTCTATACCAGCGTCAACAACGCCATGGCCTCGCCCTGCGTTCATTCTGAACAATGAACGGGAGGTCGACAATCAGGTGGCAGCGCCGGCTGAAACGAGAACACCTAACTGGCACCGAGCGAGCTTTTCGATGATCGACTCCATCCCCACTTTTCCCTCGCCCGGCACTTAAGCCGGGGCGTTTGGTCCTTTTAGATTTTTATTTCTCCTTCTTTCCGAGCAGGCCGCTGATCGCATTCGCGGGCTTTCCCTTGGTTGCGGCCATCGCGTCCCCCAATTCGCCCTGCGCGATGCCGCCCGCCACGCCTTTCATGTCGGGGATGAAGTGAGGATTCGAGGTCGTGCCCTCGATTGCGAAGGGGATGCCGCCCTTGCCGCCAGCCAGCGAGGCCACCTGCGTCAGTCCGCCTGCGGCGCCGCCTTTAAGGTCGGCCAGCATCTTGAAGTTCAGCGCCCCCACCGGGCTCACCGTCCCCGCCCCGGTGATGACACCGACCGCCGGAACTGTCAGGTTAATGTTGTCGGCCTTCGTGCCTTCGGGAGCCACACGCGCGTTGAGGCTCGCATTCTGGATCGAAGTGTCCGGATTCGAAGCAGCCTTCCCGGCAAAGGCCGACAGCGCACCCAGTTTTGATCCAAGGTCGAACCCGGTCAGCTTGGTGTTGGCTAACCGCACCGGTCCCGTGATTACCAGCTTGTCCAGAGGTCCCACGATACCCAATTCCGCCGACAGCGTCCCGCCCTTCAGCTGCGAGCCCGACGGAAGCACTACTCCGAGCGATGGCAGCATCGCTTCCAGTTCATCGTCAGGCATGTCGGGCGCATCCAGCTTCATGTTCAACACCTGGGTCTCGCCCTGCGTTCGGAAGCTTCCCGTTAAGTGCGCCAGGGCCTTCCCGATCGAAATGTCCCCTTCCGTCAGCGTTCCGGATTGCTTATCGAGATCGACATCCACCGTGTGCTTGACCACTACCGTCTTCGGAGCAAGCGTGCCCTTCGGCGAAAACTTCAGCTTCGTGCCGGTAAGTGTGCCGACCGCTTTTGCGTGGCTGCCATTCGAGTTCAGGGTCCCGTCAAGATTCGCCAGCCCTCCAAGGCCGCTTGCGGGATCGATAAATCCTGAGGCCCCAATATCCAGGTTGTTCACCTTCACCGCGGCCTCAAACGGGGTCTTGGCGGCGTTTTCGGCGTTGATCGGGCCAGCTTTCCCCGAGATCTTCGCGTCCCCTCCCCCCGGCAGCTGAGCCGTGAGTTTGAATGGGAACTGTGAGGTGAAGGAAAAATTCTCGACGCCAATGTTCACCTTGTTATAGACCTGCGGTTTGGTTGACGAATTCGCTTTCCCGACAATCAACTTTCCATTGTTTACCTGCAGATTTGCCGCCGAGAAATTAGACGGAGATGTGCCTCCGGGCGTCGGCTCTTCCGGCGCCGTGTTAACGGCGACCTCGCCTATGCTCGAGAAATTCCATTTCCCGTTGGCAGCTTTCAGCAGCGTGATCTCGGGCTGCTCCAGCTTGAGTTCGGTCACCTTCAGTTGTTTCGAGAAGATAAGTGGCATGAGTTCCACGCCGACCTTCAGCGACCTCGCTGTGATGAAGGGCGGCTGGCCGAAGGCGGGGTCGTCAGCGACGGCTACGTTTTCGGCCACGACGCTACGGGAAAGAATTGACAGGCTCAGATTGCCCACCGTCACCTGTCGCCCCAGCGCGCCCGTTAGCGCCGACTCGATCTTTGGACGAAAACTGTTCACATTGATCAGTAACGGTAGTGCGATCAGGATCACGAAGAGAATAGCGACTGCGATTGCGCCGATTTTAAGGATGCGTTTCATGTCTTTAGTCCTGCCTCCCTGCAATTGGAAACGGATGGGCTTGAAAGAGAAACTCCTGCCGCGAGGAAGAATCGGTATAGCAAACCTGAGCGGGGTTGACTACTGGTCCCTTTTCACCTGTAGCATCGAGATTCGAGCAAACTGCGACACCGTCTACATGCTGTGATGGTACGACTGGTACCTCATGGCAAGACTGCTCAAAATCGCACACTTTTGCGAATAATCTGAGGAACAGGGTGCTCCAGATGGCGACGGATGCGGTGCAGTTCGACGCCGCTCAGAGGTGTGAGCAGAGCCCGATGAGCGAGCCATGCGATGGAGTTGCTCTCGCCGCTGCCGGCCGAGTGCATCACCAGATAGTTGTTCCCCGCACCTTCCTCCCGAGCCCGCACCCCGATCTTTCGAACCGCATCAAGCTGGTGATAGCGCGGGAAGATCATGTTCTCTTTGCAAACCTTCTTGCCGCCGATCTCGGCCTCGATCACTTCCAGGTGAATGAATCGGGCCAGAAGGTCGAGCAGGCTGTTCAGCTGTCAGACCTGCTCCCACAGGTAAGCCGTCTTGTACTTGCCGACCTGTGCTGGCGGGTTGCCGGCGCCCATCCCGTCTCCCTGATTACGACACTCTCATCGACACTTTGGACAAAACATTGGCCGCGAAAACTGGGTTTTGATCGTGTTAGAAGGCCAGCAGGTTCGCGACACCGACACGGGACGTTCGGACATTCTGACATTCCGACGCGACGGTCCAAAAGGGGTCTCGCAACCACTCCAGAACTAGTTTGTTTTCAAGGGTCAAACATTCGTTTCGTGCTGGTGAGCTCAGTAAAGGTTTTGGGCCATTGCTAGCGTTCGCAATGGCTGAGCGGACACAACTGCCGCAAAGCTGAGCATAAGGGAACTTATGCTGCCGCATCCCTACGCCGAGCTCGTCCGGTGGAACGCGATGCGATCTCGTGCGTTCTTTCGATGATCGGCAGCAGCCGCTCCGGTAGTTCGCTCTTCATGACGTAGTCATCCACCAGCCACAGGATTCGCTCGGGCATCTCAGAGTAAGCCGACAGAAGGATTATCGGCAGATCGGGAAAGCCCTGACCGACTGGAAAAAGCAGTGAGCACGTGGCTCTCCACTTCGACAAAGCGAATTCAAGAACATGGTCACAGATCAAGACGACGCAACAACGGGCATCCCTCGCTCGACCGACCCTAGCGCTCTTAAGACTTCTCTCACAAGTGTGCAGTCTTGAACAGACAACCCACTGGTCACGATTGTAATGTGAATGTGAGCGAATTGAGCCGAGGCGAATGATCTGATGCAGCCTCCCCTGAGCGCATATGTTCCGGTTAGTGGGACAGCCATTCAAAAGAGAGGTGTTTATGTTGTCACTCGCGGCGTGGCGAGTGCGTCACAATGTGAAGAAAACTCGGAAACGATATAGCGACAAATGCGACAAATCATAAAGAACTTCACGCAAACCTCTCAGGTAAAAAAAAGGACGGTTCGCATCGCCGTCATTGATAGCGATCCGCTGCGGTTTGTTGGGTTTCGGGAGCTATTGAGTTCACAATCCGATTTCGACCTCCAATCCGTATCCCTCAGTGAAATCGGCACATATCAGGAAGCCGACATTGTTCTGATTGGCAGTCATCCCGGCAAAAGCGTCATCGAGATGCTGGCCGCAGTGAAGGCACTCCGTCCCAGCCTGGACGTTATCGTGACGGGATGTAACTTAAGTGACGCTTCAATCCTTAAAGCTGTTTCAGAAGGGGCGAAGGGCTACGTCGAGGAGTCGGCGTCGTCCGGCGAACTCGTGCAGGCAATTCGAGTTGTGCTGGATGGATCGGTTTGGGCTCCAAGGCGAGTCCTCGCGATGTTCGTCGAACAGGCATACCGATGCTCGGAGCACGGGGGTTCTTGGGGCCAACGACCGGTCACAGTCCGGGAAAAGGAAGTACTCGCGATGCTGGTGGCGGGTCGCTCTAATAAGGAAATCGCTGCTCCTCTCGGGATCGAAGAGCGCACAGTGAAAGCGCACGTAGCGAAACTTTTCCGAAAACTTGGAGTTTCGAATCGAGTAACGCTCTCAGTGCACGCTATCACGCATTCACTGGTTGCATCCGGAGGCAAATAACAAAATCTCTTCCGACCGGAACAAGTGGTGAAGACCGCAACGAAACATGGCTAAGGACCGAATCGCAGGCGCCATGGGCGCAATCCGTGTACCCTGAGATTTTAATCGAGGTAGAATCCCCGACCCGGTCACCAGAGATCAAGTCATGCAGCGGTAGATGTAGATCGGTCCAGCAAGCCCAAGGACTTACGGCACTGGGTCTTGGGAAAACGATCCTTTGCGCCATGGTTGGTCACGTAAATTGCCAGTTCCAGCCGACTCCCTGCTTGTCAAATGGTCGGCTCAAATGGTTCTTGATCATTTGTTCGCTGGTGCCGACGATCTCGCCAATTTCGCGATTGGTCAACCCTTCCCAGACTAGAATCGAAATCCGACCTTCCGTTAGGTTGAGAGGTTCAGACCCGACGCATGGCGTCATGACTGTAC
>Ga0265356_1000026_pt1 | contig 22996 bp, 18 predicted proteins | sample NZE4metagenome_FD_189075 | JGI IMG/M metagenome (GOLD analysis project Ga0265356, IMG submission 189075) | Rhizosphere microbial communities from Maridalen valley, Oslo, Norway - NZE4 | ecosystem: Host-associated > Plants > Roots > Rhizosphere > Soil | place: Norway: Oslo | collected 2017-09-15
GACCCGCTTCCGAGAGTGCCGCCGCGATGACCGGTTTTCGAATCCCGCGTCCGACGCGTTCACCAATCAGAAGACCGGCTGCGGCGGGCCAGCTTCCGGCGAGAGCGAGCGCGGGAACGCAGAGCATGTTGATAACGTAACCGACCCACGCGTTGATCCAATATCGTCCGGTACGATCGGCGATCGCTCCGCTTACCGAACGAATGAGGTAGCCGGCCAGCTCGCCGCCGCCGGCGATGATGCCGACCGCCGCACCACTTGCGCCGAGATGGCCTAGAAAGGCGCCCGCCACGCCGCGCGCGCCTTCATACGTCATATCCGCGAAGAGATTGACCACTCCCATGACGACGACGAAGCGCAGGGCTATTTTTGACGTGGGGCTGCGTTCCATACGTGTGCGATTCGTTCGTTCACGCCAAAGGCCTGATCCTTGCAAAATTCGAATACGGGTCAGCGAAAATGCAACGTCTCGACGGATGCTTCGTTTACTCTGCCAGCGATCTCAACGACTACCTCGAGTGTAAACGGCTCAGCGAGCTCGAGGCGTTGGTGGCGCGAAAGAGGCTCGTTCGCCCCGACTCCCGAGACGAGCGCGCCGAGCTCATCCGCCGTAAGGGCGAAGAGCACGAGCAACGGCACCTCGACGCCTTGATCGAGCGCTACCCTGGTGAGGTCGTGCAGTTCGATCGCGCGCAGCCGGGTGTGGAGCAGTATCGTCAAGCCGAGGCACGGACGATCGAGGCGATGCAGCGTGGAGTGCGCGTCATTTACCAAGCGACGTTCTTCGACGGCAAGTTCATCGGGCACGCGGATTTCCTGCGGCGCGTCGAGGCGCCGTCTAGGTTGGGAGACTACGGTTACGAGGTCGTCGACACGAAGCTCGCGCTGGCACCCAAGGCCTATTACTTGGTACAGCTCTGCAACTACAGCGAACATTTAGAGCGCCTTCAGGGGCACCTCCCGGAATTCGGCCACGTCGTTTTCGGCAACGGCGAAGAGCAGCGCTTCCGCATGAACGATTACATGGCGTACTACCGCCATCTAAAAAGAGCGTTCTTGGACTTTGCTAACAATTCGGCTTTCGATCAAATGCGCGAGGCCAACGAGTATCCACGCAAGTGTAAGCATTGCGAAATCTGCACGTGGAACGAAGCCTGCACGAGCAAACGCGAAACCGACGATCATTTGAGTTTGGTCGCGTGGATGCGACGCGATCAAATAGCGAAGCTCGAGGCCGCCGGCATCGAGCGCGTCACGCACCTAGCAGATGCAACGGACGGACAGCGGCCCAACGGAATGAACCCCGAGACGTTTATCAAGCTTCGGCGCCAAGCGTCGCTGCAGGTCCGCGGACGAAAGAGCCTCGAGCCGATCTACGAGCTGCTCGAGTGCCCGCCTCCTCTAGGATTCTCGCTTCTGCCCGCGCCGTCAGCCGGCGACCTCTTCTTCGATATGGAGGGCGACCCGCTTTACGAACCGGGCCGCGGCTTGGAATATCTCTTCGGCTGTTGGATGCCCGATGACGATCCGCCGTTTCGCGCCTTTTGGGGGCTCGACCGCGCCCAAGAGAAACGTGCCTTCGAGCAATTCGTCGACTTCGTGGTTGAGCGGCGCACCCGCTTTCCCGCGCTGCACGTGTACCATTACGCGAACTATGAGAAGTCGGCGCTTCGCCGCCTGGCCCAAGAGCATTCCACGCGCGAAAACGAGATCGACGACCTGCTTCGCGGAGAGGTGCTCGTCGATCTCTTCGCGGTGGTGCGCCAGGCCCTCGCGATCTCTCAAGACGGCTACGGGCTCAAGAAACTGGAGCACTTCTACGACCTCAGGCGCGAGACGGAGGTCAAGAAGGGCGACGATTCGATCGTCCAGTTTGAGCGTTGGGTGCTCGCCGGGGACCAACGTATTCTCGACGACATCGAGGCGTACAATCGAGACGACTGTCGTTCGACGCAGCAATTGCACGATTGGCTATTAGCGCGTCGCCTCGAAGCGGCTGCGCAGTTTGGCATCGATTTTCCGTTCCATCCGCTCGTGGCGCCGAAGGATCGCGCCGGGGCCGAAGCCGAGGAAGCGGAGCGCGGCGAGATCGAGCGAGCGCTGCTCGCCAACGTGCTGGTACCGAAAACCGAAGAAGAGTACGGGCTCATGCGGGAGGATCGACGCACTCGATACTTACTCGGCAGCCTCTTGGCCTATCACTCGCGGGAGGCAAAGCCGCAATGGTGGGCCTATTACGATCGCTGCGAAAACGTCGATCGACTGCTCGAATTCGATCGAGAAGCGATCGCGGGACTCGTTCTACGTGAAGATGTCCCGCCACGAGAGGTCAAGAAAAGTAAGATCTATACCTATGCTTTTCCGGAGCAGCATCACAAGATGTCGCCCGGCGACGCCGTCGATCCGCGCACGAAGAAGTCTATGACGATCGTTTCGATCGATGACGAGCATGGTCTCCTCGAAATCAAGACGACGGCCTCCATCGACGCCGCGCGCGCAATCACGGAGCTGATACCATCCGGGCCGCCGGAAACCAAGCCCCAGCGCGGCGCACTCGCGCGCATCGCGCGCTCCTTTCTGGCGGGCGACCTTTTTCAAGAGCACGCCGCGACGTACGACCTACTGGCGCGCCGGCCGCCGCGCCGGTCGTCAATCGACCACCAGCGCGTAATCCAACCGCCGGTCATCAATACCGAAACCGTATTCGGGGCGATGGCCACCCTCGAGAAGAGCTACTTGTTCGTTCAGGGCCCACCAGGCAGCGGCAAAAGCACGTATGGATCGCAGGCAATCTGCGATCTCCTCGAGCGCGGGAAGCGCGTCGCCGTCACCAGCACGAGCCACGCGGCCATTCATAATCTGCTGCATAAAGCCGAAGAGTGCATGGCCAAGCGCCGCGGCCGCTTCCGCGGACTTTACAAGCACAGCTCCAAGAACGCCGGTTCGGAGTTCCGTTCGAAGCTCGCCGCGCGGATGATCGAATCGGTCGGCACCAACGAAGACTTGTGTGGTGAGGACTACCAACTTTGCGGTGGCACGGCATGGCTTCTCGCGCGCGACGAGTTTGACGGCACGTTCGACTACCTGTTTATCGACGAAGCGGGACAGATGGCGCTTGCCGACGCGCTAGCCCTCTCGCTCTGCGCGCAGAACGTCGTGCTGCTGGGCGACCCTTCCCAGCTGTCGCAAGTGAGCCAAGGGCGTCAACCGCTGCATGCAGGTGATTCGGTGCTGCAGCACCTGCTGGGCGATAAGCAAACCGTTCCCAAGGATCGCGGCATCTTCCTCGAGTTCTCGTATCGCATGCAGCCCGAGATCTGCGCGTTTATCTCCGATGCGATGTACGAAGGGCGTCTCCAGCCTTCGCAAGGGGCTCGCGAACATCGCGTTACGACAGGAGTCCAGGAGCTCGCCGGGCTCTACTACCTTCCGGTCGAACATGCCGGCAACAGCTCCCGATCGGATGAAGAAGCCGATGAAATCGTTCGTCAAATCGCCGCGCTCTACCAATACGAACGCGACGTCATCGTCGTTACGCCTTACAACGCGCAGCGCAGGTTGATTACCGGCAAGCTCGCCGGTGCCGGGCTGGACGTTCGCGTCGGAACGGTCGACAAGTTTCAGGGCCAGGAGGCCGCCGTCGTCTTCTATTCGATGGCGACGTCGAGCGGCGAGGACATGCCGCGCAACATGGAGTTCCTCTTCGAGCGCAATCGTTTCAACGTGGCAATCTCGCGGGCGCGCGCGGTCAGCGTGCTGGTTTGCAGTCCAAGGTTGCTCGACATCTCGTGCCGCACCCCCGAAGAGATGGCACTGGCAAATCTTCTCTGTGCGTTCGTCGAGCGCGCGAAATGCGGGCTCTTATACGGCGAAGGCGACGATCGTTCCGTGCCTGGACCGGTTGAGCTCGAGGCGCCGCGTGGTCGCGCGTAAGATCGCCAGGCCGCGGCCGCGTTCTGGCGACGCCCGTCCCTCCCGCCAGGTACCGAGGTCTTGCACTTCTCCGAGAATCTTGCCATCGCTCGTGGAGAGGCGCAGAATGAAATCGCCCGCCGCACCACGATAGGCGTGTTCGACGGCGTTGGCGACCGCTTCGCCGACGGCCAGGACGAGATCGAAGGTACGCTCGGGCCCCAGTTGTGCAACGCGCGCGTACCTTGAAACGAAGCGCCGCGCGATCGTCGCCGACAAGGGTGCTGCCGGCAGTTTGAGCTCGACGGTTTCGGGCCGCGCGGGGAGCATCGTCGCGGAGAGCAGGGCGATGTCGTCGAGCTGGCGGTTATTGAGCACGTGGCGCAACAATCTACCTGCGCCGTCCGAGCTAGTGTCATGGACCCGCTCGCTCAGCGCTTCCAGAAGACGGCAGGATTCGCGTTCGATGTTACGGTCGAACTCCAGCAAGCCGTCGGTGTAGAGCAACAGTGTCGCGTATGGCTCGAGTTTGACTTCGCGTGTCGGAAACGTTGGATCCCGCTCGACGCCCATCGGAATGCCGCCACCCTCGATATAACGCGCGACCCCGGAGAGCGGAGCAAGTGCCGGTGGCGGATGGCCCGCGCAGGAGTAACGGAAGGTTGAGCGCTCGATGTCGAGGACCCCGTGGATTGCCGTGATCAAGGGATGTTCTTCATTAAGCATCAGCGCGATGTTAGCGCGGCGCAGCGTTCGCGCCGGCGATAGACCTTCCAACGCACTGAGGCGCAAGGCTTGTCGCGCGGCATTCATTGCCACCGACGCTTCGAGCCCATGTCCGCCGACGTCGCCGATGGAGATGGCCATCTTTCCATCGGATATCGCAAATGCGTCGTACCAGTCGCCGCCGACGCGCGACTCACGTTCGGCCGGGCGATAGGCGAAACTCAGCTCGATTCGCGGGTGCGAAGGCAAATGAGCCGGCAGCAAGGCCCGCTGAAGGGTAGAAGCGACGCGTTGTTCGCGCTCATACAGACGCGAGTTGTCGATGGCGAGCGCGGCCCGGTGTGCCAGTTCTTCGGCAACCTCGAGCGTGAGGCCCGAGCGGCACGAGGTGGGATCGATATTGACGAGATGCAACGTGCCCCGAGTGCGGCCGTGCGCGACCATCGGCACGATTAGCGCGGTGCCCAGGCCGGCCTCTTCGTAGATCGCTCGATCCTCCGGATCGGGAACATTGTCACGAACGACGCGCAGCGTCGCCTCATGATCGAGCGCCCGGCTCTGCGCCTGGCGCAGCACCTGCGGCGACCCGGAGAAGGCGTTGCGAACGATGACGCTGCGCCCGACCAAATTCTCCAGGCGTTTGTTCAACTCGGGATCGCTGTGGCGCACCGCTTCCACAACGAGTTCGTTCTCAGAGGAGAGCGATTGCACCTGACACCAATCCGCAAACTCCGGCACGCAGAGATCCGTAATTTTTTGAAGCACTTCTCGACCATCGAGCGTCGAGGCGAGAACCTCGCTCACGTGCGAAAGAAATCTCTCGCGCTCTTCCAGAAGCTTTCGGTCATTGATGTCCGTCGCCGTCGCGAAGAAGCGCACGACCGAACCATCTTGCGCGTGCACGGCCACCGCGCGCTCGAGAAACCAATAATACTCTCCGCTTTGCGAGCAGAGTCGGGCCTCAACAGAAAAGTCGCTGCCTTTTTGAGCGGCGGTTTGCCATCCGGCTTCGACGGCGGCCCGGTCGTCGGGATGAAATGCCTGCAGCCAGCCGTTGTTCTCAAATGTCTGCGCTTCACCCAAACCGGTGAACTCGAACCAACGTCGATTGAAGTAGTCGATCTCGCCGTTGGGACCGGCCGTGCAGATGATCTGCGGAACGGAGTCGGCAAGCATCCGCAGCATGCGCTCGTGGTCCATAGCCGAGTCCCGCGACTGCTTGGGCATCAGCGTCGGTTGCTCGCCGTCGTGTCGATCGAAGGCGTAATTGAACGCGGCGAGCCGGAGAAATACGTCACCGGTTCGCCTCTGCTCGCAATAAAGACGTAGCGCATGGACAAATGGACCCCCGCCATCGATTTTCCCAGAGCCGGCAAGCTCTAAACTGAGAGCGCCACCAGAAGCGCGGCTACGCGCGCTCGCCGGGTTCGGGAATCAGCGCGATTTCATAACGACGAAGGCATTCCTGCGAGTGAAGCGTTTCCAGGACTCATCTGCGTGGCGGGCGCGAAAGCGGCGCCGGCATGCGATGAGAATGTGGGCGCTGACCAGCGCGTCGCTGAGGGCCCGATGCGCCTCAAACTCTTCGTCGGCAGCCCGATCGATGTCAAGGAATCGCCGCAGGGTCTGATTCTTATGGTTTGGGGCTTCGGGAAACAGCGCTCGGGCGAGGAGCATCGTACAGAGACCCCTCCGTCCGACCGATGGCCCCACGAACGACAGATCGAATCGCGCGCAGTGCGCCGCCACGACGCGACCTTTGCAGCGCCGCCGCAAATGCTTGAGAACCCGTCCGAGGCGCGGTGCGCCACTCACCATGTCGTCGGTGATGCCATGGACCGCAGTCGCACAGGATGGAATTGCGACGCCCGGGTCGACTAGCGTCGCCCATCGCCCAACGATCCGCTCGCCGTCGATCAGCGCGCACGCAACCTCGACGATCCGATCGCGAGTGGCGCTAAACCCGGTCGTCTCAACGTCGATGACTGCGTATTGCTCTCGCTCCATGATGCCATCATCGCGGGCCTGAGTGCCAGATGTGTGGCAGTTTGCGCTAGCGCTGGGTGCCGGTTTTCGATCGGAGCCGCTCCATCCAACGGTCGGCGTGCGCCAGCGGCGTAAAGCCGTAGCGGTCGTACAGCTTATGGGCGTCCGATGTGGCGAGAATCCAACGACTGACGTGACAAACGTTGGGATCTCCGAGCACCACCGCCATCATCCACGTTCCCAGTCCCCTGCCACGGTACTCTTTCTCGATGATAACGTCGCAGAGCCACGCAAATGTAGCGTAATCCGAAACGATGCGCGTCAGGCCGATCTGCCGCCCGCTTCGCCCTTCATAGAGTCCGAAGCAGAGGGAGCTTCGTATCGAAAGCTCGATGGAAGCACGAGAGCGTTCTGAGGCCCAGTAACTGCTTCGCAGGAGTCGCTCGACTGCGTCGAGGTCGAGACGCGCAGGGTCCGTGCTGATGACGAAGCCGTCACGCTCTGTTTCTAAAGGTGAGTGGCTGGTCCGAGTGCGCATGGTGGCTATGGAAGGATCGCGAAGGGGTTGGCGCCGCTGGCCGACATGATGTACCAGGCTGTCGCGCCCACATGGAGCGATGCGAAATACTTATCCCCGTCGCAATCGCTCAAGCCGTTTTTCGAGGCGGCGACAATACCGCGACCATCCGCGTTTAATCCGTTCATCTGTGCGTATTCGATGTTGTCGAGATAGGCTTGCGCCTTTGATTGGTCGCCGGATTGATTGCGCAGTTCGAGGGCATCCGCGAGATGAGCCGTGCCTTCAAACCACACGCCCGACCGATCGCCGCTACAGAAGCTTACACCGCTATAGCCGTCCTTGCTCACCGTCAAGTTGGTGACGTCCCAGCTCGGCGCAGCAGCCCATGCCGGGTTCCGGAAGGCAAGATAGCTCCACGAGTTCACGTCCTCCGGCTTAAAGGGCTTATTCGGAGTGACGCCGTCGTTGAGGGTCCCGACGTAGAAGCGGCCGGCGCGCTGGTCCCACATCGAGGCAACAAATCTCTTCGCCCAAGACGCGCGGGTGCTCCATCGGGGCTCGCCCGATTTGGTGGCAAGCATCGTGAAGAACGCGTAGGTGTCGATATTATGCTCGGTCGATTTCCATTTGATCTTCTCCCCGCCAGAGGTATAGCCGCCGGTGTAACCGCCGCTTCCGCGCGTATCGTACGTATTTTTCTGTATCCATGTCGCAATCTCGAGCGCGCCTTTCAGATATGCAGCGTCGGACGTCTTGTCATAGAGCTGAACCAACGCTTGCCCTACCCAAGCATTGTCGCCCACATCGCTGGCGCGCCCATCGACTTTGACGTCGCGCGGGTTCTTCAGTGGTTTGGGCCCGTAAGCGGCGCGTACGCGGCCGTCGCCGGCCGGGTCGTACGACGCAACGTAGAGAAACGCGTTGCCGACAACCTTCGCGCGCGCCACGTCGTTTGGCGTCCCTGAGGCCAGCATTGCATCGATAAAGAGCGCATCGTCGTAGCTGAAGGCGTCGGGTAGGGTCTTCAGCTTCCCGTTGGCGTAGCTGCGCACGAGCCGCCTCGTCGAACCTGTTGCGTACTTGTCCATCATCAGCCGAAGGAACTCGTATGCCTTCGCGACGCTTCCCGAAGGGGAGCCATGAACGGCCGCGGTGCCCGGCGAAAATGTGGCACTCCCCGGCAGCCCGCCTGAGCACGCTACGAGCAAGAGCGAGAAAACGGCGGCCGAAGCGGCGCGGGCCCGAGCAGGGCGATTCACGCTTTTTTCATGCCCGTGGGCTAGCATCGGTTTATGCGGTCTGAGATGCCGCACTGTCGTACGGTTGCACGTGTCTGGGGGAGACCGGACGCCACGGCATCTCGACCGTTATTCACTCCCTGGTGGGTGAAACTTGACGGGCCTCTTGATCGCCTCGTCGACCTCTTCGGGCGGTATGAGGACCGTTGACCTCGTCCGCATCGAGCCCGAAGCGCTCACGGCCAAACCGATGGCCGTGGCAGCGACTTGATCGGGAAGATCGATAATGAGGATTGCATCCTCGTCACCAAACGTGAAGTAAAAGGCTTCGAGCTTTCCGCCGAGCGGCGTCAGCAGCTCTTCGACGGCTCTGCGGCGCGCCGTGCCTCCGCTTTTCAATAGGCCCCTTGCACCATCGGCCGTGTACGACGCGTGAATCAAATACTTCGGCATCGGATACCCTCCGTTAAATCGGGAATACTCCAGCCCCCGAGATTACGAATGTCTCGGCCTGGCTCCCCCCATTGCGTGCAACGCTTCAAGCGATGTAGACGACCTCCGCCATCATGCCGCCGATCATATGGATCTCGTTGTGACAGTGCAGCAGCCAGCGTCCTGGCGAGGAGTTAGCCGTGAACCGCCACGTCGTAGTGCCGCCGTTTGCAGAAACGAGCGAGCCGTCCTTGGCGAGCGGACGCAACAACGGCACGCCGTTGACTTCCGTTAGCGCAAAGGTGTGGCCGTGAAGGTGCATCGGATGGTCCATGTCGCTCGTGTTGCGAAAGCGCACCGTCACCAGTTCGCCGCGGTGCACGCGCAGCTTTGGCGTGTCGGGCCAGACGTTGCCGTCGATCGTCCATCGCGGATTTCCCCAACCCCCTCCACCGAGCACGAGATCGTGCCTCGGCGGCGCGTCCGCGGGCGACTTCGTTAGCCCAACACCACCGGCTGCCTCGTAGCTAAAGACGCGCAAACCATCGAGCGTCTGCGGCTCGCTGCGCGGCGGGGCATTTTCCGTGCCTTCGGTATACAGGAGAACGGCCTGCTGCGACTCGAGCGGATCCGCGGAAATGCCTTGCAGCAGGAACGCCCCCGGCTTGCGCACTTCGAAGTACGCGTCGTATCGTTCCCCGGCACCGATACGCAGCACGTCAACGGTCGTCGGCTGCGCGAGAGGATTGCCGTCGGCGTGCGTCACGACGAGTTCGTGTCCCGCAAGTCGCACGTAGCGAGTCTGCGTTGGGCTCGCGTTGAGCACGCGCAGACGAACGCGATCGCCGCAGCGAATCGCAAGCGTCTTGCCGTGTGGATAACTCGCGCCATTGATGCAATGGGCGACGTAGGCGACTTCGTCGCCCATGCTAGGATGCGTCATTTGCATGCGCTCGCCCGATACGACCGGATCGGTCATCGGCGCGTTGCTGACGCCGCGCTGCGCCGCGTTCAGCGAACTCCACTTCGGCACGTCGTGAAAGATGAGCGCGAACTCGCGGTCGGCCGGCTCGTCGTTCGGATCCTCGACGATGAACATCCCGAAGAGCCCTCGCGCGGAGGCCAAGGTCAACGCGTGGTCGTGATACCAACGCGTGCCGGGCGGTCCCGGCACGAAGTCGTACAGATACTCGCCGCCAAGCGGCACCGCGGACTGCGTGATCCCGGCCGCGCCGTCCATCGCGTTGGGCAGAAGCATCCCGTGCCAGTGAATGCTCGTCGGTACTCCGACGTCGCTTACGTAGCGAACGCGAATGCGCTGGCCGTGCGCGACCCGCAGGAGCGGTCCGGGAATCGTACCGTTGTACGCCAGCCCTGAAAAGTGCAAACCCGCCCCGGGTGAAAACCGGAGAGGTGCCGAGCGCAGCGTCACATCCACGACGTCGCTCGCTAACGCGCGTTGCGTCACCCGAGCTAGGGAAACTACGGAGAGCGTGGCGGCGCCCGCCCGCAGAAAATCGTGACGCCTCACTCTACGCGCAGCGGAGCCTCTTCGACCGCTTCGTCGCCAGGCGTATTCCGCGCGATGATATAGAGCTCGTACGAATGCCGCCGTGAGAGCGGCGGCAATTCAAGCACTCGCATGTGAAAATGGTAGACGCCGGGCGCCACCTGCGTGCTGTTGATCGAAAAGGCCGCCGTGCGGACTTCGACCGACGCAACGTTGCTGCTTCCCACAATCGTCCCGTCGAACCACGTACCGGGGCGAAGCGTCAGCGTGGAAAACCAGATGCGCACGATCCGGGGCGGGGCGTTCGGCGTTGCGACCGGAGCGGTCGGCAGCGCCTGCGGCATTTTGCTCGAAACGATGAGGTTTGGCGGAACGGTAAGCGGTTTGGGAGAACACGCACTAACACAACAAAGCGCCCCGATCACGAATGTTGAAAGTGCGCTATGGAAAGGGTTTCGAAGCGAGTCGAAGGATGACTCCCGACACATGAAGCTGATGGATTTGCTTTCCCCTCGAGCAGAAGCCGGGCCTTCCCTACCCCGCCTCGACGTCGTCGTCGAGCCGTTGGGTTCGCCCAGCCGGCTCGACTGGCTGGCGACCTTCGCAGGCCTCTGGATACTGACGGGCCTCTTCATCGATGCGCATCAGCATCTTTTTCTCGCGGTCGAATCGTTTCTTAACCCGTGGCATATGACGATGTACAGCGGCGCCGTCTTTGCAGCCGCGGTCTTAACCGCGACGATTTGGAGTAACTATCGGCGCGCCGGTTCCTTTTGGAAGGCGATTCCCGCCGGCTATTCTCAGAGCGTCGTCGGCGTCGCCGCGCTGCTGGTGGGAGGCGCACTCGACTTCGTCTGGCATTCGATCTTCGGGTTCGAGCACCAGCTCGATCTCCTGCTCAGCCCGCCGCATCTCTTTCTGCTCGCCGGCCTCTTCTTCTTAATTACCGGCCCCGTGCGCAGTGCGCTCGCGCGTCCGCAAGGCACGCGCCTGATCCAACAGCTTCCGATGCTGATTTCGCTCGGGCTCGCTTTTGAAATCATTCAATTCGTCACGCAGTACGGCTTCTATCCCGAGGCGTTGATGCGCGACCATCCCTTGCCGCAGGTCGCGTTCCAGCGCGAGCAGTTCGTTCTTTCGGTCTTCCTTTTCTACAGGCAGGCGCTCGAAATCGCGATCGTGATTTGGCAGAGCCTGCTGCTCGCGGCGGCAGTCCTTTACGTCTGCGCCGGCAGGCGACTGGCATTCGGCGCCCTCGTCGTTCTGTGCGTGGTCGAAAAACTGTGGATCGGCGGCGAGCTCAGCAGCGATCTCAAAGAGCTTCTGCTCGTCGTGCTGGCCTCAATCGCCGCGGGGCTCGTCGGAGACTTTCTCGTTGCCAACCTGCGCCCAACGGTCCGCAATCCCAACGCCTTTCGAGCGCTGGGCTTCGTCGTTCCCTCGGCGTATTTGGCGGCATACTTTGCGTTCGCCGTTCCAATGTTCGGGGGAACGTGGTGGGACGCCAGCTTTGTCTTTGGGTCGATCGTTGAAGCGGGGATCGTCGGCCTTTGCGTCAGTCAACTCTTTCTCGCGGGATCGCAAACGGCTACGAATACGGTATGAAGCTTCGGCTTCATACGAGCGCGTACGTGCTGGCGCTTGCCACCACCGCGCTGCATCTCGCCGTCTGTCACCGATTCGGATATTATCGCGACGAGCTCTACTTCATCGATTGCGCGAAGCATTTGGCCTGGGGATACGTGGACCAGCCGCCGCTCACGCCGTTCGTCACATGGCTGACGGCGCCGCTGGGATATCCGGTGTGGGGGCTGCGCTTTCTCCCGGCGATACTGTCGGGCGTCACCGTGCTCTATGGTTGCGCGATTGCGCGCGAGTTGCGCGGAGGCGCCTTTGCGCAAGCGTTGACGGGACTGACGATCGTCCTGGCCCCCGGATTGATCGGCATTGCTTACGGCCTTTCCACCGAGCTTCTTTCGCCGGCGGCGTGGACGGTCTTGATCTATTTGACGATTCGGCTGGTCAAGACGCAAGACACCCGGTTTTACCTTCCCATCGCGCTGGTCGTGACGCTCGCGATGTATGCGAAATACTCGATCGCTGCGTGTGCCTTCGCTTTGGTGATCGGGTTGCTGCTGACCGGCCAGGGCAGGCTGCTGCGGTCGCGCTGGCTAGTATTCGGCGTGCTATTGACCGCACTGCTCGTGATGCCCAACGCGCTATGGCAAATCCGTCACGGCTTCCCCATGCTCGAAGTGCTGCACAACGATCAGCTCAACCGCCACGCGCTTCGAAACGGCATGGCCGATGAATCGCCGAACCGCTGGATCAACGCGCTTTACATGTTCGCACTCCAGTTCATGTACCAAAACCCGCTCTTCGCACCGGTATGGGTTTGGGGACTGGTCTGGCTGTGGCGCGAACAGGCATACCGGTATCTTACGGTAGCCTATCTCTTACTGTTGGGATTGCTCGTTGCGAGCATTGGCCGCGGCTACTATATTCAAGGTTTCTATCCGGCGCTCTTCGCGGCGGGCGCGGTGGCAATTGAAGGTGCGTTGAGCGCGAGGCCTTTGCGCTTAAAAATCGCACTCCTCGCGGCGACCTTCGTCGCCGGCTTGCCGATGTTTCCGCTGTCGCTTCCAATCCTGCCGCTTCCCGAGTACATGGCCTACGAGCGCGCCATCGGTTTGAGCCGGCCGGCGCCTCCGGACGGCAAGAGTCACCTGATCAACCCGATGTTCGCCGACCAGCTCGGCTGGAAGACGATGACGCAAACCGTCGCGGGCGCGTATTGGTCGCTACCCGTATCGCAACGCAGAATCACGGCGGTCTTTGCCGACCGCTACGCCTATGCCGGCGCCCTCGATTACTACGGGCCGCGCTACGGCTTGCCGGCGGTCATCAGCCCGAACAACTCCTACTACCTCTGGGGCACGCGCGGTTACAGCGGTCGTTCGGTCTTAGCCGTCGGCGCAACCGATTATTGGCTGCTGCTGCACTGGTTTGGCAGCGTTCGCCAGATCGCGGTCTACCGCAACGATTACCGCTGGATGCTCGAGGGTCCCCTGCCGGTTTATCTCTGCACGCACCCTCGCGTTCCACTAGCCGCGATGTGGCCGGCCTTCAAGTATTACGGCCTCTAGGAAGGAAGGAAGGAATTCCTTCATTTATGGCGTGACGTAGGCGCCTATGGAAAACGTTCACGCGGAGCGCTCTGCCGGTTGGTCCGTCCTTTGTTACGTCGCCGTTCTGGTTATCGCTACATTTCTTAACAGCGGCATGCCGGGGATGGATGTGAAGCCTTCCGATGCCGCGCTGGCATTCGATCAGCACCGGTTTTCGCTCCTGTTGGGTGCGTGGCTCACGTTTCCCGCAGTGGCTTTCTTTCTCTGGTTTTTGGTCGGATTGCGCACCTACTTGATCGCCGCGCCGGGGCGTCAAGAAGGGCTTCCCACGTTCGCGTTGATCGCCGGCGTCGTGATGGCAGCGAGCTCCTTGTGGGCGGCGTGCTTGGAGATTGCGGCAGTCTATCTCCCACCCGACTCATTTACGGCCAACGGACTCACCGGCATCTTCGACGCCTTCGTCTTTGTGCAAGGTGGTCTCGGCTACGCTCCCGTCGCGATTTTCCTGTTTGCCGCGGCGCATAGCATACGACGTCACGACTCCGCGCCGCAGTGGCTCGCGACGCTCGGATATGTCGCGTCGTTCGGGGCAACACTCGCGACCTTCTCGATCTTCTTCTCGTACGGTGCAATGGCGCCGGGCGGCGCCGGCCCCGGTATCGTCGGCGCCCTGCCCGCAGCGGCCTGGCTGATTGCAACCGGCGTCGTGCTCATTCAGAACAAACGCGGCTCGGGAGCCGCGAGAACGTCGGCCGCATCGTAGGTCGCGTTATTGACCCGCCTCGATACTTCGCGCACGGCCATGAGCGCCGCGTCGAGCGGGCGCAATATCGCGCCGGCCGCGTCGGCCGGTAGCGGCTCGGGATCGAGCCAAAGCGCGACGCCGTCCCCCGAAAGAATGACGGGCATGCGATCGTGCACCGCGGCGATGAGCGAGTTCGGGCGGCAGGTCACCACGTCGCACGCCGCCAGACCATTGCCAGGCTCCCAAAGACCGGCGAAGGCGAACGTCTCGCCCGACCGCAGCGTGTAGTAAAACGGACGGCGGTCGCGCCATTCGTAGAATCCATCGGCAAACTCGATGCAGCGTCGCGCGACGGCGCCGCGCCGCGACGCAATCGATTCGGCGCGAATGTTGATGCGACCGCGCACGCCCCAACGCATCGCCTCAACGGTGTCACGCCCGTCGTTTCGGACCCCCAGCACGTCCTGCGCAGGTGCGATGTTATAGCGCGGAAGCCGCGTCTCGCTGAACTCCGGGTAGCGAAACTGCGGAAACGCGGCGGGAAGCTCCTGCGGTTTGGTGAGCGTAAATCTGCCGCACATACCTACTTCCCCTTCGCCATATGCGAGCAAGCCGCCGTTGTGGCATAATAGGGTCGTGCTTAAACATTTGCCGCCCTTTCTTATTGCCGCCGCCTTGGCGTGCGCACCCGTCTGGGGATTGGCTCAGGCGGGGGCGGGTCCGCGACCCTCCATCGCCGTCCTTGATTTCTCGACGCACGGCCTCACGTCGGACTCGTACGGTTCCTTCGAGCCGGGCGTGGCGCTGAGCGACCTCCTCACCGATCGGATGGTGAACGACGGACGCTTCAACGTGCTCGACCGCACGCACCTCAGCTCAACCCTGGGCGAGCACCAACTCGGTGCAAGCGGCGAAGTCGATCCCGAGACGGCCATAAGGGCTGGGCACCTCACCGGCTCGCGGTACTTGATAACGGGGAATATTCTCCAGCTCGACCAGACCGGCGCGAGCGGAGCAAATGCGGGAAGTCTACTACCCGGCGTCTTTGGAGCGGCCGCCGGAGGCGTCTCGACCCATCGCGTGACGATCAAAGTCGCGGTGCGCGTGATCGACGCGAAGACCGGCCAGATCGTTCAGAGTTTCTCCGACGAGGAATCGCGCTCGGGCACGTCCTGGAACGCGGGCGGATTCTCGGGCTCCGTGGCGGGCTCGTATAGCAACGAGCAGTTCGTCAACAGCGACATGGGCCATCTCATCGATGATGAGGCGGCGAAGATCGCCGCCACAATCGATCCCAGCCGCTTCAACTCGGGTCCGGTGGCGCCGGCGCTGCGCGGGCAGATCGCCGCCGTCGACGGACGCAGCATCATCATCAACATCGGCTCCAATGCCGGCGTACAGGTGGGCCAGATGTTCGACATCGTGAAAGTGAAGTCGCTCGTCGATCCCACGACGCACGCACCGCTGCACGTCGACGAAAATGTCGGCCGGTTGCAGATCGACACGGTAAGTCCGAGCGCATCGGTCGGGCACGTCGTCTCCGGGACCGCCGCGGTACGGCTGACGGTTACGTCGGAACCGTAGCCTCGGGTACGGGCCCGGTGGACCGCGCGATGACGCGTTCGACCTTCACGACGCGCGTCTTCGTCAACCGATCGTGCAGCAGAATCCGGCGCCAGAAGAAGCTCAGCGCTACGATAAGCCACCAAACCAAGAACACGATAATGTAGCGCCAAATCGTACGGCCGACGCTCGGCTTGCGGAAGTCGGTCGTTACGACGCGCAAACCGGTAATCATCATTCCGAAGGTCTGCCCCGCGAAAATTACGAGCAGCGTTAGATAAGCGGGGTACCAGAAGAAGAAGCCGAGATGGCGGATTGCTTGCCCCACGACGGTAAATATCGCGTTGACGGAGCCATTGAGGCCGTCTCCGCCGAGAACCGTTTCTGCCGGGTTTTCCCAGTGCCATTTTGTGCTCGGCGGCGGAGATGGAGATCCGCCTATTGTGACGGCGTGCGTCTTACCACGGATCGTAATCGCGCCCAGCCCGGGCGCCGACGCCGTAACGTTCCCCGGGGTGACGGATATATTTGTCTCGGACTGACGCGCGCCCGGTGCGACACTGCCGCCAAACGACGTAACGATCGCGATAACCACGACCGCATCGATGCCGGCGGCCGCGAAGCGGCGCCACCAACCGGCGCAATCTCGAGGAGTGACCGTCGCTTTGCCCGGAAGCACGAGCGCCGGCGGCGCTTCGCCGCGCTCGCGAACGAACCAGGCCTGCGCGTCCAGATAGGACTGCGATGTGATGAACCGGCGCATGGAAGCGATGCGCTGCGTTGCATAGGGCTCGCTGCTCAGCCACTCGCCCCAGCGAAGGACCGAGTCGGTCGCAATCTCCGCGCGCTGCTCGGCGAATGCCTGATAATCGACCTGCCGCCCGAACGCATGAAATGTTGCGACGCCCAGCGCCCCAATCGCCGCATCGAGCGAGCCGCAACAGAGCAGTCCGACTTTGTCGCACGTGAGCGCACAGCGCCGAAGCCAGCCGCCGAAAATCAGCGAGATCAACGGGTTTTCGTTGCCGTTGACGCTCAACAACGAGTGAAAGCGTGTGTGACCGGCCGCGATGTGCCCGAGCTCTCGACCAATCACGAAGGCCAGCTCGTCGTCGGAGAAGAGCTCGATCCAATGGCTCGAGAGCACGAGCGCATAGGGTTGGCCCAGGCCAAGCGCAACGGCGGGAACGAAGTTGTCGTCGCGCACGAAGATCAGCGGCGTCGGAATCTCGAGCGCCGCCGCGGCATTTTGCACGATCGAGAAGACGCGCGGATATTGCCTCTGATGGATCCGCACGCTCGAGCCGAGGAGCCGTCCGCGAGCGAGCGTCACATAGAGCATCGCAAGAACGATAAAGAGTGCGACTTGCGAGGCGCCGATCGATTCGTGAAGCACGTAGCCGATCAGCAGCGCCGCGGGGAACGCGCCCAGTCCGGTCAGCCAGAAGGCGACCCGCTCGGAGGGCTCTCGCAATGAATGTGGTCCGGTAAACAGTGGCTGCACGCTCTAAGTGAGTCTGACGATGCGAACCGGCTTTCCTTTCACGAACCACGAGCCATGAAGTAAAACATTCCGGCCGTCGCGCCGCCCATCAGCGCGAACGTCGCCCAGCCCCACGCGCGGGCAAGTCCCGAGCTCACCCACTCGCCCATGATCTTTCGATTCGAAGCCAACCAAACGATGACGGCGATTAGCGGCACGGCCGCGACGCCGTTGAGAACGGCCGACCAAAACAATGCCTTGATTGCATCGACGTGCAGCAGATTCATTGCTATGCCGATTAGTATGCCCGCCGCAATGATCGTATAGAAGCGCGGAGCGCGGTGCACCGGCTCGCTCAAACCCTCCCGGAAACGAAAGGTCTGTGCGGCGACGTAGGCCGACGACGTCGCGAGCACCGGCACCGCCAGAATTCCAGTTCCCACCATTCCCAGCGCAAAGAGCAGCTCGGCAAACGGACCGGCCAGGGGGCGCAACGCCTGCGCGGCCTGCTGAGCAGTCGCGATGTCGTGCCGTCCGGCCGCGCCGAGCGTCGATGCCGTCGTCACGATGATGAAGAATGCAACGATGTTCGAAAAGATCATGCCGGCGTTGACATCGGCGTGCATATTTCGTACCGAACCGGGATCGGTGCCACGTCGCGCGGCGAGCGTCGCCTTGCCGGCATCTTTGTCCTCTTCGACCATCAGGGAGGACTGCCAGTAAAACAAGTACGGCGTAATCGTCGTGCCGAGCACGCCCACCATCGTAGAGAGCCAGAGCGAGTTGAAATGGATTCGTGGAACCGCGAACTGCTCCAACACGTGGAGCCACGGCGGATGCGTGATGAAGGCCGTGACGACGTAAGCGAAGAGCGACAGTGCCAGCCACTTAAAGACTCGCGCGATCGTTGCGTACGGCATCCATGCCTGCCCGACGAGTATTGCGATACCGAAGAGAAAGACGAGGGCGTCGACGGGAATTGGAACGACGAGCCGCGTGGCGGCCGCCATGCCGCCGATATCCGCGCCCAGATTAAACGTATTGGCAACGATGACCAGGGCCGCCAGCGGATACACGAGTGCAAGCGGCAGCTGCTTGCGCATGAGCGCGGCGATTCCCTCACCGTTGACCATCGAAATGCGGGCGCACATCCCCTGAATGACGGCCATCATCGGCGTCGAGACCAACGTGAGCCAGAGCATGGAATATCCGGTCGTTGCACCGGCGACCGAATAGGTCGAGATTCCCGACGGATCGTCGTCCGCCGCGCCGGTAATGAGGCCGGGCCCCAGAATTGAGAAGAAATTACGGATTCGGCTGACCATTGGAGCGGCTTGTACCCCACTTGCGGGGCTTCCGAATCGAAAGCGACGCTTATGCTTTAGGCAGGAGTTCCGAAATCTCGCGGCCGGAGAGGGCGTCGCTAAAGACGCACAGGTCTCCGTCGCGCAACGCACGAGCCGTTTCGACCAACGAGGTCATCGCACTTCGATAGAACGCACCGCCGACGCTCACGCGTCGCACGCCGGCCGCACTGAGCTCGTTCAGCGGTACCGGTTTGCTCGGGCCGATGAGCACGTTGACGGGCTTAGGCGCCACAGCGGCGACGACGGCGCGGATCGCATCCATGTCCGGTAAGCCGGGGGCATAGAGTACGTCGGCACCCGCTTCGGCAAAGGCGACGAGACGCCGAATGGTATCGTCTAAATCGGCACGACCGTGAAGATAGTTATCGGTACGGCCGGTCAGCAGAATCCGGCCGCTCGCAGCCTGCGCTGCAGCGCCGACGCGCGCAACCGCATCGTCGAAATCGTGAATCGGCTGTGCGGGATCGGTCGTCGTGTCCTCGATGCCAAGACCGGCCAAACCCGCCTCGATCGCGGCGCGAACCGTCGCGGCGCACTCCTGCGGATCCGCACCGAATCCATCCTCAAGATCGCCGTTGACCGGCAGGCCGCTCGCGCGCGCCAAGAATGCGGCATGCGCGACGGCCTCGTCACGCGTTACGGCGTGAATTCCATCTTGACGGCCGAGCGAAAAGGCGAAGCCGAGCGACGTGCTGCCCAGTGCCTCGAATCCCGCGCGTGCGAGTAAAACCGCCGACGCGCCATCCCAAGCGTTGGGCATAATGAACGCCGTTTGGCGTTCGTGCAACGAGCGAAAATGTTCGTACGCGAGAACCTGCGTGTTCCTCATCGCCGCTTCGGCTACTCGGCCAGCATTTCGCTCGCGATGACGCTCACCGGAACCGTGCCGTGCGAGAGCAAATCGTCGTGGAAGACTTGCAGATCGAACGCGCTGCCTTTCTTCGCCTTGTATTGTACGAGCAGCGCCTCGATCTGCGTCTTCCCGACCGCATAGTCGAACGCTTGCCCCGGACCAAGCGCAAAACGGCTCACTTCTCCTTGCGCCGTCGCGCGATCGACGCCGGCATTCGCTTCGAACCATGCAACCGCGCGCTCGAAGCTCCATTCTCCGGTTGCGAGTTTCGTATCGACGATAGCGCGAGCGCCGCGCAGCCGCTCGAACTGCGCGACCGCGTAGCGCCCGTCGAGATCGTTACCGTAAAGGCCGTCACGCTCGAGCAACGCTTCTTCGTAAAATGCCCAGCCTTCGGCGAAGACGCCGTCGAAAGAGAAGCGGCGAACCGGATCGGGATTGTGTTTGGCGATCGAAAGCTGCAAGAAGTGCCCCGGGAAGCCTTCGTGTCCGCTGGTCATCAGGACGCGATCGCGATCGAAGTCTTCGAAGATCGCGCCGGCTGCCGCGGCCTTTGCCATCTGTGGATTGGGCGGCGGAACGAAATAGACGCCGTCGACCTGCTTTGAAAGAATCGGCGGCGGATTCATCGACGCGCCGGGGAGAATCGGCAGAAGAAACGCCGGTGTCTCCTCGATCTTCATCTCGCCAACGTATGGTGGCACCGTCACGATGTGTTTGTCCGCAATGAAGGCGCGCAGGGTATCGAGTTGCGCCTGAAAGAACGCGAACTGCGCATCTTTCGTAGCCGGGGTCATGCCGCCGCCGTTGGCCGCGGCCTGCGTCGGATCTGAGAGGTTGACGCCTTTGGCCTTCGCCTCGGCCTGAATTTCGCGCTCTTGTGCGATGGCCGCGTCGAGCGTCTTGCGCCCAATGGCTGCAATCTGATCGGCGTCGTACGGCAAGAGCAGTTCGTCGCGGAGCATGGCGTTGTAGGCTTGGGCTCCCATCTCGTAGTTGACCGGCCAGCTCGCCGCGTTATCGCTCATCCATTTGGTCCACTCGGTCATCGCCGCAACTACTGCGTCGCGCGCCTTTTCAAAGCGCGCTTTTTGATCGGCCGGGAGCCGCGCGGCCATCGGCGTCAAGATATAATTGAAGAGGGCGGGCGCCATCGCGAGCTCTTTAACGGCGACCTGCGCTTGCAGACGTCCCGGATGGGTAATCTGCGGGCGCTGCGCGGCCATCCACGCCGGGGCCTTTTCCAGCCGCGAGATCATGTGATCCCACCAGACCGACTGGTCCTGTTCCCCCATGTGGAGGATCATCGTGAAGACCGCGCCGAGCACGGTCAGTGGCGGCCCGGACGGGTCCTTTCCGGCCTCCAGCTCGGCCAGTTGCCGGAGTTGCCCCGTGGCAAAGGCACGCATCACACGCACGTCGTTGCGATCCCGCAGCGTCGCGCCGGTCATGTCTATGGCGTCGAGCTTACTTTCGTACGTCGCGAGCAGCTGCTTCATGTGGGCGATGCCCGCCGGGGTCGGGTCGCTCCAGTCGCCATCGTGGCTGTAGTCGCCGAGGAAGGTCGCGGCCTCGGGGTCCACGGCCAAGAAATCGGCGATCGATTGGAGCTGAACGGCCGAGATTTGCGCACTCGGCGAGCTTTGAGCGGGTGCCGGCAGCGGACGGCAGACCAGAAATGCGGCCGCCAGGAGAGCGGCGAGAGCTCGTAGCTTCATGAGGACTCATACGAGAATCGCGCGGGGATTGTTTCGCCCGCCCGCACGAGGGTAGGTTCCATAGTATGCGCACAATCATTCTAACTGCCGTGCTTCTCACTCAGCTTCCGGTCAACGCGGCCGCTGCCGGCTGCGCCGGGGCCGACCCCGCTATCACATCGGTACGCGTGCAGAACGTCGCGGCCAATGGCTCGGCCAACCACTACACGCTGGCCGGCACGGTCACCAATCTCGGAAATCAAAGGCAGGCATCAAACGTCTTGCAGTTCGTCGACATCTATCAAGACGGAACCCGGTTAGAGGATCGCGGAGTGCCGCCGCTAGCGCCGGGTCAATCCTATACGTTTTCGTATGTCTGGATGCGCGCGCTGGATGCGGGCACGAACACGACCACCTTCGACTTTAGAATCCGCATGACTTCGCCGTCACCGCCCCGAAACCAGGACTGCAACCCCGGAAACGACACGTATAGGCTTCGGTTCTAGCACCGCGGAGTAAATGCCAGGCACGCTCCGCATCGGGATAGACGTCGGCGGAACGTTCACCGATCTCGCCGCCGCCGAATCCTGGAGCGGCCGAATCGTAACGCGCAAAGTCGCAACCACGCCGCGCGAACCGCATCGCGCGGTCGTCGACGCAATTACCGCCATTTTAACGGATTATGAAGAGCCGCCGCGGATCGAACTCCTCGCGCATTCGACGACGATCGCAACGAACGCCCTGCTCGGCCAGACGAATCTCGAGCTCCCGCGCGTCGCGCTCGTCACGACGCACGGCTTTCGCGACGTTATCGAAATCGGCCGTCAAAATCGAAGCGCGCTCTACAACCTGTTCGTCGAACGGCCGCGTCCGCTGGTTGCGCGCAACGACCGGTTGACCGTGCGCGAGCGCATCGATTTTCAGGGGAACGTGCTCCAGGCGCTGGACGAGAGCGACGTCGAGCGCGTGTGCGAGCAGCTACGCGAACGCGACGTGGCGGCGGCCGCGATCTGCCTGCTGCACTCGTATGCGAACGACGCGCACGAGCGGCGCATCGCAAAGGCCATCTCTGCCGCCCTGCCGCGAATGCGCGTGACGATCTCGTCGCAGGTCGACCCGCAGTATCGGGAATACGAGCGCTGCTCGACCACGGTCGTCAACGCGGTGCTCGCGCCAATCGTCGAAGGCTACCTCGAACGCCTCGGTGCAGCGATTCGGGCTGCCGGCATCGACGCGCCGATTTACGTAATGCGCAGTGACGGCGGCCTTGCGTCGCAAGGGATTCTCTCGCGACCCGCGGCGTTGATCGAGAGTGGTCCTGCGAGCGGCGCAATGGCGGCGGCGGCACTCGGCCGCCGCGTCGGCATTCCACGCCTGCTCTCGTTCGACATGGGCGGGACGACCGCGAAAGCCGGCGCCATCGTGGATGGGGTCGCCCAAGTCGTTGGCGAGTTCGAAGCCGCCGGCGCAACGCACAGCGGCCGCGCGATCAAAGGCAGCGGCTATCCCGTTCGCTATCCGTTCGTCGATTTGGCGGAGGTGAGCGCGGGAAGCGGCACCATCGCGTGGCTCGATGATGCCGGTTCGCTGCGCGTGGGTCCGCTCTCCGCGGGCGCGGACCCGGGGCCGGCCTGTTACGGCCGCTCCGGCCAAGCTACGGTTGCCGACGCGAACGTCGTGCTCGGCCGTTTGAACCAGGAAGCGTTGCTTGGCGGAGCATTTCCAATCGACGCAGCACGTGCCCGGTCCGCCGTCGAACGCCTCGCCCCGGCCTTGGCATTGAGCCTCGAAATGACGGCCGAGGGCATCGTCAGGCTAATCGATCACGCAATGGCG
>Ga0265356_1000027_pt1 | contig 22799 bp, 21 predicted proteins | sample NZE4metagenome_FD_189075 | JGI IMG/M metagenome (GOLD analysis project Ga0265356, IMG submission 189075) | Rhizosphere microbial communities from Maridalen valley, Oslo, Norway - NZE4 | ecosystem: Host-associated > Plants > Roots > Rhizosphere > Soil | place: Norway: Oslo | collected 2017-09-15
AGCACGCACCCAGTCTCGGCCGTGATCGACTTCTCGAGTTCCTCGAGATTCAGCCGGCCGTCATCGCCAAATCCCGTGACTGTCAAGGGCATCCCCTGGTGCGTGGCATACGTCGCCAGTACTTCTCGATATTCCGGATGCAGGCTGCGCGCCACCACCACGGAGCGCCGTCCGGTGAGACGAACCGCCATCATCACAGCTTCCGCGGCGGCCGTCGAGCCGTCGTACATGGAAGCGTTGGCCACTTCCATGCCGGTCAGCTCGCAGATCATGCTTTGAAACTCGAATATGGATTGCAGCGTGCCCTGCGAAATCTCCGCCTGGTAAGGCGTGTAAGCGGTAAGAAACTCGCCGCGCGAAATCAGAGAATCGATTATGACCGGCCGGTAATGAGCGTACGCGCCCGCGCCGAGAAAGCTGGTGTAACCTTCACCGTTTTCCCGCGAGCGCTCGCGGAAGAAGTCCACGATTTCCGATTCCGCCATCTGCCGTGGAACCTTCAGGTCGCGGTTGAGCCTGTATTCCGCCGGAATCGGCGCGAACAGGTCGTCGACCGAACGCAAGCCAATCGCCTTCAGCATAGCTTCGCGGTCGGCCGGAGATTTAGGTAAATAGCGCATGAAAATGATTAGATGTGCTCCGAGGTCGTTTGGATTGTGGAGGCGCGACAGGCGTTCAGCGGCGCCAGATCTCGCACCTCAGACGGCAGCAAGACATGGCGAAGGTCCGAAGTCCACCCGCTGAGATCGGTTTTCAGTGTCCCGCCTCTTCCGCCACGAATTTCTCATAGTCCTCAGCGGAAAGCAGTCCGCTCAACTCGCCAGGAGTTTTTAGCGTGAGTTTTAACATCCAGGAGCCATGCGCGTCTTTGTTCACTTTCTCCGGCGACGTGGCCAAGTCGGCGTTGACCTCCGTCACCGTCCCCGACGCAGGCGCATATAGATCCGAGACCGCCTTCACCGACTCGACCGAGCCAAATGTCTTGCCCGCAGCCAGTTCCGCGCCCACCTTGGGCAACTCGACGAAGACGATATCGCCCAGCGATTCCTGTGCGTGGTCGGTGATGCCGACGGTAGCGGAGGCGCCGTCCACCTGAATCCACTCATGTTCTTTGGTGTATTTGCGATCTTTGGGGTAAGGCATAAAGGCTTCCAGCTCCTGGCTGCTAGCTTCTAGCTAAATCCTCTGTAGTGCTCTGTGTCCGGCGCCTGCCCCGAGCGAACCCGAGGGGTGGTTACGCGGTTTTCTTCGGACGCTTGTAAAACGGCGTCGGCACCACCGCCGCTCCCACGCCCTGTCCGCGAATCTCCACCTTCACCGCGGTGCCCACTGCCGCCAACTCCGGGGGCACATACGCGAGCGCAATATTCTTTTTCAAGAACGGTGCCGGCGAGCCGCTGGTCACATATCCAATCTCGCGTCCAGCGGTGTCCAGCACCTTGTAACCGTCGCGCGCGATTCCGCGTTCCGTCATCTCCAGGCCGACCAGCGTTCGTTTCACGCCAGCGGCCTTCACCTTCTCCAGCGCGGCGCGACCGACGAACTCCGGCTTCTCCATCTTGCAGAAACGGTCAAGCCCGGCTTCCCAAACATTAATGGTATCGGAAATTTCGTGTCCGTAGAGCGGCAGCTTACCTTCCAGCCGCAAAGTATTGCGCGCGCCCAAGCCGCAGGGCACGACTCCGAATTCCTTGCCCGCGATCAGAATCTCATTCCAAACCCGCGCGCTGGTAGCCTCATCCGCCGGAACGTAAATTTCGAAGCCATCTTCGGCCGTATATCCCGTGCGGGCAATCAGAATGTCGCGCAACCCGCACACCGTCCCCCGTGTCACCCAATAGAATTTCACCGCCGAAAGGTCCGCGTCGGTCAGCTTCTGCAGCAGATTCACAGCCTTCGGCCCCTGGATCGCAATCTGCGTAAAGTCGTCCGAAAGATTCTCCACCGCGCAATCGAACTGCCGCGTGTTGTCGCGCACCCAGCTGAAATCCTTTTCGCGCGTGCCTGCGTTGATCACCAGCAAGTAATCGTCCTCGCCCAGCCGGTGAACGATCACGTCGTCAACAAACGTTCCCTCCGGATAGAGCAACGCGGAATACTGGGCCTGGCCCACCGCGAGCCGCGAAGCGTCATTCATGGAAATATGCTGCACCGCATCCAGCGCCTGTGGCCCGGCTAAACGAATGTCGCCCATGTGGCTGACGTCAAAAATCCCCACGCCCGTACGCACCGCCACGTGCTCGTTGATAATGCCGCAGCCGATCGCCGCGGGATATTCCACGGGCATGTCCCAGCCGTTGAACTCCACCATCTTCGCGCCCATCTGGCGATGGACAGCGTTCAGCGCAGTCTTGCGAACAGCAGGAGTAGTTGTCGTCTCAACAGCAGACAATCGAGACCTCAGTCAGCGGCAGGGGGGCCTGCTGGGATGGTGTGACTGATTACCGTATCACGCGCTTTTTCGGCGGGTCAAACCGCAAGCGCTTCACCACACGAGTCACAGGATCAACCGAAGTAAAGTCAGAATCGGAGAAACCCGCATTACCCTGTGTCCCTCTGTGCCCTCTGTGGTAAAGGCTTTTTACTCTACCGCCCGAACTGCACGGTCACCCGCGACCCTGCCGCCACGTGTGCTCCCGCGGCCGGAGATTGCTGCCGCGCCAGGCCGCTACCAACCGCTTCCAGTTCGAGCCCCGCGTCTTGCGCGGCTTCCACCGCGCCGCGCACGGTCTTGCCGACGAACGACGGCACCTCGATGCCTCCAGCTTCCACGTCGAGAACTACGGTTCCATTCGCCGGCAGATTCGGCTGTCTCGCGGGCTCTAACACCGCGGGTGCGCCATTTCTCGCGTCTTTTGCGAGAAGTGGGGATTTCGCCGACTGCGTTTGACTCGGCGGGCTTCCACCCGAGACCGCTAGCGCGCGCGCCGCTGGATCACTCTGGCGGATTGCGGCTTCGACCACACGTCCGTTGTCGCGCCCATCGGTTGGCGTCGCGGCGTCGGCAGCCGCGGGCGAGAGCGTCCGCGCCACACCGCCATTTCCCGCCGCCTCCGGCGAATCCGCATTCACCTCCGCCGTCTCCAGCGGCTCCCCGGGATGGTCCGGCGTGCCTTCCTCCAAATCACTATCTTTGTCATCCTTCATCTTCGCCCGCGCCAGCAGCAGCTGATGCTGCGGCGCCAGCGGCAGATCGTGCGGCACGTGCAGATATTCCAGCACCTGCTGCGAAATGCGTTTGAATACCGGAGCGGCAATCTGGCCGCCCTGGTGCGGTCCCACTGCCGAATCGAGAATCACCGCGACCACAATCTGCGGATTGTTCACCGGTGCGAATCCGGCAAACGATCCGATGTACTTGGTCTTCGAATATGTCCCGGTCGCCGGATCCACTTTCTGTCCCGTCCCCGTTTTTCCCGCCGATGAATATCCCTCAAGAATCGCCCTGCGCCCGGTGCCGTGGGCATCGAGCACGACCTTCGCCATCATCGACCGCATCTCGGCCGCAGTGAAAGAAGAAACTACGCGGTGCGAATTCGCAGGATGAAACGCCACCGTCTGCAGCGCATTCTTGGGATCGGTATTCGGCGGCAGCGTGCCCGAAACTATGCGCGGCGCAACCCACACGCCGTCATTGGCAAACGTCGAAATCAGCCCGGTGAGTTGAATCGGCGAGATGCCAATCTCCTGCCCGATCGAAATCGCCGCAATCGAAACTTTCGACCAGCGGCTCACCGGTTTCGTCATGCCCCGCGTCTCGCCCGGCAGCTCGATGCCCGTCGGCTGCCCGAATCCAAACGCGCGAATGTATTTGTAATAACGGTCTTCGCCCAGGCGCAACGCAATTTTGATCGAGCCCACGTCGCTCGACTCCGCGAGCACGCCCCAAACCGGCAGCAAGCCGTGCGGTTTCGAGTCGCGAATGCGCATGCCGTTGTAGACGATCGCTCCCATCTGGCAGTCGAACAGCTCGTCGGGGTTGGTGAGCTTCTCTTCCAGCGCCGCAGAAATCGTGACCAGCTTGAAGGTCGATCCCGGCTCATACGCGTAACTCACCGCGCGGTTGGTGAGGGCCGCGGGCGTCACCTGCTTGCGCTGATTAGGATCAAACGTAGGCCGGTTCGCCAGCGCCAGAATCTCTCCGGTGTGCGGGTTTTCGACAATCACGGTGCCCGCAATCGCCTGCGTGTCGTGGATCGCCTGTTCCAGCTCTTTTTCGGCGATGTACTGAATATTCTTGTCGACCGTCAGCACCAGGCTGTCGCCGGTCTCGGGCTGCTTCTCCACGTCGCTGAACCATTGCTTGCGCGCGTCGACCGAGATAAACATTTTCCCCGCGCTGCCGCGCAGCTGGTCATCAAACTCGTGCTCGATCCCGCTCTGTCCGGAATCCTCCATACCCACTTCGCCCAGCACCTGCGCCGCCAGATCGCGATTGGGATAAAAACGTTTCGGCTCTCTCTGGAAATGAATACCCTGCAGGTTGAGCGACTTGATGCGCTCGATGGTTTCCTCGTCGGCCTTGCGCGCCAGCCAGCAAAAGCTTTTGTGCGCGCGGCAATCGGCCAGCACCACGCGCGCGTCCTCGCCGGTGATGCGCGTGATCAGGGAAACAGCGGTGGGCAAATCCTTCGTTTCGCTGGGAACGGCAAAGGCGGAATCCACAAGCACCGACATCGCCAGCTCGCGTCCCGCGCGGTCATAAATAACGCCGCGCTTGGCGGCCAGTGGAATGGCGCGCTGCTGCTGGTGTTCGGCCTGCTTCACAAAGCTGCCGTAACGAAAAATCTGCAGGTAAACCAGCCGCCCGCAGATCGCAAAGCACCACAGCAACAGCATCGCCCCCAGCAAATAGAGCCGGGAGTTTTTGCCGAGCTTGAAGTCAGCGGCCATGGGAAATCGTCGTTGGTCGATGGTCGTTCGTCGTTGGCCCTTCACTCCGCTCTGTCATCCTGAGCGGAGCATGTCGACGAGCGAAGCAAATCGATATGCGCAGTCGAAGGACCACATGCACCTGCACAGCGTTCGCGGCCTCGCAAGGAGTTTCCACCGCGAACCCGCTGAACCCGCTCGCTCACCCCTGAGACAAACATGGCGGCCCATTTACAACCAGGCCGCCATCTACATTCGTGTGGGGACAGCCGCCCTCGGCTGTCCGCCGAGCGCAGCTCGGCTGATTTTTTTGTCGTGCAATCTACTGTCCCGGCAACACCACCACCGGCTCCGCGCTCGCCATCACCGGCACATTCGAATCCGCAGCCGCGCTATCCATATGGATCACCTGCCCCGGCTCTGGCGGCACCAGGCCCATGCGCCGCGCCATCACATCAATGCGCTCCGGATCGCGCAACGAAGCGTGCGTCAGCCGCAGCGCGCGGTTCATCTCCGTCAAGTTGCTGAGCTCGCGCTTCGCCGACTCGATCTGGTAACCGTATTCAATGGCCTTGAAATGCTGCCACGCATAAGTAAAAACCAGCAAAAACAGGACGGCCAGCGCCGATCCAAACTGCTTCATCTCGCGGTTGCGCCCAACATCCTCCACTTTGATCAGTCGGGAATTGTCGATCGCCTTGGCAAAATAAATTTCCGGTGTGCCGGTCCAGAGCTGACGCGCCCGCGCCGCTCCAGCATTGGCGAAGCCCGAACCCGCGGAACCCGCACCGGCCGTTAACACAGATCGCATTGCCATTGATGCCGCTGCCATTTAAGCCGCCCCCGCAAAAATCTGTTCGCCCTGTGCCGCTGGACCCTGCAATTCGAAAAGTCTTTCCAGTTCCATTTCCTCGGCGATGATCCGCTGGCGGCCTAGTTGTTCCACCCGCTCCACCACCGCCATCAAATCCGCGATCAATGTTCCCGTATACATATCCCACCCTCAATTTTGGATTCCTACCACGGAACCCTTAAACCCAGCTTCGGGCTTCGGCTCTTTCTGTTCTGCTGAAGCCTGAAAGCCGAAGCCTGAAGCCCATCCCGCTCCAGCGGATCTTCGTCCGCCTTTTGACCTGATTCCTTAAGCCCGGCACGCCATTACAGCTGTGCCGGGGACTCCGGCAGGTTTTCCGGAATCTAACTTGAGGGCCGCTTTCGCTTTCCGGCCCCTAAACTCTTTCCGCCGCCCTCAGCTTCGCGCTGCGGGACCGCGGATTGCGATCGCTTTCTTGTTCCGACGCCGTCACCGGTTTCTTAGTCAGCACCGTGTAGACGCCCTGCTTCGCGCCCTCGCGGAAGGCATCTTTCACGATGCGATCTTCCAGCGAGTGAAAACTGATCACCACCACGCGTCCCCCTGGCTTCAGAATCCGGGGCGCCGCTTCCAACAGCGCCCGGAGATCGTCCAGTTCGCGGTTTACGAAGATTCGAAGAGCCTGAAAAGTTCTGGTCGCCGGATGAATCCTTCTTTGCTCAGAATTCATTGGCCGGGCCGCGGCTGATATGACGTCCGCAAGATGTGCGGTAGATCGTATCGGCCGCGACCGGCAAATGGCTCTGGCGATTCTCCGCGACCTCCTTTCCTCTCCGAATTCGTAAATCACATCGGCAAGCTGACGCTCGTCGAGGTGGTTTACCACTTGTTCGGCGCTACGCTCGCTACGCGGGTCCATCCGCATGTCGAGCGGTCCATCCGCCTGAAAACTAAATCCGCGCGCCGCATCGTCAAGCTGCAAACTGCTCACTCCGATGTCGGCCAGCAGGCCGTCGGCTATCGGGCTTCGGGCTTCGGCCAGGCTCGCAAAAGACGCCCGCCGCAACTCGACGCTCGGCCAATCCCCAGACTCCGCTTCGCCGAAGCCCGAGACCCGAAGCCTGGAGCCCGCGATTTCCAGCGCCGCCGGATCCTTATCGAGCCCAATCAAATGTCCCGCTGCGCCGAGGCGTTTTGCGATTTCGTAACTGTGCCCGCCCAGGCCCACCGTAGCGTCGATATAGGTCCCGCCACGCCGCACTTCTAAAAAGTCGATCGCTTCTTTTAAAAGAACCGGAACATGAGTTGCTGGAAGAGGACGCGCTTCCCTTCCACCACCATGCCCAACCCCCTGAGGGGTGTCTTTGTAACCCTCGCCCACTAGATGCCCAATTCGTCGAGCGTCTTCTCATCGTCAGGCGTGAACTGTTCTTCCTCGATCTGTTTGCGATACGAGCCCAGGTTCCGAACGATCAAATGCGTCAAATTTCCGGTCACCGCAACCTCGCCCTTGATCGCCGCCGCTTCCCGCAGCAACTGCGGCATCAGCAAACGCCCCTGCCCATCCATTTCCACCATCTGCCCGTAATAGTTCACCCGGTCGAGGAACTTTTTCTTCGTAGGATTGAACGTGGAGAGCCCCGCCAGCTTCTGCTCGATCCGCTCCCATTCCTCGAAGGGATACACTTGAGCAACCTTCCCATCCAAACTTGTGATGTAAAATTGCACTCCGTATTTCTCGTCGATCACCCGCTTGAACTCGGCCGGCACCTTGAGCCGTCCCTTTTCGTCGACCCGAGTTGGATGATTGCCGCGAAACATTTTTGCTCTCTGTCATCCTGAGGCGACATGCTCTTCGTCGCCGAAGAATCTGGGCGCGCCGTGCGAATCGCCCGCGTTCCTTGCGGGCGAATAAATCGCACGCTTGGCGCGCTTCTATTTCTGCTGCCGCAGCTACGAGGGAGGTAAAAAACGAGCAAAATGCGATCGATCTTGGGTGGTTCGGGCTGTTTATCGTGCTTTCGGGTCGGTTTCCCACCGGCTCCTCTTGATCAGCTCCTGAATCCCACTGCCCAAACGATGCTTACCACTTATAACCACTTTGTACCACATCTTAGCTGTAAGTCGTTGATTGTCAAGCAGAAACTTGAAGGTTGATGTCCCACTCGTGCAGCAATTTCGGAAACTACGAAGCCTAGTGGTTAACCAATCGAACGACCACAAGGGGTTGCGTTTACGCTTCCGGTTCCTTCGCTATTCTTTCGCTTAGATTTTTCTTGCATCCCGCGACCAGCGCGGTTTCCCCTGTGCAAAAGCGCGCACGAACTGATTCGTTCCCGGATTTATGCCCGCTTGACCGCGTCCCCTCGCCTGAATGCTGAACTGCTCCTCTTATTCACGCTCGACATATTCACGCTCGATGTTCACACCCAACTGCGGCCGCGCCCACCTCTAGGTTCAGCCCGAGCGCGAACTAACAATAGAAGACGCATGCGGAATTCCTGGGCTAGAATCGAGTCACACGCGGATCTAGCGGATCTCCACCTGTGCACCGATCTGACATGCATCGATCTGCCCCTGAGATGACCTCATGCGCTTGAAGCCCTTTCTGCTCGACGCCTGGATGGACACCTACGAACGCGGCATCGAATTCAATCTTGCCGCCAGCACCGGCCCCGCCTGGACTGCCAACGAACTCCTCAACCTGGGCGGCGAAGCGTTTCGCCAGCGTTACCTGAATCACAAAGTGGAGTTCAGCCGTCCCGCGGGCGCCGACAGCTTGCGCCATGCGATCGCCGAGATGCAGGGCGTCTGTGTCGACCACGTGCAGGTCGTCACCGGTGCCTCGGAAGCCCTGCTCGTGCTCATGTGGCTTGCCGCCGAGCCCGCAGCCAACGTCATCGTGCCGCTGCCCGGCTTGGCAAACTTCTCGGCGCTTCCCGAGTCGCTCGGCCTCGAGTTGCGCTGCTACCGCCTGCGTCGGGAAAACAACTTCCGCATCGATGTCGACGAGATCACGCGTCTCGCCGATTCCAAGACCACGCTGATCCTGGTAAACAGCCCACACAATCCGACCGGCGCCACCCTCGGCGATTCCGAGATGGAGGCTCTGCACGAGTTCACGTCTCAGCATGGCATCCAACTGGTTTGCGACGAGGTCTTTCACCCCATCTATCACGCCCGCGAAACCAACGGACCCGAATCAGACGGGCGCAAAACGCAGTCCGCGGCACGCCTCCCGAATGCCACCGTCATCAACGATCTATCCAAGGCTTTCCCGCTCGCAGGAACGCGCATTGGTTGGATCATCGAGCGCGACGCCAGGCGGCGCGCGCAATACTTGACCGCCCGCTCCTATTTCACCGCCTGCAACAGCACTCCGGGAGAAATCCTCGCCGAGATCGCGGTCCGCAACCACTCCATTGTTCTCGCGAGAACGCAGAAAACTGCCAGCCAGAATCTGCAGCAACTGGATCGCTTCATGGCTTCACACAGTGACGTTCTCGGCTGGATCCGCCCCCAAGGCGGAATGACGGCCTTCCCCTGGCTCTTAACAGGCGAGGACACGCGCCCTTTCTGCCAGGCCGCAGCCGAAAGCGGAATTCTGCTGGCGCCAGGAGATTGTTTCGACGTCCCCTCGCATTTCCGCCTGGGCTTCGCCGCATCCGCCGACAACTTTGCCCCAGCACTCGCCCGCATGGAAGAGCTCGTGAAGCGTTGGTCTGCGAAGATGGTTACCGCGTAGGCACGCGGATCCGGGGACGTACCTGTCAAAAAACATGTTCCGAAGGCCGGAAGCCGAATCTGGTGTACACTTCCGCGCAAGTCGTCGGATCCGAAGGTCCGAGGTTTGAGATCTGACCTCTAAGGTCCAAAGTCCGAGGTCGCTTTTTCTCCGAAGGGGAGGCACCGCATGAAACTCAACAAAAGCAGAATCTGGCTGGGCGGACTAGCCGGGGGCGTGGTCTGGACGCTGTGGAGCTTTGTCGTCGGCCGCTTCATCATCACCGACGCGCGTTACCTGGCCGCGCAGAATGCCGGATATTTCTTGAAAGTTCCGCGCTACCCGTTGTTCGCCCTGCAGTGGATCATTCTGCTGTTTGTCGGCGCGATCGTGCTTGCGCATCTCTATGCCTGGGTGCGCCAGACGCTCGGCCCCGGCCCCGGCACCGCGCTGCGCATCGGCTTCTGGGTGGGTCTGATCGCCGGCTTCCCCGACAATTTCGCACAGTCCACCTGGTTCGCCGGAGACCGCGGCCTTCCCTTTGGCTGGATGCTCGACATGTGGATCGGCTGCATCCTGGCCACACTGGTCGCGGGCTACCTCTACAAAGAATGAACCCTCCCCAAAGATCATGGAGCGGCGGACGCCCTCGTCCGCCGAGCCGGCACCACGGACGAAAGCCGGGGCTCCACGACGTTCGACAGTCCTCGCGAGTTTTCATTTTTTGTGCGAAAAGAAAGGCCCGGCACTCTGCCGGACCTCGCTTCATACACGATTACGAAACAGCCGATTAGTCTCCCGCGGCGTTGATGATCAGGTGGTCGATAGTGCGATGCGCTTCATCGATGTGATGAATGGCGCGATCCCGCAACCCGCGCGTGTAAGGATCATCTTCTTCGCGAGCCACGTCATTGTGCGCCTTGTCGATCAGTTCCAGCGCCTTATGGTAGCGCCCCTTGTGACCGAGATGAGTGTCGATCGGCATGTGGTCGTGAATATCTTTTCCATCGTCGATGGAAGCCTTCTTGATTTCGCCGATGGCCTTGTCGATCTCGTCAATGGCGCGCATCTCCTCGTCGTTCTGACGGTCGGAAGGCGTGATCCGTTCGAGATGAGCACGCGCATCGCGCAAATCGCTAAGCGCATGCAGGTAATGGGGATGCTTCCCCGGTTCGTCCGCCAGACTGAAACTGGCGCAGACGGCCACAAGAAACACTACTACGGCAAGATGTCGCAGAGTTTTCATGGATTTCCTTTCGGTATGTTTGTCGTAAGTCCTAATTGCTGACCCAAAAGCAATGGACGAATCGGGCAGAACTGCACGCCCCAATAGAAATAAACCCGGCGTCCGCACTTTTGATGCGCGCCGTGAACAAATTGTAGAGAGAGTTCCAGTCAGCCGAGAAGATTACGTGAGTACAAGCCGACTCCTGCGCGCATGCAGGATATTGGCCAATTAGTTCGGCGAGGATTAGGCCCGTCTCATGTAGCTGATTTTGATGTAGCCGATTCTGAGTTAGCCGATTTTGTTTTAGCAGGTTCTCATTTAACGGGTTCGACGAAAACGGCCGTGCCGTAGGCCAGCACTTCCGTGACGCCCTGCATCACTTCGGTGGCATCGTATCGTGCGCCGACCACCGCGTTGCCCCCCAGTTCGGCCGCGTGTTGCAGCATCAGGTCGAAAGCTTCGGCGCGCGTCCTCTCGCACAAATTAGTAAGCAGCGTGATGTTGCCGCCAACCAAAGTCTGCAATCCCGCCCCGATGGTGCCAAAGATGGACCGCGACCGCACCACGATGCCGCGCACCACCCCCAGCGTGCGGGTCACGCGGAAACCGTCCAGCTCAAATTGCGTGGTCACCATATTGTGCGCGACCATTCTTCCGCCACCTGTGTATTGGGTTACCATTTTTCACCCTCTCGAGAAGATTTACTCCAGCTCGGCCCGGATGAAGAACTCCTGCGATGACGTATCATACTCGACCTGCAGAATGTTGGGCTTGCAGCAGACCTGGCAGTCTTCAACATAGCTTTGTCGGTGGCCTGCGCTCGAGTCCACGGTGGTCGTGTTCCACTCGCCGCAGCCTGCGCATTGAAAGCCCGCTTCCATTTGTGGAGATTATCTCTTATTTCCCTGGCTGGGCCCGACTTTCGTTCGAGACTGCTGGAATTAACCATTTGGTTATAGCCTGATGCGATAACGATAGGCCCCTGGAATTCGATTTAAGCCTCCTCGGCTATGCGGACGGAGGAAAGCATCCCACAGCCCGTAAACATCGCACTACGAGACCGTAAGCGGCCCTGGCGGGTGGTCCAGCAAGAGCTCGTGGTCGAGAAAATGTCAACTGGGTCGCTTTCAGATTTGCTTTCTGACAATAGCTCGTAGTTTTCAACGACTTCTACGCACTTTCAGCAACTTGCAGCGGAATCTAACGAGTTACAAACATCTTCAATGACTTAGCGGGCGCGGAAGATTTCTGCCATCCGCCCTGTAAATTCTCTTCAGTCCCTATAATGGCCGGGACTCATGGAGCCCCGGACGCCCTCGTCCGGGGAGACAATGGCACTGTGGCCGGGGCTTGGCCCCTTCGAGTTCGCTAAGGACAGGCTCAGGCCGGACGGACGAGGCGTCCGTCGCTCCACGAGCTTAGTCTGGAGGCTTCATGATTTCGCGGCGGCGGTTTCTGGAAGTGGGTGGAGTAGCGGGAGTTGCGGCGGCCTCTGGTCCGCTAGTTGCGGCGGCGCAAAAATCCGGCGAGGCGGAACTGCCGCCGTCGCTGGCGAAGCTGCAATCGCGCAAAACTGAAGCGACTCCGATTACGAAAGAAGAACGGCAGGAGCGCCTGGAACGTGCCCGCAAGTTGATGAGCGAGAACGGGCTTGGCGCAATCGTGCTGATGGCGGGCACATCGCTGAACTACTTCACCGGAATTCGCTGGTGGGGTGGCGAGCGCATGTTCGCGCTGGTGCAACCCGCGAAGGGCGCGGCGTTTTATGTGTGTCCGGCATTTGAAGAAGGACGCGCGCACGAGCAGATTGCCCAAGCTCCAGACGGCGAGCGCGCGGACGTCCGCACCTGGCAGGAAGATGAGAGTCCGTATGGGCTGGTGGCGCAGGGACTTAAAGAACGCGGCGTGGCCACGGGCACGGTGGGAATCGAAGAGACCATTCGTTTTCTCTTCAGCGATGGTCTGGCGAAAGCTGCGCCGTCAGTGACAATGACGAGCGCGACTCCCGTGACCGCGGGTTGCCGCATGATCAAGAGCGCGCACGAGATAGCGTTGATGCGGCTAGCGGCGCAGGTCACGCTGGCGGCGTATGAGGCCGTTTATCATGCATTGCGAGTGGGCGTGACGCAGCGTCAGGTGGAAGAATTAATTTCTGCCGCGTATGGGAGGCTGGGATTTTCCGGCGAGGCCAGCGTGGAAGTGGATGAATACACGGCGTTTCCGCATGGATCGAATACGCCGCAGGTGATTCGTGAAGGGTCGATCGTGATGATTGACGATGGCTGCGTGGTGGAGGGATATCAGTCTGACATTACGCGCACGTTTGTGATTGGCAAGCCGCCGGCGAAGGTTGGCGACAGAATGAAAAAAGTGTTCGACATTGTGCATCGCGCGCAGGCGGCGGCGCTGGCGGCGGCAAAGCCAGGAGCGGAATGCGGCGCGGTGGATGCGGCGGCGCGCAAGGTTGTCACCGACGGCGGGTATGGGCCTGATTACAAATACTTTGCCCATCGCCTGGGCCATGGGTTGGGCATGGACGGGCATGAGTGGCCTTATCTGGTGCGCGGCAACACAACGAAACTTCAGGCGAACGTCACCACCAGCAACGAGCCGGGGATTTATATTCGCGGCGAATTCGGCATTCGGCTGGAAGATGACATGCACGTCACGGAAAACGGCGCGGAGTTGTTCACGGGGCAGAGTTTGTCGCTGGAAGATCCGTTTGCGAAGGGATGACAGACCATGTTGATCTCCGCCTGGGTGCTGGGTTTGGTGGCGGTGGTGGGCGCGGTGACGGCTTTGGTGGCGCGGCGGTTTCTGGGCGGCGGAGCGTCACGAAAAAGAACTTGCGCGCGCTGTGGAGCGGCGCCGCAGCATGGGTACTCGCGGCAAGCAGAGTCTCGGCATCAGGACGTTGAGCCGCTGTGCGCTGCTTGTTTGCTGCAACAATTGGAACGGGACTATGCGGAATATCGCGGACGCGCCGTGGTATTGCAACCAGTGAGCGACGTTCCTTGCTACGTTTTTCGCAATCGCGAATATCTGCAGTGGGTTTCGCCGGATGCGCAGCATCTGGATCAGGATGTGGGGAGTCTGCTGGAACAAATCGGACGGTGTAGCGACTGCGGAGAAGCGGCGCAGTGCATGTGGATCGAATCCCGGGGACTGGACGGCAAGACGTTTGAGGTTGTTTTGAAGCGCGGGTTGGCGAAGACGCTGCTGGCGTGGGGGAATCCGCCGCCGGTTTCGTTGTGCGGGAAGTGTGCGGTGAAACGTATTGCCGAGGGCTTGCGCGGCTTTTCTTACACTGAAGTCTGCAGTCCGCGCGGGACGGATGAGGGCGTGGTGATTCCGATGGGGTACTGACGCGCGGTGCGTTGGGCCGCAGAACGTCTTATTACTTGCCGAATATGACTGTACCCAATATGACTTTGCCAAACATGACTTTACCAAACATGGCCTTTCCGAATTTCGAGCTTAAGGGCAAAGTGGCGCTCGTCACTGGGGCGGCGCGCGGGCTGGGTGCCGCGATTTCGCTGGCTCTGGCTCATGCCGGTGCCGACGTGGCGCTGGGGTTGCGGGATGTGAATGCGCCGGGAGACGTGGCGGGGCAGATCGCGGGCATGGGCAAACGGGTGTTGCCGTTGCAGATGGATGTGACGCTGCTTGATCAGATTTTTCGCGCAGTGGATGAGACTGTCCGGCATTTCGGACGGATCGACATCCTGGTGAACAACGCCGGAGTCGCGCCGGACAATCTGGCGGAGAACGTGCGCGAGGAAGATTTCGATGTGACGCTCGCGGTTAACTTGAAGGGGACGTTCTTTGCCAGCCAGGCGGCCGGACGCGCGATGATCGGGCAGAAAAGCGGGCGCATTATCAACCTGAGTTCGCAAGCCGGGTTTGTGGCGCTGCCGACCGAGTCGATCTATTGCGCGACCAAGGCTGCGATTGCCCACCTGACCAAATGCCTGGCCGTGGAGTGGGGGAAGTACAACATCACGGTGAACGCGGTCGCGCCCACATTTGTTCACACACCGGGCACGGAGAGCTATTTGGCGAACGCCGCGCAACGCGCCGACGTGGAGGAACGCATTGCCGCGCTGCATCGCATCGGCGAGCCGATGGAGGTGGCTGGGGCGGTCGTATTTCTAGCTTCGAGTGCGGCGTCGCTGATTACGGGCGAGACTATTTTGATCGATGGCGGGTGGACGGCTCGGTGAGGTTGCAAATTTCGGGCGTCAGACCTCCGCCCCCTCGGCTCCGCTGATCTGGCTTCCGGAATGAGGGTTGGGGATCTGACGTCAATTTCATAGGAAATTATTCCGAAGCGCTCGGCTGCCCTAGTAGTGACCGGAGCCGAGGCCGGTGGTGGTAACAGGGGTCCTTTGCTTCGCTCTGGATGACAGATTATTGAGAGTCGACTCAGGCTTCGGGGACCGGGGGGCAGCCGGGAAATTCCATCAGGTATTTGTTGCCGATGTAGCCGAGATAGTTGATGCCGATTTCGCTGGTGAAGAAACCGTCGGCGGTGAATTTGCGCAGCAGGGAGAAAAATTCGATGCCGGGGCCGAGGCTGGGGTCTTGTTTTGCGTTTTTGCGGTAGGCGATCTGGTCGAGGATTTCTTTTTGCTGGTCGGCGGTGCAATCGAGATAGAGCTTGCCGTAGCGATCGGTGCAGTTGTCGTTGAGCCACATGAGGCCTCCGCCGAGGGCTAGTTGGTAGTCTTTATTTTCGCTGGTGATGAGGTCGATGAATTCGGGAGCGCCGGCTTCGGTGGCGCCGCCGGCTTCGGCGTCGGCGGGGATAATCGTCTGGCAAAGGGTTTGCAGGGTTTTGTAATCGTGCGCGGAGAAAAATTTGGGAGTGTAGGTTTTGGCGGCGGTTTTTTCCGCGGTCACCATGCGGTGGGCGTATTCGGCGGCCTGCAAGGGAATGATGCGGAGCGCCGATCCCGTGACGGCGGTCATGGTGAGCGATTTCAGAATGTCGCGGCGAGTGGGCATGCAATTTCCTCGTGTATCGAGATCATGTCGATCGAGATCGTGTTTATCGAGAACGTGTTTATCGAGATCATAGAATCAAAACCGTGGCGTCCCTCAGGGACTCGAACCCCCAAACTTTCGAATCACAGATTTCCTTTCTTGGCCTGGTCGAGCAGGTAGTCGGAGGCGCGCCAGGTCAGGGCCATGATGGTGAGCGTGGGATTTTTGTCGGCGTTGGTGACGAAGCAGGCGGCGTCGGTTACGAAAAGATTTTTTACGTCGTGGGCCTGGCAATATTGATTTAACGCCGAGGTCGCGGGGCGCTCGCCCATGCGGACTGTGCCTACTTCGTGAATGATGACGCCGCCGTCGGCGATGCCGTAGGGATTTTTTCCGTCGGGGCGCGTGGTCGTGAGGTAGGTGCCGCCGGCGGCTTCGACGATGGCGCGGTAGGTTTCCTGCATGTCGCGCGCCATGTTGATTTCGTTGTCGCTCCACTTCCAGTGAAAACGAAGGACCGGAATGCCCCACCGGTCGACGACCGAGGGATCGATTTCGCAGTAGCAATTTTCGTTGGGGATCATCTCGCCGCGCCCGGCGAAACCGATGTAGGTGCCGTAGTTTTTTTTGCACTTTTGTTTGAGCGAAGCGCCGTAACCTTCTTCGTCGTCGCAGAGGTCGTCCCAGTCGCCGACACCGGGCATGCCGCGTCCGCCGTAGAATTCGGTGTGGTAGCCGCGCAGGAAATCATTTTTGCGATCGAACTTCCACCAGGGCAGGTACATGTGCATGCCGCCCACGCCGTCGTGATTGTGAGCGGGCATTTTTTCGAGGTTGGGAAAATAACCTCCGCCATCGCTGCCGACGGTGTCCATCAGGTTGCGGCCGACGACTCCGGAAGAATTGGCGAGGCCGTCGGGAAAAAGTGTGGACCTGGAATTCAGCAGGAGGCGCGTGGACTCGCAGGTGCTTCCGGCGACGATGAAGGCACGGGCGTGGATGCGCTTCTCGCCGCGTGTGGCTTTGTCGATGTAGGAGACGGCGGAGACTTTGCCATCTTTGCCGACGATGAGTTCGCGGGCCATGGCGCCGGTGATCAGGGTCAGGCGTCCGGTTTCCTGCGCGGGAGGAATCATCACCTGGCTGGAACTGAAATTGGAGGCGCTGATGCAGCCGCGTCCGCATTGCGCGCAGTAGTGGCAGGCAGCGCGGCCGTTGAGCGGCTTGGTGAGAATGGCGAGGCGCGAGGGGACGCAGAGAATGTTGAGGTGGTCGCAGGCTTTCTTGATGATGGTTTCGGTGCAGCGCGGCTTGGGCGGCGGGAGAAAAATTCCGTCGGGCGCGCTGGAAATATTTTCTTTGGTGCCGAAGACGCCGATGTAGGACTCGACTTTGTCGTAGTAGGGAGCAACGTCGTCGTAGCTGAGAGGCCAATCGTCGCCCATGCCGTCGTGCGAGCGGACTTTGAAATCGACGGGAGCGAACCGCAGCGCGATGCGTCCCCAGTGGTTGGTGCGTCCGCCAACGATGCGGGAGCGGAACCAGCGGAAGGTGGAGCCGGGAGCGGAGACGTAGGGTTCGCCTTCGATTTCCCAGGCGCCGTTGGGGGCGAGGAATTCATCTTCGAGTCCCTGGCGAGCGCGGCCGCCGATGCCGGCGCCGCGATGCGGGAGTTCGTAGGGCCACACGTGTTCTTTGTAATCCTTATCGGGGTAGACGGGCGGGCCGGCTTCGAGCAGGGCAACGGTGAGGCCGCCTTCGGTGAGGACTTTCGCGGCGGTGCCTCCGGAGGCGCCGGAGCCGATGATGCAGACGTCGTAGGTTTTGGGCGAGCGGGCGAGTTGCATTGATTTCCCCTAGCCCTGTCCCGGTGTGGAGACGGGCGGTGCCGGGCCCTTCCAAGGCAGTCGCCAGCCTCTCTTCGGCCCAAATCGTTGCCACAAGAACCGCAAGACGCGAAGCGCTACGATGATCAGCGCAACGACAGATAAGAACCAAACCGCAATCAGTGGCAGATTGATGAAGAATGCGACTACTGAATCGGCCCAGTCGCCAAGGCCTGAAACCATTTCGGTGGCGGCAATTTTTGCTTGACGTAGAGGTCGCCAGTGGATTCCAGCTACGGCTGCGTCGGCCTCGGATCGAAGCGAGATTTCCAGAGTCGACATGTCGATCTGCGCCGTAAGGAACTTCATCTCGGCCTGGAGCTGCTCGATCCGGCCGCGCACGTCGCTGAGTTTTTCGGTGACGTCGAGCGTATCTTTGATGGTCGCGGCACGTTTCAGAATCTGCAGGTATTGCGCTTCTTCGGCCTGAGCGTTGCGAAGGCGAGCGTCCAGATCGATGTATTCGCGGGTGACGTCGCGCACCTCTACGCTTTCGCGGTCGACATTTGTGGCCAGGCCCTTGATCTGGGTTATGACCTGGTCGAGGCGAGCGGCTGGAATGCGGACGGTGACGGATGCGGAATGGCTGCCGCTATTGATCTGCGTCGACTTCTCGACGAATCCTCCCACGCCGTTGACGATGGACCCGATCTTGTCGATCGATTGTCCGACGTCGTTAACCAGTAGGTCGAGCGATCCGTTGCGGATGATCTTGCGGGTGTCGGGAGTATCGGATTGTCCGGAAGCTGCGAGCGCGACGCTGAGGGAAGAGGGAGCATTATCGAACTCGCCCTCGCCGCCCCCGCCGCCCAGGCTGGCCGTGGCGGATATTTGAGAGACGGGTCGTGCCCCACCGCCGCCGGCCCTGCTCTTCTTGTAGGTAGAAATCGTCGCCTCGCGAGGCGGTGCCGCCTTCTTTTCGCAGGACGCGCCCAGCAAGACGAAAGCCACCAATAGCGCGGCGGAGGCTCGCCGGCGCGCAGCCGACTGGGGTTTGGCGATCGATTTCATCATTCCACGCACAACTTACCAGCGCAGCTTGTTCAGGTACTCGTAGCTTTTTGTGATGCTGTCGAAGGGCTGCTTGGGATGATCGTGCTCGACGATGTAGTGCTTGATGCCGGCTTTGTCGGACTGAGCGAAAATTCTTTTCCAGTCGATGAGGCCGCTGCCCACCTCGGTAAGGTCGACGGTGTCACCGTAGTTCTGCGCGCCTCCGGAGGTGACTTTGGGAATCGTGTGGAGGTCTTTGACGTGAACCAGGGGGAAGCGTCCGGGATACGCGTTGAAATACTTCAGCGGATCGGCGCCTGCGGCTGTGATCCAGCACAAATCCATTTCCATTTTTACCAGATTCGCGTCGCACTCTTTGAGCAGCTCATCGTAGGGGAGTTTGCCGTCGACGGGAAGAAATTCGAACCAGTGGTTGTGATAGGCGAACTGCATACCGCCATTCTTGCTCTGCAAGCCGCAGCGGTTGAATTTTTCGGCGGCCTGCTTCCAGATGTCGGGAGACTTGCGCAGTTCCTCCTTGATAAAAGGGCAGATGATGTATTTCAGACCGATGGTCGCGGAGGTTTCGACGACAGAGGGGAACTTGTCGTCGAGTTCGTCATACTGAATGTGAGTAGAGACGGCCGCCAGACCGTTCTTGTCGCAGGCGGCGCGGACCTGCTGGCCGGTGCGCCCGAAGTATCCGGCGAATTCGACTTCCTTGTAGCCGATGGACGCGACTTTGGCGATGGTGCCGTCGAAATCGTCTTTCATCAGGTCGCGAACGGTGTAGAGCTGCAGTCCGACTCTTTCGATGCGGTGCTCGGCGGCGGCCCAGCTGAACTTGTCGGCGAGCAGCGAGGCGGCGGTGACGCCGGTGGCGGTCTGTACTGCGGTCTTCACAAACTTGCGGCGGTCGATCATCATGGCGTCATCGTCCTCTTGGCTTTACGGCGAGAATTATACTCGCGGGGTGGGCGGGCGCAAGAATGCTGGGCAGTGTCTTAAAGTAATTCACCACGGAGGACATGGAGGAACACAGGGTAAAACCGGTTCTCGTCCAAATTTTCTTCGTCTTCGTCGTTTTTTCTTCTTCGTCTTTTTTTCTTTTACTTGGATACCTGAAGATTGTTGTCGACGGAAAAAATGCCGGAGACGCCGTTGGCGCGGATGCCGGCCAGATTTTTGTCGGTTGCACTGTCGACTACACCCTCGAGTGTGACGTGGCCGTTCTTGACGATGATGCGGATGGGCTTCTGCACGCCCAGCGCATATCGTTGCAGAGCGGGGTAGCCATAGATGGCGCGGAACAGACGCTGGCGCAGGCGGTCGTCCATGGGCGAGGGCGGTAGCACTTCGATCTGATTGTCGACGTGCTCGACACCTTCGATGTGCTTGACCGCGTTCTCGGCGTCGGATTTTGTGACCGGGCGAGTGACTTGTCCGAGAAGAGTGACATTGAAGCCGTCCACTTTGTACGCAATGTTATCGAAGACGGTGAAGTAGGGCAGCATGAGCAGTTCGTGGCGAACTTCCTTGATGATGCGTTCGGTGGAGCGGGCAGTGGGTTGGTCGCGTTGATCTTGCGCGATGGTTGCGGCGGGAATCGTCAGGAGACAGAGGGCGACAACAAAGAGTTTGGGGTTCATGACGTTCTCCTTGGGGTTGAGATCCCCCGGGACGACTTTATTTTACTGCAGGAAAGGGACGGAGTTCGAGGGCGGGGGAAAACGCAAGCTCGGGCAGTGGTGGAAATCCCCTGAGAGGCCGGAGACGGCGCTGGCTTGTATGGGGTTCCCATCGGCTGCGCTCAGAGTTTGTGACTTTTTCGAAGATGCCAAGAATCGAGGCTGCGAACAAAGCGGTTACGACTACCAAATCGCCGAAAATTCAAAAAAGTCACAAGCTCTCAGGGCAGGCTCACGCGTTGCTCGGAATGACTAGATCGAAGGGAGTTTCGTCAGCCTCGCATCATAGCAGTGAGCGGGCTGGGGGGCTGATCGCCCCCCGCGCGGACCCGGACGGGCGCTTATTAGCGCATCCGGTTCTTATCGCTTTCTCTTCCTCCGATTTCATCGATTTGATTTGACCACGATGATTCCACTTCTTGCCAGCAAGGCGCTGCCTTGGTGTTAGCCTGTAGGAAATTACGCTCATCAGGAAATATGTGCCGTGACAAAAACCTTTCTCATCGTCTTCTTATTTGCTGCTGGAAACTTTGGTCTCACACAAGCGCATGATTGGGAGCCAGCACCGGGACATAAGCAGGTTCCCATCTGGCCGAGCACTATGCCGGATGCGCACGCCATCGCCGGGCCGGAGTACGTGGAGAAGGTTGGTAACGAGCCTCCTGGAGCCATCCGGGTGGGCAAGGTGTCGCAGCCTACGATGACGGTCTATGCGCCCTCGGGAAAGAATACAGCTGCGGCGGTTGTCGTCTTTCCGGGGGGTGGGTATTGGACTCTGTACATTGATCTGGAAGGGACTGAGGTCTGCGACTGGCTCACATCGAAGGGAATCACCTGCGTGCTCTTGAAGTACCGCGTGCCGGGAACAGATTCACCTCCCAGAACAGGCGCCTATCCAGATTCGCCGATCGCGTTGGAGGATGCTCAGAGAACCCTTGGGCTTGTGCGGCTCCACGCTGTAGAGTGGCATGTCGATCCGCACAAGATCGGAGTGCTTGGTTTTTCGGCGGGCGGACACTTATCCGCAGCAATCAGCACGAATTACGAAAAGCGCTTATATCCACCGGTCGATGCGGCGGACAAGGAGAGCTGCCGTCCTGATTTTGCGGTCGTACTCTATCCGGGTCACATGCAGACTCACACCTCCAATGACTATCAGTTGAATCCGTACGTCCCCGTGACCAAACAGACCCCGCCTACGTTTATAGTGCAAGCTGAAGATGATCAGATTGATCCGGTACAGAACTCTCTCGTGTATTACATGGCGCTCAGAGATGCTGGAGTACCGGTGGAGATGCACCTATATGCGCACGGGCGTCACGGGTTTGGGCTGCGTCGTGCTACGGAGTTCCCGATTACAGAATGGCCTCAATTAGCAGAGAGATGGTTGCGAACGATCGGCATTACCTCGGAATAGGTCTCAGCTCGCTCCCCGTGTAGTTGACGAGCGCGGTAGGGATACCAGTCACCCGGTACCCCCCGCACGGATCCGGACGGGCGCTGATTAGCGCATCCGGTTCTGATCTCGGATGTGTGGCGGCGAAGCGTACCTCCGGGTAGGGATGGAGCACCCTTGGTTTGGGAAGCCACCGTTGAGCCAGTACCAGCATACGTGTCCAGCCAATCGGGCGCTTTTGGCTCCGGCGGCGTATGGTGTGGCACCAGTGCACGAGCACCCGGTGCCGGAACTAAGGATAGGCTAGCGGTGTTCCCGGGTACAGCGTAGTAGTTGAAGTGACCTTGGACGACTGATTTGAGCCATAGGCCTGTCTGAGCGACGGGATCGAGCATCCGCTTGCGGAGCTCCGGCTTGAGCTGCCGGATCTTCGTTACCATGCGTTTGCGGATCGTCGTGCGCACAACGCCAAAACTGACCTGTGGCCCTTGAATATATGGCGAATACCCCTCCGCGCCGAAAACACTTGGTCCAGAGGCTGAAGCCAGAATCCTTGGCGCCAGGGCGGCACGGCTGAACGCCGTGCCCTTCCCGTACCATTTACGAGAGGCGGTTCTGGATTGGTTACGGTTGGGGATCGGCGAGGGTAAGGGTGAGATTGGGGGCGGAGCTGATCACACGGATGTCGGCGCAGTTGTTCAAAATCCAATCGGCACCGGCGTCGCGCAGGGCTGCGGGTGAGGCTGTCGTTTTGAGGGCGATGACTTTGGCGGCGGCCGACTTCCCGGACCGGATTCCCGCGGGAGCGTCTTCGAGAACTACACATTGGGCCGCGGGGAAACCGAGCAGTGACACGCCTTTCAGATAGGGCTCGGGATGCGGCTTGCCGTGCGTGATGTCGGTGGAGGTGACCATGCGGGCGGGGAGCGGCAATCCCGCGGCCTTGATGCGGACCTCGGCCAAGCGACGTGTGCAGGAAGTGACGATGGTCCAGCGATCCAGCGGAAGGCTGGCGAGCAGAGCGAGCGCGCCGGGCAAGGGGACGACGCCTGCGAGGTCGGCGATTTCGCGGCGCTCGACTTCGCGATTCTCGGCGTCGTGGTCGGCGTGAGGCAAGTAGTCGCGCACGGTGGCGAGGCTGGGGCGGCCGTGGGCGCGGGCGACAACTTCTTCGGGATCGAACCCGTGATCGAGGGCCCACTGATGCCACAC
>Ga0265356_1000028_pt1 | contig 22743 bp, 22 predicted proteins | sample NZE4metagenome_FD_189075 | JGI IMG/M metagenome (GOLD analysis project Ga0265356, IMG submission 189075) | Rhizosphere microbial communities from Maridalen valley, Oslo, Norway - NZE4 | ecosystem: Host-associated > Plants > Roots > Rhizosphere > Soil | place: Norway: Oslo | collected 2017-09-15
AACGTGCGCATCGACGGGTCCAACGAAATCTCCGGTTCGGCGACGAGCGGTTTCTTCTGCGGGATGCCCGATCAGTACACCGTCTATTTCGTCGCGCAGTTCGACCGACCGTTTCGCGCGCATGGAACGTGGCAAGCCGCCCGGCTCTTCCCCGAGTCCTCGTCGGCGCAGGGCCCGGCCGCGGGGGCCTGGCTGACCTTCGATGCGATGCAGAACCGCGAGGTCCAAATGAAAGTTGGCCTCTCCTTCGTCAGCACGGCCGGCGCACGCGCAAATCTTGCGGCAGAGAGCTCCGGTTGGAACTTGATCGGCGTGCGCGATCGCGCGACGGAAAAGTGGAGCGCGATGCTGCACCGCATCACTATTGACGGCGGCACGACGCTGCAGCAAAGAATGTTTTACTCAGCCTTCTATCACACGCTGCTCCACCCTAACGTCATCAGTGACGTCACTGGGGAATACCGCGGCTTCGATGGCCGCGTGCACCGCGTCGCCGCCGGCCACGCCGAGTACGCGAACTACTCCGATTGGGACATCTACCGCACCGAAGTGCCGCTGCTCGCGCTGATCGCGCCGAGTGAAACCAGCGACATGGTGCAGTCGCTCGTCGACGCGTATCGTCAAGAGGGCTGGTTGCCGCGCTGGCCGCTGGTCGACGGCACGACCAGCGTGATGGGCGGCGATTCCGTCGACGCGGTCATCGGGGGCGCCTACGCGTTCGGCGCGCGCGCCTTCGACACGCGCGGCGCGCTCGCGGCGATGATAAAGGGCGCGACCAGCACGCAACCACCGCCGGCACAAGGCTGGTACTTCGAGCGCTGGGAACTGCGCGACCAATACCTGCAGCGCGGATACGTCGTTAATACGCACACGACGTCGGTTGCGCCGGTCCCCAACGGCGCTTCCGAGACGCTCGAATACGCTCTGGACGATTTCGCAATCTCGCGACTCGCGCTGGCCATCGGCGACCGCTCGGCCTATCGCGATTTCTTCGCACGATCGTCGAACTGGGCGACGCTCTTTGACGCGGCGACCGGCTGGATTGCGCCGCGCGATCCTGACGGCGCTTTCATGCAGACGCCGCTCACCGAAAATGGGCAGAGCGGCTTTCAAGAGGGCAACGCGGCGCAGTACACCTGGATGGTGCCGCAGGACCTACGCGATCTCATCAACGCACTAGGCGGCGTACGCGCTGCCGCCGCCAAACTCGATGAATTCTTCGCGCAGCTGAACGCTGGGCAGGATAAGCCGTACGCCTGGCTCGGAAACGAGCCCAGCATCGGCACGCCGTGGGTCTATCTCTCCGCCGGCGAGCCCTGGCGCGCGCAAGCGATCCTGCGCCAAGCTATGACGACGCTCTACAGCGACGCCCCCGATGGTCTTCCTGGCAACGACGATCTCGGCACGATGAGCGCGTGGTATGTCTGGTGCGCGATGGGGTTGTACCCGCAGAATCCCGCAATGCGCTACCTCGATATTGGCGCACCGCTCTTCCGCTCGGTTCGCATCGAGTCTCCGAGCGGCCTCACGCTCGAAGTCTCCGCTTCCAACGCGGCAACCGACGCACAATACGTCGAGGCGTTACGCGTCGACGGACGCTCGAGCGACAAGAGCTGGATCGAGCTACCCGACCGTGGAAAGGTGCGGCTGGACGTCACGCTCGGCGCCACGGCCGACGAACGCTGGGCCACGGGCCCTGGGGATGCGCCGCCGTCGTACGCGCTGCGCACGCCGGCGATTCCAGTAGCGACGGCTGCGGAGTTCGTTAGGCCCGCAAACCCCATCGTCGTTCGGACCGGCGACGGGCTCGGAACGCCGGTCGCGCTTGACGTGTCGAATCGCCTTGGCGAAACGGCCGCAGACGTCACCTGGCGCGCTACGCTGCCGCGCGGGTTGCACGTCGACGAATCCGACGGAAGAATCTCGGTCGCACCACGCGCCGAACGCGCGGCCGGCCTTCGCTTAACGGCCGACGGAGCGCTGAGCACCGGCTACTACGACGTTCGCTTCGATGGCACCGCGGCCAACGGCGCGCGCCTCGAACACCTCGATGTGCCCGTACGCGTCGCGCGAGGCGACGAGTGGCCGTCGATGGCGTATGCGACCAATCGCTTCGGCAACAGCGTGACGCCAATCGATCTCACGACCGGCGTTGCGGCAAATGAAATCGCCGTTGGCGAAGAGCCGCGCGCCGCAGCGCTTAGCGGCGACGGAGAGCGACTGTACGTCGTCGAGTCCGGCGCCAACGAGGTTGGCGTCGTCGATACGCGCGCTGGAAAGCGCGTTGCGACCGTCAAGACCGGCGGAACGCCCATGGATGCCGCGCTGACGCCCGATGGCAAAACGCTATGGGTCGTAAGCAACGACGACGGCACGGTTCAAGCGATCGACACCGCCACGCTTCGCGCGGGTACAACGGTGCACGTCGGTTCGCATCCGCGCGCGCTGGCGATCGACGCCGCCGGATCGACGCTCTACGTCAGCAACTCGTGGTCGAACAGCGTAACGCCGATCGACCTGCGCACGAACGCCGCCGAGGAGGGTATCCCCGTCGGACTGCGCCCCGCGGGCATCGCAATCAGCCCTGACGGCAAACGCCTCTACGTCGTCAACAGCGCATCGAACGACGTCACCGTCGTCGACCTCGAGACGCGCCGGCCGGCCGCACGCATCCCAGTCGGTGTGGATCCGCTCGCAATCACGATCTCGCCCGACGGTCGCGACATCTACGTCAGCAACCACGCAAACTCCACGATCACCCCGCTCGATTCACAGACGAACGAAGCCGCTACACCGATCGAAGTCGGGGGCGCGCCTCTCGGCGTCACCTTCACCGCCGACGGCAAACGGGCGCTCGTACTGCTCTCGCGCGACAACGCGGCCGTGTTTATCGACGTCGCTGCACGGCGCGCCGGCGACCCGATTCAGCTCGGAAACGGACCGTACGGCATCGCGGGGCCGCGGACTGTTCCTTAACTCTCGGGCTGGTCGAACTGCGGAATCGCGTCGCCGTCGAGGAACGCGGAGAACTCGCCCGGTGAAAACTGCAAACCGGCCCAAAACGGGCCGAACTCGCCATAGCGCGCGCTGGCTTCGTCAAACCGCATCTCGTAGACGAGCTTCTTAAAAACCAGCGGGTCGTCGGCGTAGAGATCCACGCCCCATTCGAAATCGTCGAAGCCGACGGAACCTGAAATCACTTGCGTGACGCGCCCGTGATACGAACGCCCGACGACGCCGTGTTCGCTCATCATCTTGGCACGGGCTTCAAATGGGAGCATGTACCAGTTTTGCACCTCGCCGCGCCGCTTGCTCATCGGATAAAAACAGTGATACCGGCGCGACGGAATTCTGGCCCACAAGCGCGGCTCGATATATGGGCTCTCACCTTGCTTGCGGACGAGTTCGTCGAAGGCCGCGATCTATTCCGGCGATTGCGGCGGCAGCCCGCGCTGGTTCAGTTCGGCGTGAATTTTTCCGGTCGCGTCGTAAAGCCCAACCTCCAGCACCGAGACATACGATCCGCGTGGCGCGAGAAACTCTCGCAACTCGAGTTTGTCGACGAGCGTCTGAGCGTAGGCGAGCCCATCAAACGTGCGGGCGTAATGCGTGAGCATGAGATCGCCCTTGTTACCGACGATCTGTGCCAGACCGACGTCACCGTCCTCGCTTCCCTTGAGGTGGTCGACGAGATCGGCCGCGTGGCCCGCGTATTTGTTGCGCCGCTTCTCCGGCAGCGAGTCCCAGGCACGCCGGTCGAATGCAAACATGCGATGGAGAATCCACCAACCTTCGAGCGATTCCGGAACGTTTGGGTCGCGCATGTCCTCTGCCGGTTCGTCCTAGCCGCGAGCTAATACTTTCGCGCGCTTCACCTCGGCTTCGACTTCGGCTTCGAGGCGGTCGGGATGCTCGCGATACTTCGCCCAAAGGGGCGGGGTGTGCGCGATATCGTTGAGGACCCGCGCGTATACGGCATTGACGGGCACCGGCACGCGATGCTCGAGGCCCGCGACCGCAACGGCCCCGTTGAGCACGTCCACCTCAGTCCGAGGCTTGGCGCGCCGCAGGTCGATCAACAAAGAGGGTGGTTTGGGTCCGCGCGCTCCTGCGATGCTGTGGGCCAAAAGGGTTCGCGCGACCGGGCTGGGCAGATTCGCGACGCCGAAGAGTGCGCGGACCGGATAGCGAGGCAAGTCGATCGGCTCGATCTTCAACGCCTGCATCACCGCGCGGACCTCACGAATCATTCGAATTTCCAACGTGAAGATCTTGTCGAAATGCACGAACCGGTTTGGCAAGACGTTGAGGATTGCGCAGCTGGCATTTGCGACGACGTTGAGCGCGAGCTTGCTCCATTTCAGCGAGCGCCAATCCTCGACGACCTTGACGACTAACCCGGTGCTCGCAAAAGTCGCCGACAGCCAGTTGTACGCATCGGAGCCGATCGGCGCGAGCGCCAACCCTCCATCCTTTGTCGCCCGTGCGTTACCGTCGCGGTCCCGGCCGACCGGCGTCGTCAGCGCGGCCGCCACCACGTTGTCGGCACCGAAGGCCGCTGCCAATTTCTCCTCGTTGCCAACGCCGTTCTGCGGCGACACGAAAACGCACTTTTCCGGATAGGCGATCGCTTTGCGCAGCGTTTCGATTGCGCCGTCGGTATCGTACGCTTTGGTCGCGACGATCGCAACGTCGGCATCGTACGGCTCGACTTTCTCTACGGTGCGCGGCGCGTAGCAAACGTCGACCGAAACCGCGCGCAGCAAGTCTCCGAGGTACGTCCCGACCGCGCCTTTACCGACGATATAGACCTTCACGAGAAGACGCCCGTGGAACCGAAACCTCCCTCACCACGAACGGTCGGCGGTAGTTCGTCCACGACTTCGAAGGAAGCGCGCGAGACCGGCGCCACAACGATCTGTGCGATGCGGTCGCCGCGATGGATCATCACGGGCACCGTCCCGAGATTCGCTAAAACGACGTGGACTTCACCACGATAGTCGGCATCGATCGTGCCCGGTGCATTGAGACACGTGACGCCGTCGCGGATCGCCAGGCCGCTACGTGGACGCACTTGCGCCTCGTAGCCGGGCGGCACCGCAATAGAAAAGCCGGTTGGAACCAGAGCCCGTGCTCCGGGCAGCAGTGTAAGTTGCTCTCGAATTGCTGCGCATAGGTCGGCACCCGCCGCGTGCTCGCTCATATACGCCGGCAACGGCAGCCCCTCGCCTCGCGAAAGGCGTTGGACGCAGACGCGCACTCGCTCCATTTAGCGGCCGATAGCCATTACAGTTGCGCGAGCTCTTCGCGAAAGCTCTCGATATCGCGAAAAGACCGATAGACGCTCGCAAAGCGAATGTACGCAACGGGATCGAGCTTTCTCAACGCTTCCATGAGCCTCTCGCCGACCGTCGCCGCAGGCACCTCGCTTTCGCCGCGGGCAAAAAGTTCGCGTTCGAGATCGGCCGCCACCGACTCCATCTGCCCCTCCGAAATCGGACGCTTCTCGCACGCCTTTCGCAAGCCGGTCAGAATCTTGTCGCGGCTATACTGTTCCCGCCGGCCATCCTTCTTTACGACGAAAAGCCGGGGGACTTCCATGCGTTCGTACGTCGTAAAGCGGTGCTTGCACCGCGGGTCCAAACACTCGCGGCGGCGGCGCACGACGGTTTCGTCGTCGCGCGAGTCGACGACGCGCGTCTCACTCTTGCGACAGGTCGGGCAAGTCAGCGGTAAGTCTCCCCCACGGCATATCTTGTGGGCGAACGTATTATACGTCACTAGCGGTGGGTAACGCAAAAAAAGGGCCGCTGGGGAGCGGTCCCTAGTCCGTCCTGCCGCAGAGCCAATTTAACTTTAGTCTAGACGACGGGCGGCAAAGTGTACCGAGGTACATCGGCCGCCCGGCACCGTCGACCGGGCTAAATCAGCCTGCGGAGCCGATTTTGAACATCTTGGTACCGCAGACCGGACACTTACCTTCGGTCGCGGGTCGCCCGTTTTTCATTGTGATCTGGACCGCGTCTTTGATCTCGCGCTTGGCCTTGCACTTGACGCAATACGCTTCTGCTGCCAACTGTACTACCTCCGTGGGCCCGCCTATTCCGTTGGGCGCGCCATATTCCCCCTCTTGCACGATTCGCGTCCTGGCGTGATGGAGGCCGATATGCAAGAGCCGACCTTCCAAAGCCGCGAACGGATCGAGGCCGCGCGCGCCGGTCGAGCCTTCGAGGCCGCGGCGCGCGGTCTCTGGTGCGCCGGCAGCTTGGAGGGTTTAGCGCTCCCTTGCGTAGCGATCGTCGGAACCCGAGCAGCGACGGCGTACGGGCGCCAGCTTGCTCATCGGTTTGCCGCCGAGCTGGGCCGATCCGGCTGTTGCATCATCTCTGGTCTGGCCTTGGGGATCGACGCCGCGGCACACCAGGGCGCCTTGGAGGCGCGAGCGCCGACCGTCGGGATCCTCGGCAGCGGACACCGCTCTTTCTTTCCGCAGCGCAACCGCGCGCTGGCCGAGGGTATCCTTGCCGCCGGCGGCGCGGTACTTTCGCCCTACCCGCCCGATCAGATTGCCTTGCCATGGCAGTTCCTGGAGCGTAACGGCGTGGTAGCCGCTCTCTCGGACGCAATCCTCGTGGTGGAGGCGCCGGCCCGCAGCGGCGCCCTCAATACGGCAAGCTGGGCAGCCGGGCGCATTCCGGTGCTCGCCGTGCCCGGTGACGTCGACCGCAAGCACGTCGCGGGATGCCTCGCCCTGATCCGCGATGGCGCGACGCTCGCCCGCGGGCCCTCGGACGTTCTCGAAGCGCTCGGTCGCCTCAACATCGTGCCTCCGCCGCGACCCGCCTACGTCCCGCGCGATGCCGCAAGCTCGTCGGTCCTCGCGGCCCTCGAGGGCGGGCCCCTCGATTTTGATCGAATTGTGGCAGAGAGCGGCATCTCAGCGTCGGCGGCACTCGCCGCGCTTTCATGGCTGGAGCTAGAGGGCGCAGTCGAATCGCGGGGTGCTACCGGCTATGCGCGGGTCGGAGTTCTACCGGGCGGCGAAGAGCATGCGCGATGAAACTCGACGACGCGCTGCGCGCTTTCGGCGCCGCAACGGCCGCTGCCGTGAGGGAGCAGTATCCCGAGGTCACGCCGCAGGTTGCTTTCGAGGCACCTCGTCGCCCCGAGTTTGGCGACTTCGCCTCCAACGTCGCCTTTTCGCTGGCCAAAATCGCGCGGCGGCCGCCGCACGACGTCGCGAAGGCGCTCGCCACCGAAGTTCTGCGCAACGCCCCGGAGCTTGCCGAAATCTTCACGGAGATCGTGCCCGTTGCGGGATTTATCAACCTGCGCGTCGCTCCGCAAATCTGGCATGCCGAGTTATCCGGCATTTTGCGCGAGAACGAAACCTTCGGGAAAATAGCGCCGCACGGCGCGCGCGTGTCGCTCGAGTTCGGTAGCGCAAATCCAACGGGACCGCTCGTCGTCGTTCAGGGGCGCTCGATGTCGATCGGCGCAACGCTTGCCAACGCAATGCGCTTTTGTGGCTACGACGTTTTTGTCGAGTGGATCATCAACGATGCCGGCGGGCAGCTCGACGCCTTGGGCCGCTCGATCTACGCGCGTTACCGTCAAACGTTGGAGCCTGAGTTTCCGCTGCCCGAGAATGGCTATCCGGGCGAGTACCTGATACCGATTGCTCTGCGTATCCGCCAACGGGACGGCGATCGCTGGATGTCGGCGCCGGAAGCCGATTGGCTTGCGTACTTCTCGACCGCCGGCCGCGACGAGCTCGTCGCAGAGCAGCGGCGCACGGCCGCTCGATTCGGCGTCGAGTACGACCACTGGCAAAGCGAGCGCGAGCTGCACGATTCCGGTCAAGTCTCCGAGGGCATCGAGCATCTTCGGCAGCTCGGCCTGACATACGAAGCGGACGGCGCGCTCTTCTTTCGCGCAACGCAGTTCGGAGACGACAAGGACCGCGTGCTGCTGCGTGGCGACGGTCGGCCGACATACTTCTGCATGGACGTGGCCTATCATTATCAAAAACTCAAAGCGAGCGATCGCGTCGTCGACATTCTCGGCCCCGATCACCACGGCTACATCGAACGCATCAAAGGCATCTCGTCGGCACTCGGGTATCCGGGCCGGCTCGACGTGATCATTGCGCAACAGGTCGCGCTCATGCGCGGAAGCGAGCAAATCGCGATGAGCAAACGCGCCGGAGAAATCGTCACGCTCGACGACATCCTCGACGAAGTCGGGGTCGACGCAGCCCGCTTTTTCTTCATCATGCTCGCGGTAGAGTCGCCGCTCACGTTCGATTTGGCGCTTGCCGTCGAGAAAGAGAGTGAGAATCCGGTTTACTACGTGCAGTACGGCCACGCACGGATTGCGTCGGTTTTGCGTAACGCGCTGGCCGACGACGTCGCGGCGGCTCGGAGCGCCTCTTTGGAGCCGTTGGTGCATCCCTCCGAACTCTCGCTGGTGCGGCGCCTGGCCGAGTTTCCGAGCGTCGTCCGAGGCGTCGTCGAGCGTCTCGCACCTCACCGGTTGGCCCGCTACGCGCGCGAAGTCGCCTCGGACTTCCATCAATTTTACACCGAGTGCAAGATCCTGACCGACGAACGCGATGTACGCCTGGCGCGCCTTGCGCTGTGCTTGGCATCGAAGAACGTCCTCGCACGCGCCCTGTCGCTCGCGGGCGTCAGCGCACCGGACTCGATGTAGTTCGTGAGCGCAGTGCCGGGCGCGCTCTGGCTGCTCGGCCTTTTTGCGGCCGCGCCGGCACTTCGCGCGGGGCCGAACTACAGCTTTTCCGATCGCCTGCGCGATGCGCTCATCCTGGGAGTCGCCATCCCGTTCGTTCTTGGCTTCGTCCACGCGCTCTATTGGGGCGCGTGTTGGGGGACGCTGCTTCTTTGCATCGCGATTGCCGCCTGGAGGAGTCTGAACGAACGGAACACGACCGCCGAAAACACCGCACGCCCCACGCCGTACCTGCTGATCGCGGCGCTCCTCCTCGTCGCCTGGCCGCAGCTGACGCGCCCGCTGCTCGACGGCGATTCGCTTTCATATCATCTGCCCAATGCCGCCGCGTGGGTTCACGCACATTCGCTTTGGATCGCAACGACGCGCTATTGGTGGTATCCGCCCGCATCGGAGCTGTTTGCAAGTGCGTTGTACGCCGTCGGCAGCCCGTTTGCGTTGCCATGGTGCGGATTTGGCGCGCTTGCGCTGCTGGGTTTTCGGATTGCCGCGTGGTCGCGCGAAGCGTTGGGCACGTCACCGCTGTTGGCCGACGCGCTTGCGGCTGCGACGGTCAGCGCGTTTCCACTTGCCATCCAAGGCGGAACGCTTCAGAACGACGTGTGGCTTGCGGCGTTTTGGTTAGAAATGCTGTGGTCGTTGCGCACGATGCCGGCGAGCCGTTTCGCGCACGGGGCCGCCGTGACGGCCTTGATCAAACCGCAAGGTTGGCTCCTGGCAGCGATCGCGTTGCTGGCATCGCGAGCGCGTCCGATCCAGTGGCTGGGGACTTTTTCCGCGCTTGGCCTCTGGGCGATTCGCGACGCGGCTCTGTGGAAGAGCGCCGTTGCGCCGCCGGCGGCGAGCATGACCGGTGTCGGTTCCTTCGGAACGACGATCCTCGCGCACGGCGTGGGAGCGTTCGCGCTGCTCGCAGTCGTCGTGCTTCATCTCTCTCCGTTCGCGCTGGTCGCGATTATCGCGGCCCTACTCGGCCCATCGATCGCCGCCCGAGATCGAGCGCTGGGCTGGGCCGCCTTTGCTGCGGTCCTGCTGTTTTTCGTGCTGCCGTTCGGTTATGAAACCAGCGTCGTGCAACTCGCAAACGGTGAATCGCTGCGTTTCGCCGCTCCGGCGATCGCCGCGGGCGTTTTGCTCCTTGCGCCGTTGGGCCGCCGATTCGCCGTGGTCGCAATTCCGTTGCTGTGGCTTTCGGCGCTCTACGGTTGCTGGCTCGTGCTCGCGCTTTTTTGGAACGACGGCTCGACGCACGTCGCGCTCGCGGTCGCCGCGTTGGGCGTCGCAATCGCGGCGATGGCGAATCTAACGCGGTTGCGCTTCGTTACTGCCGTGGCGTTCCTGGCCGGCGTCGTGCTCGCAACGCATCTTGCCGCGCGTCACCCGCTCGATTATTACAACGACTCGCTGAGCGTCGGCGGTACGTCGCCGGGCGTCTATCGCTGGATTGAGAGAGCGCAACCCGCCGCAATCGGGGGCTGGGGCCTGCGCACCGGTGTCATCAACGTGCTCTCTCCACGCACCCAGACGCTCGACCTCGCGGATACCGGCGCCTGCGCGCAAACGCACGCCCACGCCGCGTTGCTGGTCGCGGTCGCGCAAAACGATCTGCCTTCGGAAGCCAACGCACAACGACTGCGCGCCGCGCGCGCGTGTGGCAGTATCCTCTACGAAGACGCGATCGGGGTAATCACGAGACCATGACTACCGCGTCAGCTTTTTTCTAGCTGCGCGGATATCCACGGCCCCATAAAGTAGCGCCAGAGTATCTTGATCAGCGCCGCGGCTGGAATTCCGAGAATTAAACCGGGAACGCCGAAGAGCTCGCCGCCGGCGAAGACGGCGAACATCGCGCCGATCGGCGAGACGCCGACCGATTGGCCCATGATCTTGGGGACGAGCACGTTGTCGCTTATCCGCGCCATGGCGAACATCACGACTTGCACCCATACGATCATCCAAATTCCCTGTGGGGCGCAGAGCGGAATCGCAACGAGTTGCGCGATCAACATGCCGATGATCGGAACGGCGTAAGCAACGGCCGAGATGATGCCGAGGATCAGCGAGAACTTGAAGCCGATGATGGCGGTTGCAATCGCGATGACGGCACCGGTAAGGGCGCTCACGATTACCTGCCCGGAGATGTAGCTTCCAAAGAGTTCGGTTACCTCCGCCGCGAGCTTGCGCGCGGTTTGGCGCTTGCGCGGCGGGAACATCGAAGTAAAGCCCTCGGCGATCTGCGTGTCGTTGAGCAGAAAAAACACTGAGAGAATGATCGATGAGAACGCCACGAAGAAAGCAGTCGCGGTATTTACTGCGATGGTGCCGAGCGAAGCGACTGCGCCGCTAATAAAGCTCGAGGTCTGCGTCGCGCCGATTCGGCCGGTATTGACGCCGTAGACGGGCAGCTTCAGCGTCGGAAAATGCTGTTGGAGCGAGTTCTGAGCGTCCGCCAGCCAGCCTTGGGCGGTCCCGGCGTACCCCGGGACGTTGGCAGCCAAGAGTTGAGTCTGACTAATCGCCAGCGGCACGACGATCACCAGGAAGATCGCAATAAGCGCGAGTAGCCCGAAAAAAACGATCGCGACCGCCACGGGTTTGGGCATGCGCCGTTCCAAACGGCCGACGATCGGCTGAACCCCGAACGCAATGAAGGCCGCAATCACGAAGATCGAAATGGTCCGCGGAATATGTGCCGCCAACAAGAGCGCTGCTGCGAGCAAGGCGACGCCGGCGACGATCCAAGCGGCGCGCCGCCAAACGCGGGTCGTCACAGGGGTTTGCACAACAGCCGCCGTTCGGTGCGATAACCCGCGTGCTCGTACAGGCGGCGAGCGGCCTCGTTCTCTTCTGTGACCATGAGGGCCATGAACGGAAGACCGCGCCGCTTCGCCTCATCCTCGGCGGCCGTTAAGAGCGCCGCTCCTACCCCGGTTCCTTGCCACTTTGGCTCGACCGCCATGTACGCGATGAAACCCTGATCGATCAGCGTGACTTCGTCGGGAAGCTCGTCGAGCAGGAGCAGAAAGCCGACGCGCTCGCCTTTTTCATGTGCGATGAACGTGATATGTGATTGGTCTGCGACGATGTCACAAAGGCGCTCGAACGCAACGCGTGCCGCCGGTTCGGTTGCGTGACGCAGGTTACCGACGCTCGACATCACCGTGCGTCGGCCGAGCGCTTGCACGAAATCGCGGTCGGAGGCTGCGTCGGCTCCGGTAGCGACTTTGCGCCGAACCTGCACGGTCACGCCCGGCGCGAGCCCGGATCGGTCACCGTTTCTCCGGCGCGACACTGCGGACAATCCGCCGCATCGTACGAAATCATCGGCAAGTGCAGCAACGCGTGCGCGGGCACCCCAAAGTCCTGTTGGGCGCGAGCGACGATGATGCCCACGCCGATGACGTGCGCGCCGCGGTGCTGCACGACACCGATTACTTCGCGAACCGAGAGACCCGTCGTGACGACGTCTTCAACTACGAGCACCCGATCGGCGGGCGAGAGGGCGAAGCCCCGGCGTAACACCGGCACGCCGTTCTCTTTCTCTACGAAGATCGCTTTGGTTCCAAGTTGCCTGGCAACTTCGTACGCGAGGAGAATGCCGCCAACCGCCGCGCCGACGACGACGGTCGGATTCGCGTCGCGAAATCGTGCGGCGATCATCTGTGAAACGGGTTCGAGCAGCGCCGGGTCCTCGAGGATCCGAAACTTTTGCACGAAACGATCGCTGTGACGGCCGGAGCTCAAACGGAAGTGCCCCTCGAGAAGCGCTCCGCGTTGCACCAGCGCCGAATGGAGGTCGAGCTGCGGCTCGCTCACGCGCGTACGCTCATCTCCTCTAAAATCGCTTTGGCGGCGGCCAGGGGATCGGAGGCTTCAACGATCGGGCGTCCGACCACGATGTAGTCCGACCCGGCGGCGACTGCTTCCGCGGGTGTGGTAACGCGTTTCTGATCGCCGTGCGCGCTCCCCGTCGGACGAATGCCCGGCGTCAGCGTGAGAAAGTCGTCGCCGAAGAAGCGTTTGAGATCGCGCACCTCGCGGGCGCTGCAAACGACCCCGGCACAGCCGGCGTCGCGCGCCAACGCCGCCAAACGAATGGCGTTTTCGCCGGGACCTCCTTGCAGCCCGAGCTCGTTGAGATCCTCTGGGGCAATGCTGGTCAGCAGCGTGACGGCGAAGACGTGGGGCGCGGGAAGGTCGAGCTCCGCCGCCCGTTCGGCGGCGGCGTCGACGGCGGCGCGCATCATCTCCAGGCCACCGAGTGCGTGCACGTTGAGCATCTGTACGGTCGGGCGCACCAGCGCGGTGACGGCGGCGGCGACGGTTCGCGGAATGTCGTGCAGCTTCGCGTCGACGAACGTTCGCACGTCGCGCGCTTCGCAGTACGAAAAGATGCGCTCTGGATAACCGTAGAGCGCCTCGAGGCCGATCTTTACGATAACGTCAAGCTCGTAGAGAGCATCCACGAGCCGTTCGGCATCCTCGGCCCTCGGGACGTCGAGGGCAACGATTAGTTGAGTGGCCATTCGAGTCAGCCTTCATCTCCTTCGTACTGATGTGCGGTCGCGATTTCTACGTGCGCCCGGCCAACGATTTCTTGAATCGACCCGACATTGCGGCGTGTAAGGTAGGCTTGCAACTCCGCAACGAGACGCTCGGGAATTCGTGGATCGGTGAAGTTCGCCGTTCCGATCGAGATTGCCGTCGCTCCGGCCAGGAAAAATTCGAGTGCGTCCGTGAGAGTCTCGATGCCGCCTTGACCGACGATCGGAATGCTCACGGCCTGTGCGATTTCGTAGACCGCGAGTACGGCGATCGGACGAATCGCCGGTCCGGAAAGACCGCCTGTGATGTTACCCAAACGTGGACGCCACGTTTCCACGTCAATCGCCATCCCGCGAACCGTATTGATCACCGCCAACGCGTCCGCCCCGCTGTTCTCCGCTTGACGGGCGATCGCGACGATATCGGTCACGTTTGGGGAGAGCTTGACGATCAGCGTCTTGTTCGTCGTAGCGCGCGCGGCTTCCACGACTCTGGCGGTCAGATCCGGATCGCAGCCGAACGTCTCTCCCTCGCGGGCCACGTTGGGGCACGAGACGTTCAGCTCGATGGCCTCGATCTCGTCCCGCGCCGCCAAACGCTCGCAGACATAGGCATAATCGTCGATCTCGAATCCGGCGACGCTTCCAACGATCTTACACGGGCGGCCGGCATACTTATGAAGCTCGTGCTCGAGATACCATTCGATCCCTGGATTCTGCAACCCGATCGCGTTGAGCATGCCCGCCGGGGTATGGACGAGCCGTGGCGTCGGATTACCCAGACGCGGCAATCGCGTGACGCTCTTGAGTACGATCGCGCCGATCTTCGAAAGATCGGCAAACGGCGCAAACTCATCGCCCGATCCGTAGCATCCGCTGCCCATCAACGTCGGATAGGCAAGCTCGAGTTTTCCGAGCTTGACCGCGAGCGCCGGTTGTGGATTCACCACCGAAGTTCGTGCGCCCAAAAAACCGGACCCTCTTTGCAGATGCGCGCGTACACGACGTCGCTTCCACCGCGCTGCGCCGGGGGAAAGTTGGGTGCTTGCGCGCTTGCGTTGGTCAGCGGGACGACGCAGCCCCAACAGCCGCCGACGCCGCATCCAAAAGTCTCTTCTAACGAGAGTTGCGCGCGCACCCCTAAACCGTTCGCGATTTCCCCAATGCGCCGTAACATCGGCGACGGACCGCAGGCGTAGATGGCTTCAGGTTTGCGCGAGCGCGCTAATGCGTCGGTCACAAATCCACGTTCGCCGCGCGTGCCGTCGTTCGTAGCCAGGACGAGTTCGCAACCGGCATCGGCGAATCGTTGGGCGTCGACCAAGAGTTCCGCGGTTCGCGCTCCATAGAAAAGGCGCACGTGAGCGCCTCGACGCAACAGCTCGCGCGCGCACAACCAAACCGACGCAATGCCGACGCCGCCGGCGACGATCGCGACGTCGCGCGCGTCCCCCGAGCAATCGAAGCCGTTGCCGAGCGGCCCTACCACGTCGAGCCGATCGCCGCACGCCAAGCTCGCAAGCTCGCGCGTGCGCTTGCCTGTTACGAAGAAAAGAATACTCGCGCGCTTGCCTTCCGCTTCGTAGACGGCCAGCGCCGTTGCGGCCGCTTCGCCGCTCGGCGGGATCGCCATCAGATATTGGCCCGGTTGCGTTGCATCGGCGAGCTCCGGCGCGTGAAGCGTCAAGAGGACCACTCCATCTGCGAGCTCGCGGCGCTCGAGTATCGTCGTCGCCGCAACGCGCGGACGCAAGTCAAGCATCGTCATACCAATCATATTTTCTGCTAATTTTCAGAAAATTCTTCGAGAACGGGTGAACGCTCTTGCTACTCTAGCCGTTATACTGTATAGAGAGCGTAAGTCACAAGAAAGGAGGGGTCCGCAGATGGCAGGTCTTATCGTCTTCAAATCGCTAGCCGACGCACTAAGAGCGGGCTATCAAGTATACGATCGGACTGCAGATGGATATCTGGTCAGGACTCGTACAACCGCTGGTTGGGCCATGGCCTTGGTCACCTGCAAGTAGCATTCCGTTATTATTCTAAAGTTAATGCCGCCGGCAACCGCCCGGCGGCATTTTTTTTCAGAACCCGAAAAGTCAGGCGCGATAGTCTGGCGGCGATGCCGGCTTCTCGATCTCCGGAATCGAGCCGGGACGCCAGCCGCCATAGGTTGGACCTGGCGGCACCGCGCTTCCAGCCGAATGCTCGGGCGGGGCGCCCGCGTCGAAGGTGGGGCCGAATCGCCGTTGCGCTTCGGGAACTCCGAACGTCGCGCCGCTGAGAACCGCATTAATGATCTGCGCGATCCCCACGAACAGCGGGATCAAGCCGCCCAGCAACCACGGGCCATATTCGTATTGGCCGTCCCCGTGGTAGCCGATGAATCCAAGGCCGACGAGCAGTGCCAAGCCGATGAATGCGACTTGAATCCCGCGACGCAACTGCCGCGCAGCCTGAAAGTCGGCATCGTAAACGTACCGGTTCCCCGACGGATCGGCCGGCGTGGCGCCCGGGTTCCATCCGGATTTCATCGCGCGGCGCATGTCGCGCGCGTTGGGGGGCGGTACGAAGCCCTGCCGCAGCATTTCCATGCGTTCCCGGTGCGCGAGGACACGCGAGACGATCCAGGCCGCAATCGGCGCTCCGAAGATGCAAATGACCGCTATAAGGGCGACAAAGTTATCAGAATCCATGACTTTGGAAATCTCCGTTCGTGTAAAGATGAATCGATCCATCGGAGGTCGCCAGCTTCATCGTGCCCGAGCCGGCACCAAGACGTATCGTCTGCCGCGCGGAATCGTCACGCGCGAGCGAAGATCCATCGACGTCGATTCGTCCGTCGCCGGTCGAGGCATCGATGGCCAGATCGGAATCATGCGGAACTCGCAGGTTGACCGAACCGTCGTCGGTCGATACTTCGTAAGAGCCATTTGGCCCGAAGGTACCCGCTACGCGCAAGGGGCCGTCGTCACTGTGCAGCGTCGCATCGGGACGCTCGCCCGCGATCGTCAGATTGTTGGCTTCAATGCGCCCCTCGTGGGTGCGAGCGACCAGCGATCCGACGGCGACGTTAGCGAGCGTGAGATGCCCGTCGCTCGACTCCATCGCGAGACGATCGCCTCGGACGTTGGTTGCGGTAAGGTATCCATCGTCGCTGCTGGCATTTACCGTGCCGCGCAGGTCACTCAAATTTACGTGCCCGTCCTGCGACTGCACGTTCACGCCGCCGGTGATGCCGTCGACGTCCGCGCCCGAACAATGGGCGATCTGCACGTGCGATCCGCTGGGAACGTCCACATGGATAGCTTCGGCGCTAAAATCGAATAGCTCGACGGAAAAATGTTGCCGTGGGGAGCGTTCGATCCGCACGCCGTCGGCAGTTCGCGTGACGCGCAGTTGCGGATAGCTCGAGCTCGAGAAGATGGCCCCGCGCATCTGCGTCAGATCGCGCACGTGGACGAGCCCGTCGTTCGAAACGCCGACGCTAACCCGCGAGGCCGCGTCGTCGATTGCTATCTGCGGGGTTTCGCCGGCAGCTAGCGGCTCGACGGTTGCGGCAGCGAAATCCACGTGACGCATGCTGCCTGCGAGCGCCACTGGGCCGCCTCCAAGGGCGTAGACGGCCATCCCGACGATCAGGAGCTCGGCGGCGACGAGCATCGCCACGACCGAGATGCGAGACATTTAGATCCGCGGGCCCCAACCGTCAAAGGTAGGACGGAGCGACTGAGCGGAGTTCCGCTCGTCGGTTGGTAGCGCGGGATGCTTCCGGCCGGTCCAAGTGCCGCCGGGAAGGGTCGTGTTCGGGATCGTGGTCATTTTTAGGTGGAACCTCCGTGATTGTTGCTGCTCTACTTACGGCCCGGCGCGCCGCATGTTTCGCAGGACGACCCGTCAGCGGCGCCCCGCGCCGCGAAACAATCGCCGTCTCACGCGCGTACGACTGGCGTGTCGGCACTCTTGGCGGAGGCCCCGCGCATCCGCATGAAAGCTGCGCCCGAAGACGGCGACTTGGTCGCGATGACCTTGCAAGGCAACTCCGAAGCCTTCGCAACGCTCGTCGAGCGATACGACCGAGCCGTTTATCACCTTTCGTACCGGATGCTCCACAATGTCGAGGACGCGCGCGATGCGACGCAAGAGGCGTTTTTCAAGGCATTTCGGAGCCTACGGACCTTTCGAGCGGGCGCCAAATTCTCGACCTGGATCTTTGCGATCTCCTATCACGCCTGCTGCGATCGCCTGGCACGACGTAAGCATGACGCAAGCGACGAGCTCCCCGATCGGGCCGATCCGGCCCGGGGACCGGAGCAGCAGGCGATCGCCCTCGATGAAGCGTCGCGTCTGCGCCGTGCGATCGACGCGCTTCCGGAAAAGTACCGCGCGGTCGTCACACTCTTTCATCTCCAAGGCCGGCAATATGAGGAGATCGCCAGCGTTCTGGGCCTGCCGCTGGGTACGGTAAAAACACACTTGTTTCGCGCGAAGGAGCAGCTGCGCAGGCTTCTGGACGGGATGGAGGTAACGGAATCATGACTATGCACGACGCCGATCGCCCGCTGGACAGCCTGGATCGCGCCATTCTCGGCCTTGCGCTGGAGGAGCCACCCTCCGGCCTGCGTTCCTCAATTCTGTTCGCAACCGCTTATCGTCCGGCGCCGCCGTTCTCGTTCATAGAGTTGGCGCTCCTGGGGGTTCTCGGCGCCGTCGTGGTCTGGTTTGCCGCGTTGCTCGTCGTCGGCGGCGGCTCGCTCTTTGTCCATACCGTGACGGCGATCGCGTCCGTGGCGAGCACCGCGCTCTCCAACGGTGCCACGCTGGCATGGCTGGCTGCGGGGGGCGCCACGGCGCTGTGGCTCTCACTTTTCACCGTTTCCCAACCCGTCGTGCACGCTTCTCACAGGTCCGGGCCGAGGAACGTCCCATAATCTACCTTCATGGAGAATCGCTCAGCGCCGCAGAAGCGCCAATATAGGATCCTCATCATCGAGGACGATGCGGCTATTAACCGCGTCTTACAGCTCGAGCTGGAACACGAAGGATATGAGGTAGACGTCGCGCGGGACGGTCTATCGGGTCTCGAAAAGGCCCTCAAGGAACCCGACCTCGTCGTGCTCGACCTGATGCTTCCCCGGATGGACGGCATCGAAGTCTGTAAGCGGATTCGCGCCAAGAGCCGCGTGCCGATCATTATGCTTACCGCGCGCGATCGCGTGCCGGACCGCGTCGCGGGCCTCGACGTCGGAGCCGACGATTATGTCACCAAGCCGTTCTCGACCGACGAGCTGCTGGCTCGCGTGCGTGCCCGCTTGCGCGAGCGTTCTCCGCAGGGTAACGTCGTCGAATACCGCGACGTCGTGATGGATCGCGATCGCCACGAAGTGCACCGCGCCGGAAAAGCGATCGCGCTTACCGCCAAAGAGTACGCTCTGCTGGAGTACTTGCTCTTGCATCGCAACAAGGTGCATACGCGCGACGAGCTTTTCAACGGCGTCTGGGGAAGTGACTTTCTCGGCGACTCCAATCTCATCGACGTTTACATCCGCTATTTGCGGGGCAAGATCGACGACGGCTTCGACGACAAGCTCATCACGACGGTACGGGGCGTCGGCTATACGATCAAAGATTGAGGGGGATGTCGCTCAAATGGCGCATAGCGCTGGGCTATTCGGTGCTGCTGATCGTCGCACTGACGGCGATGAGCGGCCTGATCGTTTGGCGCTTCCAACAGATCCTGGACGACCAGGCAGAGGCGAGCGTGACTGCGACGATGCGGGCAATCGTGCAGTTCGCGCAGCAATCCGCGACCCCGTTCTCGCTTGAAGATTCTTCGCTTGGGACGCTGCAGTTTCTCTTCAACAGCAGCAACCTGGCAACATGGAACTCGGCCAACAGTTTCGTGCAGGTGGATTCGAGCGAGGGGTATCCCCTAGCGAAGACCGAAAACCTCGGCGCGCTCACGATCCCGCCAAACCCCAGTCTTTCGCCCGGCCGCGACGTACTTTTTCGGCATCTTACGCTCAGCGGCCGCTCTTTTTTGGTCGAAGATCGCTATCTGCTTGAAGGCGCGAACGCCGCGATCATTCACGTGGCCGAGCCGCTGGATACCTTGCAGCGCACGTTCGTGCGTGCTCGCGATGCAATCGTAATCGTTTTAGGAACGACGGCGGCGGCGGTCATCATCCTTTCGATCGTCCTCGCGGCACAAGCCACGACACCGATCAACGACCTTTCTCGTGAGATGGGTGAGATCAGCTCGGATCGTCTAGCGCTCGCCGCGGGAACGGGCGCCTTTGACGACGCTCCTCCGCTGCAAGGGCAGCGCCGGCGCGACGAGATCGGACGGCTCGCCCAGAGCTTCAACGATCTGCTGTCGCGGCTGGGCGAAGCCTTCGCGCGAGAACGGCAGTTCATCTCGGATGCCTCCCACGAGCTCAAGACGCCGTTAACTTCCATCAACTCCAACGCGCAGATGTTGTTGCGCTGGGGCGAGCGAGATCCGACGATACTCCGCGAGAGCTTGGAGACAATCGTACGCGAGAGTGCCGATCTCGCAGCGATGGTCAACGGCATGCTGACCCTGGCGAAAGCCGATCGTGGCGATGAGATTCCAAAGGAACCGCTTTCTCTCGCGCAAATCGCGACCGAAGTCACGCAGAACGCCGCGCCTCGAGCGGCCGAAAAAGAGATCGAGCTTCATTTCAGCCACATCTCCACTCCAACCGTCTGCGGCGATCCGAATCTCTTGCGTCAGATGATCGCCAACCTGGTTGATAACGCCATCAAGTTCACCGAGCGCGGGCGCGTGGAGGTACGCGTTGGAAGTGCTGGAGCGTTAGCGTGGGTCGAAGTCGCCGATTCGGGGCCGGGCGTCCCGCCGGAGGAGCTTTCAAACCTGTTCCAGCGCTTCTACCGGGCCGACAAAGCGCGTTCCCGGGAAGTCCCTGGAACCGGCCTCGGTCTCGCTATCGTTCGCTCAATTGCCAGAGTGCATGGCGGCGAGGCAACCGCTGTCAGATCCCCGGCCGGGGGCGCGATTTTCAGGGTGGATCTCCCGCTCATGGAGCTTCCGTTCACCGGGAATTCATGATGGAGGGCCAGGCCGCCCGATACAATGGACCCGTGTACGGAGGTTTTCGGCGGGGAGCGCTCGTGGCGCTGCTCGCTTCATTGTGTTGTCTGGGTTTCGCGCAGCCCGTGCGCGCCGACCAACAGATCGATGTCGGCTCTTCGCCTATTCTCAACGTCCATCTGACCCATGGCAGCGTGACGATTTCGACGTGGGACCGGCCCCAAGTTCAAATCTCATCCAATGAGCCTCTAAACGTGCGCCACATCGCTCCGTCGGACGTGGATCCCCGCATGCCAAAGCAGCTGCAAATCTCGTGGCAGCGGATCCAAACCGAGTACGGGCCTGTCGCGCTTCCGGCCGAGTCGTTCGTACTCCCCGAGCTGCCCGGAGAGCACGACGCCGTCGTGGCGCGAGGGAGCGGCACGATGACGATCATGATTCCACGCAACACCGCCATCGTAATCGCGCACGTGCGCGCCGGTCACTTGACGCTCAATAACTACCACGGCGTATTCGTCACTCACGTTCGATCCGGCGGGATCTCCCTCGACCACGTCGGCGGAACCGGATTCGTGGAATCGATGCGCGGACGCATCGCCGCAACGAACTCGACATTCGACCGGGTACGCGTACGAACGGCCACCGGAAGCATCTTCTTCCAGAACTGTACTTCACACCAGATTCAGGCGAGCAGCGTGTACGGCTCGATCGTCTACGACAACGGACAATTTCAACCGGGTCTCGCGCGTTTTGACTCCGAGCACGGAAATGTGGCGCTCGGGGTACGCGGCGGCGCGCAAATCGGCGCCTACAGCGGCTCCGGACACGTCCTTTCGAGCTTTCCCAACGACACGCAGATACGCGGAAACCCAAACACGCAACAAGCGACGGTGGGCGGGGGCGGACCCATCGTTACGGCCACCTCGAAAAATGGATCGGTCTATTTGTACAGCGGTTCGATGAACGACCATCCCAGCGTTCGTCAAGAGCTCAGCGGCAGCACGCAGCTACCGGTTCGCGCTCCACGTCCCCCACACGGACGACGTCATCGCCACTTTAGGAACCTCTGATTATTCCGGCGATGTAAGTGCGTGATGCTGAGGAGGCTCTGCACGACGAGCGGAGCCCGGATGGCGGAGCGACGAGCGGCTCAGAGGTTCCTAACGCGCTGCTGCGACCTCTGTATCGATATCTAAGGTATAGTCGTCGTACGCGGCGATGACTCGCAGGCCGAGCTCGTCTTCCAACTGTTCGGCAAGCCGCGGTGGATTGGCTTCGAGCATCTTCGTTCCGAAATGCGCAAAAACGGCGACCTTCGGACGCACCTCGGCCACGACGCGCCGTGCATCCTGCCACGTCAAATGATCGGCGTTCATCTGATCCGCAAAACGCAAGACGTTAACGACGAGCACGTCGGGACGATGCGCGGCGTAGTCGGCGGCTAGAGCGTCAAAGTAGCGCCCGCATGGAAGATAGCTTACGCGCAGTCCGTCGTAGACAAAGTGCAGTCCGTACGTTTGGACCGCATGCGCGTGCTGCAGCGACGTGAAGACCTCGACATCCACGACCAGATACGGACCGCTGCTCGCGGTTAAGCGCTCGACGCGCTCGACGAAGCGTAGCGTGTAGGGCAAGACGACGTGCTCGTCGTCGAACGCATCAGCCGGCGCGAGCAGCGCGCCACGACGGCGGAATCCCCCGGAGGTCATCGCCTCGATCATTGCGTTGACGTCGCCCGAATGGTCGAGATGCTTGTGCGAGAGCGCAATCGCGTCGAGCTCGCGCGGACTACAGGGCGGCACGTGCGAGAGCGCTCGAACGAGCGCACCTGGGCCCGGGTCCACGTGAATCTGCGTCGAGCCAAAACGGAACCACATTCCTCCCGATGCACGCAACTGGCGGGCGACGACGAAGCGCGCTCCGCCGCTACCGAGAAAGAGAACTGAGGAACCCACTTAGCCTAAGACTGGCAGCGGCGTAAAAGAGCCGCGCAGGAGGGCTGCAGACGGACGCCCGAGCCAGCGCTCGAGCACGGTGGCGTAAACGCTGCGAAAGTCGGTCGTGTAAGGCACGTTGCCCATATTCGTCGCGCTCAAATCGGGAAGCGTCCCGTACAGGCCGCCCTTGACGCCGCCGCCGATCAGGAAGAGCGGGGAGGCCTCACCGTGGTCCGTTCCGTGGCTACCGTTCTCTTCAATACGTCGCCCAAACTCGCTAAAGGTGAGGGTAAGCACGCGGCGCTCGTTTCCGTGTGCGCCAAGGTCGTCGTAGAAAGCACCAATAGCATTGGAGAACTGCATTAGGAGTGTATTCTGCGTCATTTTTTGGCTGACGTGCGTGTCGAACGAACCATGTTCGACGTAGATTACTTTC
>Ga0265356_1000029_pt1 | contig 22469 bp, 12 predicted proteins | sample NZE4metagenome_FD_189075 | JGI IMG/M metagenome (GOLD analysis project Ga0265356, IMG submission 189075) | Rhizosphere microbial communities from Maridalen valley, Oslo, Norway - NZE4 | ecosystem: Host-associated > Plants > Roots > Rhizosphere > Soil | place: Norway: Oslo | collected 2017-09-15
ACTGATGGTAGCTCGAAAACTTAAGGAAGATCAAGGGAATTTCCGGATCATCCGGAGCCGGAGTAACCGCGCAGCTTCTCGGAGGTGATACGCGTGTCGCAGCTTCCCAGCCATGCTAATCTCTGTTAACATCGACCCCTCAGTACAATTTGGAGCGAAGAACTTTGAGTCGAGCGATCCGGCGCCCGGAGGGGTAGTCTTGACCGGACCTGATCTTGACCGGATCTAGTCTGGACAGGACCGCGAGAAGCAGGGACTTAACAGTGGTTGTGCCGCTGTCCACGAAGTCGGCCTGGCCCCTGTGCACGGGGTGCGACTTTGGTTTTCTGGTACGGAGTTTTGTCATTCCAATCAGGAGGTTAGCAAATGGCGGTGCCACCGCCATGAGTACAGATTCGAATCTATGATGGCTTCGATTTTAGACAAGCTGGATAGTCTAGGGGATCAGCACCCACACCGACTTCTGTATTCGTACATTGACCTGAATGGCAACCAGATAGGAGGCTACTCCTACGAGTCGTTTCTCCGCCGGACGAAGGTGATCGCCGGACATTTGCGCAAGGAGCTTGGTTTCGCAGCGCAGGACCGTCTGCTGCTCGCCTACCCGCCGGGGCTGGAAATGATCTGCGCGTTTTTTGGCTGTGTGCGCGCGGGATTGATCCCCGTGCCCGTCTATCCCCCCAGTTCTCATGGCTTCCAAGGTGCGCTGTACAAAATGGTGCACATCGCCAAGGATTGCCAGGCGGCAGGCATTCTAACCAGCAAAGACTACCTCGGATCGCTGAAGACAAATCTTGCCCGAAGCGGAGTGTCGGCGTCGGGAGTGGATGTCGACTACATTTCCGGGCTGCGCTGGGTTGTAACGGAAGATTTCGTCGATATGGTTTCGGACGAGACCTTCAACGGTAATTCCCACGGCGGATCCAACGGGGCTTCCAACGGCGCATCGAAGATTCTGTTTCTGCAGTACACGTCGGGGTCGACTCGAGATCCCAAGGGCGTGATGGTTACGCACGAAAACATACTGCATAACTGCCCGCTGGTGATCGACCATGACGCGCCGATAGTCGTATCGTGGCTTCCGCAGTATCACGACATGGGACTGATTGGGTGCTACCTTTATCCCGCGCTTACCGGCGGCACGACCTACGGCTTCGCTCCCACGGATTTCATTCAGCGCCCGTCCCTGTGGTTCGACGCGATCAAGACTTATGGGGCCAGCGCCTCAGCGGCGCCAAACTTCGCTTACGACTATTGCCTGCGCGCCGGGCGGCTTTCGCAGGAGAGTTTGGAGAGTTGCGATCTTAGTACGCTCCGGTTGTTGATGGTTGCCGCGGAACCCGTCAAACCGGAGACGTTTAAACGGTTTCTGCAAGCCTTTCAGCCCCATGGACTTAAGTCGGAAAGCTTTTCTGTGGCGTACGGGCTGGCGGAGAATACGCTGGCGGTTTCGCTCGACGGCCGCAATATTATTTCTGTCAACAAGAACGCCGTGGCGCTGGGGAAAGCGCGCATGACCACGGAAGTTTCCGAAATCGGCGCGGCCACGCAGATTGTCAGCTGCGGAACTCCTCTGCCGGGGATCACGGTAAAGATTGTGGATCCGGAGAAGCACGTGGCCCTGGAGCCGGGTCGAATCGGCGAGATCTGGATTGCGGGAGGGAGTAAGTGCCAGGGTTTCTGGAACAATCCGGAACTGACGCTGAAGCTGTTTCACGCGCGACTGGTGGACGACAGCCCCTATGACGATGGCTACCTTCGGACCGGCGATATGGGTTTTTTCCACGACGGCGAACTCTTCGTCTGCGGCCGCATCAAGGACATGATCATTCTCCGCGGGCAAAACTATTACCCGCAGGATATCGAGGCCGTGGTGGAGAAGGCGTCCGGGCTGATCCGGACGAATTGCGTTGCTGCGTTCCAGATTAATGAAGACAGCGAGCCGGCGCTGGCGATCGTGGCCGAGGTGAAAAATCCGAAAGCGCTGCCGGATGCGCTGAAGATTGCGGCCGCCGTGCGGAATTATCTCAACGTGGAAGTGGCGCTGATTTCTTTTATCGCGCCTCGGGCCATACCGAGAACCAGTTCGGGCAAGATCATGCGCCATAAAACCAAGCACATGTGGCTGCAAGGTCAATTTACGGTTCTCTCGGAATTTTCGCGGGAAAAGGACGATGGACCATCCACATGTGCCGGGCAGTCGCCTTTCGACGTGTTGAAAGCGCGTTACAGCCTGACCGGCACGGAATCGTACAACCTGGTCGAAGCTGGGCTGGATTCCCTGGATCTGGTTGTGTTCATGCACGAGATCAAGGAACTTTTAAAAGATAAAGGCGCCGATATGCTGGCGAGGCAGGTGGATATTGGTCTCGTTCAGCGGGTGAGCGTTGCGGAACTGTTTCGGCTGGCCGAACAGTTGGAGCGGGCTCCCGAAGAAGCACTGGCTCCGCTGCGACATTCCTTGGCGGCTTTCCGTGAAGAACAGCGCGCGGCGGAACAGCGGATGATGCGCAACGACAGGAAGCTCATCTTCGAGCCTGCAGGGCCTGGGTTGTTGCCCGAAACGCCAATCCTGAATCATGTTTTGCTGACGGGTGGAACGGGCTTCATTGGGCCGTTCCTGGTGAAGAGTCTGCTGGAACAAACGAGTGCGAATATCCACGTTTTGGTGAGGTCTTCCGACGAGCAGCAGGGCAAGCAAAGACTGAGGGCGGCGATGGAATCGATGGGGCCTTGCCCGGCAGAGCTGATGCAGATGTTCGAGAGTCGCGTGAGTCCAGTTTGCGGAGATCTTGGCCAGAGGGAACTGGGATTGACGCAAGGGGTCTGGGATTTCCTGGCGAATGAAATCGATACGGTGTTCCATAACGGCGCAACCGTAAACTACTTGCTCAATTACGACCGGATGCGTGACGCGAACGTGCGGGGGACGAATGAGGTTTTGAGACTGGCGTTCGAAGGACGGCCGAAGAGCTTCAATTACGTCTCGACTACCTTCGTGTTTGGCTGGGCGGTCAAGAGTGTTCTTTACGAGACCGACTTGAACGAGAATATGGAGCTTCTCGATTTTGGATACAGCCAGTCCAAGTGGGTATCGGAGCAAGTGGTCATGGACGCTTGCCGCCGGGGACTTACGACGCGGATTTTCCGGCCGGCTCTGGTGAGTCCCTCCATTACCGGTGGAGGCAATAACTTCGATATCGCCGTTCGTCTTGTGGCATTCATGGTAAATCACGGCATTGGAGTCGATGCGCTGAACCAGGTGAGTTTCGTTCCCGCAGACCTCACGGCGAACAATATCGTTGCGATTTCCACCACCCCCGGAACGGAGAATAAGACATATCACGTGGTAAGGGACGATTACGCGAACATGCTGGACATTACCGGGCTGATTACAAAGGCGACCGGGCGGCAATTTGAAGTGTTTAGTCTTCCTGACTTTGTTCCCGAACTGATCCGGAGATGCAGGAAAGAAGATTTGCTCTTTCCGCTGCTGGATTTTCTGGTGGGCTCGGTGGACAACATCTCGGCGATGGAGTTCAAACGCTACGACAGTTCGAGTTATCAGGCCGCTCGGGATGCTTCTGCATGGGGAAAACCGGATCCGTCGCTCGAAGATACGGTCAATGGCATCCTGCGATTCATGCGGCGAAAGGGAATCATCTCGGTTGCGCCTCGTGAGCTCAACACCGTGAGTAACTGCCGGTAGGCGGCTCACCCGCGGCTGCATCGGGCACGGCACCGCGACGTCACTGTTTCCGAAATACGAGTGTCTCTTTTACTTGCTGACCAGTTTCCAGCGTGCCGGTCGTGGTCAGTGTCATCTGTGATCCATCGGCGGAAACCACCCATCGATCCTTTTGAGAGATTTGATCGTCTCGCCGGTAGGTCGAATCGACGGTGTGAGCGTCGACAAGCTGGAGGGCCACGGTATCGTTGTTGGAGTTTTTAAGATTGTATTCCTTGCCGTCGAAGCGGGCGCTGTAGCTGAAGTCACCCGAGAAGCGGACCCCTTGGTTTCCGTCCGCTTCGATCTCGACGCTCATCCCTTGCCGTAGTCGAGTCTTACTCAGATCCTCGGTCCACTCGCCCGAGAATAAGTCATCGGGAACCTTCGTTCCCCCGGTTCGCGTCCACACGGTGATCCGGTCGGCACGGCCTTTCTGTGAAGTCATGCTGGTTAACTCGTTACCATCTTTCGAAAGTTTGTCACGAACCGTCGCCACTGCGGCTCCATCCTTCTTCTCTTTGACTTCGACTTGATGCTTATCGATCCTCCGCACCTCGATTTGATTCACTGCCGGATTGCCTTGTACGGGCGCTTCATGACCGTCTAACTTCGCGGTGAAATCGAAGTGGGATTCGCCTGAACTCACGACGTGCACCTCATGGTGTAGAGACGTGACGGAGAGTTTGTTGGGGGGATCGAGGGCAGACTGCGCGGAGACGAGCGTCCAGGAGCCGATGCGGGGGTCAGCGGCACCCAGTTGAAGGGCGACAACGAGCCCGAGCCACGCGAGTTTGTGCATTGGTCCTCCTGCTTTGCCCTGCTCGAAACCGTGTATCCTTACCACACCATAATACGAATCCCTCCGCAATGCGAACCCATGTGCACCGGGTCAGCCGGAAACAGAGCCGGCAAATGCAGATGGATCCGGAAGTCCGAAACGGGCTGCGCGCGGATGAAGATCTCCTGAACGGTAACGATTTTGGGTAGTGGGCTAATTCCGTGTTGCCGATCTTTCTGACGATCCTCTAGGATTCCGACTAGCAGCTATCTCATAAATCCTCGGGGACGTTGGACACGAGCGAAGCCTCAGAGGCTAAAGCCAGAATCTCGGGCCGCTGGGTGGCACGGCTGAAGGCGTGCCCTTCCCAAAACCCGTTTATGAGATGACTTCTAGCCAAAGGAAGAAGAATTAGCCCGCTATCCGATTTCGCGTGAAATTATGAATCTCGTGCATGTGCGCCGTTTCTGGCTAGCTGGCGTAGTCCTTGTCGCGGTTCTTGCGCTGCTTCCATTTTCTTTTCACGCCGAGCACCATCTGGAAACTGCGACGCGCATCGAAGGCAGCGAAGCGGAAATTGTCGCGCAGGAGTTGGCCACTCGCTTTCGTTCGCCCTTCGTGGACCGCGTGGTCCTGGTGGTGCAGGGGCTCCCCCCTGCCGATTCGGAGGAGGGTGAGCAGGCGCTAGCAATCATTGAAGAGAGACTGGGGAAGGAACCCGGCGTGTCCGGAGTGGTTTCCCATCTTGATTTTCGCGATCCGATTTTCCTGGGCAAGGGAGGAGGAACTTTTATTCTGGTGGGACTCGCCTCGACCGACGGTCCCGTGGAGTCGCTAGTCCCGAAGCTTCACGAGCTGGCGAGCTCTCTGCAAAACCAATTGCGGAGCCGCTATCCGGCGGTGAAGCTCGAACTGACAGGGGAGACGCCACTTAATTTCGACATTCGGAAGGCCAGCGCCGACGACGTACACCACGCCGAAACCCTTGTGATTCCGGCCACCCTCGTACTTCTGCTGGTGGCTTTCGGAAGCCTGGTGGCGGCCCTGATTCCAGTAGCCGTTGGCCAGCTTGCCATCGCGACCGCTCTGGCGATTGCAGGATTCCTGGCGCTGCGTTGGCACTTGTCCATTCTGGTTCAGAATCTGGCCACGATGCTGGGGCTGGGCTTGGGAATCGACTACGCGCTCCTCATGGTAAGCCGCTTCCGAGAAGCAATTGCGGTCGAGCCAAACGGAGTCAAGGCTTCGTCCCTTGCGGCACGTCAGGCGGGTCATACCTTGCTGATTTCGGCCTCGACTGTGGCCATCGGATTTCTAGCCCTCTTGACCGTTCCCATCAGCGAAGTCCGCTCCATCGGTGTGTCTGGATTCCTGGTGGCAGGGACGAGTCTGTTGCTGTCAAGCACACTCGTTCCGGCACTGCTGGGCGTTCTCGGAACGCGAATCAATGCTGGGTGCTTGCCCTTTCTTGCGAAGTTGGATGCGCATCGAGCAGCACGCACGGGAAACCGCTGGAGGCGATGGGGGAAGGTGATTGTCGCGCATCCCTGGCTTGCCATCTTAGTGGCAGGCGCCCCCTTGCTTGTGCTCGCCTCACAGGCGGTGCGGCTCGATACCAAAGTCCCCAGAGGGGATTGGCTTCCGGCGGCGGCGGAATCGGTTCGCGCGCTGCATACTCTTGAACAAATGGATCGGGTTGGCATTGTTTACTCGTTGCGCGTAATGCTAGAACTTCCAACCGATTCCATTGCGCAAACCGACGCGGGGTGGAATGCACTCGATCGTTTCAGCAAACGGATCGCGAGTGACCCACGTGCCGGCCGCGTGATCTCCCTCACAACGATGGCGGGGGGTGACAGGTCCGCTCTGGGCAGCCTCTCGCGTGAGACGCGGCGAAGTTTCCTGAGTCGCGACGGGCAGGCGGCGCTGCTCGAAGTGTTACCCGCCGCTGGTGTTTCCTTGAACGACCAGGTCAACTGGGTGCGGGAGCTGCGGAAAGACGGCGCGCCTGCACTCACGGGAATACCGGGCGCCACGCTGCGCATTGGAGGCATCCCGGCGCTGACCGCCGATTATCAGACGATTGTCAGGGATCGGTTCGGATCGGTAATGGCGCTGGTGGTGGGAGGGACGCTCGTGGCGCTGCTTGCCGGGTTCCGATCGCTGTTCGTCGCGGTGAAAGCAATTGCGCTGAACTTGCTCTCGGTTGCGGCGTCGTTCGGAGCATTGGTTCTAGTGTTTCAGGACGGACACGCAGTCAGATTCTTTGGAGTTCCTGAGGGAACGGGCAGCATATTTCCCATTGTGCCAATCGTGGCCTTTGCCATCGTCTTCGGACTGAGCATGGATTACGAAGTGTTCCTGGTCGCGCGAGTGCTCGAAGCGAGGAGGAGCGGGCTGAGTGAAGAGGAGGCGATCCCTGAGGGGATGGCCAGAACGGCGGGACTGATTACGAGCGCCGCCGCGATCATGATTGTGGTATTCGCGGCATTTACCTTCGGAAGTTTTCTGGTAGTGAAGATGCTCGGATTTACGCTGGCGGTAGCCGTGCTCATTGACGCAACCCTGGTTCGTATTGTGATTGGACCTGCGCTGCTTCGTGTCGCAGGCGATTGGAACTGGTGGCCAGGAGGGCTTCGGGCCGGTCGCAGTGCACCGGTGATCGCGAGCGGCGAATGAGGCAAATCGATACAAACCGTTCAACCCATTCCGAACCCGTCCATGGCCCACTGATCGCTACCGATCCATAACCACGATGGAGTGCCGAGTGTCGCCAGGATCGATGCCCTTTATCACCTATCACCTATCACTGGTAACGCTCCTATTCTGGATCAGAAATTGAAACGATAACCCAGAATCATCTTGGCAATCAGGTGGTCGGTCGCTCCGGTGACACCCACGCCGAGACCGAAATTGATCTCCCATTGTGGAGCGATATTCAAATCAATCGCGGGGAGAATCTGGTGCTGTTGTTGCGACACCGCATCGAATCCCGTCACCGGACCGACTGAACCGTAATATTCGAGACCTCCCGCGACTTTCGGAGTGAAATCGTAACTGAATTTGAAGTTTGGCGAAAAGACAACGCCCTGGTTCACGCTCTCGCCGTGGAAAGACCGGTCGAGCGTGGGATTCAAGGACCAATACCAGCGGCCGACTTTTTGGTCTACGATCGGGCGAATTTCCCACGTCCAGGTGTCGACGGAATATTGCCGCCTCTGGTAGCCAATTTCGTTTGAGATGCTCACACCTACAGGCCAGTTCCATTTTTTGGGGACGGCAACGCGCGGGCGGATGTGATCGCCCACCCATTGCCAGCTCTGTCCCGCGGTTATGGAGGTAAAGATGTAAAAGCCGCACTCGAACCAGTCATTGAAGCCGTGGGTGATCTCGACGGTCTCGTGCTCGGCGTGATTGGTGGGGTAAACACCATCGACGATTGTCTTCGATCCGTCGATCGTGAAGTTGCTGTGGAGTTCCACCATGGTGTGCCGGGGATCGACCAGGTCGGACCCGTAGACCTGGATTTCGTAATTGTCTTGAGCGCGGCTGAAAGATGCAGCAAAGATGAAGACTAGAAATACGATGGCGAGTTGTCGGTCACGCGTCGTGCCAGCGCAGTCACAAGATCCCATGAGGAAGATTATCAACTACCGGATGAATACAACGTGGCGAACAAATGACAAGTTGTTCATTTACGGACCGAGACACGCCAACGTGCGTCGACCTTTCGACGTGATTTCTGTTTGTGATCAGGCGCGCCTCCCATCAGCGCCGGCTGTGGGGTCTGCGGCAGAGAAATCCTTCCGCCCCGCCAGGTGGCCTCCGGTACCAGTTTGCCTTTCGGTGATTGGGTCCGCCCTTGTTGTCCAGAGATCGAGGTCGGTACTTTGGGAATAGATTCCGCAGACGTCGCGTCCCTTCGGGCAACCAGGCCGTCCCCGATGCTCCATTGGGGCCCCACATGTGCGGATCGGATAACACTAACGGTGCCTACGCCGCCGGCAGATCGGAGGGTTCAGTGGTCTCCCAGCAGCTTCGCGTACTCTGCCCGCGCTTCCCTCAGCCGTGGGATGTCCGGATCGGCGTCTTTCCAGAGGGTGAGGAAATCCTTGTAGGCGGCGAGCGCCCGGACATGCGCAGCGTCGGCATCCGCTCCCCACGACGTTCTCGCCTGCAAGGCGTTGGCTCGAGCCACTCCCAGATGCGCTAATGCTCCCGTCCAGCAGTTCCAGACGACGCCCCCGTGATCGAGAATCTTCTGAAACTCGGTGGCGGCGGCGCTACCTTGCCCGGCGGCTAAGTATGCTTCACCGCGCACATAGACCGGATACATGCAGGAAGCATTGAGGATGAAGACTATCTGTCCTATCTCCAAGGCTGGACCAGCTTGCGGGATATTCAGAGCGGCAGCCGGATCCTTTCTGTCCAGCGCCAATTGTGCCTGAATGGCTGGCAGCCAGAGCGACTGCATCTGCGTATCCAGAGGGAATCGTTTTCCCAAGTCCTGGGCCAGAGATGCGGCTCGTCCCGTATCGCCCACCATGGCGAGCGCTAACGCGGACTCGGCTTCCGTGCCCGCACTCCCTGGAGCGAGCCGCAAAGCCTCGGCCGCAATTTTCCGGGCTTCGGCGGGGTTGCCATAGACGGCTTCCCGCTGAGCAGCAACCGCCTGCCAAACCGCTCCACTTTCCTTGCTGTCGGCCCGGATCGCCGAATCCACCGCCTGCTTGGTCAAGTCACGCGCCTTTCGCAAATGGCCGGCATAGGCTTCGGTGTCGGAAGCGAGGGCAAATCCCCAGTTCTCTTCGGGCTTGCTTGCAAACCACTGCTGCTGTTCCACCATCGCCGCGGGGTCACCGCCTAGAAAAGCGAGAGCGTAGAGATCGGTGTGGAGGATGGCATCGTCTATTTTTCGCGCTTGCGCGTTGCGAATGATTTCCCGTGCTTCGTCGAAGTGTTCGAGGACTACTGCGTCGTTGGCGAGATTGTCGTACACAGCGGCGCGATCTGGCGCAAGAGGGCGCTCTTGCTTCGTGATCTCCGCGGCTTTCTCATATTGCCCCTGTTCGCCGTACACGATACCCAACCGGCCGTAGGCCACAACTTCCCGCGGGTAGTTCTCAACCCACTCCTGATAGGTCCTGGCTGCTTTGTCCAATTCTCCCGTTACATTCAAATAGTAGGCGGCGTCGATCTCCAGTTTCTCCGTTTCGCTGGCGTGGTCCCGCAACTGGAATGCCTTGGTGTAGTACTCGCTCGACCTCGCGGCCTGACCGAGAACACCGTAATCGACTCCCATGGCCAGGTAACCCGCGACAAAATTCGGATCAAGCTCGATGGCATGTTGGTCGTACGGCAAAGCTGCCGCGGCGCCTTTCTGGCCATAGGTCTTCCAACCCAGGCTGTACGCTTTCAGAGCTTCGAGCGAGGGAGTGGTGGAGTCTGCAAGGGGAGCGTCAAAGCGTTGCACGGTTGCCAGCGATTCACCCAGTTCGCGGCGCAATCTGGAGGCTAACACACCGAGTGTGTCCAGCACTCCCTCCTTCGACCGCGCAGTCGCTTGTTCCTCGGCCAGCGTGTCTCCGTTCTGGCAATTCACTGCTTTCAGCGCCAGCACATATTCGCTGCCCAGACTGCCGATCGCGCCCGCAATGTAGGCCTTGCTGCGCGCCCGCTCGCAGACATCCCGGGCCTCTGAGGGCGTGAGTTTCGTGTTTGCGGGAAGCGTCATCTGCCGCAAGATCTTCGCGATTCTGCTATCGGAGACTGCACTCAAGAAAGGCGACTGGCGCAAGGAAATGCTGAGCGCGGTTTTCAGCGTGTCGTCGAATACCGCATCGCCGGTGCTGTTGGCAAAATCGGTGAGGATGATGGTGTCCTCCTGAGTCAGGCGCGTGCGCTGCAGCCGCCAGCGGTAGTAAAGTCCGCCGGCCACGAGCAAAGCGACTAACACCACGGAAAGTGCAATCATCCAGATCTTTATTCTGGCACTCCGGATCCTGGCACCCCGGGCCGCGGGAACCGCCGGCATGGCTATGCTGCCCGCACTCGCCCGACCCGTACCAGAGATTTGCTGATAACGGAGTTCATCCGCGAGCGCATCCAGGGCAAACCCCAAGTCTGAAGGCGACTGGAAGCGCTGTTCCTGGTTCTTCTCGAGACAGCGATGCACCACCCGCTGCAGGGCCGGTGGAACCTCTGGAGCGACCCGGGAGATCTCCGGTGGGTCTTCGTTAAGAACCGCGCTCATCGTGTCGGCTGAAGTCGATTTCTGGAACGGACGTTTTCCAGCCAGCATTTCGTACAGAATCGCTCCGAAGGCAAAGATGTCAGTCCGATGGTCTGTGGTTTGTCCCCGCACCTGTTCCGGCGACATGTAACCCACCGTGCCCATCACCACTCCCGGCTCGGTGCCCTCGGCGGGCACGTCGTGCCCAGAGTCAGTGTGGGCCTGCGTGAGCTTCGCCAGCCCGAAGTCCAGAATCTTCACCCGCCCGTCTTTCGTGACGAACAGATTCTCCGGCTTCAGATCACGATGGACAATGCCTTTCTCATGCGCCGCGCCCAGCCCGCGCGCGATCTGCGACCCGTAATCAATCGCCTTGCGGACTGCGAGACGGCCACGTTTGATCGGCTCCCGCAGCGTTTCTCCTTCCAGGAGCTCCGAAACCAGATACGGAGCTCCTTCGAAGGTGCCCATCTGGAACACGGCAAGAATGTTGGGATGATTGAGGGCCGCGGCGGCTCGCGCCTCCTGCTCGAAACGCCGCAGCCGATTAGGATCCGAGGAAACAAACGAGGGCAGAACCTTGATGGCCACGTCGCGCCCCAGCCGCGAATCGCGGGCACGATATACATCACCCATGCCGCCGGAACCCAGCAGCGACTTGACCTCGTAGTCGCCCAGCCTGGTTCCCGCCGCCAACGGGGCTCGCAGTGGCGTGGATCGCAAGAAGCTGGAGCGCACGTCATCGCTCGAGGCCAGCAGGGTATCGACTTCCTGGCGCAAGGACGCATCGGAGGCGCAGACGCGCATCAGAAACGCGGGGCGCTCACCCGGCGGAAGCTCCAGCGCCTGCTCCAGCAACTCCCGAATCTGTTGCCAACGCTCTGGCGTCATGCTTCGGGTGTCCTGCTGATCTGGTGATGCAGCCAAATCTTGGCGGTAGCCCAATGCCGTTTCACGGTGGTGGGCGACAGATTCATCGCTTGCGCGGTTTCTTCGATGGAGAGGCCGCCAAAAAATCTCAGCTCGACGATGCTGCACTGCTGCTGATCGAGCTTGGCCAATTCGTTCAGAGCGTCGTCGAGAGCCACCATGTCGACGCTCCGCGTCTTGAATGCCAAGTTGTCATCCAGGGTTAAGCGGCAGCCACCATCCCGCTTGGCGGCATTGCGGGTGCGGGCGTACTCGACCAGAATCTGCCGCATCAATTGCGCGCAGATGGCCAAGAAATGCTCGCGGTTTTGGAACTGAGCGGCGTGTTTTTGTTTCTCCAGACGCAGATACGCTTCGTGCACCAGGGCAGTGCTTTGCAGGGTGTGATCCGGACGTTCGTTGCGCAAGTAACGATGCGCGGCGCGCCGCAACTCGTCGTAGACGAGAGCAAGCACCTCATGCAGCGCCTGATCATCTCCGGCGTGCCAGTTTTCCAATAATTTGCTGACCGCCTCGGGCGGAAGTTGCGCCAACTAGCCCCCAATGCGGAACCGGGCAATTCCGAACCGCAAAGCCCAGCACAGGGCTTGCGGAACAAGGTAGCCGCTCATGGAACCAAAGTCAACTTATTGAAAAGAAGGATACTTCGCATGAAAAAGACTGCGCATGCCACGGCAAGAACTGGATATCGAGAAGTCGCGTGGAGTCCACTCGCACCACAGTTAGGTTCACCACACGCCTTGCGATTCTCCACGAAATAGTCCACCGCTATTCCCTCAAACAAAAGTTAAGGCTGAGAAACTTTATTTTTTCCTGGACCAATTCTCCCTGGAATTTCGCTTTAGTTGATGACCGGGACTTAACGGCTTGGGCACGGCGCAAGTTTCCACGAGTTGAGGCTGGGTCAAAACAATTTCTGAGACACGAAGGCTTAGGAGGCCAATCCGATGAAAATCCAAAATCAAGAAAAGATAGAAGGCTCTGTGACGCAGAGCAAGTTTCTGACGGGAGTTGCAGTCTCAACCGGCTTCGTTTTTCGGCGCATAGCTGGCCCCGCCTTGGTGGGAGCACTTACGGCAGCTCTCTGCGCCGCAAGCGCGTGGGCGCAGAACACACAGGTTACGATTGACGGGACCATCACAAGCGTCGGATCGGTTCCAGGAATCACAGTCGGCGACAAATACAGCATGGTGGTCTACTACAACCCAACGCAGGCGCCTTCGAGCACAATAGGGACCGGAGAAGCCTATTACAGCGCGTACACGCTAAATGCGGTTGTGGACGACAAGAACGGCAACCAGGCGTTCTCGATTTCGACCAACGAACTGCTGTTCGTGAGCAGCGTAGCGGGCAGCAACGACTTTTTTTCCACGCCCTGCTGTAATGCCACCGGCGCAGGATTCGTACTCGAAGATAACGTTGGGACAGCCTTCACCACGGACGCGCTTCCCACCGCGCTGACGTTATCCGACTTCAATTACAGCTACGTTGCCTTCGGCAGCAACGCAATTGGCAAAATAACCTCGATTAAGGTGGTCAATACAAGCGGGGTTATGCCAGCCTTCATTACCGCCGGGACCCCAGATCCCAACGGGAAGGTCCCTGTAATCGACGGAGTGCCGGGGGCAGGTGTTGCCAACCTGGGTGTGGCTGCCCCACAGACGATCCTGGTTCACGGCAACTCCTATGTCTACACCGTGGCTCTACAGGATGTGAACTTCACCGGTACCTGCCAAGCTTCCTTTACCTTGACGCAAGTGCAGTACAACAAGACCGTCACGCTTGACTCCGCGAAGGACGACACTTTCTCCTGTGGTCCAGGGACTTGGTGGGTGTGGGTGTTCGGCGGCAAAACCATACCGAACTTTCCCGGTCCCGCAACGCTCACCGGAACCGTCACCTACGGCAGCGAGAAGGCGAGCACAACGACCACCGTGGTTCTGCAATAGGCATAGCGGGCGCGGACTCATGCCCCGTCTTAACCGAGAACGTCAAGCGCCTGAGTACTTGAGAGCCCCATTCTTCGCTTTGCTTGCGGGAGTGGGGCTTTGGCCGCTTCTCTCTGAGCTGGCCGACCAGGCAGGGCTCCAGAAATTTTATTCCCCCTGGTCCCATTCTCCTCGCAATTTCGCTTTAACAGATGACAGGGCATTCACGCCCAATTTAGAAGGAGGCCGACCATGACCCGCTTACTCAAGACTCTTGGATTGTTCCTGGCTGTAGCCACTCTGAGCTGCCTGCATGCTCAAGCTCAGGACTGTGGTCCCTGGCTCGGAGTAACCACTTGGCAGGTCACCTACACCATTACCGGTACGGGATCTGGAATGGACGCCGCCGGACAATTGGACTGGACCATCGACCACCAGGGCACTGGAAACTCTGTGCTTACGACCGTCCAGACCGCTTGTGGCACACAGCTGAGTTGGTGGGGACAGGGCTACGGAACAGGATCCGAAAATGATCAGGGTGTGGGCACTTGCGGCACGCCTGGTGAGGAGGAAACTGTTTCGATCGTGGGTGGGCCAACCTTCAATAGTCCGTCGACTCTCACGTTCTTGACCATCGATCCGTCAACTGGCACTTACACCTTCACGCCTTTGCTTGCCATCACGAATACAATCACGATTAATAATTGCGGTAGCGTAAGCGTAGCTGCGGGCGGAGATACCATTGGCCCATCTGGTCCCACCTGCGGGGCTTTTGGCTTGGTGACTTTTCCCCTTCCTGATACCGTCAGCACCATCACCAAAAACAACCTGGTGCTTACCGCGCCTGCAGAATGCGGCTTCGACGGTGGTGTCACGGGCATCAGTTGGACCCTAAGCTATACCCTGACACCAACCGTTGCCGCGGCCCAGCCTTACCTTGATCTCCATGATTTCGACCCGGGCGTCAACACCGGCAAGCTGGCCCAGGGACGCGACGGCAACTTCTATGGCGAATCCCAAACCGTCGGTGCGGGAACCGGCAACGTATTCAAGATCACGCCCACCGGGACCCTAACCGTTATCCATAGCTTCGATTTAGCGGATGTCGCCCTGGAAGCCGGCGGCGTGACTCTCGGTACCGACGGCAATCTGTACGGCGACACTTACATCGGGGGAACCAATGACGACGGCGTCACCTTCAAGATCACGCCCGCGGGCGAAGAGACCCCACTGCACAACTTCGCCGACGCCGGCGATGGCAGCAATCCCGTGGGCGCGCTGGTTCTGGGGATCGACGGAAATTTCTACGGCACGACCGATTCGAATCCCGAAACCATCTATAAGATTTCCAGCGCCGGGAAGTTGACGACATTGCACACCCTGACGACCGCAGAAGGTTATCAAGGCGGCCAGCTGATCGAGGGGAGTGACGGAAACTTTTACGGGGGCACGAATCTGGGAGGCGCCAACAATTACGGCACGGCCTTTAAGATGACATCCAAGGGAGCGGTTACCGTTCTTCACAGTTTCAATAGCACCGATGGCGCTGGTGCTTCTGCCGGCATGGCAGAGATCGCTGGCGGAACCTTCATCGGAACGGCGGCGCTCGGAGGGAACAACGGCGATGGCGTGATTTTTTCGCTCACGTCTACGGGCACGTTCGCGGCGCTGCACGAAATGGATGGACCCACGGATGGTTCCTTGCCCGGAGTTCTCACGGCCGGGACGGACGGCAATCTTTACGGCACCGCGGCAAACGGCGGAGCCTCAAGCTGCGGTACGATTTTCGAGATCACACCCGCCGGCCAGTTCAGCGTTCTCTATGCCTTCGACGGAACTCACGGATGCAACCCTGAAGGCTACTTGACCGAAGGAACTGACGGAAAACTCTATGGCATTACCAGTGCTGGCGGCGCCAACGATGCTGGCACTTTCTTCAGTCTGGACGTGGGATTGGGCCCGTTCGTACACTTAATGACCTCTTCGGGCAAAGAGCTTTCCAAGGTTGAAATCCTGGGCCAGGGTTTCAGCAAAGCTTCCGTGGTGGAGTTCGGCGGCGTTGCGGCCAGCACGATCGCGGTGACGGGTTCCACCTACATTTCCGCGACAGTTCCCGCGGGGGCGCTGACCGGAGCGGTCACCGTGACCACCGGGACGACCACACTTACCAGCCCACAGACGTTCAACGTGCTGCCGACCATCACCAGCTTCACCCCGCCAAGCGGGCCCGTAGGAACCACGGTGACCATCACGGGAACCGGCTTGGCGCAGACCACGGCGGTGACCTTCGACAAAATACCGGCGACCAGCATCCCGACGAAGTCTGATACCCGAGTGACCGTTGTCGTGCCCAGCGGCGCCAAAACGGGCAAGCTTGCAATCACCACGAATGGAGGCAGCGCCACCAGTGCAGCCAGTTTCACGGTCAACTAGAGGCCGAGCAGTTAAGGTCTCCAATCCAAGAAGTAAGCCGAGAAGGAAGTGGGGCGAAGAACGTCAATCTGGATGTGAACTGGCGCCTCGGGCTGGGTGAACACAAGTTCTAACTTCGTCTCGCTGCCGCGGCCCTGCGTCTTGCAGGCTCACTTCCCGTCGCTCGACCGGGATGTTGCCTTCGCCGAAGAATAAACCTCGCACCTTGTAACCCCTGAGTGTAGGCAGGCAGATCGCGCCGCAGTCGAGTCCAGCCCCATCGAAGCGCTCGTGGTGCAACGCCAACTGAACAAATTCCCGCACAGGCTGGCGATTCCCGCGATGGACGGCTGGCCGGCTGTTGCGGCTGACCAGGAGTTGGACTCGGCGAGCGCTCCGGCCACGGCACCAACGAACCCGGCGAGAAATTTTCGACGAGAAGACAAAGGAGAGTTCGGTGTAGATTTACACCGCATGCAGTTAAGTAGTGTGCGGTTTCCGGTGTCGAACAGAAAAAGTGAATGAGGAACTGCGTTATGCTGGATCGGAATTTCGAGAGGATCTTTATGAAGCCACCGATGATCAGTGTCCGAAGCTTTCGAGTGGGAATCGTTCTGCTTTGCTTCGCGCAGTTTGGCATGGCACAGACCACGCCATCGAAAACAGATGTGGAGAAGCGCGTCGATTCGCTTCTTGGAAAAATGACACTTGAGGAAAAAATCGAGATTGTCGGCGGCATCAACGACTTCTATACGCGTCCAATTCCTCGACTTGGAATTCCTTCTCTCCGAATGTCCGACGGCCCGATGGGCGTTCACGACTATGGGCTCACGACGGCGTATCCGGCGGGCATCGCGCTGGCGGCTTCCTGGGATGTGGACCTCGCCGAGCGTTTTGGCGCCGCCATGGGTAAAGACGCCCGGGCGCGCGGAGTGCATTTTATTCTGGGTCCCGGGATGAACATTTACCGCGCCCCGATGAATGGCCGTAACTTCGAATACTTCGGTGAGGACCCAGTTCTGGCGTCGAGAATGGCGGTCTCGGTGATTAAAGGAATCCAAGCGCAACAGGTGATCGCCACGGCTAAACACTTTGCGGGGAACAACTCAGAATTCGCGCGCATGACATTGAGCTCTGACATTGATGAAAGAACATTGCGCGAAATTTATTTGCCGGCATTCGAAGCTTCCGTTAAGGAGGCGCACGTGGGTGCGGTCATGGATGCCTACAACCTGGTGAACGGCGCTTACATGACGCAGAACAATCATCTGAACAACGAAATCCTCAAGGGAGAGTGGAAATTCGAGGGCATTCTCATGTCAGATTGGGGCGCCACGCACGACGGAGTTGCGGCCGCCAACGGCGGTCTCGATCTTGAAATGCCGTCTCCGACTTTCATGAATCGAGACGCTTTGCTGCCGGCTATCAAGGAAGGCAAGATCGCGGAAGCGACCATTGACGACAAGGTGAGAAGAACTCTGCGCAAGGCGATCGAGTTTGGCTTCTTCGACCGGCCGCAGACCGATATCGATATTCCTTCCTACAGTCAGGAAGGACGGCAGGTGGCGCTCGAAGAAGCGAGGGGCAGCATGGTTCTGCTGAAGAACGCGGGCAATCTGCTTCCGCTGGACGAAAATAAATTGACGACCATTGCTGTGATTGGGCCGGATGCCTACCCCGCAGTGGTTAGCGGAGGGGGCAGCGCAGAGACCAAGTCGTTCAACGCGGTCAGCTATCTGGAAGGCATCAGCAACCGACTGGGGACGAGAGGCAAAGTGTTGTATGCGGTGGACGTCCCTGTTCTCGACGAAGTCTTTGAAAACTCCGATTTCGTTACTGTTCCCGGTGGTGAGAGTGGCCTGAAGGGAGAATATTTCAGCAATGAAGAATTCAAAGGGACTCCGGCGCTTGTGCGGACGGATAAGCACGTTCACTTCGACTGGGGAGAAGGCAGTTTTGCCCCAGGCGAACCGGTCGATCATTTTGCGATTCGCTGGACCGGCTACTTTGTACCCAAGGAATCTGGGGACTATAAATTTTTTACCTCGGCGGACGATGGGGTTCGTCTCTACGTTGGCGACGAGATTGCGATCGATGACTGGCAGCCGCATTCCCAGACGTTGGATACGGCTGCCCGGCATCTGGAGGCTGGCCAGGCGTACAAGATCCGCCTCGAATATTTCGAGTCCGTGGGCAGTGCCATTGTTGGTTTCGGTGTGACTCGAGCGGAAGCGTTCATCGGACGCGAAACCAAGGCTCTGGCCGCGAAGGCTGACGCGGTGATCATTTGTGTGGGATTCGATGACAAGACCGAGAGTGAAGGTTCTGACCGAACGTTTCAGCTTTCCGGCGGACAGGATGAGCTTATTCGGCAGATCAGCGCCGTAAACAAAAACGTGATCGTGGTGCTGACCGCAGGCGGCAACGTGGATATGACGCGCTGGATCGAAAATGTTCCTGCCATTCTGCACGCGTGGTATCCGGGGCAGGAAGGCGGCACAGCGCTGGCGCAAATTATCTTTGGCGATTACAGCCCGTCGGGCAAGCTGCCGGCGTCGTTTGAGCGCCGATTGGAAGACAATCCTACGTTTCACAGCTATTATCCGGAAAAAGGCGGGAGCCGGGTGCAGTACTCGGAAGGCGTCTTCGTGGGATACCGTCACTTCGATCGTTCTGCGACGAAGCCGCTGTTTGCTTTCGGTTACGGTCTTTCCTACAGCACCTTCGCATACAGCAAAATGTCAGTGACGCCGCCGACTGGAAACTTGAATGAGCCGGTCTCGGTCTCGTTCGATGTGAAAAACACAGGCCATCGTGAAGCCGCGGAAGTCGCGGAATTGTACGTGGGAGACTCGCACGCCAGCGTTCCACGGCCAGTCAAGGAACTGAAGGCCTTCGCAAAAGTAAATCTGAAACCGGGAGAAACCAGGCGCGTGACTCTCGGGCTCGACCGCAGGACGTTTTCTTTTTATGACGTTCAGAAGAAAGACTGGAACGCGGAACCGGGGGACTTCGCAATCCTGGTGGGCGGTTCTTCGGACAACATTCCACTGCGGGGCAAGTTTAGTCTAACGCGCTAGATCTTACGGCGTGAGGAGAACGCAAATTACTTCCAGTAATAGGTGGCGACGGCTCCTGCCGGCAGCGTGTAATGGAAGGACTGGTTCTTGAAACTTACCGTGAATGTTGCGGCGTTGCTGGCGGAGTTCAGCACCAGAAGGACGATCGACCCGTCGGGATTCTGGAAGGCGACATCTTCGATGCTGCCGGCGCCGAAAGTGTTTGAATCGATCCGGTGCGCGCCCTGGACGACGAACTTTCCGAGATGTCCCAGGATGTAGTACTCCACATTGAAACTGATATGGGCCGGGGAAACGCTGTCGTCGATCGTTACGACCCCTCGGCAGTTGGAGCAAGTGCCGTTGTTGGGGCCGGAGTTCTGATCGAGAGCCAGATTCCAAAGCGAGACGCTGCGGGCCCAGTTGCGCGTGGCGCCGATCAGCAAGTTCTCGGCATTCCAGACCAGATCCCCTGGAAAAGTCGATGAAGTAATGCCCGAACATTCTGTAAACCAAATGTCCTTGGTGGGGAATGCCGTTTTCACGGTCGATTGCGCACTGGGATCGCCCGCATAACAGTGAAACGAGCTGCCGGCGAGATACGGCGAGGCGGAACTGTCGACGACCGACTCCGGGTAGGCGGTGTTATCCCAATTGTGTTCGTAGGCGAAGATCTTCACGTTCGCGAGTCCGGCGGTGGTTAGGGCGGGGCCGAGATTGCTTGCGATGAAGGTTGATTCGTCACTCGCAGCCAGAGATTCAGACGGATATCCAGTGGTTGAGTAGAGGGGCTCGTTCTGCACGGAAAGGGCGTAGATGGGGATGCCCTGCTGCTGGTAGGCCTGCACGAAATTGACGAAATACTGCGCCAGGCTTGGAAAGTAGGACGTGTTCATGTTCCCGCCGTTCATGGTTTCGGTCGTCTTCATCCAGGCGGGCGGACTCCACGGGAGCGCGACCACCTTGAGGTTCGGGTTGATGGAGAGAGCCTGTTTCACCAAGGGGATGGTGTAGGTGGCATCGTGCGCGACGGAGAAGTTTGCCAGAGTGGGATCCGTCTGACCCGAGGGCACGTCGTCGTAACTATAGTTGCCACTCGCCGAGAAGTCGGATGCGCCCATGGGCTGGCGCAGAAAACTGATACCGATGCCACCGCTCGGACTGAAGAGTTGCTGCATCAACATGGTCTGCTGCGAGGCGCTGAGCTTGTTCCATATCAACCAGGCGGAAGAATCGGTGAGGGAACCGCCAAACCCATCCATCTGCTGATACTGGGTTGTGTTGTCTACGGTGATCACGAGAGCACCGGAATTTCCTGCGGTTGCGAAGGAGACGCTGGGCTGGGTTTGCAGCAGTATCGCGCGGTCACCGGTAGTTTCGACGATCTGCACAGTGGGCCCGCCGGCAGGGTTGGGTGCGGTCCCGGTTGAGCCGGGGCAGCTCGCCAGGAGAAGAAGGGCGGGGAATGGCGATAAAAGCCGGAAGAATGTAGTCATCGCGTGCGGACGGTGTCGAATGCCAGTTCTAGCATTCGTTCGAACATCCGATCGAGTACCGGGATAAATCGCAGATCCCTGTTCCGACATTGTTGCCTCTGGTTGCCCGTCACTTTCCGAAGTCGATGTTGCCGACAAGAATCTCATGGCTGTCAAATCGCGTTGTGGTCCTTGCCGCGCGCAAGACTCAAACTCGCCGGAATATGTTCAGTGGGCCTGTTCTTCCCCCAGCCACGAAGCGTGGCTTCGAGAAGTTGGTGCGCGGCCCCATCAGCCTGCAGGTCGGCTGCACCACAGTCAACGACAGTTGAAGGTCGGCTCTGCCACGCAGCAGGTGACGGTCACCACGGACGTGCTCCTGCTGAAGACAGATCCCCAGGTGACCCAGGATTGGGAAAACTTCATCATCCCGCTCCCAGGCGCCATCGGCACAGTCGGCGGATCCCAGGGTTCGTCCAATCAGGGCCAGCAATCGCGAACTGGAAGTGCTGCGGATGGTGGCCAAGGGATTGGGAAACAAAGAGATCACAAGCGCGCTTCTCGAATCGGCGTCGGGGATGCGCGGCGTGGCTTCCCGGTTGGGATTCGGCAGATGCTTGCGCGGATTTAGCTCCATAGCGATACCGCGTAGCAGCCTGCGATCTGGGGAGCTGAGTTTCTGTAGCGCGGACGACGTAGCCGCGCACCAATCTTTGTGGCATCGGGACGGCGGCGTCGCAGTTACAATCCCTTGCTGAGGAGCAATTCATGAAAAATCCAAAGGGTGCGGCATCGAGAGTGTCGGAGTTTGGGATTCGGTGGAGAGTATTCGCGCTAACGACGTTGATTCTGATGCTTTCTACGCTTGTGTATTCCGAGGAGAGGGACTCGGACACATCTGTGTCGGTTCAGTTGTTTCTGGGACGATGGGATTTGACCCTGAAGACTCCGCTCCGCGAATATCCCTCATGGTTGGAGATCACCCAGGAAAATGGACAGCTCAAAGCTCGCATGGTGAGCCGTTGGGGACACGCGCGGCCGCTTCCGAAAATCGAAATCTCGAATGGCACGATCACGTTCGTTTCCCCCAAAGAAGAGGAAGACAGGAAAGATGACATGGTCTTTGAGGGCAAGTTATCCGGGAAGACGCTGGTGGGGACCACCACCGGGCCCGATGGAACTGGGTGGCAATGGACCGGTGAGAGAGCGCCATCACTGAAAAGAAAAAGCGATCCGAAGTGGGGAAAGCCGACGCAGTTGTTCAATGGAAAAGACCTGAGCGGGTGGACAACAAGCGATCCGGGGGCAACGGCAAAGTGGAAGGTGGAGAATGGAACGCTGGTGAGTCCTGGACACGGCGCGGAACTGATCACGGATGCCAAGTTTGAGGATTTCAAGTTACACCTCGAATTCAATTGCGCGCCGGGATCGAATAGCGGCGTCTACTTGCGTGGTCGATACGAGCTCCAGATCGAAGACGACCCCGAGCCAGAAGGGCCCACCATGCGCACCGGCGGCGTGTATGGCTTCCTGGCTCCTACGCCCGAACAGCCGCGCAGGCCGGGAGAATGGCAGACCTACGACATCACGCTGGTGGGACGAGTGGTCACGGTTGTGCAAAATGGCCAAACCATTATTGACCGCCAGGAAATTCCGGGCATCACCGGCGGGGCTTTGGATAGTCACGAAGGATTACCGGGGCCGATTTATTTGCAGGGTACCGAAGCCGGGCACGTCAGTTTTCGGAATGTCACGATTACGCCAGCGAAGTGAGAGCGGCGGGAGAAAATTCTCAGCGGTAGCGGGAGGTAGGAAAGACTTACGAAGCGGAAGACTTTCGCCTCGGACGCTTTGGTGCTGGCAAATTTCTGCCCGACTGGCTTCGGCGTGGACTCGCTCCGCCGAGCACCAGTTCGCAAAGACGG
>Ga0265356_1000030_pt1 | contig 22292 bp, 19 predicted proteins | sample NZE4metagenome_FD_189075 | JGI IMG/M metagenome (GOLD analysis project Ga0265356, IMG submission 189075) | Rhizosphere microbial communities from Maridalen valley, Oslo, Norway - NZE4 | ecosystem: Host-associated > Plants > Roots > Rhizosphere > Soil | place: Norway: Oslo | collected 2017-09-15
GTCGACGATTCCTCGCGGCGAATCCGGGAAGATGCAGGCCAGGCAGGCTGTTTCACCCGGCAACACATTCATGGTCGCGGCGTAGCTGCCCACGGCTGCCGAGTAAATCCAGGGCAGGGAATTCTTAACTGCGAAGTCGTTGATCAGGTAGCGAGTCTCGAAGTTGTCGGTTCCGTCGAGGATAATTTCCATCCCTTCCAGTAGAGCTTCGATGCTCGCGGGAACCACGTCGTCTACCTTCGGTTCGACCACAATCTGCGAGTTGAAGGCGGCAATCTTGCGGGCGGCGGCGATGGCCTTGGGCAACGACTCGGAGGCGTCCTGCTCGTCAAACAGCGACTGGCGCTGCAGGTTGCTGGGCTCAACGTAATCGCGGTCGATGATACGGAGCGTGCCTACGCCCGCGCGCCCGAGCAATGCGGCCAGCGCGGAGCCGGTGGCGCCACAGCCGACGATTGCGACCTGGGAGCGGGCGAGGCGGGCTTGACCCTCGGTTCCGATCCCGCGGAATAGAATTTGGCGGGAGTAGCGGTCGTTTGTGTGCACGTCTGTGGGCGCCGCGGGCTTATGGGGATGATTTTCCTGAGCCAAAGAGGTCACCAGTGCAAGGCGTTAAAACCTTTATTATAAGTGTCAGGGGTGGGTGACGCCGGCAGGTAGGCATGGGGAAGCGCCTTAAATTCTTCCATCATAATTCTTTAACCACAGAGGACACGGGGAAACACGGGGTAGAACCGAAATCGGGCTCCATGCGAATGGCGCCCCGTTGCCCGGGAACACACAGTGAGGCCAGCGCAATTCGCTGCAACCGCATCTAAGCACATTCCGTAGAGATTACTACCGGGCCTTGAGGACAATATTTGGTGAGAGGGTGCGCGCCAATTCTAGTTGCGATGCTACTGCTGCTGTCGTCCCCGCTGGCCACGGCGGGGCCGGCGGGGCTTTCCCTTCAGGAGCCGCAGGCTCCGCAGGCGCAACCGGCTCCTCAAGAACAAGCGACTCCGAAGGAACAGGCTGAAACCACATCCGGAATGATGGCGGAGTATGAGGGGAAGCTGGTGGAAGCCATTCAGCTTCCGGGGGTTCCCGATCGCGATCGAGAGCATCTACTCGAATTGCTGGCGCAAAAAATGGGACAGCCGTTGAGCCGGGACCAGGTTCGCGAGAGCATTCGCGCGCTTTTTGCCACGGGGCGTTTTGTGGACATCCAGGCGGAAGTGGAGCCCTCGGCCAGCGGCGTGGCGCTGACGTTCGTCACCTTGCCAAACCTGTTCGTGGGCGCGGTCAGTGTGGAAGGCGCTCCTGCGCGCCCCAACTTGAATCAGATCGTCAATGGTTCCAAGCTGCAACTAGGCGAGCTGCACAATTCGGAGAAGCTAAGCCGGTCGATTGAGAACATCCGCCGGCTGATGCAGGAAAACGGCTACTACCGGGCGCGCGTGACCGCCGACACCAAGACGAATGCGGCCACGCAGCAAGTCGACATTACTTTTCGCGTTGTCGCCGGAGAAGCGGCGCACGTGGGGGCGGTGAATGTTACGGGAACTGCGAATTTATCCGCGGAGCAGATCCGGGACATCGCGGGTATGCAACCGGGGGACCGGGTTACCGCCGCGCGGGTATCGAACTCGTTGCGCCGCCTGCGCAAGAAATTCCAGAAGCAGCAACGCGTGCTGTCGCAGGTCTCGATCGCGTTGCAGCAATACCGACCCGCGTCAAATTCAGTGGACTATACCTTCCAGATCGATCCCGGGCCGGTGGTGGTGATCTATGTGCAGGGTTTTCATGTGAGCCAGGGACTGCTGAAGCATGAAATACCGGTGTACGAAGAAAACGCCATTGATGACGATCTGCTCAACGAAGGCAAACGCAACCTGCTCGATTACCTCCAGACTCGGGGCCATTTTGACGCGAAGGTGGAATTCAAGAAGGAAATCGACCCGAAGACAGTCCACGTGATCTACCAGGTTGATCCGGGCCCGCTGCACCGGCTGGGGTTAATCGAGATTACCGGCATCACCAACAAGAGCTATTTCCGTCCGGAGGATATTCGTTCGCGATTGCAGATACAGAGCGCGACCCCTCTGTTGTCGCACGGCCGGTATAGCGGAATCCTGCTCAAGAGCGACGTGGCCACGCTGGAAGGCCTTTACCGGTCAAACGGATTTCGGGAGGCACAGATTCAAACCAAGGTGGAGGACGACTACAAGGGGGTGGCGAACCACCTCGCGGTCCACCTGAACATTGTGGAAGGGCCGCAAACTCTGGTGAGCGGGCTGCATATTGCGGGCAGTGAGAGCATTTTGGCGAGCGCACTGCCGGAGCTCGAGACCAGGGTAGGGCAGCCATTTTCGGAGCAAAATCTGGCTAGTGATAGAGAGAAAATCCTGACGTATTACTTTAATCGCGGTTTTCCCAACGCCACCCTCGATATCACGACCCAGCCCACGCCGGAGCAGAAGGATCGCGAAGATGTGACTTACACCATTCAGGAAGGCGAACGGTTTTCCGTGGACCAGGTGATGGTGTCGGGGCTGGACCATACTCGTGACTACATCGTGCAGCGGGAAATCCAGGTGCATGCCGGCGATCCGCTAAGCCAGGCCGATCTGCTGGATACGCAGACGAAGCTTTACGATCTGGGCATTTTCAACGAGGTCGACACGGCGGTGCAGAATCCGGAGGGGACCGATCCCCAGAAGAACGTGCTGGTGCAGGTACAGGAAGCCAAGCGCTACACCTTTACTTATGATGTCGGGCTGGAATTCCAGACGGGGCAGCCTGCCGGGAGCAGCGAGCCGCAGGGCAGTACCGGAGTGAGTCCGCGAGTGGGGTTTGATGTGACGCGACTCAACCTGGGAGGCCGCAACCAGACGGTTACGTTTCAATCTCATGTGGGGCGGCTGCAGCAACGCGGGTTGATCAGCTACGCGATTCCGAAATTGTTTGACAATGACAAGTTCAAGTTGATCTTTACGATTTTCTACGATAACAGTCTGGACGTTGCCACGTTCACCTCGCAGCGCTGGGAAGGCAAAGTGGACCTGCGGCAGCAAATCAACAAACCCAGCTTCATTGTCTACCGGTTTGATTATCGCAGGGTCAAAGCGAGCAACTTCGCGACTGATTTTTCGCCGGCGCTGGTTCCTCAGCTTTCGTTGCCGGCGCGGGTGAGCGGGCCGGGATTTACCTATATCCGGGACAAACGCGATAATCCGCTGGAGAGCACGCGGGGGACCTACTTTACGCTGGATGCTTCGGCCGCCTCCACTTATTTTGGCTCGGAAGCGGATTTCGGCCGCGCCCTGTCGCAGCATTCCACTTACTATGCATTTGGCGGAAAACCAGGGCACCAGTTCGTGTTCGCCCGATCGACCACGATCGGGCTGGAACAGCCGTTTGGGGGCACAAAGGTTTTGTCCCCCGGAACCTGCCCGCTGAATGCGGCAGACGAGCCGACGTGCACGATTGCGACCATTCCGTTGCCGGAACAATTCTTTGCTGGTGGCGGCAACTCCCATCGCGGATTCGGGTTAAATGAGGCCGGACCTCGCGATCCCGACTCTGGCTTTCCGGTAGGCGGCACGGCCCTGTTCGTCAACAGCCTGGAATTGCGTCTTCCGCCGGTGAGTTTGCCCTGGCTAGGGCCGGGGTTCGGCTTTGCAATTTTTCACGATATGGGGAACGTGTTCACGGCTGGGCACGACATGATAAAGGGGCTATTACGCTGGCACCAGGCCGATCCGGGGCTATGTCTATCGTCCGGAGGTACACCGAACCAACAGTGTCTTAACCAATTCAACGCCTCCGGTTATGATTACACATCGCATGGAGTGGGAGTGGGGTTGCGTTACAAGACACCCATTGGTCCGCTACGTTTCGACTTCGGGTACAATCTGAACCCAACGGCGTATTTGCAAGAAATCCCAGGGCAGTCGACGACGACGACGACTCCCAACTTAGAGACGCAGCGCCTGAAGCACTTTAACTTTTTTTTCAGCATAGGCCAGCCATTTTGATGAATTCTCGCATGAAGATTATGACGACCACGGTCGCCGTCACCTTGCTGTCGGCGATTTTTCTTATGCCGACGGCCGGGGCTGGACAAGTGATCGACCGGATTGTGGCGCGGGTGAACGGCCGTATTATTTTGGAATCGGAACTGGAGGAAGCTCTGAGCTATGAAGCGCTGTTGAATGGGAAGCCATTCAACCAGTTCTCAGCCGATGATCGCCGCGCTGTCCTGGACCGGTTGATTGACCAGGAACTGCTGCATGAGCAGTTGAAATCTTCCGAGTTTCCCCATGCCACCGAAGCCGAGGCAGCCAGCCAGATTGCGGGGGCGCGGAAGTTATATCCGGAAGCGGCCACGGACGAGGGATGGCAAGCTGTGCTGGCGAAGTATGGCCTGCGGAAAAGAGACCTGGTTTCGCATGTGCAGATGCAGATCGATTTGATGCGGCTGGTCGATGCCCACCTGCGGCCGGCGGTGCAGGTTGATTCCAAAAGCATTGAAGCTTATTACCGCGACAAGTTCGTTCCGCAATTGAAGCAGGCCGGGGCGAGTGAAGTTCCGCTGGCCGATGTTTCCGGCAAGATTCGGGAATTGCTTACGCAGGAAAAAGTGAGCGAACTGCTGGTTTCCTGGCTGCAGGCCCTGCGTTCGGAAAGCGATGTGCGCATTCCCGGGGCAGCGGAGGCATCTTCGCGGGAGGGGTACCAGAGCCAGTGACCCAGCCTGCCACCAGGCCTCGAAGCCGCGCATGGTGGAAGTACCTGTTGATGGTAGCGGGTGCGGGTTTGCTGTGCCTGCTTGCCGGCCTGTGGTATGTCACCACGGATTCCTTTCAAAATCTGGTCCGCCGCCGCATGATTGCGGAGGTGGAGCGCATCACCGGCGGCCGGGTGGAGATCGGCAGCATCCACACCGTCCCGTTTCGCGCACAGGTGGAAGTGCGCGATATTACGGTGCGCGGCCGCGAGGCGGCTGCGGAAATTCCGCTCGCCCACGTCGACCGGCTTGTAGCCCGGCTGAAGATCGTCTCGATCCTCCGCAGTGAGTTCGGATTCCACGAAGTGACCCTCGATCACCCCGTGATTCACGTTGGATTTTATCCCGACGGCAGCAATAATGTGCCCGGGCCGAGCGTGGTGAGAGCATCGCAGGTTTCGTCGGTCGAGAAGCTGTTCGCGCTTTCGATTGACAATTTCTATGTTCGTCACGGCGAACTACTGTGGGACGATAAGACCCTTCCACTGGAGTTCGCAGCCAACGACGCCGCCTTGCAGATGGAATACTCGTTTTTGCGCGGCCGCTACGAAAGCCGCCTGCTGCTCGGCAAGGTAGATGCGAAGTATGACGGCTTCCGTCCTTTTGCCTGGATGACGGATGTGAAGTTCACTCTGGCGCCGTCGTTTGCGGAAATCGATGCGATGAAATTGACTTCCGGACGAACTCATGTGGAAATGCGCGGGCTGATCAGTGATTTCCGCCATCCGCAGATCTCGGCCACTTATAACGCCCATGTCGACCTTGCGGAAGTGGCTTCCATCACGCGACGCCAGGACTTCCGCGAAGGCATGGTGGAGCTCCAGGGGCAGGGGAAATGGACGGTCGAGGACTTTTCGGCCTGGGGTGCGCTCGAAGCGCGCGATTTTGGCTGGCAGGACGACCGGATTTTGGTGAAGAAAGCGAGCGTGACCGCCGACTATGCGGTGACCGATGAACAGATCAAGCTCACAAAGCTGCAAGGTAAGGCGCTGGGCGGGAGCTTTGTGGGAGACGCTCAAGTCGATAACTGGCTGCACAGTATTCCCGCTCCGCCGCCGTCGAAATCGAATCAAGGCCAATCCAATCAAGCCCAGAAGAAAAAAGCCGGGCCGGAAATGGCCATTATCACGGCGGGCAGGCCGACCGGGAAGGGTCCGCGTGAAAAAGTTCCCGGCGTTCAAGTTGCATTGCTGCATCTTCGGGTGCGCGACGTTGCCGCGCTGGAGTTGGCCGCGGCTCTCAAGCCGATCGGCCCCTATCTGAAAGATTCACACCTCGGGGGATGGGCCGGCGGCACAGTCGAGGCCGGCTGGAAGGGATCACCGGATGAGGCGGAGGTGGGGTTCGCGGCCGACGTAGTGCCTCCCGCCAAACTGGCGAAGGGCGAGATTCCGCTGACTGCGCACGGTCAGGGCAGATACCGCTGGGCGAACGATGAGTTGGAGTTTTCCCAGTTCACTGTTTCCACGCCGGCGTCGCACGGCCAGGCATCTGGAACACTTTCATCCGCTTCGAATTTGCATTTTTCGGTCGCCACCTCGAACTTCGAGGAATGTCGTCCGATTGTGGCGGCGCTGGAGGGGCGGCCGTTGCCCTTCCGTGTGAATGGCACAACCACCTTCAACGGAGTAGTTGGGGGAGATTTTGACGTGCCAGTGGTGACCGGAACTCTGCTGGCACAAGATTTTGAAGTGACGCTTCCTGCGATCGAGCGTACTACCCAGCGTTCCGTCGATTGGGATGCGCTTTCGACCTGGGTACAGTTTTCTTCGCGCAGTCTGATCCTGCGTGATGGCAGCATGCACCGGGGAGACACGACTGCAACCTTCGATGCCATCGCAACTCTGCGAGACGGCGATCTTACGATCGATAGTCCTTTCACTGGGCATGTGAATTTGCATGGAGTGGACGTGGCCTCGACTCAGGATCTGGTGGGAGTGGACTATCCGATCACGGGAGTGGCGGACGTTACGCTTCAAGTGTCCGGAACCCGGGCCGATCCGCACGCGCAAGGACAGGTCCAAGTGAAGGACGCTTCGGCCTGGGGTCAATCGATTGCGCAATTCGACGCCGATGTGCAGGTCGCCGGGGGCGAGACCGCGCTGTCGAACATTCGACTGCTGCATACGCAATTGCCGAATGAAGACGCGAAGATTCAAGGCAGCGCCGCGTACAACCGGTCCCATCACTCATTCCGACTGGACCTTAACGGCGAGAACTTCGACCTGGCACGGATTCCGCAGATTCAACGAGGCGGCCTGCTGATCGAAGGGCGCGGCGGCTTCATGCTGCAAGGATCGGGAACAACGGAGTCTCCCGCCATCAACGCTCGCGCGCAGGTGAGCGGTCTTACGCTGGATCATGAACTGGCGGGCGCCGTCGACCTGCAGGCTGTGAGCAGGGGAAACGAACTGCATGTGAGCGGGCAATCCGAATTCGGCAAGGGCATGTTGCACGTCGACGGCGGCATTCAGATGCGCGCCGACTATGCGACCGCCGTCTCATTCCAAATGGATAACGTCGATCTCGACGCCTTCTTGCGCACATATCTCAAGGGGCAACGGACCGGGCACTCGGCGGTGTCGGGAACTGTCGCCGCGCAGGGGCCCCTGCGCGATCCTCGACAGTGGACGATGAATGGAAACCTTTCCAGCATTGTGATGGATCTGGAATACGCCAAACTTCGCAATGCTGATCCGGTGCGCTTTAACTACGCAAAACAGACTCTGCATATCGACCAATTGCACATGGCGGGGGAGGGAACTGATTTCACGGCACACGGCTCGGTGCAGTTTGCGGGCTCACGAGACTTGGACTTGACCGTGAATGGCAAGGTTGACCTGAAGCTGTTGAACAGCGTGGACGCGGACTTCACAGGATCCGGATTGCTCGCTATGGATATGAACGTGGGAGGGACGGTTTCAGATCCGCTGCCCCAGGGTCACCTGCAGGTGAGCAATGGCGCGGTTGTTTATGCCGGCCTGCCGAGCGGATTGAGCGAGATAAACGGATCGCTTGTCTTCACGCGCGACCGCCTACACATCGAAAAACTGACGGCGCGCACCGGAGGCGGCACCATCGATCTCAAAGGGGACGCGACTCACTACAATCAGCAACTCAGCTTCGACGTGACGGCCGCCAGCAAGGAAGTGCGGCTGCGCTATCCGCCGGGAGTGAGTTCGACTGCCAGCGCCGAATTGCATTGGGTGGGCACACCAACCGCCTCGACTTTGACTGGCGAGATCATGGTGACGAAGCTGGCGGTGACTCCGAATTTTGACTTCAGCTCGTATCTGGAGAACAGCCAGCGCAATGCGGCCCTGGCAAACGCCAACTCGCCGCTCAATGGAGTCAAGCTCGACGTTCATGTGCAAACCGCGCCGGAGCTGCAGATGAAGACTGCGGTGGCGCGACTCTCGGGTGACGCCGACTTCCAGCTGCGGGGATCCATCGCGCGGCCGGCGGTGTTGGGGCGCGTCGACATTCTGGAAGGCGACGCCACGTTCAACGGCACAAAATTCCGCCTGGAGCGCGGCGATATCACGTTTGCCAACCCGGTTGCGATTGAACCCCAGGTCAACCTCGAGGCCTCAACGCATGTCCGCAACTACGACCTCGACATTATGGTGACTGGCACCCCGGACCGCCTTGCCGTGAATTATCGTTCGGAACCGCCGCTGCCAAAGTCTGACATTATTGCGCTGCTGGCGCTGGGCCGTACCGGCCAGGAATCCGAACGATTGCAAGAGCAATCCGGTCCGAGCGCGTTTAACGACGAAGCGTCTGCCCTGATCATTAATCAGGCAATGAACTCCACGGTCAGCGGCCGCATGCAGAAGCTGTTCGGGGCCAGCCGTATCAAGATCGATCCGCAGGGGCTGACGACGGAAACCAATCCCACCGCGCGCGGGCCGCAGGTGACGATCGAGCAGCAGTTCGCCAACAACGTTTCGCTCACCTACAGCACCAACGTGTCACAAAGCAACCAGCAGATCATTCAGACCGAGTATTACTTCACTCGGAATATTTCGGTGGTTGGAACGCGGGACCAGAATGGCGTGGTCAGCTTTGATCTGCGCATCCGCCGGCGAAAATAGAATAGAAATATTCTGATGACTGCCCCCACCGAAGCCGGATGGTTCGGGAGTTTGCGGCAGCGGATGGTCGATGACGATCTGCGCGGGCGTGGCATCGCTGACGAGCGAGTGCTTCAGGCGATGCTGCGCCTTCCTCGTCACGAATTTGTTCCCGAGGCTTATCGCAGCCAGGCTTATGAAGACCATCCTCTGCCGATTGGGGAAGGGCAGACGATTTCGCAGCCCTACATCGTTGCCATCATGCTGGAGGCCCTGGCGCTTCAACCCACGGACACGGTTTTGGAGGTTGGAACGGGATCGGGGTATGCGACTGCGCTGCTGGCGGAACTTACGGCGCGCGTGGTTGCGGTGGAGCGAGCTCCGGCGCTGGCTGCGAGCGCCATGCAAACGCTCTCTCGCCTCGGCTACAACGACGTGAAGGTGGTGGTGGGCGATGGCAGCCAGGGATTTGCGGCCGGTGCGCCATACGATGCGATTCTTGTGTCCGCTGCCACTGCTGCGGTGCCACAAGCTCTGCTTTCCCAACTTCGCGAGGATGGAGGCCGCATGATCATTCCGGTTGGTCCCGCTGAGTCTCAGCAGTTGCAGTTGATTCGCATGCAAGCGGGAGGCGCGGTGCTGACGCTCTGTGGGGCGTGCCGGTTTGTGCCGCTGGTCACGGGAGTGATTGCCTAGCGGCGCCGTCGCGGCGGCAAGCGCAACGGCGAACCCTACCCACGGCTGCTAGAATCTTTTCGTGCCCCTTTTTCATAATCTGCGCGTGACGCTGGAAATGATCAAGTGGGAGCACTCTGTTTTTGCGCTTCCATTCGCGCTGTGCGGGGCGATGCTTGCCGCCGGAGGATTGCCGACTCTGCATCAAGTCGTCTGGATCATCGTCGCCATGGTGGCGGCCCGTTCCGCGGCGATGGCCTTCAACCGCCTGGCCGACGCATTGATTGATGCGGCCAACCCGCGGACCAGCGCGCGCGCGCTTCCCACCGGACAACTTACGCCGGCGTTCGTCGCGACTTTTGTTGTGGTCTCGAGCGTGGTGTTTATCGCCGCCGCGGCCGAACTCAATCGTCTCGCGTTGTGGCTTTCACCGGTCGCGCTGGCCGTGCTGCTGCTCTATTCCTATACCAAACGCTTTACGCGCTGGTCGCATCTCGTGTTGGGATTCGCCCTGGGCATCGCTCCGTCGGCGGCGTGGATTGCGGTACGTGGTTCGCTTGACCCGCGCATTCTGCTGCTCACTGCCGCGGTCACGTTCTGGGTGGCAGGATTCGACGTCCTCTACGCCTGCCAGGATTTCGATTTCGACCGCTCCAGTGGACTGCAATCGATTCCGCGCTATCTCGGCATCTCCCGCGCGCTCTGGGTGGCGCGAGCCTTTCACGTCATCATGCTGCTGTGGCTGGCCGCTGTGCTGGTCACCTTTGGAATGGGCAAGCTGGCAATCGCTGGAGTGGCGGTTGTGGCGGTTTTGCTGGCTTACGAACATTCGCTGGTCTCAGCCGGAGATTTGAGGAAGCTGAACGCTGCCTTCTTCACCATGAATGGCGTGATCTCGGTAGTGTTCTTCATTTTTGTGGCGGGAGATTTACTGCTGCGGCGTTAGCTCACGGACGTTTCTTACCCCCGATTTGCCACCCGGATTGCCTGCGCAGATCGCTTACCAAAGTACCCTGCTTCGACCTTTCTGCGCATGCTACTGTCCCCAAAAGGGGCGTGATTGTGAACCGTCAAAAAGCCATTTCCACTCTGCTCGTTATGGCGCTTTGCGCCTCGGCAGTCGCCGCACTTGTGTTGTGGCCCAAACACTACATGGTGGGCCAGAGCATGTCGCAGACCATCGTGTTCTGGAACGATCAGGACGCTTTTGTGTTCCTGGATGGAAGAACGACCGGCCGCTCCCGCAATGCTTTCCAGGATGCGCTGGGCCGCAGCCGCTATGGCTACCTCGGGGTTTTTCTGGGAGGGTTCGCCGATTTTTCCAAGCCCGACGTGGTTGCTTACCATCTTGCTGCATCCGGAAAGCTCGACCGATCCGCGCTTCCCGAGAACACCGTGATCTACGGTTCGTGGAGTCTGGCCGATGGGAGATTGCAATTGACGCCAATGGCTGGCTTTGGCAATGAAGACGGACGTCACATGGGGACCCGCTGGGATGGCGAAGCGTTCGTCCCGGTGCCCGCTGCGGCTGCGTCACAAACTCAGCCGCAAGCCGCTGGCAGTTCGAAGCTGAGAGCTGATGATCTCACCGACGATGAAGACGCAGAGTCAGGCCCGCTCAGCAAAGCGCAGCGCCAGCAGTTCAAGGAGGCAGGCTGGCACTACAAGTTTCTCACCGGCTATGAAGGTGGAGGCAATGCAGCCACACTGCCCATTACCATGGGCGCGAACACGTTTAACCTGACGCTGCAATCCGCCCCGTTTGCGAAGACTGGCACTGCGCGTTTCGACGTGTTGTCGTTCGGGACCAAGGGCATTCAGATTTCCGGTGAGAAACTTGCTTCCGGACCGCAGACGCTCTGGAGCAAGACGGGATGGCAGGAAATTTCGAAAGGTGACTACCTGCGCCTACAGCAGCAATTTGGCCGTGCACGCCGTCAACAGTCTCCCGTGCAGTTGACGTGGTTGTTTGTGCTGCTGGCGCTGATCGTTTGGAAGTTCGCCAGCTGGTTCAATCTGCTCTTCGCCTTCGCCACCGTGAAGGGACGGGTGCTCAAGAACATGGCCACGCAGTATTCTTTTCCGCCTGCGACGCCGGCGCAATTTCCGGCTCTCGATCTCGATGCCCTGGAACGCTACACCCGCGAGTTCGAAGGTATGGGCTTCACGCGCCTGCTGGACTACTCGCTGGTGTCGGACTCCGCGACGAGCCCTCCCTGCTTCTGCCGGCTGCTGGCGCACACCCGCAATCACTGTTTTGGCGAGATCAGCCAGATCTTTCCGAAAGGGAAGGCTCCCCTTCCATTGAAGGGTTCGATTCAGAGTTGCCTGCAGGATGGCTGGACGCTCGCTTTTTCCGACCGCAAGCCGCAGGCCGCCAGCTCGCTGCTACGGCGCAGAAAAGCTATGGGCATTTGCATGCCGGAAGCAACTCTGCCGGAACTGCTGCAGGCTTTTCTGAAACTGCGCGAGCAGGTTTGTCTTGACTTGGGCATCCAGCCCGTCAACGACGATACGCTGCAAGCCTATATCAACAAAATGCAGCGTGCCGCCACCGAAATGCGCGAGGCGACGCAGGAGAAAAATTTCCTTAAAGAGGTTCCGCAGTATTACTTCCGTAAGGTCCGACTGATCCAAACCGTGCCAGAGTATGTCTGGCTGGGCGACTATCCCAAGGAAGCCGAGCAGCGCAAGCAAGGCTTCAATACTTTTGCTGCGGGCGCGCGCTGACCTTACTGCGCGCCCCTGGTCACGGGTTGACGCGCAGAAGCATGACAGTGCCGCTCTCCAGCTTGACGTTGCCTTTTGCCGAACTCATCACCGATCCCAGAGCGGCATTCTCTGCGTTTGCCTCGAGTTTCAGCTCAGGCATTCCGATGACTCCCTGAGTGTTGCCGTTAATGGGCGGCCGTGCGGCGCCTGCCCCTGTCGCGTCAGTTCCGGTGGCGGCGCTGGGCGACGGTGGCGGTGGGGCTCCGCCCATGGAAGGGTTATGGCTGCCCATCGGCGATGAGGCTGTGCTGCCGCCGGTGACGGGCGCGCCCTGGCTATTGCCACTGTCGCCGCCTGAGGAGTTGTTGAGAGGCGCGATGATGGCCTGAATCGACATGGGCTGGTCCATTTCACCGGTCTTGGTCATGGCGTGGTCGAACGCGATGCCCAACTCGGACTCTTTCTGCTCCTTCGTGCGGGCCTGAGCTTGGGTTACGTGACCCATTATCTTCGTGTCCTTGGCCACGAGCACCTCGCCGCTGCTGGTTTTCATGTCTTGCGTGACTCTGGCCACCACTTCGTCGCCGGTCTTGGCTTTTTTCGCGTCGACGGTTTTGGTCAGCTGTACGGGAATGACGCTGCCGGGAGCAAGTCGAGGGCTGCTCGGCTGGGCTTGATTTCCCGCCGTCGGGCTGGCGCCTGGAGCCTGAGTCGCCGGATTTTGCGGCGCTTGCGCGGCGCTCGGCTCGGTGGGAGTTGGCGTCTGGTTTTGCGCCACGGACATACCGCACAAAAATGCTGCACTCACCACGATTGCAAGGTGTTTAGCCATTGGAGTCTCCCTTAATTGGCGGAGGCGCACATGCACTACATATTTGGATGCGGTTTCATTCCGCCAGGTAACCGGAAATTTTACCCCCGCGGGGCCAGAGCAACCCGAGTTCGGATGTCAGAATGCGCCGGAACCTCCTCTGGCGCTATGAGTTCCTATTCACTCTGCGATATCATCAAAGAGATGTCTCCTTCGCGCCCATCCCATTCTTTCCAGACCGACGACCGGCGCCTGCAGCCGATTCATGCCAAAGTTGTGGCCAACGAGCGGCTTGACGCTGACGATGCCTTCGCCCTTTACCGTACGGGCGACATTCTCGCCGTGGGCTGGATGGCCAACCACGTGCGCGAACGCTTGCACGGCGACAAGACTTATTTCAACGTTAACCGCCACATTAACCCGACTAACGTTTGTGTAGCGGCGTGCCGGCTCTGCGCTTTCGGTCGCAAGAAAGACTCGCCCGGCGCCTACACCATGGCGCTCGAAGAGGCTTTCGAAACCGCGGCCTCCGGATACTCCGAGGCGGTCACAGAATTCCACATCGTCGGCGGATTGCATCCTGACTTGCCGTTCCAGTATTTCCTCGATCTGTGCTCCGGTTTGAAGCAGCGTTTTCCGCAGGTGCATCTCAAGGCTTTCACGATGGTCGAGGTTGCGTATCTGTCAAAGCGCGCCAAGCTCTCGATTCGCGAGACGCTGGAACAACTGAAAGCTTCGGGGGTGGATTCTCTGCCCGGCGGGGGGGCGGAGATTTTTGCCGATCGCGTGCGCCACATCATCTGCGACCATAAAATCGACGGCGACCAGTGGCTGGAAACCGCCAGGCTCGCCCACCAGATCGGGCTGAAGTCGAACGCGACCATGCTCTACGGTCACGTCGAAAACGACGAAGATCGGGTTGATCACCTGCTCAAGCTGCGCGCCCTGCAGGACGAAACCGGAGGGTTCCAGACTTTCATCCCGCTGGCCTTCCATCCTGACAACACGCCGCTGCAGCATTTGCCGAAAACCACCGGCATGCTTGATATGAAACAGATCGCAGTGGGCCGGCTGGTGCTCGACAACTTCCCACACATAAAGTCTTATTGGCAGATGGTGACATCGAAGATGGCGCAGATTTCGTTGCGCTTCGGGGCCGACGACATGGACGGCACGGTGATCGAAGAAAAGATTTACCACGACGCCGGGGCTACTACGCCGCAAGGCATGCGCCGCGAAGAGCTGGAACGCCTGATCCGCGCCGCGGGCCGCGAACCGATCGAGCGGGATACGCTCTACCGGCAGGTGACGCGGACGGAGACTTCGGTGACGGTCGCGGTGTAAGCACTCATCCTTTTCCGTTTGCCTTTGGTGCAACATTCTGCAACATGGCGGCCCGCAGCAAATTATTCAGCCGAGTCTGATAGCCCTTGCCTTGCAAGCGCAGCCAGGCGATGACGTCTGCGTCCAATCGAAGCGTGACCTGCTGCTTTACCGGGCGATAGAACGGGTTGCGTACCGCATTCTTCCAGAAGCCTTCGGGGAGACGCGGGATGTCGGAGTAATCAATATCCTCGTCTTTCATGGCGGCGACGGCAGCGATGTCCTTCAGCTGTTTCGCGCTCGAGGGTCTACCAGTCGCAACTGTTTTGGCGCTCTTTTTCATAACGCTGTCTCTCCTTGCGGTCCGCGCGGCGGGCCGAGATGATACGAATGATTTCAGTTTCTTCGGGGTTAGCCTCGTCGTCCTCAAATCCTTCGTTTTCAAAACGGACGGTGTGGGCGACCAGCAACAGCAGTACGTCACCAACCATCCCGATCGTCTGCCAGCGTCGCTCCCCACCTCAATTCGGTCGTGATCCATTAAGGGCTTCGGGATCGTCGAAGACATCCCGGGCTATGTCGAAACTCATTCCGTGTTTGCGGTTGTTCGCTCTGGCTTTTGCCGGATCCCATTCGAAGCGAATCATACTTACATTATTATAACACCAGTCATGTAGTTACAATCGCGTAATCTCAAGCGACGGCAATTACCGGGGTTTGTCGAGCCTTCGAATAGCTAACGAGGGGATTGTGTCGTGCTCGGTTTCCGCAGTTCCTCCGCCGACCCCTGCAGCAGATTCCGCAGCACCGCGACCTCCGCGGCTATGCCGGCGTGCAATGCCGGGTCCACATCCGGAGCAAAAAGTGGAGAATGATTCGAGGGCAGCATCACCCCTGTAGCCTTCGCCTGGGCATACTTCTCAGGATCGGCGCCGCCGAGGCTGAAATAAAGCGACGGAACGCCCTGCTCAATGAAAAATGCGTAGTCTTCTGACGGAGTGATCGCCTCCGTCGCAATCACATTCTTGCTGCCCAGAGCCGCTTCGAGCGGAACTCTCAAGCGCTGCGCCAGTGCCGGATCGTTATACACAGAATCGGTGGCTTCATAGTGTTCAATGAGCGGTTCGTGGGGCGCGCCGCCAGCCTCGGCTTCCGCCTTGGTGATGCGCGCAATGGCAGCGAGAATCTGTTTGCGGATTTCGTCTTTATACGTGCGCACCGTGAGCCCCAGTTCAGCGCGGTCGGGGATGATGTTGTTCTTGGTTCCAGCCTGGATGTAGCCGACCGTGATCACCGCCATTTCACCCGGCTTCACCTCGCGCGATGTAATTGTCTGCAACGCCAGAATGGTACGGGCCGCGATCACGATGGGGTCGATCGCCGTCTGCGGCTGGGAGCCGTGACCGCCCTTGCCATAAATCGTGATGCGGAGGGAATCCGCATTCGTGTTGTAGATTCCGGGCGTGATTCCGGCTTGGCCCGCAGGCAGCAGATTGTCCACATGCATCGCCACGCCCACGTCGGGCTTGGGAAAGCGTTGGAACAGGCCATCCGCAATCATCGCCTTCGCGCCGCTGATCGTTTCCTCGGCGGGCTGGCCGATCAGCAGCAGCGTCCCATGCCACGTGTCCTTGCGGTGCGCCATGATTGCCGCCGTGCCCACCAATGCCGCCATATGCAGATCGTGCCCGCAGGCGTGCGCCACCGGGACGTCGTGTCCGGCGTCGTCCTGGGCATGGACTTTGCTGGCATAAGGCAAGCCGGTTTTTTCTTCCACGGGAAGCGCGTCCAGTTCGGTGCGCAGCATGACGGTTGGGCCCGCTCCGTTCTTGAGGATGGCGACAATTCCAGTGCCGCCAACGTGCTCGCCTACTTCATAGCCCAGGCCACGCAGACGGCCGGCCAACTTTGCCGCAGTTTGCGTCTCGTGGGCTGAAAGTTCCGGGTTCTGATGCAAGTCGAGATACAGCGCGTGCGCCTCGGGATATGCGGCTTCGACTTCTTTTGAGGCGGAGGAAAGCTGCGCGAAGGCGGAAGAGGAAGAAAAGGTGGAAGATGCTGTCAGGAACCCAAGGAACAGAAACGTTGCTGATTTCATGGTCCCGGATGATAACGCAGATCGCGGTGGTGGTCGAACCAACCCACTCGAACCAGCCAACTCAAACCGGGCCGACTCGAACCAGCTAACGATCCTGGGCGAGCGCGACTGTGTTCCGGAGAGATCCGCCCGCACATTTTTTGGGAATCGTTCTTCGGGGCAGTGAAATGGTCCGCTCAATTCGCGCTCGCCTTTCTTCGGGCGGGTGTACAATTCGACTCAGATAGCACTTGGTTGCGTGACTTCGTTGAAAACGCCGAGGTGCTCATGAACGTCCACGTCAGTTACCGTCTTCATAAGACTCCCGCCGTAGAGAAAGACATCCAGCACCAGGTTGAAAAACTGCGCAAACGCCTGCAGGTGTTCCGTCCCGAACTGGTAGATCTGAAGGGAACGGTCGAGCAGAACTTGCCGCGCGAGGGCACCAGCGTTTCGTTGAACCTGCGTTTGCCTTCGGGCCAAATGGCGGTGCAGGCGAAGGCTTCAACCGCAGAAGCCGCGATCAAGAGTGCGTTCGAAGATCTGCTGCAGCAAGTGAACCGGCACAAGGAACTGCTGCGTTCGTCGCACAAGTGGCAGCGCCGGGGGCACGAAGCTTCCGAGCGGCGCAGCCGGCAAGTGCCGTTCGAGCAGACGCTGGCCGCCGTGTATCCTCCGGTGGTTTCCGCGGAAGATGTCCGGTCCTACGTCAACGTGAATCTTTCGCGCCTGGAGCGTTTCGTCGAGCGTGAAATCTACATGCGCGAAGCGCAGGACCTGCTCGATGCCGATTCTCTCACCAAAGAAGAAGTGATTGACGAGGTCATCGCCGCCGCTCTTGGGGATGGTCCGGAAAAACCGGAGCGGTTGGCACTCGAGCCCTGGCTCTACCACCTGGCTCTGCAGGCCATCGCCGAACTTTCCCGTCCCGAAGAAAGCAACGGAAGCGCCGTTCACCTGGAGGAATCGGCGCGCAAGCAGAACGTCAAGGGGAGCGATGAGGCGGAGCTGCAATTCCATCAGCCCGACGAGGCCATCACCGAAGAGACTATCATTGCGGACGATCGCGTGGCCACACCCGAACAGATTTTCGCGTCCGACGAAATGCTGCGGTTGATTGCCTCCGCCTTGCGCGATGTGGGCTCCGGGCCGCGCGAGGCGTTCATCCTGTTCGCCATCGAAGGGTTTAGCATCGAAGAGATCGCCGCGATTACCGGGCGGCCTGCCGACGGGGTGGTCGCTGCCATTGCCGTGGCGCGCGAGCACTTGCGCAAGGCGCCCGGCGTGGCCCAGCGGGCGCAGGGCAGGCGAGTGCAAGACAAGCGAATGCGGGAGAAGATTGCTCCGTTCGGAGCGGCTTAGACCGATTTTGAATTGCTGGAGAGGCAGGTATGACCTTGACGCGCGAACAGATCCGGGAACTGGCAGAGTTTCAAGATTCGAAGTCCTGTGCCGTAAGCTTTTATTTTCAGCCCGCAACTCCGCGCAACAAGGCGCATAAAGAAGACACGATTCTGATCAAGGACCTGGCGCGCGAAGCCCTACGCAAGCTTGAGAGCAAAGAGAAGAAAGACGGCACGCGCTCCGATATCGAGCGCGTGGTGCGGCTATCGAACGAATTGCGCAGCAATGGCACCCACGCGAAGGCCGTGTTCGCCTGCGCCGGGCAGGATTTCTGGCGGGAATACGATTTGCCCGCGCAATTGCCGGGCACGCAACTGGTGGTCGACCGGCATTTTCATCTGAAGCCTTTGGCCCATCTGCTGGGCGCGTCCCCACGCCTGGGCATCGTGCTGGTCGACCGGCACCGGGCTCGCGTGTTCGATCTTCGCCTGGGGGAATTGACCGAACGCGAAGGTTTGTTTCAGCCGCTCTCGCGCAAGGGCCGCAGTGACGGCTATGCCGGATACGACGGCGGCCACGCGCAGCGCCGCGTCGACGATGAAGTTCGCCAGCATTTCAAAACTGTCTCCGAGGTATTAAAGGAATCTTTCGAAAATGGCGTCTTCGATAAATGGATCCTGGGATGCCAGGACGTTCACCGTTCTCTGCTGGAACCGCAACTGCATCCTTACGTGAAGCAATCGCTGCTGGGGCATTTCAATGCCGACGTCGGGCACATCACACGCGACCAGATTCGCACCGAGGCTGAGCGCATCACGGAAAATTGGAAAAGTGGCCGCTGCCGCGAGTTTGTGAACCAGGCTCTCGACCAGGCTCGGGGCCACGCCCGCGGGGTTACCGGACTGCGGCGAGTTCTGCGCTCGCTGGAATTGGGCGAAGTGCAAACGCTGCTGGTCGGGGAAAACTTCCTGGCCCACGCCGTGGAGTGTTCCGGATGCGGCCATCTCGATGCCCACCTGGTCAGCTACTGCCCGGCTTGCGGCATGGCCACGCATGAAGTGGTCGACGTAGGAGAAGCCATTCTGCCCTGGGTGATCCGCCGCGACATCGAATTGTTCTACGTCAAGGACGATCCCGAATTCGACAAAGTCGGCAATATCGCGGCCCTGCTGCGCTTCCGTTCCGAGCAGGGAGCGAATGTCCAGTCGATTACGACGGCCGCTAATTCTCGTTCGCTCGACGAAGGCAGGCTCTATCCCGGCCGCTTGCGCCGCTTCGCCAGCCGTTGAATTTGCCGCAGCTGCGGGTGAAAGTCGCCGTCGTGGCGTGGTATCCTGTCCCGCTTTGTAGTTGTGCTTTGCCGTCCTTGTTCATCCAAGAGTGCAATCTAAATGTTTGACTACGCGGCCTCGTGCCCAACAAGCCCGAACTTCAACACGCTGGCGACCTTCAGGAGCATTTCGTGACCTTCTCGCGTCGTGATTTCGTAAGAACTTCCGTCCTCGGAGCCGTTGCCGCCGGAGTCGGCGCGCCCTCGGTCGTTGCCGCTTCGGAAAGCGGAGAGCAGTCCGCGCCTCAGTCCGGCTCCTACAAGCGCCCCATCATCGTATGCGCCAACAATGGGTTCGCCTATCTGGAAGCCGCATTCGCTTTCTTGAAAAACGGAGGAGACACACTCGACGCCGCCATCAAAGTAGTGAAGGGACCGGAGGACGATCCCAACGACGACTCGGTCGGCCTCGGTGGCTTGCCCAACGAAGAGGGCGTGGTCGAACTCGACGCCTGCTGCATGCACGGGCCTACGCGCCGCGCCGGTTCAGTCGGAGCTGTGCGCAACATTAAGAACGTATCGATGGTTTCAAAAGCTGTGATGGAGCACACTGGACACGTCATGCTGGTCGGCGAAGGAGCAGAGAGATTCGCGGTCGCCATGGGCTTCCCTCGCGAAAACCTGCTGACCGACCGCTCGCGCAAGATCTGGATGTTGTGGAAGCAATTTAATTCCGACCGCGACTGGTGGGGTCCGGGCATCGCGGACCCGAGTTGGCACGCGCCCGATGGCCCCAGTGGTGCCAAGCCCAGCGCGGCTCTCTGGCCGGAGCGCATCGAGCGACTGCGCCAGCGTGCCGCCGATCTCGGCATTGAGCCGGAGTTCCAGCTCGCGGCGGTGCGGCGAGTCCTGTTTCCGCCCACCGGAACCATCCACTGCTCGGCGTTGAACGACAAAGGCGAAATTTCCGGCATCACCACCACCAGCGGCCTCGCCTTCAAGTTGCCGGGGCGTTGCGGCGACTCGCCCATCATCGGTGCCGGCTGTTACACCGATCAGGATTATGGCTCGGCCGGCGCCACCGGCAGCGGGGAAGAAAACATAAAGGTCGCGGGCGCGCACACCATCGTCGAGAACATGCGCCGCGGCATGTCCCCGCAGGAAGCCGGCTTGGACGCGCTCAAGCGCATCGTCCGCAACTACAACAACGACATGACCAAGCTGCGTTTCATGGACATGATCTACTACGTTCTGCGCAAAGATGGCGCCTACGCCGGAGTCTCGCTGTGGGAAGGCTATACTGCCGGGAATCCGCACAAAATCGCAGTGCACGACGGCACGCTGCGCGCCGAGCCCGCAACACCGCTGCTCAAAGGCCAGTCGCGCTCATGGCCCCCGTTCCCGCCCATCCCGGAGGACCTGAAGAAGGATTCCGAATATCTGAAGTAGACGGCGACGCTCTGCCGCAGACTGGTCATTTCGCAGCTGGGCAATTACACTGAAATAGTGTACACTTCCATAGTATGAAGAATATTACTCTAAGCGCGGAAGCAGCCCTGATTGAACAAGCCCGGCTGGTCGCTCAGGCGCGGCACAAGACCCTGAATGCAGCGTTCCGTGAGTGGCTGGAGCAGTATGCCGCCCAGTCAGGAGGCGGAGTTGCCGTAGAGGCGCTCATGCGCCGCCTTCGGCACGTGCGGTCGGCAGGCCCCTACACCCGGGACGAAATGAATGAGCGGTAGATTCTTCCTCGACACGAATATTTTCGCCTACACCTTCGACGCCAAGGCACCTGCCAAGGCGAAGCGAGCCGCACAACTCATTCGGCGAGCCGCCGATACCGGCCAGGGAATCGTAAGTTACCAGGTCGTTCAGGAGTTCTTCAACGTCGCCCTTCGACGCTTTGCGAACCCCATGAGCACGGCTGAAGCCGAGCAATACTTGATTACCGTGTTCCGCCCTCTGCTGGCGGTCCACTCGTCGCCCGCCATTTATGTCGAAGCTTTGCGGCTCGTGGGGAAATACCGGTTCGCGTGGTATGACTCGCTTATTCTAGCGGCGGCGCTGGAGGGCCAATGCGAAACGCTTTATAGCGAAGACTTCCAGCATGGGCGGGAGATTGAAGGCTTGCGGATTGAGAATCCGTTCGCATAGCAACCAGCTGAACGGCGCGAGCAGCTACGACCCGCCTACAAGAACCTCACCTTCACCCCCGGCCCTTTCTCCAGGTGGATGCTCTCCACGAATCGCACCTTGCCAGTCCGCAGAGTCATGATCACCGAGGACGTTCGCGTGCCTTCGCCGAAAAAACGCACGCCCTTGAGCAGGGCGCCGTCGGTGACGCCAGTCGCCGCGAATATGAGTTGGTCGCCCGGCGCAAGGTCTTCGGCTTCATAAATGCGTGTCTTGTCTTTAATGCCCATGCGGGCGAGGCGCTCTTCCTGTTCCGGTTTCACAACCAGGCGACCCAACATGTAGCCGTTGAGGCAGCGAATCGCAGCGGCGGTAATCACGCCTTCTGGCGCGCCGCCTGAACCCATGACCACGTGCACGCCCGTGCCAATTACGGCGGCCGCGATGCCGGCCGAGAGGTCGCCATCCCCGATCAAGCGAATACGAGCGCCCGCGGCGCGAATGTCGGCAATCAGCTTTTCGTGGCGCGGCCGGTCGAGCACGATCACCACTAGATCCTCTACGTCGCGCGCCAGCCGCTTGGCAATGCTTTTCAGATTGTCGGCCACGGGAGCGTCAAGCTCCACGGCATTCTTGCAGGAAGGTCCGACCACGATTTTTTCCATGTAGCAGTCGGGGGCATTGAGCAAGCCGCCGCGCTCGGAAGCCGCGAGCACGGTGATCGAACCCGGCGCGCCGGTCGCGCACAGATTCGTCCCTTCCAGCGGATCGACGGCAATATCGACCTCCGGAACCTCAGACCCGTCAGGAAACTCGGCGCCAACCTTTTCGCCGATGTAAAGCATGGGCGCTTCGTCGCGCTCGCCTTCGCCGATGACGATGGTCCCGCGCATGGGGATCGAATCCATGGTGCGCCGCATCGCCTCGGTTGCCACCTGGTCCGAGAGCTTGCGTTCGCCCTGCCCCATGGTGTGCGCCGAAGCGATGGCGGCAACCTCCACCACGCGAAGGAATCTCGACGCCAGATCGCTCTCAATATTTTCCCCGAAGCTGCGGGCCTTGCCTTCCTGACGAGCCTTCGTAGTCATGCAATCTCCAGG
>Ga0265356_1000032_pt1 | contig 22049 bp, 20 predicted proteins | sample NZE4metagenome_FD_189075 | JGI IMG/M metagenome (GOLD analysis project Ga0265356, IMG submission 189075) | Rhizosphere microbial communities from Maridalen valley, Oslo, Norway - NZE4 | ecosystem: Host-associated > Plants > Roots > Rhizosphere > Soil | place: Norway: Oslo | collected 2017-09-15
GTTTCATTGCAAAACCAGGCAACGGCGGCCGAGCACCCTGTCCTGTACGGCATTTGGTCCGTCGGTCGCGCAAACGTCGATTGGCAACGGATCGTCTTCGATAACTACGGTATCTTGGCAGTACAGTCTCGCGAAGGGTCCATGGAGTACTATTTCGAAAAAACTAACGCGGCGAGACGGACCATAACAATTTCGAGCTATCGCGACCCCCATTCCGGCGGCGTTCTCCGATTTACCCAGATGTCGCCGAACCGCTTGCGCCTTTGGGGTCATATCGGAAGGCGGCGAATCGTCGCGGCGTTGCAACGTGTCGACGAATCGAAGTTCCCCCTGTTACGTCGCGGATTTCATTGGATCAGCGAATATCCGTTTAATCGTTGAGCCACTGCGGCAGCAAAACGGCGCTCGCCCGGAAATAAATTGAATATCTTGGCCAGAAAGTAAGCAGCATCCACACGCATTCTTTGAAGGAGGACTCGTGAGAACACTCGGCAGGGCTCTCGGTTTCTGGATTTTCAGCGTGCTTCTCGCATCGTGCAGCGGCGCTCAATCGCCGACCGCAGGGCCCGGAGGGGTAAACCTAAACGCCCCGTCCGCCGGCGTCGGCCGAGCGCGTTCATGGATGGATCCACAAGCGCGGACCACAAGCTTGCTCTACGTCTCGTCGGTCTTAACCGGCGACGTTTACGTCTATTCCTACTCGTCGCAAAAGCTGCTCGGCACGCTCACTGGATTCACGCAGCCCTATGGGCTCTGTGCGGACAAATCCGCGAACGTCTGGATCGTTAACGACGGAGCTTCGCAGATCGTCGAATATGCCCACGGTGGCACCAGTCCGATCGCCACCCTCACCGATACCGGCGAGTTCCCGGAAGGCTGCTCCGTAGATCCCACGACCGGTAACCTCGCGGTCACGAATTTCTACAGCACATCCGGCGCAGGCAGCGTCTCCATTTATACCGGCGCTCGGGGTAACCCACAAGTCTACTCGGATCCCAGCATGGTGAACTATCGTTTCTGCGGTTACGACTCGAACGGCAACCTTTTCGTCGACGGCGTCAACGCCAGCTCGTCTTTTGTGCTCGCCGAGCTCCCCAAGGGCAGCGGTTCGTTTACGAACATCGACTTCACACAGAAGATCGAATGGCCCGGCGGCGTGCAGTGGGATGGAAAATTCGTCGCAGTCGGCGACACCGACACCGGGACGATCTATCGAACGAACGCCGCGGGCACGGTGAAGGGCTCGACGCAACTGACCGGTTCAAACTACGTGGACCAGTTTTGGATCGTCGCATCGAGCGGCAGGAAGAAACACAAGGCTGCGAGCGTCGTTGCTCCGAGTCAGGACGGGAACGTTCTCGGCATCTACAAATACCCTGCGGGCGGTTCACCCACTACGACGATTACCGTTTCGGAGCCCTTCGGCGCGACGGTCAGTAAGTAATAGGGGTCACCCGGGCGGCGCGGGCGTTCCGTCAGACCAATGAGCGACGGGAAGCATGAAGATCGTTTCTGGCTCCGGCATGACGCGATGCGACGTGTCGATTATGACAGGTGACGCCGGCAAGTCCGCACCCCAACTCGCCCCGTCTTTAGCGCCGTCTCGTTTAGGAGCGTAAATCATCAGGTGCGATAACCACGGCCCGACGCCATCGCCCAGATCGCCGTACTTCGACATCATGTACGACATGGAGCCCGGCTCCGGAGCCGGCAGGTGGTTATCGGCAACCGCGGCGTTCGTGCGATCGAGCATTTGTGCCTTGGTCAGTCCCGACAGCGCCATTGTCGTCCGTTGCATCGTGTAGAGCAGAACGGTGCGCGCCGCCGCCGGGTTGTAGCAAATTGGCCCGCGCATCTTCCAATTCCAGAACTCGGAGGAGTCGAAAGGCGACGTCCATGACCGTTCCACGAGACACGTAAAGCCGTTCGTGCCCACTTCCGCGGTTTCGTAGCCGTGACGGCCGAGCACGAGGAGGGTTGCGTGGATCGATATTGCCGGGGGCGCGGCGCTTCGCGCAAGGTCGATTTCTGCTTGACGGACCATGAGGTACTGGTTAAGCGGGGCCATTCGTTCGTAAGAGGCACTCCCCGCCCAACCGGGACTGGGACAGGCGACGGCCACTACAAGGGCCAGCATCATAGGAAAACGGATGTGGCGCGAAATGGAATCCATCAGAGCATACCTCCTGCCAGCGATACTTGCTTCTAACAGGTGAAAGCATGCATTTGTGACAGCATCCGCGCCGGTAGACGGGGACTAGCTCTGGGCCGAACGGCTAACGCTACTGATCCGCTGGGGCGATTTGCATCAGTCGCTGCACCTGATCTAACTCCTTGATCACCTCGCGTCCGATGAATGTGACCGAGCCCGTCGTGTATGGCTTTTTGTTCGAGTCGATCAGGGTCGCCGGGCCCGAACCGCCTTTTGCAGAGAGATGCGAGATCACGAGCGACGAGATCGTACCCAACTGCGCGATCGCGACGTGGTTGCTCCCACTCTTCAGATTCGGAGATCCGATCGCCTCGCCATTGAAATGCTCGCCGGAAATAGGTTTACCGTTCATGGTCGTTATCAGATAGGCGCAGCCCGTCTGCTTGTTCTTCATCGTGAACGTGCCAACATAAAAGTAGTATGTCACCGGCTTCGGAGTCGGCGTGGGCTTGGGAGTTGGCGTTGGCTTAGGAGTCGGCGTCGGCTTAGGAGTCGGCGTCGGTTTTACTTTGGTGTACTTCTCGAGTACCCAAGCCGACGAGCTCGACTTTGAAGCCGTGAAGGTTGTCTCCTTAACGTTTCCAACAGCGACGTAACTCAGAAAGGTCCCCAGGGGACCCACCTGTTTCGCCTTGCACTCCAGCGAGAGCGGCGACGCCGCCGCCAGCTGCGGCGATGAAACTGACGAGAGTTCTTGCGACGTCGTGGGATTGTAGCCCACGCCTCTATTCGCACCCTGGCACGCAACCAGCATGGCTGCGATAAAGAGCACAATGGCCGCGCCGGGTCGGAATAGGTTGTTCATAAAAGCCTCCGAGCGGTAGGTTCGTCCCTCCGACCCCGATCTCCCAGAGGGTGGATGAAACGGCGGAGAAACTTGTCACCTTCATCACCTTCTGGAGGAAAGAGGCTCATGAGTGAATCGACATCGCACGACCGCATGCTCTTTAATCGTGCGGCATTCTTGGCAGGCGGAGTAGCAACGTTAAGCGTCGCGCTTCCCGAACCGAGTCGAGGTGCACCTTCGGTGCCGGCCGGCGTTACACCAGAGCGGCTGCTGGGCCGTTTGATGGCCGGCAACAAGCGCTTCATCGACGACGACTTTCCAAATGTAAACAGGTTGGCAGAGAAACGAGAACTCCTCAAAGCCAGCCAGGCACCCTTTGCAGCGATTCTCGGCTGCTCCGACTCGCGAGTCATCCCGAACCTCGTCTTTGTTCAGGGCCTCGGAGACTTGTTCGTCGCAAGGGTCGCCGGAAACGTTCCCGACGATTTGGTGATCGCGTCCCTCGAATACTCGGTCGAACACTTAGGAACGAGACTCATCATGGTGCTCGGTCATGAGGGTTGCGGAGCCGTTAAGGCCGTCTACTCAGCGATTGCGAACAACGCACCCCTGCCGCCGCACCTCGCGGAGATCCAAAGGCTCATGGCTCCCGGGATTGCCGACGTAGTGAAAGCGCGCGGTACGGAGGATGCAGCGGTGGAAGCAAACGTGCGCGCAGCAGTCGCGAGGCTCCGAACGAGTCCCCCGGTGATGGCGAGCGGCGCGGTCTCCGGTCGCATACTGATCATTGGGGGAATCTATCGCCTTGCAACGGGAGAGGTTCGGTTAGTTGAGTAGGCTGCGCGCGGTCGTGGGGGCGGTCAGCACTTACTCTGGGCGAGTTTTCCAGGAAGAATGCTGATAACTCCGGACGAGGCCCCTCCCATATGCACGTTTTTCAGGACGAAGCCAACTCCGCGGATCGCGGCGCCATACTTGGACGAAAATGCGGTCGTAGAGCAGTATCCGAGGGAATTCCAGAGGCTCCCGACATTGGACGCGCCCTGCACCGTGTACGGCTTCCCCGCCTTGAGTGATTTGCTCGCGAGAACGCCGGCAGCCGGGAGTTTCGCGCCAAAAATCACGCCGGTCTTATTGAGCCCAAACTGTATATAGAAGATCGGGGCCACCGAACCCGTGGGCGGAAACAGCGCGGGATTATACGCCGTCGTGCTGCTGATCAATCCCATGGACGAACTCGAAGCGCCGGGATAGTTCATGCTACCGCCCCAACCACCGAACCTCGGAACGCAAAGAATGCCACCCTTTGTCGAGAGCGGCTTCGCGCCAATGCTTGCGTACTGTTTCGTGCTCTTCTGGCCCTTGCAAGCCGGGATTGGCGCGATGTCCGGTGCGGCGACACCCGGGAGAGCGGCGTTCGTTTGAGTCAGAACTTGAGAGCCACCGCACGCGGCAAGTGATGTGGCGATGACCGCGACGATGAGGTGTTGGCGTGAAGAAAGCACAATAGCCCCTTACATACAGAGAGGTAGTTCCGGGCACTTCCCACGTGACGGGCTACGGACCTGTGTCAAGGCCCACTCATGTCAGTCTCTGCGCCGAACAGTACTCACGGAAGGAGTGATCCCATGCGAAGGCTTTTCTCGTTTGCAGCGGCCGCAGCCGTCGCACTCGCAGCGTGCTCGTCACCTTTGCCGGCGCCGCGGCCCCCGGCGTCAAGCCCTCCTGCTAATGCCTTCCCCGGTGTGCTGACGTGGCATAACGACCACGCCCGAACGGGACAGAATCGCGCCGAGACGCTCCTCACACCGACGCTTGTGAATCGCAAACAGTTCGGCAAGCTCTTCTCCTATCGCGTCGACGGTCAGATCTACGCGCAGCCGCTGTACGTGCCGCGCGTTCGCGTTCGTGGAACGCACGACGTCGTGATCGTCGCAACCGAACACGACAGCGTCTATGCGTTCGACGCGTTGGTCCCGCGGACTCAGCTGTGGCACCGTAGCTTCATCGATCCGGGCCGGGGTATCACGACGGTTCCCTGCACGAGTCCACGTCAACCTGAGTGCGATCCGACGATCATGGCCCCGGAACACGGGATCACCGGAACGCCCGTGGTCGATCCTGCAACCGGACGACTCTACCTCGACGTACAAACCGACGAACGCGGCACGTTTGTCCACCGGCTGCACGTGCTCGATGTCGCCAGCGGTACCGAAGTGCCCGGCAGCCCGGTCACGGTGCATGCGACGGCGCCCGGCTTCCCCGGAGTAGATTTTCATCCACACACTGCGTTTCAACGCTCGGGTTTAGCGCTAGACCGCGGAATCGTTTACGTCGCATATGCGTCGAATGACGACGCGCGCGGATGGATGATCGGGTTCGATGCCGCGTCGCTCGACGTCGTGCGCATCTTCTGCGTAACGCCGAAGGGGGCTCTCGGCGGTATCTGGGAGGGTGGCGCCGCGCCCGCCGTCGATGACGGCGGCGACCTGTACGTCTCGACGGGAAACGGGGCGTTCAACGCTGCGGTCGGCGGACCGAATCACGGCATGTCGGTTTTACGCCTCGCGGCGACGAGCCAATTACGCGTCGTCGATTACTTCGCGCCGTACAACGAACGTCCGATGTCGCGGCGTGACGGCGATTTGGGATCCGGTGGCGTCATGCTGCTGCCCAACCATCCCGGGCCCCACCCTCGCGAAGCAGTCACGGGCGGCAAAGAGGGCCTGCTCTTCGTGCTCGACCGCGACGCCATGGGCGCCTTCCATGCCAATGGAAACCACGTCGTGCAGCAACTCGACGGCAATCTCCACAACGGCTATTACAGCAGCCCGGCTTACTTCGGCGGCGCGGTCTATTATGCGGCCAACAGCGCGCACCTGGATCGGTACGCCCTTCACGGCGCGCGGCTCTCCGGGACGCCGGTCTCCCAGAGCGTTGAGACGTTTAACTATCCCGGCTCGACGCCGTCGGTGTCCTCTAATGGTGAGCAAAACGGGATCGTTTGGGTCGTCGGAGTCTCCGGCAGAGTTCGCGGCGGCCCACCCGCGGTATTGCGCGCATACAACGCGCGTGACGTGACTCACGAGCTCTACGACAGCGATCAGGCCGGTGCTCGCGACCGAGCCGGCCCCGCCAACAAGTTCTCCGTTCCTACGATCGCAAACGGCCGCGTCTATGTCGGCACGCAGACCGAACTCGACGTGTACGGCCTACGCCCGTAGCTGTCACTTGGCTACGCTAACCGTCACGCCGATTGGAAGATCGAAGCTGCCAGACAGAGTCTTGCACGGACTGCCGGCCGGGTATTTACATATTACGGCATCTTCATTCCCGCCATCGGCCCCGAGCACATACCTACCCTGAATCCAAAAAGACCCGCCAACCCCGGGTGTAACGCCGATCTCCTTTCCTTTGGTTCCGTTTATTGCGTAATGGTCAATGCCGCCGCTATCGCCGATCGCGAGATAGTTCCGGTGCCACTGAAGATCCCCGGGAAATTCAAGACTGGGACTCAGCGTGATAGTCTCGAACGAACTGGCGCCGTTGGGAAGCTCGACGAGACCGTAGGTGTCGCTCGAGGTGATGCCGTCAACGAAAAGATCGCCCTTGTCGTCATAGGTGGCGAAGTACGTTGAGCTCAAGCCATCGGAAAGGGTCGTTCCCGAACCCGAGCCCCCTGTGAAGACCACTACGTAGCCAGTTCCCAGGATGGTGACCGCGAGGTTGCCGGTCGTCGGATCAACCGTGCAGCCTGCGGCTTCGCCAACATCTTCGCCAAGCGTCTTGAGCGGCGTCGTGCCGCCATTCGCGTATTCCGAGATTTCATCGCTGCCCGACTCAACGACCCACCACTTGCCCTTGCTTGTCTTCGACGTGCACTCACCTTGGGGATCGTCACCGGAGATGGAGCCGACATACTTACCGCCCGGGTACGTGAAAGCCAAAATGGTGCTGCTATAGAAATTCGAGATATAGGCGAGGTCGCTCTTCTTCGCCTCGGGCGCTATCCACGAACGGCCCAACTGCGCGACCGGCGACGTCAGGTTCTGCTGAATTGGGTTCGCGCCGGTCTGCGAACCACCACCGCAACCTGCTAGCAACGCAACGGCGGCATAAACGACAAATCCTTGGTTCCGAGAAAACGCTTTCATCGAAATTGCGTCCTAATGCTTCTTGCCGACGCTGACGATCAGGCCAATCGGGAGATCAAACTGGCCGGTGATGACCTTTGCAGGTGAACCGCCCCCGGCTGGATAGTCCCACAGCTCGACATCTTCATTTCCGGCATCGGCCCCAACGACATACGGTTTCTGAATGGAGAACTGAACGACATCCGAGGAACCGCCCAGTTCGGTACTGCCGATTTCTTTCGCGTTTGTGCCATGTATGGCAAAATGGTAAATCACTCCAGCTTCCTGATCTCCTACCGCAAGATACTTGCCGTACCATTGGACGGCACCGGGAAACTCGATGCTTTGGCTTAGCATGATGGTCTCGCAGGTGCTGCCGCCCTTAGGAAGCTCGACGAGACCGACCCTGTCGGCCGAGGTGAGGCCATCGAAGAAAAGATCGCCACGATCGTCGTAGCCGTCAAAATACGCTGGACCCATCCCGGTACAATAAGGCGTCCCGGAGCCACTGCCGCCAGGATATATTACAACTTCGTCGCCGTTGACGACGGCGAGATCGCCGGTCGTCGGGTCGACCGCGCAGGCTCCACTCGCGCCGCTCAACGTCTTGATCGGGGTCTTGCCGCCATGCGCGTACTCCAACATTTCGTCGTTGCCGGAGGTCCACCAGTCGCCGCTACTCGGCGATGCGCACTCGACCGGGCCAACGCCGGTCAGCGTACCGACCAGCTTCCCGCCCGGATAGGTGAAGACCAAAGTGTCGGAACTGTAAAAATTGGATACGTAAAGCAGATCTTTCTTAGTCAGCTTCGACGCCATCCACGACCGGCCGGGAGCGGCATGCGTCCCGGCACCGCGATCGATGAGCGCTCGATTCATCCGAGTCTGTGGCTCATTTGGTTGGATCTGGTTTGAGCCGAGTTGCGAACCGCCGCCGCAACCAGCTAGCAACGCGATGACGCCGTAAAAGCCTAAGGCTTGGCTCCGAGAAAGCGCTTTCATTGAATTTCCCTCCTAACGTTTCTTGCCGACGCTGACGATCACGCCAGTTGGGACAATGCCGGTGATCGCTTTTGTTGGGGAACCGCCGGCTGGATAGTCCCAAAACTCGACCTCTTCATTTCCTTCATCGGCGCCGACAACATATGGTTTCTGAATATAGAACGGAAGAATATCCGACGAACTGCCCAGTTCGGTAGCGCCGATCTCTTTCGCGTGCGTACCATGTATCGCAAAATGGTAAATCACGTGAGCCGTCTGATCTCCAACCGCAAGGTACTTGTCGTGCCATTGGATGCCGCCGGGAAATTCGAGGCTTCGGCTCAGCGTGATGGTCTCGAACGTGCTGCTGCCCTTGGGAAGCTCGACGACACCGTACGTGTCACTCGGAGTAATACCGTCGACGAAAAGGTCGCCCTTGTTGTCATAGCCATCGAAGTACGACGAGCTCAAATCGTCTACAATCGTCGTGCCCGACCCTGAGCCCCCTGTGAATACCACTACGTCGCTAGCACCCAGATTTATAACCGCGAGATCGCCGGTTGTCGGGTCAACCGCGCAGCCTGAAGGTTCGCCGCCAGTGACGCTCAGCGTCTTGAGGGGCATGGTGCCGCCATGTGCGTATTCCAAGACTTCATCCGCGCCCGATGCAACGACCCACCAGTTGCCGTTGCTCGTCGACGTGCACTCACCTGTGGGGTCGTCACTCGAGATGGAGCCGACATTCTTACCGCCGGGGTACGTGAAGACCAAAACGTCGCTGCCATAAAAATTAGATACGTAGAGAAGATCCTTCTTGGTCAGGTTCGACGCCATCCACGACCGGCCGGGGGCGGCATGTGCCCCTGCACGACGATCGATGAGCGGCTGGTTTGAGCCGAGTTGCGAACCGCCGCCGCAACCAGCTAGCGACGCGATGGAGACGTAAAAGCATAGCGCTTGGCTCCAAGAAAACGCTTTCATCAATTACCGCCTAACGTTTCTTGCCCACGCTGACGACCACGCCAATCGGCAGATCGGACTGGCCGTTGATGACCTTCTTAGGGGACCCGCCGGCCGGATACTTCCACAGCGCGACGTCTGCATTTCCAGCATCGGCCCCGACGAGATATGGTCTCTGAATGTCGAACTGAACGACGTCCGACGAACCGCCCAGTTCGGTAGCGCCGATCTCTTTTGCATTTGTGCCGTTTATGGCAAAATGGTAAATCGCTCCAGCCTCCTGATCTCCAAGCGCAAGATACCCGTCGTACCATTGGATGCCGCCCGGAAATTCAAGAGTGTGACTCAGCTTGATGCTCTCGAACGTGCTGCTGCCCTTGGGAAGCTCGACGACACCGTACGTGTCGCTCGGAGTGATGCCGTCGACGAAAAGGTCGCCCTTGTTGTCATAGCCGTCGAAGTACGACGAGCTCAAATCGTCGGCAATGGTTGAGCCGAACCCTGAACCTCCCGTGAAGACCACGACGTCGCCGGTTCCCAGGGTGGTGACCGCGAGATCGCCGCTTGTCGGGTCAACGGCGCAGCCTGCAGGTTCGCCGCCAATGCTGAGGGTCTTGAGGGGCGTGGTGCCGCCATGTGCGTATTCCAAGACGTTATCCGCGCCCGGTGCAACGGCCCACCAGTTCCCGGTCTTCGCCGCGCACAAAGCGCCCGTCACGCCCGAGATGGAGTAGACATACTTAAGACCGGGGTACGTGAATGCCGAAACCGCGGAGCTGCCGTAATAACCCCCGACATAAACGAGGTCGGTGTTCTTCGCCTCGGTTGCCATCCACGAGCGCCCGAGAGCGAGACGCTGCGGGGCACCCTGCTGGATCGGACTCGGCCCGAGCTGCGAACTGCCGCCGCAGCCGGCGAGCAGCGCAACGGCCGCACAGACTCGAAGCGCAAAGGGGCTACGGTCTAATAAGTCCACGTGGTGCTCCTATCCTTGGATAACGTAACGGGCTGGGACGAGCGGGAATATCCGTAAATGTACGGACCTGGCGTTCTCCCTGTACGTACCCTACGCAGGAACGGTACGTAGATCCCCCGGAAGCTCGCCTCAAAGGAGCTGCCCAATGACGACCGGGGTCGGTTTCGAGCATTTCGTCGGGCGCGGACCCGAGCTGGCGCGTTTGCTAGCCGCGTTCCGCAAAACGAAGGCCGAGGGCATCGGGAGCGCGTTGGTTATCGGCGGCGACGCCGGGGTCGGCAAGTCTCGCTTGTTGCGCGAGTTCGAAAATCGAGTGCGGCGTGAGCGCTGCTTGGTCTTGCATGGCTGCTGCGTCGAGTACGTGTCGACCCCGTACGAGCCGTTCATCGATGCACTGATCGGCGGCGCGCACGCTTCGCCACTCGAGCGCGAGTTACGCGGCCTCTCGGAACGCATCGTTGCGCCGGAAGTCGAGCGGCTTCGCCGCTTCCGGCTCGTCGAAGAGCACCTGCGGCGCCGTTGCGCGGAGGCCGGGGCGCTTATTATTGCCATCGAAGATTTGCAGTGGAGCGATGCCGCGACGCTCGACCTCTGGCGGTATCTCGCCCGCCGGTTAAGCGATGCACCGGTCTTAACGATCGGAACTTTTCGCACCGAAGAAATTGTCCGGGATGCAGCGCGTTCGGCGCAACTGGCACGCGCGGTTCGCGACGGAATCGTCAACATTGCCCTGGAGCCGCTCTCCGACCCGGAAATTATCTCGCTCCTCTCCGGTGCCGACGGATCGATGCCGTTGGAGCCGCCGGCGCTTGCGCGAATCGTGGAACTCTCCGAGGGCAGTCCGCTGGTCGCCGAGGAGTTGCTTCGCAGCGCCCTCGAGGACGGGCGTTCCGAAGCGAGCAGGATTCCCGGTTCCGTCGCTGCCAGCATCATCGAACGCTTGCGCGAGCTGAAGTCAACCGAACAGGAGATGTTACTCGCGGCTGCGGTAATCGGCCGCGACTTTGACGCTAGCCTACTTGCCGCGCTGATCGAAGCACCCGAAGACGCGATTCTGACGGCCCTGCGCCGCGCTCGAAATCTTCAACTGATCGTCGAACGTGCGGACCATCCTTCGTTTCGCTTTCGCCACGCTATCACTCGCGAAACGCTCTATCGCGAGCTTTTGCATTCCGAAGCGCGTCGTCTGCACGGGCGCATCGCGGCGCTACTCGAGCTATCGTCCGATGAAAACGAAGACGAGGTCGCCTACCATCTCTGGGCCGCGCAGGATGCCGTCCGTGCGATCTCCGCAAACGAAGCGGCCGGAGACCGCTTTGCAGCGATGAATGCCTATGGTGATGCCTCGCGCTCCTACGAACGCGCGCTGGATTTCGCGAACGACTACGACCGGGCGCGTTTGGTAGAAAAAGTTTCGTTCGCGCTCAGCCTCGTGGGAGAAATTCAACGAGCCCGCATGTGGTGCCAGCTCGGCGCGCAGGAACTTCGGCGCTCGGGACAAGAGCACGCGTCATTCTCGTTGATGCTGCAGCTCGCGCGGCAGCTCTACGAATCCGGGGACGTCGATCGGGCGCTCGAGACGGTCAAGCTCGTACGCGCCGAGCTTCGCAGCCAAGAGATCGCAGCGATTCACTATCATGCGGCGACGACGCTCGCGGGCATGCTTGCGACGCTTGGCCGCGCTCGCCAGGCGCTGGCCGTGCTCGACGAAGCGGACGGCATCGAAGGTCCGCGCGACGAGTCGGACCGGTTTCGTGCGCATACCGCGCGCGGCAACGCCCTTTCATCGCTCGGTGACTACTCCGCCGCAGGAACGCACCACGGCACGGCGCTGGGGATCGCGGAGCGTATCGACAACATCGTCTATCGCGTGCACGCGCTCGGAAACGTCGCCAACGTCTCGGTCTTGAGCGGCGCGCTAACCGAAGCCCAATCTACCTATGCCTACGCAATCGGATTGGCCGAGCGCTACGGCCTCCAACGTAATGCGGCGATGCTGCGCTGCGATGCGGGCCTCGCGGCACTCGACGCCGGCAAGCTAGAATCCGCGCTGCAGGCTTTTCGCGACTCGGTCGAGTCGCGCTCGATCGCGCCGATGTCGTCCGGCTTTTCGTGGGCACTGGGCCTGCGGCTGCGCGGCCTAATTGACGCCGCGGACATCGACGCCATCGATATCGAAAGCGCGGTACAGACCGCGATGCAGTTGCGCGAATCGCAACTGATCGCGGCGGTGACGGGCGCTGCCGCACGCACGCTCCTCGAACACGCCGAAATCCAACGGGCTCGCGCGATCGTCAAAAAAGCTATGGAGATCGTCGAGGTCCCCGACCAGGCGTACTGGCTTTGCGATGTCGCGGCCGAGCTTCTTTCCGACGACAGGGTTGCGGCGGCCCGCGCCCTTCTCGCCCAAATCGCAAAGGATGTATGCAATCCACTCGCCGCCGCATTCTTGCTCCTCTTTGACGCGCGCCGGAACGGCGATGCGCCGGCCGCGTTGCGCGCCGCCGACGCATTCAGCTCGCTAGGCTGGCCGATCGAAGAGGCCATCGCCTCGGAGGCAGGCGGCCAGCTGGCCAGGGCGGCCGCCATCTACGAAAAGCTCGGCGCCACGCGCGCGTCACGCCGGATACGGACTGGAAGCGTGCAGCGTTCGGAACGGTCGAGCGCGTCCGAGCTCACGCGGCGCGAGCGCGAGGTCGTCGAACTCGCCGCACGCGGTTACTCGAACAAATCAATCGCCGCGGAGGCTGCGATTGGCGAACGCACCGTCGAGACGCACCTCGCGGCTGCCTATCGTAAGCTCGGCGTGCGCTCCCGCGCCGAACTCTCGCGGCTTTAAGGTGAAGAGATAAGCCGAAGGCGCCCGCAAATCGCGGGCGCCTTCCTAGAGCGCGGGGTCGTAATGCATGACTGCACTATGCCGGTGGCGTTGCCTCTGGACCCGGCGTCGCGTTGGGTTTAATGACAATCACGTCGTGCATACCTTCACCGTAATGGAAGGCACACCCGAATAAGTATTTGCCGGCCTTCGAGAGTTTGATCGTCACCGACTTGCCCGGAGAGAGCGGCCCACTAGCGTATCCCTTCCCGAAAACGCCGTTCCCTTGAGCCGAGATCGGGAGATTCGGGTTCGACGGGAACTTCGCGGGCGGCCCCTTGATCTTCTTGACGTAATCGAGCGTATGGGTGATGTTCTTGGAAAGGTTCGTGAGCGTAATCTTCGTGCCGGGCGAGAAACCCAGGGCTTGCGAAAAGCTCGATTGCGTGAATCCTCCTAGGGTCGCACTCCAGAAGGAGTCGTCAATCGTTCCCAGACCCTCGCTCGGCAGTTCTTCGCCGATCGAATTCTCCGGGAGCGTTGCGGTGATCACTAAATTCTTATCGAAGGAAGGCAGCAGGACGGAACCGTCGCCGGCCGCGCTCGGTGAGCTGTGCCCGGCGCAAGCCGCCAGCATGGCAGCACCTCCTGCAAACAAGAGAGCCGCGATTCGTTTTGACATAACACCTCCAACAGTTTGGGTTCGTAGCGATGAGCATATCGGGCCGGGATTAAAAAAGTCTAAAGCGGGCGGGGACGCCGGCTATCGCTCCAGGACTTGGACGTTGTTGTCGTTGTCGTCGTTGAAATAGACCTTTGTGTTGGAATCGTTCGTTCCCGTGGCGACGATACCGAAGAGCGCTCCAGCGGCACCCGTGTCTACGTTCCGTACGTCCAACAGCTTACCGGCCGCGGACAACTCGATCATCAGATTCTTCCCCGCGGGATCGAGCGTGTTGCCGACGACGAGATTACCGTCGGGCAGCAGAGCCGTGCTGATCGGCCCATTGAGCGGTTTCCCGGCGAAGACGATGCGCGCATCGCCGGCCGAGGGGCCTGAGAATTTCATTCCGCCGTCGATGGCTTCGATTCCGCCCTTCGGGATCTTCGTGACGTTCTTGAAGGCGACGACCGTGTTGTTTTTGCCATCGGCGAAATAGAGCGTATCGTTGCTCGCGTCGTAGGCCAGGCCCGAGGGCGCCATTGCAGTTCCGGGCACCCCGTGGTTGACCGGAAACCCCTTCGCGATAACGTCGTAGGTGAATTTGGAGCCCAGATTTATCCGGACCACGGTACCGGTTCCGGCATTCGTAGCGTAGAATGCCGGCCGTCCGGCTTTAGTCTCCGCGTAAATTTGTCCCCATGGCTGGTTGAAGGGTTCGCCTTTGATGTTCGTGACGAGCTTCCCGCTGGCGGAAAGCACTGGATTATCGTTGGCGACCATTGCAGCGGCCCAAATGCCGTCGCCCGGGTCAAGCGCTAACGCATCGCAGCCGACGAGCGTCTTGTCGGACGAGACGTGAGTCGGGGTCGAGCCCGCAGTGGCATGCAAGGCAACGATCGAAGCACCGGTTCCCTGTTTATTGGACTTTGCATTGAAGTTGCATACGACCAAATCGCCCATTGTAAGGGGTCCGGAGGTGATCGGGGCGACGGTCAAGCCGTACGGGTTCTGCGCTCCGTTCTGCGGATCGACCGCCGAGCCGATGACAACCTGCTTTTTGAGCTGCTTGAGCAGCGACGCATCCGAAGAAATGGCGTCGCCTGAGGGAGCGTTGCGCGAAAGGGACGCTTGGGGAGCAGCCGGTGTAATGTTGCGACCCATGCCTCCGTTGCAGCCGGCCATGATGAAGCTCGCGGCGAGCGCAAATGCGCTGTTGCGTTGGAATTCTTTGGAAAACGTAACCACAGAAGCACCTCAACGGTTGACGTAGGGTTTCGTCGCAGTCTAGGTGCTAGAAGTAAAGGAAGTCTGAACTACACGGCGTGGCTGCTAAGGGAGAACCTGGTAGTAGGCGCTCATGCCGGCGTCCATATGGTCGGCAACGTGGCAATGAAACAACCAAAGGCCCGGGTCGTCGGGCACCATGTCGACGGTCGTCATCTGCGCCGGCATCAGCGTGATAACGTCGGTGCGTTGTCCGTTCCACAGCACGGTGTTGCCGTGCCAATGCGGCGTGTGGAAATCGAAGCCGTTACCAACGTCAATCACGTACCAGCGTACGCGCTCGCCTTTTTCCATGACGATTTTTGGTCCGTTCGCATAAATGAAACCGTTGATCGCAAACTTGAAATTTCCGTCGGCAAATCCTAGTCCGATCAGCGTCGGCGCGCCGTTCGAATCGATTCCGATAAACTCCGTTCGTTTCGACCTCTTGAGGGCCGGATCGTACGTGGCGACGTTGTCGTTGTAATACCAGCTTTGGTTCTCATTAAATACGCGATAGAGCGTGACGATTTCGCGGTCGACGTCTTTGGGCGTTCCGTCCGGCTTTGCCATGCCGCGAGCGGTAACGACGATCGCCCCGACCAAGCCGGAGTCCACATCCTTCTGCTCGTCAACGTGTGAGTGGTAGAGCCATACGATCGAACTCGGGTCATTGGGCCCGGGACCGGCACGCTGAGGAACTTGCCAGGTATAGGTGAACGTCTGGCCGGGCGCTACCGCGCCGCTCATCTTCTCGGTCGCGGAGGCGCCGTCGTTGTATGTCATTCCCTCCGAGCTCTTTGCATAAAATACGCCGTGCGGATGGATGCTATACGGGCGTGACGCTTGGTTCTTAAAGACGACCTTGATTACGTCGCCAACTTCAGCGTGAATGATCGGACCGAGAATGCCGAGATATGCATCGTTCGGCGGTCGCGGCTTGAGCGTCTGAAACGTCCCATCCGTGTATTCCCGGTAGATCGCTTTGCGATAAAGGCTGCCAATGTGGTCTGAATCGTGGAAAGCGTAGGGTCGTTCCATTTCATCGAAAGGCTTGCCGCTGACCTGATTGAGGCCCGTCGGAGCATAATTCCACGTGATCTCGTCGGCCGCGATGTAATACGTTCGCGCCGTACCGTCAGCCAAAGCCGCGGCCGATCCGACAAAACAAAACGCGACGATCGCCGCGGCAATACTAAGCCAGCGCATTTTGATGGACTCCTTTGGGGTGGAGACTCCGCAATGCGGCCCCTTACTTCCTCCCTTGCCAACCAAACGTCAAAGCATCGCCACCAAGTACCGGCCAGTGCTCGGGGGCTTGAGCGGAGCCCAGGTCCGGGCTGCAGTCCGCCTAACTCGTTACGGGCTGGTTGCCGCCGTTGTTATGATCGTGGCATAGAAGTTGTTGGCGTCCCAGTAGCCGTGCGCCACGATGCGGCGGCCTACGGCCACTTTTCCAGTGAACCGGTTGTTCAGCGCGGGAGTGTCGTCAACGACGACCGTCCCCGTGCTTTGCTGAACCGTGACGAGATGACCCTTGACGATGGTTATCGTGCCCGCAACGACGGCATGACGTTTCACGTCCCCGGTGCAGGTTCCGTTCGGCGTCCAAGTATCTCCCTGCCACGTACCACAGGCCGTGTCGACATAGGGTGGCCCCTCAGGGGTTTGCGCATATGCAGCCGTCGAGAGTGCCAAGCCAAAGAAAGCGCTTGCTATTAAAGAACTAAATATCCTCATATTGCGCTTTTCCCGCACAAGGCCAAGTCAACACCGAACGACCGCCCGGCAGTGCGTCCAAGCGTCAATGAGGCAAGCGCTACCGGGGACGAAGCACGAGCGTGTCGGTTGCGCTTCGTCGAACCGCGGCGCTGCCAAATGGCAGCGGCTGCAGACGGCCGGCGACCCAAGCGCGCGTGAGATCCGTGTAGTGCGCGGAGCCCGGCTCCCCCGACTCGCCGCTCGGAATCGCGATGCCGCCACGGCCCCAGTCACCGACGTCCCACACGGCGCGGAAGCTCTGCGTGAATCCCGGCTCCTGCAGGTGAATCGTATACTCGTCTCCGGCACCGGGAAGCCACGCGCCGTTAAGAAAAGCGAAATTCATCGGCGCGAGCGGATGCTCGATGCGCATGCCGCCGGCCTCTCGCCATACGCGGCGCTGCGTAAACGCAAACGAAAACCACCCATCGAGATCCGCTTCGAGGTCGCGCGCAGCCGCGTCGTTGACGCCTCGCAACTCCTCGAGCCGCGTGCTAAACTCCGGAGCATCCCCGAGCACCGCAACCCGAAGCATATGCTCCAGCGCGGCCGCGTGCGAATCCGGCTCGTAGCGGCCGTTCCATCGGCCGAGCACCGCGAGCATGTCCGCGCCGGACTCCTGTTGGGGATGCGCGCGAACGAATCGCACGACGTCGCGCGCAATCTCGAGATCGATCGGTGAGAGCGTGTCGAGCTGCATCCGCGCAAAATACGCGGCGTCGTACCTCGGACGCGAGTGGAGCAACTCCGCGATGCGATAAGCGCGGTACGGCGGTTCGAACTGCGCAGATAAGCGGTATGTATAGCCAGCGTCATACGCTTTATTATTCGCAGACGCGAGGATGACGTCGCGAGCCGGATCCTTTCGCGGAAGCAGCGCGAACGGAATCGGCGCGAACGCCGTGCGCAAGTCGCGCGCAAGGTGGACGTAACGCCCCCACGCCGGATCGTCGGGGACCAGGCCGGCGACGTGGTAGGCGATCTTACCGCTGCGATCCGCAAGGATGAAATTCTGCGGCGAGCCGCGGTAGTTTGCGATGATCCCCAATGCAGCGTTTATGTCGCGCGCGCGATCGAGCGCGAGCACCGTCGCAATCGTCGAGCGCCGTTCTGCGTAAATTGGCCACCGCACGAGGGCGACCGCGGCGCCGCCTTCCTCATTGGGTACCGAGAAGTCGCGCGACGTGCGATAGTAGGCCGCGCTCGCATCGTGCGAAAAACGCACGCGAAACCGCTCGGTAACCCAGGATCTCCGGTTGAGGTGCCCGGCTTCGAACACGCTCGCCGTCGCCATCTCGGCGTTCGTCAACGCCCATGCGAGGCGCTCGTTGTGTCCGAGAAGGACGCCCGGAATCCCGGGAATCGTCGCGCCGGCGGCGTGCATTTGCGGCGATTCGATGTCGACGACATACCAAATGCCGGGAATCGTCAAGATGAGGTGCGGGTCGTTTGCAATCAGTGCATGCCCATCGACGGTCCGCATCGAACCCGCAGCCCAAGCATTGCTGCCGATCGCGGGCCGCTGCGGCCGCACGGCAACTCCCGCACTGCTGCAATCGCTCGGAGGCGGGGGTGCCGGCGCCGCGTTTCGCCTGCCATCGATCGTCACGTCGTAGCGAGCGTCGGACAACGGAAAGAGCGTGTTGAAGCAGCGCGGTCCGCGCCGCCGCCACACGGCATCGCGCGCGAAGATGTCGCGCCATGAGTCGGCCAGCTCGAGCGACACCACGATGGAGACTGCCAGGGAATCCTTCGGCGTCCACGGCGCGGGCTGGTAGAGAAGCATGCGGAACTCGACCGGCAGCCACTGCGTTGCCTCGGCCGCATTGACCCCTTCGCTGAATGCGACGAGCGCGTCACGGTCGTGCGGGGCCATCGCGCGCAGCTGGCGTTGCGCGATGCCGTTGATATCGACAGCGCGCTGCACTCGGTCCAGCGCGAGCGCCTTGGCGCCGAACACCTCGGCGAGCCGTCCGTACGCGTAGCGACGGCTCAAGTCTAGCTGAAAGAGCCGATCCGAACCTTGCACGTAGCCCTCGGCAAAAAACAGATCGTGCTCGTTTGCGGCCCTGACATGGGGGATGTCGCGCTCGTCGCGCTCGATCGTGACGGGCGCGTCTAGCCCCGCCGCGACAATGCTGCCGCGCGTCACGGCGCTTGGATGCAGCCCCGCTTCGACATTCGCGGCATAGGCGCCGGCGCTCGCGAGGAAGCAAATCGCGAACGCCAGCATGTGGCGTTTCACCGCGGCGACGACCGCCGCGAACGGCGTCGGGTCGGCGCTTTGGACGACTCGAGGATCCCGTCGCTCGAAGAAACCCACGTTGATTTAGCGCCGGCCGAGACCGCCGCGTGACCCGGCTACGACTTCGTGCAGGTCTCCTTGGCCGTGACGACGCGCCCGTTGGTTTCGGTGAACGACGTGGTCATCGTCTTCTTCGTGTCGCTGACTTTGACAAAGACGAGCGGTCCGTATGAAGCGATGTCTGGCGACTTCGTTTGGATCACGTACGTGAAGGTTTTTTGCACGCCGGTGGACATCGGAGCGGTAGCCACGCTATAGCCTCCGGCGTCGCTGGTCGTTATCCGAACCCAACGCTTTGCCAAGGCGTCGTACGTGACTTTGGTTTGACTGTGAAAATCTCGCGGAATCCAAGATGCTTTGTGCGTGGTATCGTCCCTGAGAAGCCAGTAGCCACTCGGGTCCATCGAGTAGACCTGAGTGACGTTAAACGGGCCCGGACGGCGAGAACTCAGATCGGAGCATTGCCACGTGCCGATCAAAAACTTTTGCGTAGACATATCGGGCTTCGGATTCATGGGCGCCGGCGTTCCCTCTACCTTCGTCGTGGCAGCAAAGGCCGTCGCCCCCGTCGCCATGAGAAGCGCCGCCAGCGCGGCGCAGGCTCGATTAGAGACTTTCATTTCAAGGACCCTCCATTTTTGCCAGGCCCGTTCGGAGCCAAGCGGCCGCCTCCTATCGGAGGGTCTGATTCCTAGACGGCGTTGACCGCCTTCAACGCAGTGTATGCCACGAACAGGGCGGTCGCAAAAACGATGAGGATCGCGAAGGCGATCGCACGGTTTGTCCGGCCGGAGTGGCCTTGGAACCAACCGCTGCCCATTGCGAGCGCGCCACAGAGTAGAATGAGCACGAACACCACGTTGAGCCGCCCGATGAAGCCGGAAAGTCCGGGAGCGGTCTGACCGGCGATAAGGCGATCGACCCAGATCCAGATTGCCGAGACGAATACCAGCAGAAAGATGCCGGCACCAAAGACTACCCAACCTCGACGCTTCGCGCTTTCCAGAGTCTTTAGCCGAGTGCCGCACGTTGTGCACTTATCGGTATCGCCGCTGGGTTTATTGCAGCGCGGACAAAACATGGCGGGAGCTATCGTCATTGGCGCCTCCGGTTAACGTTATGATTTGCGCAAGATTCGTCCGGTCTCGACGACCTCAAATGCCGTGCTGGGAACGTTCTTGAGCTGATCGAGGTCGCTGTCGCTCCAGCACGACGATTGACGCCCACCTTCACCTGCGAAATACCAGTTCGAGCCGTTTTGGGCAACGAACATGCCGTACTTTTTCATCGCGACCGCGATCACCCGCGCCTGCCCGGTGATGTGCGAGACGTCGTACGACGCCTTCATCCGGAAACGCAACCCCATCGGCGGCAGATCCTTGGTTCGACTGTCGCTGGCGTAATGGGTTGCCGGATGAATGTACCCTGCTTGCGTTTCCTCGAACGTTACTTGCAGCGCATGGTCGATGACGCCGGCCTTGACCTCCGCGCACTTCACCAGGGCCGGTGTGATCGGCAGCCCCGCGGCATCCGCGGAGGTCCAGCCGTTTGGACGCAGCTTATTGGTATCGAGCGGAAAGATCGCGCCCGAACCAGCTCGCCAACTCTCGCCGTGGCCGATCGGATACGCATCAAACATTTCGTACAGTTTGCACGTGCCTCGTTGCAGGACCAGCACGTGGCGATCACCCTTGGATTGCGGGCCGCCTTCGATCTGCGCGTCCGGCGGGATTGGATACGGCCCGGGATTGCTCTGCGACCTGTAGTGAAAGTGCACGGGCACTTTTTTCTGCGTGCGCGGCACGATGTTGATCGGGAATCCCCAATGAGGGTTCTGACCGAAATCGGGGTGGAGGTTGCCGGGAAGCGCGGCGATGTACCGCGCCGAAAGCGGATCGACGGGATACTTCGAAATGCTGGTGTTCCACCAGTTGTTGGCGGGGAAGATTTGGCAGCCTCCGACGACCGGCGCGTTGGCCGGCGCGACATGCCGTAGGCCGCCCATCGGCGGTTCGGCAGGCGCACTCGGCACGCCCAGGTGCCCGCACGATGCCAATAGGGAAGCGGAGAGAATAAATGTTAGAGTGCGTTGTAACAATAGCGCCATCCACGCGGCGGCTCGAACCGCTGGTTTGAGATGCCCGCTTACTTCGACACAGGTGTGCTTCCCAACTTGCAAGCGTCGACGCGCTTTTTGAGAAAGCGTTGCTCCACTGGGTTGCGAGCCAGCGCGAGCGCGGTCTGAAAGTGCTCGCGGGCGATCGCGTTGTTTTTGCGGCGTAGTTCGAGTTCGCCCCGAGCCGCATAATAGAACGGATACTCGGCCAGCCGATCGCGGTCGTTTACGGCGTCGATCGCTTCCAAACCACGTTGAGGCCCACTCAGCTGCGCAATGGCGATCGCGCGGTTGAGCGCGACGACCGGAGAGGGCGCGATTTCCATCAATGTGTCGTAGAGCGAGACGATCGCCGCCCAATCCGTCTCCTCAAAGCGCGGCGCGGCGGTGTGGACCGCGGCGATAGCCGCCTCGACGTGATAGCGGCTCAGTTCGGTGCCGGATGCCGAACGTTCGAGCCACGCCCGGCCTTCCTCGATCATTTCACGATCCCAACGCGCGCGATCCTGATCGAACAACGAGCTTAAGTCGCCCCAAGCGTCGAGACGTGCCGGCAATCGCGCGGCGTCGAGGTACATCAGCGCACAAAGCGCTAAGGTAGACGGCACGGCGCCCAGCGGATGTTTGGCGAGTAGACGCGAGAGCCGGATCGATTCGCGACACAAGTCCGTGCGAATCACGGCGTGGGCCGACGCACCGTGATAACCTTCACTGAAGATTAGATACAGGGCCCGCTGAACTACGGGGAGCCGAAGCGCGAAGTCGCTCGCGTCGGCGATGTCGAAGAGCACCCCCGATTCCGCAAGCGTCTTCTTCGAGCGGCTCAAACGCTTTTCAACGGCTGCGGGGCTACTAACGAACGCACTTGCGACCTCTCGAGCGCCAAAGCCGCCAACGAGTTGCAATACGAGCATCACCTGTGCCGGCTCCGAGAGCCGCGGATGGCAGCATGAGAACATCATGCGGAGTTGGTCGTCTTTTATGCCTGTCGGATCGAAGATCTCGTCAACCGCATTGGCCATAGTCCATTCAGTTTGCAGCAATCGTCCCAAATCCGGTGCAAAAGTAAGGGC
>Ga0265356_1000034_pt1 | contig 21722 bp, 20 predicted proteins | sample NZE4metagenome_FD_189075 | JGI IMG/M metagenome (GOLD analysis project Ga0265356, IMG submission 189075) | Rhizosphere microbial communities from Maridalen valley, Oslo, Norway - NZE4 | ecosystem: Host-associated > Plants > Roots > Rhizosphere > Soil | place: Norway: Oslo | collected 2017-09-15
GTTTGGTCGGATATATCGGCTTTTACGCTCTCGCGCTCAACCTCGCGGTGGCCACCGTCTTGACGCCGCTCTTTAACGCGACCGGTACCGCGCCCGGGATCGATCGAACCGTCCCCGCGGACTACTCGTAGGAACGTTTTCGTACGCCGCCTCGAGTACGATGAGTGCAGTGAACCCGATCGGATCGCCCCTCGCTCGGATGCCTGGGCAGGAGAACCTCCCGCGTCTCCGCTATAGCTTAGGTACCAGGCGTTCGCCCGTCGATACGGGTTTTTGAACCACCCCCATTACGTACTTTAAGGAGAGTCGGAATGCGTTTTGTAAAGATGTCGCTCGTCGTCGTTGCGGCAGCCCTCGCGATCACGGCCTGCGCGAGCAAGTCGTCATCGAACGATCAGAGTCAATCCAGCGCTGAGGCTACGAGTGCTGCCTCGTCTGCCGCCGCTACTACGGACAACACGGCCGCTACCGCCGCCGCGAGCCCCGCTGCCGCCGGCGACGCACCCGCCTATCCCGGCGCCACCACGCAGGCGTCCGGAAGCAACACCAGCATGGGCCAGAGCGCGGCGGGCACGGTCATGACGACCGACGACTCGTTCGACAAAGTCTACGCGTGGTATCAGAAAAACATGCCGAGCGGCTCCGAGAAATCCCACATGACGGCGCCGGTACAGAGCGCGGTTTTCATGGTCGGCGATCCAGGCTCGGGGCAAACCTCGGTAACGATCACCGTGTCGAACGGCAAGACGATGATCACGACCGCCAAAGTAAAGATGTAAAGAGCCGGCCGCTGCTACGGCGTGAACTCGTAAATCGTGCCTTGGCCGAAAGAACCGCCAGCCACGGTCGCGCCGTAGAAGTTGCCGCTCGCATCCCGCGTCAGCCCATAGTAGGGATACGCGCCGTCGGTGCCGCTGCCGAACGCGTGTAGCACTGTTTCACTTCCGGATCTTGAGTTGACCTTGAAGATCGTGCCGCAGCCGCAGCTTCCGCCGCCCGCGGATGTCGTTCCATAAAGTTCGCCGCTCTTAAGAACCAGCGTAACGGTGGGAGAGCTTCCGTCGCCGCCTCCCAGGAAACTGTAGAGCACGCGCTCCCGATACCGCCCATGCGTACTCGCAGCGAGCTCGAAGACACTGCCCAGCCCACCGGCGCCACCGTAGTACGTGGTCCCGTAGAGATCCCCGGCTGCGTCGGCGACCAAACCGCCGTACGGGGAACCGGCATCGGGCTGACCTTTGAAGGCGTAGAGCGTCGTCAGATTCCATCGCTTCCCTGACGTCGCGTGCAGTTTGAAGACCGTACCGGCGCCATGAGCGCCGCCGATCTCCGTGACGCCATACAGACTGCCCGCGGCATCGCGCAGCAAAAGACCGAGTGAACCGACGCCCCCGTCCGTACCCCCGGTAAATGCGTGAATGACTTTCTCGTGCCATTGCCCTGCGGCACGCGAAACCTCGTAGATTGTGCCCTCGGAATGCGAGCCGCCGTCGGGAGTCGCTCCGTACACGTTGCCTGTCGGGTCGAAAACGACGCCGCCGCCCGGTCCGAATCCGTCGCGGCCGGCACTAAAATTGTGCAGCACGTTCTCGGTCTGTGGTGTCAACTGGAAGACGATCCCGCAGCCGTCGCTGCTGCACGATCCGCCGGAACCGCCGGCGACGGTCGTACCGTCGAGGTTTCCGCGCCGATCGAAGGTCACTCCACCGTGTGGATTCTTCCCGTCGGTGTAGCAGCTGAAATTATGCAGCACGGTTTCCGGCCACGGCGGACTCGCTTGCAGGGTCAATTTGAAGATCGTGCCGCACTGCGACGTTCCGCCGGTAACGGTCGTGCCATACAGGTTTCCGTTGCCATCGAGAGCCAGGCCGGTAGCGGCGTTACCGCCGTCGCTGCCACCGGTGAAGCTGTAGAGAATCTGTTCCGAGCCCGCCGCAGAACGAGTGCCCGCAGCGACGGCGTGTGCTGGATCGTACGCGCCGATATTGCCCGCGCAGCCCGAAAGAATCAGCGCAACAACAGTGGCCGCGAGACCGCGCCGCGCGCCCAATCTCTCTCTCATGGGACGCTTACGCTGGCGCCGCGGTTGTCGCTAATCGTTGCGCCGCTGCGCTTCGGTGCGGTATCCGACTCGCGGATGAGCTCGAACTGTAAGACGGCTTCGCCCGAGGAAGGTATCGCGACGTCAACGCGCTCCGGCGAACAGATCTTCGGCGTACAAAAAGCAGCGAGCCAGCCGTTCGCCACGCCGGAGGCTTGCAAATGGACGACGGATTCCGGCGTGCCGGTGACTTTCAAACGGTACTTTGCAGCCGCCGCGCTCGTCGTCTGAAACTCACTGCCCGTCCACGGCTGGACCGAGAGACGTGTGGCAGGCGGCGACAGCGCGAGCATCACCCCGATAGCGGCGATCGAAAGGCTCATGTACGCAGCTTATAACCGATTGCCATCAGGCGCAAGATAATCCCGAGTGAAATCGCGGTAAGAAGCACGACCATCCCAATCGAGAACGCGGGCGCGAGGTAACTCTGCCCCGTGTAGCTGCGTCGAAAGGCGTCGATCGTATAAAAGATCGGGTTGAAAAGCTCTAAGGTCTGCAGGGCCGGTGGGAGCATCTTTGCCGAGGTGAAGACGCCGCCGACGAACGTAAGCGGCGTGATGACGAACGTCGTGAGGATCGCGATGTGATCGAACTTGTCGGCGAGCAAGCCGAAAATGAGGCCGAGGGCCGAGAATAAGATCGAGACGAGCGCGATCACTACGAAATAGGTCAGCCAGTCGTGAGGAACGCTGTGGACGAGGATGACGCCGAGCACGGTGATGAGGCCGGCGATCAACATCGAGCGCGCCAAACTCCCGATGACGTAGCCACCGACGAGCTCGTAGGCGGACATCGGCGCGATCAGCAGCTCCTGGATCGAGTTCATGAACCGTCCCTGGAACAGCGAGCTCGAGCACTCGCCGTACGACGAGTCGATCACCTGGAGCATAATGAGTCCGGGGATCAAGAACTGCGCGTAGCTGACGCCGTCGACGACCGGTATGCGGCTGCCTAATGCGAGGCCGAAGACGAAGACGTAGAGCAGCGTCGTAATGATCGGCGGCCAGATCACTTGGTTGATGATCTTGAGGCTGCGAACGATCTCGCGCTTGACTAGCGTCCATAACGCGACGGTATTAATTGCGCGTCAGCTCCAAGAATACGTCTTGCAAGGATGCGCCTAACGCGACGAGTTCTTCAGTCGGCTTTTCCGCGACGATTCGGCCGGCACGCACGATCGCGATGCGCCGGCACAGCTCTTCGGCTTCTTCCAAGTAGTGCGTCGTCAGAAAGATCGTCAGGCCTTCGGCGTTGAGCTTTTGCAGCCACTCCCAAAGCGCTAAGCGAAGCTCGACGTCGACGCCGGCGGTCGGTTCGTCGAGAATCAAGAGCTTCGGTTCGTGCATCAAGGCCCGCGCCAACGAAAGCCGGCGCTTCTGGCCGCCCGAAATCTTCGTGTACTCGAGATGCGCGTGCGAGGTCAGGCCGAAGCGCTCCAGCAGCATGTCGGCACGCTCGTCCACCTGCTTTCCCCGCAGCCCGTAATAACCCGCGGCGTAGATGAGAACGTCGCGCAGCGACAGATACCGGTCGAAGTTGAACTCCTGCGGCGAAAGGCCGATGAGACGCCGAGCCTCGCGCCATTGCCGTTCGTTGTCGTAGCCGAAGATCCGGATGCTCCCGCTGCTGGTGCGAGCCAAACCGACGATCGCGTTGATCGTCGTCGTTTTGCCGGCCCCGTTGGGCCCGAGAAAACCGTAAAACTCGCCGGATTCGACGCTCAGCGAGATTCCGTCGACCGCCGTGAAATTGCCATACCGCTTCACGAGGCCATTTACTTCGATGGCCGGAGCGGGGGAGGAGCCTATGGTATCGAGTTCTTTAATCGTTTGTACCGGTGGCGGCGAAGAGTGGCGATCAGTTCGGTACTCTCCGGAATCCCGCAGTCGCTCAATTGGGTTGCGACCTTCTTGACGTCGAACGCGACGCGCCGGTGCTTGACCTGCCAGCCACCATCGCGCTCGGTAAAGATCGCATAGCAGGCCCGCGGATCGCCATCCTTCGGTAGACCGACTGACGCCACGTTCACTAGAAGCTTGCCGCGCCACATTCTCACGTAGGGCAAGTGCAGATGACCGAAGGCAATCGCCGTTGCGGCCTCGTCGCCGACGAGGCGCTCGAGCACGCCTTCGTCCGCATCGGGCCAGATGTGCTCGTCGTCGTTCTTTGGATTCGCGTGCACGATCAACAATTGATTGTCGTCTTCACCGATCCGCAGGGCAAAAGGCAGCTCACGCAGCCACGAGAGCCATTGTTCGCCGATCTCCCGCCGGGTCCACGCAATCTTCGCCCGCTCGGCCGGCGCCAACGTTTCGGCAACCGCTTCATCAAACACATAGCGGTCCTTGTTGCCGCGGATGCATGCGGCGCCGATCTCTTCCAGACGCAGCAGTACCTTCTTGGGTTTTGGTCCATCCAAGCAGAGATCGCCCGCAACGGCGATACCGTCGGCGCCTCCTTGCGATTCGAGATCGGCCAAACAGGCGTCGAGCGCTAAGAGGTTTCCATGAACGTCAGAAAAGACGGCAAATCGCATCGGTCCTCCAGCTCACTCGCGCTTGAGCGCCAATGCCAGCATCGACGGAGCTATTCCAAGCTTCGCGAACTCGTAGAGATCGATCGATTCGACGGCGATGCCCGCGCGTCGCATCTGTCCCAAAGCCGTGCGGTAGCGGACGTCGGCGATTACGTGCCGTTCCCCCAGGCAGAGCACGCCCGCGGCCAGCTCCTCACCGCGTTCCAGCACGATCGTCCGAAAACCGGCAAAGGCAGCAGCGTCGGCTTTATCGGCTCCGACGACGATCGTGTCCTCGGCGACGGCACTCGCTACCGAGCGCAGCGCGAGCACGTCCGGAGCGAGCTTGACCTCGACGACGCGATACCCGTGCGAGTGCGCCAGTCTCGCGAAGCCGGCGCGCCCAGGTTCGTTTCCTTGCGAGCCGACACCGATGAAGGCGGTCTCGCCTGCCAGAATGACGTCGTTGCCGTCGAGTAATCCGGGACTGGCAATATGACCGGCCAGCGGCACGTCGAGCACGGCGAACTCGGCCTGCATGCGATCGGCTTCCGCACGTCGCGACATCGCGGTCGGACGCATCATAACGGCGCCGTCCTCAAAGACTACCGCGGCATCCCCCGCACTCACTTCGTAAGCGTCGCTTGCGTGCGACCCAAGTACGATCGTTTCGACGCCGAAATACTCGAGCGTCGAACGCAAGACGTCGTGCTGCTCCGATGCGCGCTCATAAATCGCTCCCGGCTCGCCGATTCGCGCGCCGGTGCGCTCGATGCCGGCGTTCGGCCGCACTAACACCGCGCAACGCAGACGCCCCGTTGCGGTCGCCACCAAGCGCGGGCCGAAACCAACCGCCGCGCGCGTCACTGCGCTTGATACGTTTCGGGGACCGGAGCTTCGGTGAAAAAGCCGGCCATATCGGAGGCCAAGAGATCGTTGAGCGAAAGCGGCGTCAGCCCGAAGATTTCCTCTTCGGTCTTCACGACGCTGTCCACGCTGAGGTGCTGCTCACCGACGTATCCGCGCCGGGCCAGCGGTGAAACGACTAAGGCGTAACTGCGCATCCCGTTGACGTGATCGTCCGGCGAACTGACGCCCTCAGGAACGATGAAGATAACCGTCGAGCTCCAGTGAGGCGTATGAGAGATAAAATCCACGATCTTGCCGAGCGCAGCGTCGGCGTCCTTAACGCCGGCCGTGCTGTCGTCCGTCGGAATCCAGACATAAGTAAAACTCGGCACGCGATCGCCCTGCACGAAGGTCTGCATGTCGGCAACGAACTCGTGGGCCCGAGCCACATCGCCGATTTTCCGGCTGAAGCCGGCATAATTGAGATCCACGTTACCCGCCAGGGCGGCAAGCGCCGGCACGTCGAGATGATACGCGGCTCCGTCGTAGCCGGAGAGACGCAGGAGTCCACCGTAATCGCGATAGGTCAATCCCGCTCGCGCAAACGCATTGAACAGATAGCCGCCGCGAGCATAATCTTCGGGATCGTCGCCGTGGTCGTCCATCGGAGAACGAGAGGCGCTTGCAGCATCCACGAGCTGCTGATAGAGCGTCGCGGCCGAGGCCGTGGCGGACTGCTTGGCAACGTTCAAATCCGCATCGGCTGCGTAAAAGTTGTCCGCGAGCGCATAGCTGCGAGCGAGTGCGTGCAGATTTGGCGTCACGCTTTGCGGGTAGACATTCAACGCGGCATCGCCGTTGCCGTGCGGATTGCCCGAATCGTCTTTGAGGTCGCCGAGCATCGCGTCGTAACCGCGCATGCCTACGGCGATGTAAACGACGTGATCGATGACGTCGCTACGCTTTGTCGAACGAAGGGGCGGAATCACCGGATCGAATTTTGCAACGCCGGGCGTCCGATTGTAGCGCAGCGTGGCCAGCGTCTCCTTGACCAGCGACGTGTGCTTGAGATCCACGCGCTGCAGCATCGCGCGGCCGCCATCGCCCTTCGCATTGGCCACGTATAAGTAGCGGCCTTTGGCCGAAAGTGCGATCGCCGTCGGAAACCAGCCGGTCGGAATCAGGCCCAAGCGGTAACGTGTTGCACGTCGCGCGTCCAGCACTGCGACAGCGTTCAATCCTGCCAACGCAACGTACAGCTGCTTGCCATCGGGGCTGAGTGCGAGGCCACTGGGCGCAGCACCGTACGGAGCGCCGGGATATAAACGAAGGTCGAGACCCCGAACCACGCGGGGCGCGCCGGAGAGGCTGACGACCGCAACGCGATCCACGTTGGAAAGGGCGACGTACGCGAGTCGGCCGTCTTTACTGAGCACCGTGGCGCCCGGCGCGGCTCCGCCGATAACCTGCGTTCCGTCGGGTGCCGGATCCATCGGGACCGTCGCAGGATCGACGCTCGTGCTTCCCGGAGGGAAATCGAAGACCGAGAGCGCCGACGATTTGCTTGGATCGAACGCCGGGGCGGCAAAGTTGGGTTCTGGCGCAGGCGACGGGAGCGGGGCATACGCGGAGAGCCCACTGCCGCTAGCAAGCACCGTCTCACGGCCGGCTGCAATGTAGAGTGGAAAATCGCCCGCGGGAATCGTTTGCGCGACGGTTCGATCCGAGAGATCTATTTCAATCGCCGAATCGCCGAGATTGTCCGCGACGTAGGCCTTTCGACCGTCGGGCGAGACGGCGATCTGCGCGGGAAACGCGCGACCACCGTGCGTCGAAGGAAGTGCGACGGCCGCTTGTGCGGTTAGCGTGCCGCTCGCGTCGAGGTCGAAGACGTCGACCGCCCCGGCCGCCGCGTCCGAGGCGAGCACGATCGTGCGGGTGGGATCACGCGGGTCGCGTGTTGCCGCCACGCCCATAAAGAACGACGCTGAGGGATTCTGATAGATGCTCGCGACCTTCATCGTCGCGACGTTCACGATCGAGAGCGACGACGGCCCGGACAGAATGGCGTACCGGCCGTCCGGCGAAAGCGCCATACCAAGTGCGCCGGTGCCGACCAGTAGGGTAGTGCCCGCGGGTGCCGCAGTTCGTCCATCGGGAAGAATGGCATCGGCGGGGTCTATTCGGTCGGCTCCGGCTGGACGATCGCCTGCGGGTGCGGAGTATATGATGAGAGGAGTCGTTCGACTCCCCGCACCCAACAAGGCGGCGGCCAAAAGCGCCGCTGCGATTTGCCTAAAAGACACGGGAGGATGCCATTACCATCGCGGGCCGCGAGGACCCTGCCGTCTTAGCGGTAGCAACGGCCGTTCCGCCATTCGTGCTCGGGCAGGCCGAGGTTGTTCGGCGGATCGATTTAGCGCTCGGTCCGCGCTCTCGCGAAATCGTCCGGCTCCTGCCAATGTTCGGCAACACGGGCATCGAGCGCCGCTACTCCTGCGTTCCGATCGAGTGGTACGAAGAGGAGCACGATTGGCCCGACCGCAATGCGGTCTATCTCAATTCGGCGGTCGATCTTCTCGAGACGGCAACCAACGAGGCGCTTCGGCGCGCGCGGCGCCAAGCCGACGAAATTGACGCCATCGTCGTCGTTTCGACGACTGGAATTGCCACGCCCAGCCTGGACGCGCTCTTAATGGAGCGCATGCGGTTGCGTCCAACCATACGCCGCTTGCCGATCTTCGGGCTGGGCTGCGTCGGTGGCGTCATTGGATTGGAGCGCGCCGCCATGATGGCCCGAGCGAAACCCGGCGCGCTCGTCCTTTTCCTGGTCGTGGAACTCTGCGCGATTTGCTTTCGCCGGGACGACTTCTCCAAGAGCAACATCGTAGCGACCGCCCTATTCGGCGACGGTGCCGCGGCGGCGCTGATCTCCTGCGACGGCGAGGGCCCGGTAGTTCTGGGCGGCGGTGAGTTCACGTGGCCGGAGTCGCTCGACGTGATGGGCTGGGACGTCACCGGTGACGGCCTCAAGGCGATCTTTTCGCGCGATATTCCCGAGCTCGTGACGACGAGACTACATGACGTGACGGTCGATTTTCTTTCCTCGCAGGGTCTGGCGTTACGCGATATCGATCGCTTCGTCTGCCATCCGGGCGGTGCGAAAGTGCTTGACGCTTTGGCGGTTGCCTTCGAGATCGACCCCGTGCGCCTGAACGAATCGCGCGGAGTGTTGCGCGATTACGGCAACATGTCGGCGGCGACGGTGATGTTCGTGCTCGAGCGGACGCTCGCATCGACGGCGCCGTGGAGGCGAGCACTGCTTAGTTCGTTAGGCCCCGGCTTCACCGCCGGCTTCACCCTGCTCGAAAACCGCCCCGCGTCGTGAGCGTTCTCTGGATCGTTCTTGCACTTGTGGCCGTTCAACGAGTTGCCGAGCTGCTCTACTCGGCGCGCAACACGCGACGGCTTCTCGAACGCGGCGGCATCGAAATCGGCGGCGCGCAGTACCCGTTCTTCGTGCTGCTGCACGGTGGATGGCTGGTAAGCATGGCGCTGCTGATTCCCGCCTCTCGCGTGCCGAACTGGTGGCTGCTCGGACTCTACGCGTTGCTGCAGCCCTTGCGCGTTTGGAGCATTGCGAGCCTCGGTGAGTATTGGACGACGCGCATCATTACGGTACCCGCGGCGCCGCTCGCGCGGCGCGGCCCCTATCGGTTCTTCCGCCACCCGAACTACATCGTCGTTTGCGCGGAGATCGCGATTCTGCCGCTCGCGTTCGGCGCCGTAGAAATCGCGATCGTCTTCTCCATTCTGAACGCGGCGCTGCTGTCGTGGCGCATTCGCGTCGAGGAACGCATGCTGCTACGCCGGAGCTCGCCATAGCGAAACATTGCGGACTCGACCCCGTATAGGATTTTATGAGACTCCTTCGCCTTGCCACTCTTGGCATGATCGCCGCTGCCATCGTCGCCCCCGCTCTCGCTCGCGCCGCGGATGCCGACCCCCGTGTCGCGCAGCTCGTCGCCGCCTCGGGGCAGGCCCTTGGCATTTCGTCGATCGCCTCGGCAAAAACGATGCGCGCCGATATGAACATCTCCGCCGCCGGCCTCACCGGAACGGGGACGCAGTGGATCGACCTGCACGACGGCCGCTTCGCCGAATCGGCAAACCTTGGGCCGGTCGTCTCGCAAGACGGGTACGATGGCCGCGTCGCCTGGAACGCCGACCAAACGCATCTCGTCTGGAACACCGGCGGCGATAGTGGCCGCGCCTCGGAAATGGATCAAGCCTATCTCGCCAGCTACGCGCTCTGGCGACCGCAAATGAGCGGCGCCGCCGTCTCCTGGCTTGGCACGAAAACCGCGAGCGGCACTTCATACGACGTGCTAAGCATCACCCCGCGCGATTCACTCGTGCCGTTCGAACTCTGGTTCGACCGGACGACGCACCTCCCGGCACACGCGTTTTTCGTCAACGGCTTTACCACGGCGACCTCGATTTTCTCCGATTATCGCAAAGTAGGCGGGCTGAACGTCCCGTACGCTACGCATACCGATTCGAGCGACGGCAACAACTCCGACGCGACGATAACCCGCGTCACGCTCGACCCGCTCGACGCAGAGACCGCTCTCGCGCGTCCGCAGACGCAGCCCACGGATTTTTCGATGCTGGACGGTAAAACGTCGACGAGCATCCCGGTCACCCTCAGCGAAAATCACGTCTATCTCGATGTGATGCTCAACGGTAAAGGGCCCTATCACTTCATCTTCGATACCGGCGGCGCCAACATCGTCGATCCGGCCGTCGCCGAAGAGATCGGCGCGTTCGGCCGCGGCTCGGTTGCGGGCAGCGGCGTCGGCTCTGCGACGGAGAACTTCAGCTTTGCCAACGTCGCCAAAATGCAAGTTGGTGACGCCGTCCTCACCAATCAACTCTTCGGCGTCGCGCCGACGCGCCAAGGTTTTGGCGTTTCGGCGGGCCATCCGGTCGACGGACTGATCGGCTGGGAAGTTCTCGCGCGCTACGTGACGACGTTCGACTACGCCAATAAAACGGTGACGCTGAGCCTACCCGGTAACGCGACCGCACCCGAAAACGCGCACGTCCTGCCGTTCGTCTTCTACGGCACGCAACCGCAGATTGCGTGCACTATCGACGGCATTCCGGCGGAGTGCGCGATCGATACGGGCGCGCGCGACACGATTAGCTTCATGGGTCCCTTCACGACCGCGCATCCGCAAATCGTTCCGGCAACGCTCACCGCCCCGGGCGTCAACGGCTTCGGGGTAGGCGGCCCAGCCATCGGGCGGCTCGGACGCGTTGCCTCGGTCGGCATAGGGGATCTCACGCTCACGAACCTCATTGCAGACTATTCGGCGCAGACGCAGGGCGCGTTCGCGGCGCCGTTCGTCGCCGCCAACATCGGCGGTAACCTGCTGAGGCGTTTTACCGTCACGTTCGACTATCGCAACGGTACGATGGCGCTCGTGCCCAACGCAGCGCTCCGCGAGCCGGACGTTTACGAGCGCTCCGGGCTCTTTCTCATCCGCCACGCCGGCAGCACGGTGGTTGTCGACGCGCGTCCCGGAACGCCGGCGGCGAGCGCGGCCATTGCGAAGGGCGACGTCATCGCTGCGATCGACGGCTCGCCGGCCGGCGGGATGTCGCTTGGCCAGATTCGCGACGTTTTCGACCAGCCTGCGGGAACCGTGGTAACGTTGCAGATAACCGGCAAAGGCGCAACGCAACGCACCGTAAAGCTTACGCTCGGCGATTACATCTGACTTGCTCTCCCAAGCGAGTACAATGACGACATAGTGGATGCCATAACGGATCCAGACTTTTTTCTGCCTGCATGCGGCATCGCTGCGATCGCCTACGGCGTCTCAGCCGCCGCACTGTTCCTCATCACCCTAAGCGCCCGAGCAAATACAACGCTACGCGACGACGCAAAAATCGTCGCACCCATTCTCACAATCGTCGCCATCGCACTCGCGCTCGCCGACGTCGAGTCCCCTCGCGCCTCGCAAACGCTGCTTCCGATACTCCTTCCGGCCATCGTTTTCGTGCTCCCCGCCGCCAGTATCGCCCTCATCGCCCTTGCGATAAGAACCCTCAAAAACCGCGCAACGCGAATCGCCGCGCTCGTCGCCGCGCCGATCCCGCTAGCGGTCAGCGGCGTTCTGCTGCTGATCGGGTACCAGCTCGCGCACGCGCGCTTCTGTTGCTAGCGGCGCGCCGCGGAATTCAGCGGGCTGCGCACGGGGCGGTGAGCCGAGGCGGCTCCCGAGATCGAGGCCTGGGTGCTAAGATGGAGCTAAGCGGAGCTGCAAGAGCTCGGGCGGTTTTCCGTTTGCGAAAGGAAAAAGCAGATGACGAATTTGAGGCAGAGCCGCGGCACGCTAATTGTTTGCGTAGCGGCTGCCGCATTCTTTTTGTGGGCCTCATGGCATAGCAACAGCACTGCGCTGGCGAGCAGCGGATTTCTAGGCACCTGGTGCCGCTCCGGCTCCAGCATAATCCCGCGGCAGGCGATTACGATCACCGATAGCCCGAGGCTAGTTATAAAAGACCCAAAGTACGGGGACTCCTACGCTCGCATCGTCTCCTCGACTCTTGTTCCCGAACGCTGGAGGCAGACGGCCAGCCTGAGTTACAGCGACAAAATCATCTGGACCTCCGGCGAAGTCTGGGTACGATGCGCATCCGCTTCAATCGCGGCCGCGGCGACCCCCGTGCCCGAGCGCCTCCGGATCCAGAGTTACATCGTGCGAAATTACAAGTCACTGCCGGTCCACATTTATTTAGTTGGGTTGCATAACTCAGACACGGGCCGCTATTACAACCAATGCGTGTCGTTTCGAAACGTTTCGACTAAAGTGGCGACCTCGGTTGACTTGTCATTCGTGGTCGAGAGTTATTCCGGCGCCGTCGAAGCGGATTTTGGCGTTGTCGACCGAGGCACGTTTACGCCGCCGGTTAACATCGCCGATCACTGCTGGCACGGCCCCCTCTGGTCCGATCGCGTCGTGAGGCTCATGTCGCGCGAAGTCATCACCGTGAAACGCGCGACATTCAAGGATGAGTCGTCGTGGGAGCCCGGAATGCCGTTCCTTCGCGGATATGAAAACGACGGGAAGCAGTTGCCGCAACCTATCGAAGAGCACCCTGCGCCTAAACCGACGCCACAGCCGTAAAGCCTTGGATGCACTCATCATAGAGCGGACTTTCACCGCTGGCCGTATTATTCTGCTGGCATGACGTGCGCCCCGCTCGCCCCGCTCCTCGCTATCGTTCTCGCAGCGGTGGGCCCAACGCCGGCACCCACCTCAACGCCGAGTTCATATCCGACGATCAGCGTATCGGTGGGCGATCGTCAAATCACCATGATGGACATAATCCTATTCGAGCAGGGCATGTACTCGCAGGCCACGCCGAAGATTCAGCAGGTTCAGAAGCGGCCTACCGAAATGCCGCCAGACTCGCCCTACGTTTCCTATCAGGGCCGCGATGCCGGCCCGCCAGAGATTGAGACGATCTGGGAATCCACTGCGACCCGCAATCCGAATCTCTCTGACACAGCGTCGAAAAAGGTCGGGGAAGAACTTGTCGCTGCGATGGCTCTTGCGCTAATGGATGCGGGTAGGGCCGGCCCAATGCTACAAGCGATCTATGCAAGCACGCCCAGCGATCGTGCTTCGCGGCTCGCACTTGGGGCTGCTATAGCTCAGGCGTTTGTGACAGCTGGCGTTCAAGGCGCAGCCTACGCTGCGTCGGAAGCAGCTTGGATAAGGGAACACCTCGTACCCGGAACGTCGCGTGACGCTGCTTACGAAGTGCTCAGGTCCAAAAACTTAGTCGCATACAATTTCGACTACATCAAAGCCATCGGGCAGCCCGAGAAGTTTCTTCCATCTGGCGAAAGCCTCGGAAGCACCTGTGACCTCCAAACGAATCGGACGAGCGGCAATTGGCCTTATCGTAACGAGCCCTTACCAAACTGGGAAGGAGCCTGTGCCGGGATACCACGGGCTGCGTTTACTCCCGAACCTGACGCCCATGTAATGCTTTGGGGAGCGTTCAGCGTCATGCCAATCTGCGGGTGTCGCACAGAGGTAACGATTACATTTGATGCACAGGACCGCGTGAATGCCGTCCAGGTGGATAAACCGCGTTGCCCGTGCGTTTAGCGGACCCCCTAGGCTCATCGCGCTAGCTAACACGGCGCGAACGCTTGCTGCATGCCAGTTTTTCCCATGGACTGGTAGTCGTTTCGCGGAGGCCTTTCAAAACGAGGTGACCCTGAGGGCAACCACATTATTGCATCTCAGAAATAAAAGGAGCATTTCAGCATGAAATTGTCGAGAACGGGCCAGCATGCCTTAGGCACGGTGGTGGCCGTCGCATTGCTCGCCGGCTGCAGCGGTACCGGCGAGTCGCAGTCTTCGACGCCCACGAGTGGCCTAAACCCAGCATCGGTGGGTGGGCACGGCTTGGCCGTTCAGAGTCTCCATTTGGGGGCATCTTATACGTCGGTCAAGGCGCCGAAGCTGCACCGCGATACTGGGAAGTCCCACGTTTCGCCCGGCGCCAAGGCGGTGCCTCGACTGCTCTTCATTTCCGATATCGGAACGGATGACGTCTACATCTTCAGCTTGCCGGCGATGGCGGTCATGGGAACCCTCACCGGCTTCTCCGAGCCGCAAGGCATGTGCACCGACAAAGCTGGCAACATCTGGATCACGAACACCGGAACGTTACAAATCTACCAGTACTCCCGCACCGGCACGCTGCTCAAAACCTTGAGCGATCCTAACGGAGATCCGGTAGGGTGCGCCGTGTATAAGGCAAACGGCGATCTCGCCGTTACGAACATCTTCAACAACAGCGGGCCCGCCACCGTCGAGGTCTATGCCAATGCGACGGGGACGCCGACGGCGTACAACAATGCTAGCCAATCTGAAAACTTCTTCGACGCCTACGATAACCAGGGGAATCTCTACGTCGATGGATTCGACAACTCCGGTTTTTCGCTCTCCGTACTTCCCAACGGCAGCAGCACGATGAGTACGATCCATATTACCGGCGGCGGTACTATTAGCTTCCCAGGCTCAGTGAACTGGAAACCCGCGACCGGCTTGGTCGTTGGCGACCAACAGTGCAGGTCGGGGTCTTGCCTGAATGCGGTCTCGATTTCCGGCAACACCGGACCGATCACTGGGTCGACGCCGCTCTTCAACTCCAACGGCGGAGCCTGCGACGTCGATCAAGCAACGATCTCTCCGTTTGGCAAGTTCTTTGCCGGCGGATGCACGGCAGGATCTCCGCCCACCGCCGATCGTTGGGCGTATCCGGCCGGCGGCACGCCGACCAACTACAGTACTAAAGTTGAAGAGCCGATCGGCACCGCGATCAGCAACAAGTAGATGCTAGCGCGATTCTTTCTCTCGACACCAGCGTAGGGTTCCATTTTCGCGCTCATCGCGAGGCGCGATCGATTGCGTCCTCTCCTTCGATCTTGCCCGGCGTGCGTCGCGCGACGCCCTCTTCTTGCGCGGCGTTTGCGACGGCTTTGGCGACTGCATCCACGACGCGCACGTCGAAGACGCTCGGAATCACGTACTCGGGGTTGCGCTCTTCCTCGGTAACGATCTCGGCGATCGCGGAGGCGGCAGCGAGCTTCATTCGCTCGGTGATGCGGGCGGCTCGAACGTCGAGAGCACCGCGAAAGATTCCGGGAAAGGCCAGCAGATTGTTTACCTGATTGGGGAAATCGGAGCGTCCGGTCGCAATGACCGCCGCCACCGGAGCCGCGACATCGGGCATGATCTCCGGGTTTGGGTTGGCCATCGCGAAGACGATTGGATCGCGCGCCATGCTCGCAATATGCTCGGGTTGTAAAATGCCTGGAGCGGAGACTCCGATAAAGACGTCCACGCCGGCCAATACCTCGCGCAGCGATCCGCGGCGGTTCTCCAGATTGCAATGCTCGGCCAGCCAGCGCCAGTGGGGGTTCTCGTACCGGTCGGTGCGATTGAGCGCACCGCTGCGATCGACCGGGATCACGTCGCGCACGCCTGCGCCAAGCAGCATTTTGATCGTTGCGGTTCCCGCGGCACCGCTGCCCGAAACGACGACTTGCAGGTCCTCCAGGCGCTTGCCGACGACGCGCGCCGAGTTGATCAACGCTGCAAGAATAACGACCGCCGTGCCGTGCTGGTCGTCGTGCATGACCGGAATATCGAGCGCTTCGATCAAGCGATTTTCGATCTCAAAGCAGCGCGGAGCGCTGATGTCTTCGAGATTGATTCCCCCGAACACCGGAGCGATACGCACGACCGTTTCAACGATTTCGTCGACGTTCTTTGTGTCGAGGCAGATTGGGAAAGCGTCGATGTCGGCGAACTGCTTAAAGAGCATCGCTTTGCCTTCCATGACCGGAAGCGCTCCGAGCGGCCCGATATCGCCCAACCCGAGCACGGCCGTGCCGTCGGTGACAATGGCTACGGTATTGCGTTTGATCGTTAGTTGGAAGGCTTTGCTGGGATCGGCGGCGATCGCCATCGAGACGCGCGCGACGCCCGGTGTATAGACCGTCGAAAGGTCTTGTCGCGTCTTGATCGCGATCTTCGGCTCGATGCGAATCTTGCCGCCGATATGCGCGAGAAAGGTCGAGTCGGCCGCGAAGATGATTCGCGCGCCGTCGATCGCTTCGACCGCCTTGCGCACTTCATCGGCAACGGTGTCGGAGGCAACGCCGATCGTGACGTCGCGAACGACGCGCGATCGGGCGACCGTGTGCATGTCGACGGCGCTAATGGCTCCCCCGGCATCGCCGATCACATTGGCAAGCATACCGAACGCGCCCGGCTCGTTGGGCGTCTCGATCCGTAAGACGAGCGTTAAGCTGATCGGCTGCGTCATATCCTAGTTACCACTCACCATCAGCTCGGAGACGCGAAACGACGGCGAAACGACGGTCGCGTCGAACTGTAGGTCGTTGGCGACCGAATCGATGTTCGCAAGCATGTCCACGTACTGTCCGGCCACGGTGAACTCGTCGATGGGATAGGCGAGTTCGCCGTTCTCGATGAAGAAGCCGCGCGCACCGCGGCTATACGTGCCCGATGCATGTTCGGTCGCGAATCCGATCGTATCGAGCACCAGGACGCCGAGCGGGGTCGCGGCGATCAGCTCCTCAAGCGACATTGCTCCCGGTTCGAGGTAAAAATTGTTCGGCCCAATCCCGCCACCTGTCGAGTTGCCCGTGCTCGCAGCACCGAGTTTACGCCCATAGTAGGTGTCGTAAAGGAACGTTCGCAGCGTTCCGCGCTCAAAAACCGGCGTGCGCTGCGTTGGAACCCCTTCGCCATCGAAGGGTGAGCTTCCGAGCTTTCCAACGAGTCGTCCGTCGTCCACGATCGTAACCAGCTCGCTGCCCACGCGGCTTCCGGTCCGCTCCGTCAGCCAAGAGTTATCAATCGCTACATTGCCGGCGGAAGCGGCCGCAAAGATGTCGTCGAGAAACGTGGCGGCCACGTCGCGCTCGAAAATCACCGGTACGCGCATCGTTGGAGGCTTACGCGCGCCGAAGAGATCGACGGCTCGGCGCACGGCCGTCGTCGCCACACTTCCCGCCGCCTCCAGATCGTCGAGATATCGTCCGGCAGTCCCATAGTGGGCGATTCGCTTGACGCCGCCGTCGAGGGCGACGGGGCCGGTCGAGCGCCCCGCGCGCGTCCAGCTGTAGACGGCCGAAAATCCCGAAGTATTCGCGATCGCCGTGACGGCAATCGCATCGGTGTAGTTGGAACCGCTGGAGTTCACGACGCGCGCGTCGGCTTCACGGATCAACCGCTCGAGTTTGATCGCGTCGTCGACCTTCTCGGCGCCGTCGCGGTCGGCGATACGGGGATCGAAGAGGGCCAGATCGACGGCTTCGCCGGCGACGACGTCGGGCAAGCCCGCAAACTCGTCCACCGCGACTTGATCCGCCTGCGCTACCGCTCGACGAATTGCGTCGCTCATTCCGTCGGGTGAGAAATCGGAGGTCGTCAGCGTTGCCTTGCGACCGCCCCGAAAGACGCGCATAAAGAGACCCTTACCCGTCGAGGCTTCGAGCTTGGAAATCGCATTGTCTCGCGCTTCGGCGTGGAAGCGCCGTGCGATGGAGACGGAAGCCTCGGCGGTTTGCGCACCCGCAGCGCTCGCGAGCTCGAGCGCTTCGCAGGCTAACTCGATCGCCCTGGCGTCATTCATGTTTGGGTTCCGCCGACGGTAATCGATGAAATCTTAACGGTCGGCATCCCGACGCCCACGGGGACGTTCTGGCCGCCCTTCCCGCAGGTGTAATGGCCGCGCGCGAGACGACTGTCGTTCCCGACCGCCACGACCTTTCGCATCGCGTCCGGGCCATTTCCGACGATCGTGGCGTTTCGAAGGGGTGCGGTGATCTTTCCATTCTCAACGAGATAGCCTTCGCCAACCATGAAAACGAAGTCTCCCTTGGCGATCTCGACCTGGCCGCCGGCGAAGGATTTCGCGAAGATTCCGCGCTGGGTCGAAGCGACAATCTCCTCGACGGTCGAGTCGCCGTTGGGCATGTACGTGTTGCACATGCGCGGCTGCGGAGCGAACCGGAAGGATTGCCGCCGGCCGCTGCCCGTCGATTGGGCGCCCATCAAGCGCGCGTTGAGCGTGTCTTGCATGTATCCGCGAAGAACGCCGTTTTCGACTAAGACCTTATGCTGCCCCAGCACGCCCTCGTCGTCAACGTTGAGGCTGCCGCGCTCCTCGTGCAAGTTTCCATCATCGTAGATCGTCACCAGCTCGCTGGCGACTCGTTCGCCGACTCGTCCGCTGTAGAGTGACGTGCCACGCCGGTTGAAATCGCTCTCGAGGCCGTGGCCAACGGCTTCGTGGAGGAGTACGCCGCCGCCGCCGGCACCGACGATCATCGCCATCTCACCCGCCGGGGCCGGGACCGCCGACAGATTGACGGTCGCGATGCGAGCGGCGTCTTCGGCGAGCATCTCCGGCGTTTGGCGATCGAAATAGGCAATTGAGGTGCGGCCTCCGTCGCCGACGTATCCGGAGCTGCGCTCTTTCTTGTCGGTCGCCACGGCCTGAATGCCGAGCGTAACGAGAGGACGGCAATCCCGTACGTATCGCCCGTCGCTGCTGGCAATCCATACTTCTTGCAGCTCGTCGACGACGTGCGCGTTCACGGCGACGACGCGCGGGTCGTAGCGGCGCGCCGTGCGATCCGCGCGTTCCAGCAGAGCGGCATATCGCGCCCCGTCGATTGCCGTCACAGGGTCGCAATCGTAGAGATTCGGCACGTTCTCGCTGCGCAGCTCGGCGGCAGCGGTTTTCCCCGAGGGCGCGGTCCGGGCGATCAGCGCCGCCGAGTCGGCGGCTTCCATCAATGCTTCGGAGCTCAGATCGTCGGAGCTTGCGAACCCGGCCGATTCGCCCACGACCACCCGTATGCCGACGCCTAGCGTCACGCCGTATGTGGCGTCGTGAACCCGGCCGTCTTGCAGCCGGTAGCTCACCGTTCTACGCCGCTCGCAGAAGACGTCGGCATATTCGCCGCCGTGCTGCAACGCACGATCCAGCAATCGTGAAAGCAGAGACTCGTCGAACACTCGAGCGAAGGCCTTTCCTAGTACTCGACCAGACGGTCGACGGCGCGAACGATGGCGGCATCGGGATCGGCGGGAGATCCGTCGATCAGAAATGCAAATGCGACGCGCCCGTGGTGCATGGTCGTGGCGTAGCCGGCGAGCGACGCGACATTCGAAAGGTGTCCGCTCTTGGCTCGAACCCGCCCAAGCGCGGTTGTGAAATCGTAATCCGCTAGCGTTCCTTCGCGCCCTCCGCGCGGCAGTAAACGATAGAGCGAAGACTCTTCGGCAACGAGAAGGCGCGCTACCGTGACCGCCGCGACGCGATTATTGCGCGAAAGGCCACTACCGTCGAAGAGCCTCAAGCCGGGAGACGGAACTCCGAGGCGCGTCAAAAAGTGGCGTTCGGCGTCAACTCCGCCATCGTCACTGGGCTCGCCGGTCACCTCCGCGCCGACGGTTCGCAAGAGCTGCTCGGCGTAGTGGTTGTCGGAAAGAAAGAGCATGTGTGCTTCGAGTTCGCTTAAAGGAGCGGATTTGTGATCCCAAAGGACGACCGTTCCCAGCGGCGCGGCACCGAGGTTGGGAGACGTCGAGGCGAGGATTCCGCGCGCACGAAGCATCGTCTGCGTCTGGCCCGCGACGTAGCGTTGCACATCTTGCATCGGCGTCCAGACCGGTTGCCCTCCGTCGCCGGAGGATTCGATCGTGTCGCCGTCCAGCGATATCGCGCTGGTCGGCGTGGCGTAGTCTTGTCCGTCATCTTCCGCGTCCCAATGTGGATTGTATGCGGGGCCGCTCATAGCCGTCGAATCGATCACGACGCTGCCGTCGATCCGGCGCAATCCCGATCGCATCAGCACGGCGATGCCGTTGCGAACGTCCGAGGATTGCAGCGACGGATCGCCGGATCCGACGAGCCAAAGATTTCCGTCGAGCACTCCGTCGCCCGCCGGGTCTCGAGCGGCGAAAATCGTGTGATAGCGATAGCGCGGACCGAGTGCATCGAGAGCGCTCGCCGCCACAATCAGCTTCTGAACGGATGCGGGAGCCACGGCTTGACCGGAGCGATCGTCGTAAATCGTCCGGCCATCAGGCCCGAGGACTGCCAGGCTCCAGCTTCCCGCCCCCTCGAGCGCCGGCGCGAACGCGCCCCGTAAAGCCGCCGTGAGCCCAAGGCGTTGCGAGTTGGTCCAGTGCGGCGCTTCGATCGCTAGCGGCGCTCTTCTCGTCAGAGCCTTTGCCGAAACGCCATGACCGATTGCTCCGCCTCTTCCGTCGTTCCAGAGCCAAGCCGCCAGCGTCGCCAGCGTGACGATGAGGGCGAAGGCGAAGACGCGGCGCTTACGCACGCGCGAGCGCTTCGATCTTCTCCTGTAGCCTACGCTGGTCTTCACGTAACTCATCAATATCCTCGCGCATACCTTTGACCTGCACCGGTACCTTGGCCCCCTGACGAATTCGCATTGCCGCCTCCATCGCGTCGCGGCGCATGCGTCCATCGACGGCCTGTTGGGCGAGACGGTCGAGGCCCGGCAACAAGCGTACGTCGGAGAGCGCTTCGGAAGTAATAATTGCGTCGAGCGTTACCATGAAACTCGGATCGCCAAGTCGTTCTTCGAGTTCGGCGACGACGCGCGTGCGCTCCTCTTCGACCAACGCGCCGAGCCGACCCAACGCCATCGTTGCCGCTCGGCGCAGGCCCTCGCTGCGTTCCGGGCGCGACGCATCGACGATTGGCGCCATCGCTCGCGCGTCGGCCAATTCGCCGAGTCCGAGAACCGCGCCGGCCTCCACCGTTCCGTTCCACGTCGTCTTTTTGACGACCGCCGTAAGAACGTCGAAGGCTCGCGCATCGCGCGTCTTCCCCAAAGCGGCCAGCGCGGCCGCGCGCACGAAATACGAAGCGTGACTCGCGGCGATCTCGATGAGCGCCGTCGCCGCATCCGGCTCGCGAAAGCCACCCAAGGCCGCCGCTACCGCGCGTACGACTTTTGGATTCCGATGCGAGAGTGCCGAAATAAGAATCGCGCGAGCCCATGGCGCGCGCGTCGCGCCAATGGCGAGGGCCGTTTCTGCCAGCACGCCCCAAAACGGCTCCTGCGCGAGCGCCGTTACGATGGCCTCGCGGGCGACGCGGCCTCCGTCCGTAGCGAGCTCGCGCGCGGCTCGGATGCGGGCAATGACGTCCGGATCGGCAGCAAGCGTCGCGGCCGCCAGATCGGCGCCGAGACGGTAGCGCACGTCGGCCAAGAGAAACGAGCCCGGATCGAACCGAACCAGTTTCGGTTCGAAGTCGAGCGGTACCGTGATCGTCTCGTGCCGCCGCTCGACGCGCGCGCGCACGCGACGTTCGCCGCTCACCGGGTCCTGCGCCAATTGCACGGGCAATGCAGCCGCTTCGGGCGCAAATCCGATCTCGATATCGAACACATAGGCGGGATGCTCCGAATCGACCGTTTGCTTCTGATCGATCGTCAGCGTGGCGACCCGGCGCGCGGCATCCCAGGCGATCGAGATTTCGAGTTGCGGATGGCCTTCGCGAAAGACCCACTGATTGAAGAATTGCCGCATGTTCCGTCCCGTGGCGGCTTCGATCGCGCGAATCAAATCGATCGTCTCAACC
>Ga0265356_1000035_pt1 | contig 21633 bp, 12 predicted proteins | sample NZE4metagenome_FD_189075 | JGI IMG/M metagenome (GOLD analysis project Ga0265356, IMG submission 189075) | Rhizosphere microbial communities from Maridalen valley, Oslo, Norway - NZE4 | ecosystem: Host-associated > Plants > Roots > Rhizosphere > Soil | place: Norway: Oslo | collected 2017-09-15
TTTCGCGAGTACGCCGCTGGTGTACATCTGGCTGAGGCGCTGCGCTTCCGATTCGGCGAGATGCGACGCGGCATCGGCTTCCCGGAAATGAGCCCGCGCTTCATCGAGCGCCACTGAAGCAGTCTGCTGCTCTTGCGCGGAGGCGCGCTCTTCAGCAGCGATCTGATCTTCGAGCGATCGAATCTGCGGCCCCAGCGCTCCCAGCTTCGTGCGTTCTTCCGTGAGTTGCAGTTCCTGCATGTCGGCGTCGAGCTCGATCAGTACTTCGCCTGCTTCCACTTCGCGATCCAGCGCCAGCGTGCTGGTTACCACGCGGCCACTGTATTGCGACTCGACCGGATGCGCCGCACGATCCACTTCCAGATCGGCAGTCTCGCTGACCGCATAAACCGTCACTCGGGCTCGGAAGAACCATGTCACCCACAGACCCAGCAGAACTGCCGCGATCAGCAATCCCCATGCGCCGCGCTTAAATGTTTCGGACTCCAGGAAACGCTCTGAGCGAAAAAAGGGACTCGGCATAAATTGATCTCCGGTCACCGCTGACTGCCAGAAACGATATCGCCACATCCTGGCGGTTACCACCGCCGAGATTTCAGGCGCAATATCTTAGCGCTGAAATGGCTCCGCGGGAACTGGATCGTGCAAATCGATTTCTGCTCTCCGTTTATAACTTGAAAAGCCGCCTTGCAGGGCGGCTTCTCTCAGACTTGCTCCGGTTGTCCTTCAATTACTGGACGCGCTGTCCCGCCTTCACGTTGGTCTTGGTTTTCATGGCCATCCTCCTTTCCTCTTTGATTCTTGGTAGTTCGCTTCAGTCTCCGGCGCAGGCTTTAATGAGCTGTTTGGTAACGGCCGCATCACATCGGTCACGCTATGTGCATTCCGGCTTTCACGTTGGTCTTGGTTTTCATGGCTGCGTTCCTTTCCTCTTTGATTCGCTAGCTTCGCTGCGGTCCCCTCGGTGCTTGAATGAGTTGTTTGGTGACGTTAGTGGATAACGTACCCGGCCTTTACGTTCGTCTTGGTTTTCATGGCGTTCTCCTTATCGCTTTTGAGTAATGCAAACTACAGACCAAGCCTTAGCCACCTGAAACCGGGTTCTTTGAGCTTCGGAAGTGGTTGAAAAGAAACGATGTGAATCTTGCCGGCCCGAATGGGAGCCCGCCGTCGCGAACTCCCGCTAACCCAATGGTTAATGACGGCCCGCCCAACGGTTAGCGACGGGTCCGGCAAGCGGACGCCGGCATGCCGAATTGACTCATTCCCCGGCTACACTTAGCATCTAGCGCCAAGACCCAAGAGCCCCGGTTGACGTTCATCTGCACGGACCCAGCATGATCGGCCAGAGCAATCGACAAACGTCTCCTCAGCGTGCGAGCGTGCATTTTCAATGTTTTATGCTGCCACAGTGTGCCAACGTTGCCTCATTCTGCTGAAATTTTGAGCCGGCAGGTACAACTTCGGATACAGCCGGACGCCGCTGAGGGGCGACCGCAATGCAGTACACCCTGAGGTGGAGATCGTTCGCCAGGCCATCGCGGTCCCGGATCGGCCGTCAACTTGTCGGGGACCTCCCAATAAATTTTCTTGACTCTCTGTCGTCTTTTGCCCGCCGTTTCCGATCTTCTAGATAGAGGGGCAGGCCGGTTCTAGAGCTTCTGCGGCTTATGAAGATTCAAGCCAATTGAGGTTTCGACGGACAGCGGAAGGAAGCACTAATGGGTCACACCAAAGATTGGATCGAAGGCAAAATCGGGGAAGTGCAAGACAAACTGGAGAAGCAAGCTGTAGTCAATGCGCAGGTAGCGGTCAAGCAGGCGAAGCTACAGATACAAATCCTTGCGCAACAACAGAAAATCATCCTCGATGAGGAGGCGCAAAAGGCACTGGCGTTCCTTTTCAATCAGCAGTGCCAGCGAAACATCCCATATAAATTCATCCAGAAGGCGCTGACGGGGAGGCTGCCATCCCTGGTTATCAAACCGACCGCAGGGTTTCTGCCCAATGCATCGCGCCTAAATACTGACCGAATCTTACGGCGCGTTGGAACTCGTAGGCGCTGGGCCTCGCCCTGGCTACGAAGCAACACGTCGCAGGTTCTAAACGTGAATTAATCGAGAGCTAGCTGGCTGCGGTGTTGCAGGGCCAGCAGACAGGCTGAGGAGGATCACCGTGTCGCTACTCAACGTGGATCACGCACGAACGTCGCGGTCAAGCATGCCCAGCGACCCAGCAAGGATCGTCGCCGGCGAAGATCCGACAGCGGAAACGCAGACCCTGCATTCGAATCAGGAGCCGGTCGCGCAGGTCAAAAGCGCGGCCACTCTTCCCACCAACATTGGCCCATATCGAATTCTTCGCCTGCTCGGCGAGGGCGGGATGGGCGTGGTCTATGAGGCGGAACAGAGCCAGCCGCGGCGCCTGGTTGCGCTGAAAATGATCAAAGCCGCGTGGGCGAGCCCGGAAACGCTTCGCCGCTTCGAGGCGGAGTCGCAAGCCCTGGCTCGTCTGCAGCACCCCGGCATCGCGCAAATCTACGAGGCCGGCAGCACCGACACCGGCTTTGGCGCGCAGCCGTACTTCGCCATGGAACTTATCCATGGCAAGCCGCTGGTGGAGTACGCCAATCAGAAAAGGCTATCCACACGCCAGCGGCTCGAGCTGATGATTCAGGTGTGCGACGCGGTGCATCACGCGCACCAGCGCGGGATCATTCACCGCGATCTCAAGCCCGGCAACATCCTGGTGGACGAGGCTGGCCAGCCGAAGATTCTCGACTTCGGTCTGGCGCGCGCGACGGACTCCGACGCGAAGGTCACGCGCCAAACCGACGTCGGCCAGTTGCTTGGCACGCTGGCCTATATGAGCCCGGAGCAAGTGCTGGCGGACCCGCTGGCGGTCGATACGCGCAGCGATGTCTACGCGCTGGGCGTGATGCTTTACGAGCTGCTTGCCGGCAAACTTCCCTACCTGTTACCCAATCTGCTTCACGAGGCCGTGCGGACGATTCGGCAGACCGACGCGGCGCCGCTGAGCTCGATCAACCGCACCTATCGCGGCGATATAGAAACCATTGTCGCCAAAGCGCTGGAGAAAGACAAAGCGCGCCGCTATGTCTCGGCGGCCGAGCTTGCCGCCGACATCCGGCGCCATCTCAACGACGAGCCCATCGTAGCGCGGCCGGCGAGTGCGGTTTATCAGCTCCAGAAGTTCGCGCACCGTCACAAGGCCCTGGTTGCGGGTGTCGCGGCGGTCTTTGCGATACTGGTGGCTGGCACCGTGGTCAGCACGTGGCAGGCAGTCAAGGCGCGCCGTGCGCAGAAGGAAGCCGAGAAGCAGTCCGCTATCGCCCAGGCCGTGAGCGACTTTTTGCAGAAGGACCTGCTCGCCCAGGCCAGTTCCTTCAACCAATCGAGGCCAGACCCGGACATGAAGGTCCGCAGCGCGCTTGACCGCGCTGCGCAGAACATCGCAGGCAAGTTCAAGGATCAGCCTGAAGTCGAAGCGGCAATCCGCAGCACCATCGGAGAAGCCTACAGCGACCTGGGCCTCTATGTCGACTCGCGAAAGCAATTGGAGAAAGCTCTCGAATTAAGCCGCGGGTCTCTCGGTCCGGATAATTTGAAGACCCTTCAGATCATGGTGAGTCTGGGATGGCTCGCTCAGGAACAAGGCCATATCGAGGAGGCCGAAAAGCTTGAAAGGCAGGCGCTTGATGCCGGCAGGCAGGCTCTGGGCGCCGCGAATCCGACGACCCTCATGGCTTTGAGACGCCTCGGTGGGGTCTATCTTCAAGAAAGCAAGTATCCGAAGGCGGAGGCCACACTCAGCGAGGTCCTCCAGAGTCTCAAGCGCGTCAACGGGTCCGACAATCGGGACATCCTGTCCGCAACCAACAACCTGGGGGCTGTCTATAAGCAGGAGGGAAAATTTGCGCAGGCCGAGGCGATGTACCGGCAAAGTTGGAATATCTCCAAAAAGCTTTTCGGGGCCGATTCCCCGCAAACGCTTCCGAGCATGGGAAACCTGGGTATTCTCCTGAATCATGTTGGCAAGAAATCGGAAGCCGAGGATATCGACCGGCAAACCCTCGATATCGCCCGGCGCGGTCTCGGACCGGAGCATCCGTACACCCTCATGGCCATGGATATCCTGGCCATTACGTGTGCGGAACAGGGCAAATATGCCGAAGCTGAGTCTCTGAACAATCAGGAGTTCGAAATCAAGCGCCGTGTTCTCGGGCCCGACCACCCCGAGACGCTCCGCGCTCTTGGAAACCTGGGCGAAGACTATGCTTTGGCGGGGAATTATCCGCGGGCCGAAGAGTTTCTCAGCCAGGCGGTCGAGGCGGAAAAACGAGCCGTCGGCTTTCGAAGCGACCTGACGTTAGATCACATGAATACTCTGGCCGATGCCTACGCCAAAGATCGCCAGCCTGCGAAGGCCGAACAACTCGACTTCCAAGTTTTCACGAATCGCCGCGAACTCCTGGGTGCCGGCAATCCTGACACGCTTCAATCACTCAACGCGCTGGTCCGCGATTACAGGGCCGAAGGGAAGCTCGCGCAGGCCGATGAGCTGCTCAAGCAGGCGCACGCCCCGCAACCGGAAAAGCTGGCTCAGGCAGCGCAATAGTGGCTAACGGATGAGATCGCGGTGGCCCGAAGGACGCAGAGGACAAACAGACCAACGATCAAGGCCGGGACCTCGAAACCTAGCACGCAACCTTGGATTTCTCAACATTGTTGCCAAATGACGAACCATCACAGTGCAATAGCAAACAGCTACTTTTCATAGACCGTCGAGCCGCCTGTGACGGTGCGCACGATCTCGATATCTTTAATTTTTCCCTTGCCTATAGTGTGCAGATCATCTGCCAGCACGACGAAGTCTGCCAGCTTGCCAGGTGTGATAGATCCTTTGATCGCTTCCTCATGTGAGTTGTACGCACCGTTAATGGTGTTCACCTGCAGGGCTTCATCGACACTGATTTGTTGATTGGCTCCCCAGATTTCTCCATTCCAGCCGGTGCGCGTCACCATGCCCTGAATGCCCATCAGTGGGGCGAACGGCCCGGGGCTGAAATCTGAGCCGGCAGCGGCTCGAATTCCGGAGTCGAAGAAGGAACGGTACGCCATGCTCCGCTTCATGCGTTCTTCCCCATAAAAGTGAAACTTGTCGGCATTGTAGTAAGCATAAGTGGTGAAGGGGGCAGGAACTGCGCCAAGCGCCTTGATGCGCCGCAGGAGGTCGTCGTTGATGAGCGTGCAGTGAGTGATCTTGGGGCGAACGTCGGGACGTGGCGCAGCCTGCTGCGCCCGCTCGTACGCGATAAGCACCATGTCGATAGCCACATCCCCATTTGCGTGGCAGTTCGGCTGAATGCCAGCCCGCTGCACGCGCTCGGCCCAGGCGTTGAGATCCTCCTGCGTCTCAGTGATGTTGCCGCTGTAAGGAGGATTGGTGCCGGCATAGGGTTGGCTCAGCGCCATGGTACGTTCAGAGAATGAGCCATCGACGGTGTGCTCCGAAGTGGCGCCAAAGCGAATCCACTCGTCTCCGAAGCCGCTGCTGATCCCGTTCTTGATCATTGCCTCCAAAATGTCTCCGCTGGTCTCAAAGCTCACCCGGTGCAGCAGTTCGCCGCGCGCCCGTACTTGCTGGAGGGCAAATAAATCGCCGCCTTCGTGGTGAACGCTAGTCAGGCCATAGCGGACGAACTGTTTGGAAATGTATGCCTGCCCGTCGCGCTCACGCTGCTCCTTCTGTTCCGCGGTGAAGGCCTCCCGTTTACCAACGTTGTTGAATACGTCGCGCGCGCGATCGGTGACTCTTCCGTTGAGTTCGCCGTGTTCGTCGTGATCGTAAGTTCCACCCATCCGATTGGGAGTGCCCTTGTTTACTCCAGCCAGCCCCAGTGCTTTGCTGTTGTAGTACGACGTGTGGCCGCCGCGATGATGGACCACTACCGGATGTTCCTTTGAGACCTGGTCCAGGTCGTGCACGTTGAGTTGGCGATTGTCCTTTACCTTAGTGTCATCAAAGAAGTAACCATCGATCCAAAACCCCGCGGGCGTCTTCTGGGCCTTGGCGCGGAGTTTATCGATGATGCTGGCGATGGTGACAAACTCGACCTCATAGGGGTTGCCGACGATGACTTCGTAGAGCAGAATGTTTCCGCCCGCATGATTATGACAATCGATAAATCCGGGCACGATGGTCATCTGTTTTGCATCGTAAGTCTGTGTCCGCCCGCCAATGAACGCCTTCGCTTCTGCTGCGCTCCCCACGTACACGAATCGTCCACCCTGAATGGCAAAAGCCTCAGCCTTCGGCATGCGGGAATCGACGGTGTAGACTTTGGCGTTGAATACGACTAGGTCGGCATGGCGCGGATCGGTGTCAGCGCTCTCTGTTTCAGCGAATACGGTTGCGGTCACAAGACTACCGCTAGCAAGACCAGCCACGCCGGCTCCAGTCAGGCCCAGGAACTCCCTACGATTGTGGCGGCGTTTGTTCATCGCTCCCCCCTCCTTACCATCTGCACCCCGCGATGTTCCCCCCAAACCGGCCTGTAGGACGTCCAAAGAATCATCGCAATCTTGTGGGAGTCCACCTGTTTGTGCCGAACCAAGCGTTCAGTGGAACTGCTTTTCTTCGTATTATGTCAATGACCAGTACAGCGTCACTTGCTCTCCCGTCTTTCTTTATCTTCACCCACGCACGGATCTCTCGGATCCTCTGCTTTTCCGGCAATGACTCAATCTTGCACAAAGACTCAAGTACAAGATGGTCAACGGCTCACCATTCCTTGAATATCGGTGCTAGCAGACCCGATGCACCTGGATAGTCCAAGCCCCTTATCTGCGGCGATTTAACGAAGTTGAGGCATTTTCCAGAGTCGGCTAGATCAAGTCCATCGATGGCTGCAAGACTGCGTTTCGCTGAAATACAGATGCTCAAAGCTGTTCTTGTCAACGTCCGTCAGTCTTTCGTGTAGGTGGTTACCCGTGAACTTCCACCGGAAATATTTGTTAAGGAAGTCATACCATTCCTGCGGACCAAAGTCTCCGGACATATTCCAGGTCCACCTTATGCATGAATTGTTCGATGTCGCGGGTTCTTGCAAACCGCCGGGTTTACCCAATAGCGGTTGAGTGCATCAAGCCGGCTCAAAAGTTGTCGATATCACGGCCATTTCTCATTGACCGGCATTGCGACCAGGATGTCCGCGAGCAGCCCGCTCGTACCGACAGCGGAACGTAGAGAAGTCCCACATTTGCGATGCTCAAAGCGCTGCCCGTCATGGGCCGGAATGCAAATGAATCAGGCGCCCGCACCTGAAGGTTCTTGCTTTCCACCCAACGTTATCTCCCGAACTGCGCGGTAACCCTGGTCGATCGCGATGTTGGTGTAGGCGTGCCCGTCGGCATCAGAATTGGCTACGTGAATCCGTCCGAAAGGCTGCCGGCCAATTACGCATGGGCGCTCGGAATCCGGACGATCCAAAGGCTCGAAGAGCGGGTTGTACTCGTAGGCATAACCATGCGGCCATCGGTTCACGGTAATGGCCTGGATGTCACGAGCCGAGTCGAATCCCCCACCGCCAAGCATGCGTCCGAGTTGATCGCGGATGTTGCGTTCAAAAACGTCAAACGGTGTGGTCATCAGCTCATACCGTCCTGCCCGATATTGATCCTTGGCCGGCAAGCCGGGTTTGCATGGGGTCCGCAGAAGATGCAACAGGCAAGGCTCTTGCGGTGTGCTCGGGAAATGATATTCGCCGATGGAAACCGGGAAATCCAGGGATGCTCCGTTGAAGTAGCCGCCGGGCGCGTAGATCGAGTTCACGCCCAATTTCTGGAACGACTCCCAATTGCGTATTTGCACGTTGGTGTACACCAGCGGAAGTTTTACGCAGTAGCGCAGGGCCTCTTTCTGCTTCTCCGACATTTCCGGGCAGAGGTAAGGAATCACCATGTTGTAGCAGGCGAGAACGCAATTCGCCGCCCGAGCCTTGTGCGCCTTGCCGCCGCGAACGTAGGTGACCTCAACTTGCTTCGCGTCTTGCGGATCACCAACATGCTTCGCCCGCACCGCCGTGCTGTTCAGCCGGATGCGCACTGCCGACTCGGAGTCGTCGAGCAGCGCGTAGTTCACTCGTGAAGTGACTACGTCTTCCATGGTGGCGCCGGGCAACGCACCGGGGACCAGTGAGCGAACCAGCAATCGGGCTACGGAAGCATTGCCGTCGGGGAAGTGAAAGATGTAGGGCTCTGCCTGTTCTGGCGAGTCTTCACGGCTTGCCAATTTCATTCCCTTGAAGCCCGGATAGTCCATCTCCAGACAGTCGAGCGCCGAAACGGCGTCAATGCCGACCGCGTAAAGTCCGTGGGGCGCTGATTGAAAAACTGTCACCACCTGGGGATCGACCTTTACGTACTGGAGCAAGAAATCCTTGTAGCTGGTCTTTCGCAACTTACGCCGCTTCTCCTCTGCAGAAAGCCCTGGGAGGTAGTCGACACTGGCTTCTTGCAGCCGGGCAAGGTCTTTCCGTGCCGCTTCAGAAATTGGAATCTGCGCCAGAATCTCGGGCGGGTAAGCCAAGCCGAGGTAATGTGTTCCAAAACCCTTCAGGAGGCGATCTTCGCCAAAGGTTTCTTTATCGAAGAAGGTCGCACGCTTCAAGCCCATGCCTTTGTAGAGGTTCTGGTCGAAGTACTGGTGAAAGCGGTCGACATCGATTCCCAATTCCTGCAGCAGAGCGAATGCTTCTTGACTGTAGTGATGGGGCGCTTCCAGCGATTGAGTTCCTCCGTAGCCGATCAGCAGCCGCTGGCCAGTTCGAAACTCATTCCGTTTTGCGTGCCCGCCAAAATCGTCGTGGTTGTCGAGAATCAGGATTTTGGGGCGCGGTCCGGCAAGCTTTCGGTAGAAGTAGGCGGAGGCGAGGCCGCTGATTCCGCCGCCCACGACTACAAGATCGTATGATTCTTTTTCGTCAACCGCATCCGGCCAAGTCTGGCCCTCACGCATCCCGTGGGCCACTTCCCAGGACCCATCGTGACTGCCGCGCATTCCTGTCTTGGCCGGCGGGTAATAGCCCGGATCCTTCTCAGGCGAAGCATCAGGCGTGGCCATCGCTTCCAGCCACGCAGGACTGCTGGCAGCCAGCGATGCCCCGACCGTGACGGCACATCCGTTCAGGAAATCGCGCCGCGTGATGGTGCGATCCATTCCCAACGTCCGATCTCGCTGTTTCCTCATTGAACTCTCCTGAGAAATCAGACTCCGCCCGCTCTGACGCCTTCAACGGCCGGCCTAGAAGCTTACCTTCAGAGCCAGTTGCAGGATTCTCGGAGCGTAGGTTCCGCTGATTTGGCCGAAGGTCCCAGACGTACTAAATGAGCTTGATGGCGGCCGGAATTCTGCGTGATTAAAGAGGTTGAAGGCCTCGACACGGAAAAGGAGCTTCGTCCGTTCGCCAACCAGGTCGGTTGATTTCTCCAGTGCCAGATCGAAGTTGGAGTGGCGTGGCCCGTGGAAGGAATTGCGACTATAGGTTCCGTAGTATCCCAGCGGGCATGTGTCAGTGACGGTACAGGCGTTCGGCTGGAAGTCATTGGGATTGAACCAGAAGTTACCGGGCAGGCGCGGATTGAGCGTTTTCGCTGAACTGACGATCTGATCCGCCCTGACGATCTCCCCGTCCCCGGCCCCCGAGGGACCCGGGTCCGAAGAGTACTGTTGCAAACCGGCAAGGAAGTCGAGTGGGATTCCCGATTGTATGAAGTAAATGGGGTACAGGCTCCAGCCGCTGGTCAGACGCTTCGGGCCAGTCGCCCAGGTTTTGGCGAAGGGCAGTTCCCAGCCGCCGCTGAAGGCAAATCTCTGACGCAGATCAAAATCCGAGTTCCCGTAGAACTGGTCGTGGTCGTAGTAGGGAATGGATGCAACCCGCGAGTTGAATCCCGTTCCGTTATCCAGGTTGTGGGACCAGGTGTAGGAGGCCGTGAAGAATATGTTTCCGAGGTAGCGCACATCCTGCGCTCTCTTCGTGAGACTGCTCAGCAGGCCGTTGTAGTTGGCGTGGTTGAGGCCATCAAAGGTCGGCGCGAAACCGAAGGTGTTCGGATCGGCACTCGGATTCGAAGCCAGGAGTTGCTGGTTCAGAATGCGCTCGGGATTCGCCGTGCCGACGGTGCTAAGAACGAAGGGATTCTGATCCACCCAGGTGAGCAGCTTATGCGAGGAACTTCCCACATAGCCGATCTCGGCCATCAGCCCGCTGGCGAGTTGCCGCTGAACGCTCACGTTGTACTGATAAATGTAGGGAGTGCGCAGGTGGATGTTCACGAAATTGTTGCCCGATCCCAGATCCGGGGTGAACCCGGCATTGGCGAAATTGATGCTCGAAGGCGGCGGTTCCTGCGATGGGAAGGGATCGGCGACACCTCCCGTGCCGTACGGGTTGGAAAGGATCGCATCGACCGCGTTCGTGGGAACCTGGTTCGACGAGAAGCCAAAGAACGTGCCGCCAGCCCAGGGAGCCTCGTCCGTCGCCCAATCGGACATCCAACCGTTCAGCGTATCGAAAAACAATCCACCACCGGCGCGGATGCTGGTCTTTCCGTTGCCGACGGGATCCCAGGCAATACCAATGCGCGGAGAAAGGTTCGTGTGATCGGGGAAATACCACCCGCGCGGCGCGCCCGGATCGCCGGGAACCAGGAATCCAAGGGGTGCTCCCGGAAACTTTACTGACTGAACCCCGGGGACAATGCTGAAGCTGTACCCGTGCGTGTCAGTTTCCGGGCTCGTGTATTCATAGCGCAGTCCGTAGGTCAGGGTAAGGCGCGGAGTCGCTCTCCATTCATCCTGGGCGAACAATGCATATTGTCTTTGGTGTTCATTGCTGGGGGCCTTCGAATATTCGCCAAACCCGTCTGAAGCTCCGAACAGAAAGTCCGCCAGATCGTTTCCCGAGCCGATGCCAAAAATTCCTGAGAAATAAAAAATGCCGTTGGTCTGGTAGGCGTAGACCGAGTTTTCTTGCATGATCCCGAAGCGGCCGCCAAACTTGTAGGTGTTACGTCCGTGATTCCAGGTCAAGGTATCGGAAATCGCGTAGTTGTTGTCGGACTTCCAGGTCACATTGGGATTGAATCCCAGATTCATGCCGCTGGCGAACTGCAACGACGGCGGCCCGAAGGGATCATCCGACAGAATATTAACTCCCAACTGCGTTGGCGTGGGCAGATTGCTGGTAGGAAGTGCGGTTTCATGATAACGCTGCGCGGTAATGAGAACCTCGTTCAGCGTGGACAGCGAAATGGTCTTGGTGTAGTTGATGTTGCCGAAGTAGACCCAACTCGTATCGGCCGAAGAAAAGCCGGGAATATTGGCACCAAAGAAGGGATTGGCAATCGGCTCTTTGTTGTAGCCGAGAGATAGCGATATGCGATCTTTTGCGGTGGCGAAAAAATCAAACTTGCCTACATATTGATTGACATTGTCTGTTTCCGAGCCCCTGGGAAATACTTGACCGGTAGGCGAGGTCGGTATGATGCCCGCGGCGATGTATTTCTGTGCGACCGGATCGATCGTGGTCGGATCGATAATTCCTTGTGCCGCAAGCGTAGGGTTCGACTGATAATACGTGTGCGCGGGTTGCGCGCAATTCCCCTGCCCCCCGGGAAGAACGATGCTGGTATTCCCGGTAAGGTAACACGCCACAAAAAGATTGTTGCCGTTGGACGCCTGTGAGAAATCCCCGGTTATCTCCGCGGGCGTGTATGTTGTGACAAACCCTTCGTTGACCGTTTCCGCCAGCCGCTGCCCTTGGTAGCCAAAGAAGAAGAAGAGCCGATCCTTTCCGTTAAACCAATGGCCCAGGGTGATGGGACCGCCAATCACGCCTCCAAACTGATTGCGCTTGAGCACCTGGCGAGGCAGCCCTTGTTCGTTGTCGATATAGTCGTTGGCATTGAAAGCATCATTGCGAAGATATTCAAACAAGCTTCCGTGCAAGGTGTTGGTTCCTGACTTGAGTTCCACACTGATGGTACCGCCTCCGTTCCGGCCATATTCGGCGGTGTAGTTATTCTCGAGAAGCTTGAATTCTTCCACCGCTTCAGGATTGGGATTGAAGACGACCTGGTTGCTTGTGGTCCGATTATTCATACCGCCATCGAGCAGGTACGTTATCGCGTCGCCGCGACCGCCGGCCACGCTGATGCCCCCGAGTCCGGTTTCGGTCGAGCCGCCGTTGCTCGTACCGTACGTCCCAATATCATCGGCGATGGGAGTGACGCCAGGTTGGGTCAGTGCCAGGTCCAGAGTGTTGCGGCCGTTGAGAGGAAGGTTCTGGATGGCTTTGCCTGTAACCGTTCCGCCGATCGTTGGGTTCACGGTTTCGACTTGTGCAGCCTGAGATTGAACTTCGACGGTCTCATTCGCAGTTCCCACCTTCAAGCGAACGTCCACGCGCAGCGCTTGGTTAATGGTGAGTTCCTGAGCTTCGGTCGCCGCCCTGGCGAAGCCATGGCTCTCGACCGTCACTTTGTACATGCCGATGGGCACGTCAAGCACCTGGTAGCTTCCTTTGCCATCGCTCACTGTGTTCCAGTTCACATTGGTGCCGACCTTGATCACGGTCACTTTGGCGCCAGCCACGGCCGCGCCTTGCGGGTCAGTGACGATGCCGATGACTCGTCCGTTAGTGTCTTGTGCCCGAGCGGAAATCCCAAAGGTAATGACGGCTAGAGACACGGCGAGTGCCGCTCGCCGCGTGGGGAGTGACCAAGAAAGACGATTGCAGGTTCGAAGTGCCATACAAAGTCCTCCGGCGAAAGTCGAATTTCTCGTACCAATTCACCTTGCAAAAACCGACGCCCAGCGACTTGAAGATGAGATACGGACTATGCGGAACGGCTGATCGAAAGGGATGACAGCATCACCACAAAAGACTTCGCACGTCATAGAGGGGGACCCCGACCCTTGCGCGCCTTTGACTCCGAACAATCCTTTGTAGATTCGCCGAACCTTACGAGAATTGTGGAAGGTTAGAAAAGTCTCCCCTTCAGTGTCAAGTAGAAAATTCCTATCGAGGCAAATCGTTTCTTAAATCGTCCCTGGCGCTCCGAAGTCGCCAGGGTCCCAGACAGCGCAAAGCCCAGAGTCGATGGATTCTTCGGCCTCGGCATAAGCAAACACCTCAGGGTTGGCGTACTGAGGGTGGGAATCTCCATTCGCGGGTGGAGTAGTTCAAGGAGCGGCTTCTCATTCTTCTCATTCTTCTTGACAGGGCTCGCCCGTTTTTCTAACCTTGCGGACTTATAGTAATGTGTGCGCTGCGGACACGCGGCGAATCTCTGCCTCCGCCACTGAGGAACTTTCATGCGGGTTTTGATGTCCCTGTTCATGTTGTGGTGCCTTGGGTATACGGCCTTGGCCCAGGATCACGACTATGGTCGCTCGATGGTGGTCACGGACCGCGGTATTGTGGCCACCAGCCAGGTTCTAGCACCCCAGGCGGGCGCCCATATCCTTGAGCGGGTTGGTCCGCTATCGACGCAGCGATTGCCGCCAAGGCGAAATTGCGAATGCAATCGTGAAGACATCGGAGAGCCGATCAAGTGCACCATTGTTCTGGAGTCGCGAGTCTCACCAGAAGTGCAGAATCAGTTGCGGGAGAAGGGCCATGAGTTGGTTCTGCGAAAAGATTATTCCGCAGTGATGGGGCGGGGACAGGCCGTGCTCCACAATCCCCGAACTGGCACGAATTTTGCTGCCTCTGACCCGCGAGTCGATGGCTCCGCTGAGCCGGAGGCTATGCCGAAGCAGTAGGAGCATGGTCTATGAATACTGAATGCTTCATCGTTAACCCATGAGCGACGAAAATCGTGACCAGCAGTTGGGAATGGGACGCCGCATCACACGGCGCGATTTCCTCAACGGCGTTGCCGTAGGCATCGGAGCGCTAGCTTACGCAAGCCTCCCTGATCTGGCTCATGGCGCCCACGCTGCATTCCAAGCTGGCAGCGATTCCGCCAAATTCTATCCGCCTGCTTTGACAGGAATGAGAGGCAGCGCGCCGGGCTCCTACGATGTTGCGCACGCACTACGCGATGGGGATTTCTGGGAAACTGCGGGAAGCCCTGCAGACACGAACGAAACGTATGATTTAGTCATCGTCGGGGGCGGCATCAGCGGGCTGGCTGCGGCTTACTTCTACCGTAAGAATGTCGGCAAGGGTTCCCGCGTTCTGGTCCTCGATACCAACGATGATTTTGGCGGGCACGCCCGGCGCAACGAGTTCCACGTGGGAGAACGGCTGCTGTTGAGTAACGGTGGAACCCAGTCCATTGAGAGTCCCTCGGAATACAGCGAAGTCGCCAAGGGCGTTCTGCATGACCTCGGTGTCCAAACGAAGACCTTTTATAAGGCCTACGATCAGAAGTTGTACTCGCATCTGGGTACCGCCTGCTTCTTTGACAAAGAGACTTTTGGAGAGGATCGCCTGGTAACCGGAATGGGCTCGACTCCCTGGCCCGAGTTTCTCAAGAAGAGTCCCTTGCCGGAAAAGGTTCAGCTAGAGATCGTCCGTCTCTATGGCGGGAAGAAGGATTATCTCTCCGACCTCTCGAAAGAGGAGAAACATGCGCGCTTGGCAAAGATCAGTTACGCAGGATTCTTGACCGACATTTGTAAAGCCGATCCTGGCGTCCTGCCATTCTTCCAGACCTACACACATGACTTGTATGCAGTCGGAATTGATGCGGTCTCAGCTCTTGCCTGTTATAGGAATCCCGATGACTACGGGGCGTGCCAGTATGCAGGTTTTGACGGGATGGATCTAGGTGGAGACCGGGAAGAAGAAGAACCCTACATTTTTCACTTTCCCGACGGGAATTCGTCTATCGCCCGCTTGCTCGTGCGAAGTCTCATCCCTGAAGCGGTTCCAGGGCACACCATGGAAGACGTTGTTACCGCAGTTGCCGACTACAGCAAGCTTGATCAGCCCTCATCTCCGATCCGAATTCGCCTGAACTCAACCGCAGTTCGTGTGCAACACTCCGGGCGACCTGAGTCGGCGAAAGAGGTGGAAGTCTCGTATGTCCAAGAAGGAAAGCTAAAGAAGATAACAGGTAAGTCCTGCATCCTCGCCTGTTACAACACCATGGCTCCATATCTTTGTCCGGAGCTGCCCGAAAAGCAAAAAGAAGCTCTGCACTATGGCGTGAAGGAACCACTTATTTACACGCACGTTGCCATTCGCAATTGGATGGCATTCCACAAACTGGGGATACGACAAATCGTCTCGCCGGGAAGTTACCACAGCTTTACCATGCTCGATTTTCCGGTCAGCCTGGGGGCGTATCAGTTTCCCAGCAACCCGCAAGAACCCATGGTGCTGTTCATGTTGCGGACTCCCTGCAAGCCAGGGCTTCCGCGCCGAGATCAGTACCGGATGGGCAGGTTCGAACTCATCAGCACGCCATTTTCGGAATTTGAACGGAATATCCGCGAGCAGTTGAATCGCGCGCTCGCGCCGGCTGGATTCGATTCCGCCCGCGACATTGCTGGAATAACGGTAAATCGATGGGCGCACGGTTACGCCTACGAATACGATTCCTTGTTTGATCCGCACTGGGCGCCGGAAGAGCGGCCCTGCGTCATTGGACGGAAACAATTTGGTCGAATCTCGATTGCGAATTCCGATGCCGCCGCCAGTGCCTATACCAATGCGGCAATCGACCAGGCCTATCGTGCAGTTCAGGAACAAGTGAAAGGTGCGTAGAACAACATGGCTGACTTCGTGAATGAAAAGAGTAGCCGATCTCGCGATCGCGAGCTTGGCATGCACCGCAACATTACGCGCCGCGATTTCTTGAATGGTATGGCGGTTGGAGCCGGTGGCGTGCTGGCCAGTCCTTGGCTGGGCGGACTGCTCGCGGCCCAAACGCCCGCAGCCTCCGCGCAAGATCGCCCAGGCTACTATCCGCCAACCCTTAACGGAATGCGGGGAAGTCATCCCGGGGCTTTCGAAGTCGCACACGCGCTGCGTGACGGAACCTTCTGGGAAAAAGCAGGCAAGCCGGTCGAGACTGGCGAGGAATACGACCTGGTCGTGGTCGGGGGCGGCATCAGTGGTTTGGCGGCGGCCTATTTTTATCGCAAGCAAGCCGGGCCTTCAACTCGCATTCTCATTCTGGACAATCACGATGACTTCGGCGGACATGCCAAAAGAAACGAATTCCACGTCGGTGGGAGGATGCTGTTGACCAATGGGGGAACTGTCTCCATCGAGTCTCCGTTTCCTTACAGCAAAGAAGCACGCGGACTGCTTGCCGAGCTGGGCATTGATCCCCCAGCGCTGCAAAAAAAATACGGGGGCAATCGCGGGTCCGGCGGTCTTGGATTTGGCTACTTCTTCGACAAGGAAACGTTTGGAACCGAGCGCTTGGTCACGAACGCGCCTGGGGGCTATGGTCGACAGAGTGCGTCAGCAAAATGGGCGGAATTTCTCGCGCGAACCCCGATGTCGGCCCAGGCTCAACAAGACATTGTGCGCATTCAAGAAGCCAAAGTTGACTATATGGAAGGAGTAAATCAAGAGGAAAAGAAAGCCCGGCTCTCCAAGATGAGCTACAAAGATTTCCTGCTCAATGTGGTGAAAGCTCACTCGGATGTCATTCCTTTTTACCAAAGTCGTACTCATGGGCTGTATGGGATTGGCATCGATGCGGTTCCGGCGCTCGATTGCTGGGCAATCCACTTTCCTGGGTTTCAAGGCATGGGTCTCGATCGCGTGCCCTCAAAGGGCCTGACCTTCACCGCGTTGGGTGAGGTCACACCACAGGAGGAGTTTCACTTCCACTTTCCCGACGGCAACGCGTCAATCGCACGCATGCTAGTGCGGTCGCTAGTGCCGGGTTCCGCTCCGGGGAGCACTGCGGAAGATATTGTGACTGCCAAGATGGACTACGGACGTCTGGATCGTGCAGATTCTCCAGTCCGCATACGTCTGAACAGCACTGCAGTGCTGGCACGGCATGTGGGGGATGCCGCTTCCGCCAAACAAGTGGAAGTGGTGTATGGCCGCGATCAGAAGGCGTATAGCGTGCGGGGCAAGGCAGCGGTGCTGGCGTGCTGGAATATGACCATTCCATTTCTTTGTCCAGACCTGCCTGCGGAGCAGAAAGAGGCGCTGCACTACGGGGTGAAGGTGCCCCTGGTTTACACAGTCGTGGGCCTCCGCAACTGGACTGCATTTCACAGGCTGGGAGTCGGGGGCGTCTCCTGCCCTGGTATGTACCACTCGTCCATGAATCTGGTCCAAGGCACAAATATCGGTGACTATAAACCGCAGCCCGAGTCTCCCGAGGGGCCGATCCTGGTGCACATGCTGCGCACCCCATGCCAGCCGGGTCTTTCTGCGAGGGAACAGCAACGTGCCGGCCATTACGATCTGCTCGCTACGTCATTCGAGACATTTGAGCGAAACATTCGCGACCAATTTGTCCGTGTGTTAGGCAGCGGCGGTTTTGACCCTGCCCGCGACATCGAGGCGATTACTGTCAACCGCTGGCCTCATGGGTATGCCTACGAGTACAACCCGCTATGGGATCCCGATTGGCCCGAGGGTAAGCGACCGTGTGACATTGCACGCCGGCCCTTCGGACGCATCACGATTGCGAACTCCGATGCTGCTGCAGCCGCCTACACGGATCAGGCAATCGATCAAGGTTACAGGGCTGTACGGGAGTTGTTCTCCAGCTAACCGCGTCACTACCCAGGGAGGAGTCCATGGTTAACCGAAGTGTTCTTGCTGGGTTATTGCTGGTGAGCATCGCCTTGGTGATGCCGGGCGTCGCGCAAAAATCTGAAACCGAGAAAGAAATCCTCGCTCTGGAAGACAAGATGAACGCAGCCTACGCTGCCAACGACCTTCCGACATACTTCGCCTACTACGCCGACGATTTCACTCAGTGGCTTCCCGAGGGGCGAACCGATCTGCCCCAATATAAGAAGGAGTGGACGGAATTTATCCGCAGCGGGGGCAAGATCGAATCGGATCAGATTTCTGACATGCACGTACAGGTCGGCCCCGCTGGGGATACGGTGGTTGCAAGCTACCTCTTACATGTCAGCACCCGATCGCCGAAGGGCCAGGTCCGCGATGAGGACTTCCACGAGTCCGACGTCTGGTTCAAGCGTGATGGAGTCTGGAAGGTCGTGCATCTGCATTATTCGCCTGCGCCTAAGAAGAAGTAATTCCCACGCTGCTTCGGGAGAACGTAAAGATGTCTGCTTTCGAAGATCGCTACTTAGGCATGGATCGGCCGATCACGCGCCGGGATTTCATGAACGGCGCTGCTATGGTGATCGGAGCCGCCATGCTTCCGACTGCCCGCGCGTTTAGCGGGGCGAATCCCCTCGGACCGCAGAACGAACCCGGATACGATCCACCAGTCAAGACAGGCTTGCGCGGCAGTCATCTCGGTTCGTTCGAGATTGCTCACAGCTTGCGGGATGGCACCTTTTGGGAGAGCTCAGGCAAGCCCGTCGAGAGCGGCGAAACATATGATCTTGTGATCGTCGGAGGAGGCATCAGCGGGTTAGCCGCTGCTTATTTCTTTCGTGAGAAAGCGGGAAAGTCAGCTCGCATTCTGATTCTTGAGAACCACGACGACTTCGGAGGTCACGCCAAGCGCAACGAATTTCACCTGGGCGGCCGGCTGCAGCTCTTGAACGGCGGAACACTCCTCATCGACAGCCCCACGAAATACAGTCCAGAGGCCGATGGCTTACTGAAAAAGCTCGGCATTGATCCTCCACGATTCGAGGCGAGCTACACAGATCACAAGCTCTATCGATCACTGGGTCTCGATTCTGCTGTCTTCTTCGATAAAGAGACATTCGGCGAGGATCGGCTGGTTGTGGGCTCTCCTGGACGCGGCTGGGACGATGAAGCGCCGGAAAACCAAGTAAGGAAAGGGCTCACCTGGACGAACTTCTTGAACAAGGCGCCGCTCTCCCCTGAAGTCCGGCGCGACATTGTGCGCGTACAGGAAGCTAAAGTCGACTATCTGCCGGGTCTCTCTTCGGCAGAAAAGAAGGCAAAACTTTCGAAGATGAGCTATCGCGACTTTCTGCTGAATGTGGTGAAGGTAGACCCCGGAGTGATTCCATTTTATCAGCGGCGCACGGAAGGAGAATGGGGAGTCGGAATTGACGCCGAGCCTGCCTTGGACTGCTGGGCTCTGGGCTTCCCTGGATTTCAGGGCATGGCGCTGCAGCCCGGCTCGGCACCGCACATGAGTTATTCGGCGGCAGGTTACGCCAGCGGCGGTTCGTATCGTTTTCACTTTCCTGACGGGAACGCTTCGATCGCTCGATTACTCGTGAGGGCGCTCATTCCAGAGGCTGTTCCTGGCCACACGGCGGAAGATGTGGTCACCGCACAAGTCGACTACAGCCGCCTGGACCGAGAAGATGCTCCAATAAGACTTCGCCTGAACAGCACCGTGGTCGGCGCACGCAATGTCGGAACGCCTTCCGCTGCCCAGGAAGTCGAGGTTCTCTATGCGAGTGGCAAGCAGCTGTTTAAGGTGCGGGCCAAGGGGTGCGTGCTGGCATGCTGGAACATGATGATTCCTTATCTGTGCCCGGAGCTTCCCGAAGCACAAAAGGAGGCTTTGCATTACCTGGTCAAAGTGCCGCTGGTTTACACCAGCGTTGGCATTCGGAACTGGACATCATTCCAAAAGCTAGGCATTCAGCGCGTCTCTTCGCCGGGTTCCTACTGGTCCGCCGTTAGCCTCAACTCCCCAGTCAACATGGGTGAGTATCGAAGTCCAACGAGCCCTGAAGAGCCAATCTTATTGCATCTCAGTCGGTCTCCCTGCAAGCCTGGCTTGCCAGCCCGGGAGCAGCACAAAATCGGCAGATACGAACTGCTGACTACAACTTTTGAGACCTTCGAGCGGAAAATCCGTGACCAGCTTGCCCGCACGCTAAGCGCCGGAGGCTTCGATCCGGCGCGCGATATTGAGGCAATCACCGTGAATCGATGGCCGCATGGCTATGGTTACGAGTACAACCCTCTATTCGATCCCAACTGGCCCGAAGACCAGCGCCCCAATGTGATCGGCCGCAAACCCTTTGGAAAGATCACCATTGCCAACACCGATTCTGCGGCAACGGCCTATACCGATGCGGCGATAGATCAAGCATACCGGGCTGTGAACGAGCTATTGCCCGGCTGATCGCATGGGCGATTGTTATTCTGCAGAAAGTTGCAGAGTGGAGACGAGCTCAGAATGTTGGCGGAGTATTTACCCAGAGAACAGCAGCGTGCTTACTGGTCGGGTTAAACCAGCGATGGCCACGGTTGCTCTCGAACCAAAAGCTGTCACCCTGCTCCAGCAGGTGACATTCGACCTCATCAAGCCAGACTTCCAACGTGCCTTCCAGCATGTAAAGGAAGTCCTCGCCCTGGTGCATATACGCGCCGTCGCTTCCGGTTCCTGGGGGAACTCGAATCAGCATGGATTCGAGCATCTTGGTGCCTGTCGAAAGCAGTTCCATGCGGACGCCGGACTTCGTTTCCAGACTTTTGCGATTGCGTGGCCGGATCACACGATTCGATTGCGCAGGTAAGTCATAGAGTTCCAATACCGTAGTGCCATAGGCTGCTGCCAATCGGTAAATTGTAGCTACGGAAGGATTGGCTCGAGAGAGTTCGATGGCACTGAGAAAGCCCGCGGAAATGTGGGCCTGCCGAGCCGCCTCCGTTACGGTCAGACCTCTTTTCTTTCGAAGCCGACGGAGTTTGTCACCCAGATCCGGAGTGGGCTTGGCAGGATGCGTTGATTGGTTAGCAGGTAGGTTTGTTCCTAGGGCTTCCTTTATCCCTGGGACATTCAATTTCTTAACGTCGCGAAGGTACTTGATGCGTTTCAGAACATCGAGCAGCTCTGGAGTATAGAGGCGATAGCTACCGGCACTTCGCGCCGGAGTCACAAGACCCACGCTTTCCCAGAGACGCAACGTCGAGGAACTGATTCCCAGAATTCGCGCAGTCTGCCCCACAGTCAGAAACCGCACACTCTCCGACCCAGCAATGCGCCTTGATTTACGTGATCTCGGGCGTCGCAAGCAAGTCATAGTAACGCGAAATATTGCGAAATGTGAAATTTGCTGGTCCGCATTCACAGAGTAAGGACGAGGATTAAGAAATGGAATCGCGCAGCAGGCGTGACCATAAATAAGGTAGCGCGCAACGAGCCAGATTTTAGATGAGTGATTGCACTCCTGGGCGTTTGGCTAGGACTGCGATTAGTTTAGCGGACTTCTATTGTTACGGGTGAGTCGTGCGAAGTGTAGATTACTTCGCCATCCTACTTGGTCACCCAAACCAAAACCGATGTCAAAACGGTACAGTCCCTGCTGCGGCAGGCCGATGTCGGCACAACTCTGGATCTCTACACGCACGCCAACAACAAGGACAAGCTGGTGGCGCAGAATCAGGTGATGGAGGCAATGATGAAGCCGGGGCTGGTGAATTCAGAAAGCGGAATCGCGGCCCGGCTTGAATCAACAAAGCGCTTCTTATCTCCTCGG
>Ga0265356_1000036_pt1 | contig 21553 bp, 23 predicted proteins | sample NZE4metagenome_FD_189075 | JGI IMG/M metagenome (GOLD analysis project Ga0265356, IMG submission 189075) | Rhizosphere microbial communities from Maridalen valley, Oslo, Norway - NZE4 | ecosystem: Host-associated > Plants > Roots > Rhizosphere > Soil | place: Norway: Oslo | collected 2017-09-15
ACCTCGCAACTGGCGGGGCTCGCACTTTCGGCTGGAGGCCTTGTTTTACTGATTGAGATGCCCATCATGGGCCAGCTGACAACGAAGATCCAGGCGCGCTACCTCATTGCCTTCGGCTGGTTGGCCCTGTCTATCGCCATGTTTTATTCCACGAAGCGGATTGACTTGCAGATCAGCTTCAGCGCCGCCACGTGGTTACGCATTGCCCAGGTGATTGGTTTGGGATTCCTGTTCGTGCCCATTACGCTGGTGGCTTACGTCGGAATTTCGCCGGAAAAGAATAACGCCGTCGCTGGAATCGTGAATTTCATGCGGAATATGGGAAGCAGCGTGGGCACATCTTTAGTCACGACATTGATTGCTCGACGCTCGCAGTTCCATCAGGGAAGGCTGGTGGAGAAGGCCAGGATCGACAACCCAAATTTCATTAATGCAGCGAAGGGCCTGAGTCAGCAGCTGGCTATCTCCGGCGTGGGAAAGCACGAAGCGCAGATGACAGCCTACGCCAGGATTTATCAATCCCTACAAGCCCAGGCAGCAAGCCTGGCATACATTGATACCTTCATGGTTCTTTGCGTGGGAGCGGCGATCATGTTCTGTCTGGCCTTTCTTTTGAAGAAGAATGATCCTGGCGGTGGTGGAGTAAGAATAGTGGAGTGAGAATCCAAACCCTTGGGTCTGGGGAGATCGCGACGCAGATGATAAAAATCATCACCATCGAACGCGAGTACGGAAGCGGCGGCGGCGAAATCGCTCAACTGCTTGCCAAGCAGCTGGGCTGGAAGCTTTGGGATCAGTTGCTGACTGAGGAGATCGCGCGGCTTGCCGACTGTCCCAAGTCAGTCGTCGAGGGTCGAGAAGAACGGCCGGATCCCTTGTACTACCGGCTCTTCAAGTCGTTCCTGCGGGGAAGCTATGAAGGAAGCATCAATGCGCACAAGCTGAAACTGGTTGACAGCGAATGCATTTTGAAGTTTACGGAACAGGTCGTTCAGCATGCGGCGAAAACCGGAAACTCGGTGATCGTAGGAAGAGGTTCGCAGCAGTTTCTCAAGAACCGCAGGGACACGTTGCGTGTGTTTCTTTATGCTCCCAGAGAAGATAAAGTGCGGCGCCTGTTAGATCGAGGCAAGAGCGAGAAGGAGGCCGAACAGCTCGTGGACACTGTTGATCGGGAACGCGTCGATTTCATCCAGAAGTATTTCCACGTCGAATGGCCCGACCGCCCGATTTACCACACCATGCTGAATACTGCGATCGGCGATGAGCCGGTCGTTCACATGATTCTGGATCTTATGAAAACCCTCGAGGCAAGAGTCTCCGCCACGGGTGGTTAACCCCAACCTGACGCCGGGAGCAAAGATCTGCGGCGTCGGGGGGGCTGCGGTCGGCCCGACCCCGCCGTGAGGGGATAGCGCGATGCAAGGCAGGGCGCAGACCGTTGCAAAGAGGGTCAGGAGATGGTGCAAGAGGTCTTGGAACCGCGGATCGGAACGCAAGAGGCGAATGTTGGCCGTAGGCCTATCTATGGGTTAACCGGCCGGCTGTGAGTTGTGAGCTATCTCACTCGGGCAAGCCAACGCGGTGCATAAACTCTTCAAAGCGCGGGTCCGAGCGGAGAGGATCGAAGCCAGACCGCAGTAGAATGCTCGGATTAAATCGTTCTTCGTACGCTTTTTCGAGCCAGTGCATGGCTTGGTCGTTATTCCCCATGGATGCATAAATCATGGCGATGTGTGGGGCATTTGTAAGATCAGCGTTTGACCTTTTCTCAAGATCGCTCAGCAGCTTCATCGCTTCGTTCATTTTGCCGGATGCCACGTAAGCTCGGGCGAGATCAGCGGTGCAGATCGGGCTGCCTCCGGACAGCCGGACTGCCTTTTGAAGTTCCGCAACCGCTTCCTTGTCCATTTGTTTTAGCAGGTAGGCATCGCCAAGCTGTTTATGTCCGATGGCAAAAGTAGAATCCATTTCGATGATCTTGCGGCCCTGTTCTACCGATTCGTCGTAAGAATGTGTAAGGAGAAGAAATTCCGCCAAATCTGCGTTGATGATCAGGGATAGTGGATCGAGATTCTCCGCTTTTCTCATTTCCACAAGAGCCTCTTTGGGCCGACCCAATAGCCCCAAATTCATGGCGTTCCAATGGTGAGCGGTTGCGTAGCCGGGGTTTATTTCAATGGCTCGGCGGAACTCCTTCCCGGCCGAGTCGAAATCCCAATCGAAGGCGCGCAAGCTGTATCCAAGTGAGGTGTGAGCTTCACTCAGCGAGCTGTCCAGTTCCAGAGCTTTGATCGCCGCGGCCTTCGCTTTGGGGAGCGCCTCCTTGAAGCTCATCACCCCATACTGCCAGTCTCCCAACAACGCGTAAGTGTCGGCTAAACCAGAATAGGCTTGAGCGTATTCCGGGTCCTCCTCGATTGCCTGATTGAAATAGGCCAGGGCGGCTTTCAAGCCATCCGCCGTTCGTTTATTCCAGAAGTAGCGCCCTTTGAGATAGGACTGATAGGCTTCCGGATTAACAGCCTTTGCGCGTTTTAGCGCAGCCTGCTCCCGCGGAGTCAAGTTGATCCGAATTTGATCTGCAATCGCGCTAGCCACACGGTTCTGAAGCGCCAAGGTATCCCGCAACTCACCCCCATAGCTCTGGGACCACAAGTGCTTGTCCGTGGAGGCCTCGATCAACTGCGCCGTGATGCGGACCTGCTCGCCCGAACGGAGCACCGTGCCTTCTACCACGGCGTCCACGTTCAGCTCGCGAGCGATCTGCGGCAGAGGCTTGCGCGCTCCTTTGTAAACCATTACCGAGGTGCGGGAGATCACGCGTAAAGCGCTGATCTGCGCCAAGTCCGTGATCAACTCATCGGTCATGCCGTCCGCGAAGTAATTCTGGGACGCGTCGCCAGATAGATTTTCGAGCGGAAGCACCGCGATGGATCGGATGCCCAGGGGAGCGGGGATGTGCGAACGAAATCGCCAAGCGAAGAAAATCAGCAAACTCAGGACGAGTGCCAGCGCGACGATGACCCGACGCGTCGGCCACAGCCGGCGTTGCCGCGCAACCGCCAACCCGATGTCTTGGATCTTATGCCCAGGGTCCGCGGCCAGCAGATCTCCCGCCTCTCCCGCCACAGGTTCTTGCCTTTTTGAGCGGCCGTCTGTATCGACAACCGACACGTCCGCAATGAAGCGATAACCGCGTTTTGGAAGTGTCTCGATGAATCGGGGACTCTCAGCCGAATCTCCCAGGGCGCTCCGCAGCTTCCCGATGGCGATATTGAGAGCCTGATCGAAATCACCGAAACTTTCGTTCGGCCAGACTCGGCTGCGCAATTCCTCACGGGTGACGACTTCACCCGGGTGTTCCAGCAGAACCTCCAGCAGCTTCATCGGCTGCTGCTGCACTCGGATTCTCAAGCCCGCCTTGCGTACCTCACCCGACTGGAGAGAAACCTCGTAAGTTCCGAATCGCACCACGGAACTGGGCGGCGGGGATTCCATAAGGCCCTTCGGCTTCGCACCGAAGTCTAGCACTTCCCACAGACTCCAGTCTCAGCCCCAGCCGGGATATCTGCAGAGCTAACCCATTCGCCATCAATTGTTTGACAAGCAGCCAGCCGGTTATGGAGAGAAAAGCCTTGGTGAATTGACGCCTGACGACTGGCGCGTCAGATTGGGCGGAGATCACAAGATCAAGGAGGTCGTCATGGCAAAGGTGATTGAGTTTTACGTACCAAAGAATTTCCGGAGACCGTTGAAGTGGGATCTTCATCCGCAGTGTGGAAAGGTCATCGAGTTTTGCTCGCAGACAAAGAAATCAGCCTAGCTGGAACGGGGTTTCAAACTGATTCGGGAGAAGGCCAAAGAAGCGCATGGACTTGGCTCACAAAGGATGGTCCGATTCGGGGATACGTCCTCCCATGACGATCAATCGTCGGCAGACTCGAAGAGTTAGCCATGCCCCTGTTCGATGTCCTTTATCACTTCGCGCGCTGGAACGATTCTAGTGAATCACTCTAATTGCCAAACGGCTGCAGCGAGCCATCGAAAGTCTGCCAATGCATCACCGCAAGCCTCTCCTACTTCGTGAAGTGGAGGAAATGTCGTATCTGGAGATTGCGGAAATCTTGTCGATCCCGATAGGAACTGTTATGTCGCGCCTGGCCAGAACCCGCAGGGGCGTTCGTCACTCGCTCTTAGCTTTTCCCCGGCTACGCGGCTTGGACTCTCGCCAACAGCCATTGCTTCGGCACTGATTGAAAAATCAGTTCATCTTCAGGGATGCTAAAGTCGATACCGCAATGCGGACACGTGAACTCACACCACGATCTGGCATTGACGCGTCCCGGGCGTTGTGGTGGCCTGTAGGAAACTACCAATGCGCCGCAGTCGGGAACCGGGCAAATCGACCCTGCCGCCACCACCTCATCGCGCTCATCCCAGTCGTCTAGCATGGGGGCTTACCTCTACGTGCGTACTTTCACTGTTACTAAGAACGTGCGACCGAAGGAAATATTCCCGACATTCTCCGCAATTCTTGCAAAAAAGAGAGCACTCTCGGTGGCTAGGCGATGCGAAACCGACATACTAGCCCCGGGATCGCCAGTGTGGACCATGGTCTACAGTGTGCCTCTGGAATGAATCTTCCGCTCCGAGAAACCTGCCTCCGAAGGAATTCTGATCGGCTTCGACTGCCTCAGCTGGCGACAACCTGAATTAATAAGCCGATCTCTCTTCCGACAACAATCACGCTTCAGACAACAATCACGCATGTCAGAACAGATAGCCTTAGTCACCGCACCGGCAACAAAGTCAACTTGAGAATTCCCGAACAACTGCCGCGAACCTGATGAACCAGACAGGAGGGTAGGGAATAAAAGTCCAACACTTTGGTTATCTCCAGTGAGAGGCAACGTGGTTTTCAAGCAAAGGAATTCGATGTGAACCGACTGAGGATGATGTTAATAGGACTGACGATCTTGTCTGCAGCATCGGCAACGACAGTTGCGCAAGTGGCGAAAGATGCGGGGACGGGGATGCAAGGCGTACATGAGATTCAAGTGACGCTCAGGAAGTACGAATTTAGCCCTTACTTGCTGCGCGTCAGGAAAGGCGAGCGGGTCAAGCTGGTCATGGCCGCCACGGACCACGATCACGGATTCAAGCTAGACGACTTTAACATCAACCAGAAAATTCCTAAGGGAACGACGGTTGTCGTTGAATTCACCGCCGACAAAGCTGGCACTTTCCAATTTCGGTGCTCCAATGTCTGTGGCATGGGTCACCGAGGTATGAAAGGAACACTGGTCGTGGAGGAGTGAAACACCTCAGGGTCTTAAGCAAGAAAATCGAATAAAAGGAAGCAGACAAGTGAAGCAGAAAAATGTGCGGATTGCAGCTGTGGTAATGCCAGTAATGATGGCCATGCTCCTGCTGTTCGTACTAGCGCAGGCGAGGGACCAAGGTACTGTGTTCTCCTCTGACGCTCATTAGTTCGGCTGGACCTCATTGTGAGGAGCCGGGGAACTGCGTTCGGGAGATAGGGAGTCTCTCAGATCGCAGGCTCCAGGGAAATCTGTGAGCCTATTGTTCGAATACGAGAGCTTCGGGCGTACGCCACTAGCGACGGAGGGACTTACGAATGCTGGAAACTGTTGTTGAATTGGTGGGTGGTCTATTGTTGAGCGCTCTGACTTTGCTGATCGGTTCTTGTATCGTTGGCTCGATTGTTGCGGCCCTACGAGCCGTCAGCGGTGGAAGCTAAGAAGAAAAGGTGGAAGAAACGTAAGGCCGTCCCAATCAGTGGGGCGGCCTTTTTGCACATCGTTGGTCTTGAAAGGCGTCGCGTTTGCAAGATCTTAGGAGTGTCTCGTTAAGCAAAACGCATCCAGTTCCGGAATAAATCGTGGTGGGATGATGTTGACACCAACAGAATGCGAATGGCCGTCAACGTTCGAAGAACGGGAGCTAGAGGGAACATCGGCACCGTTACGGTGTGGCTCAGTGGAATGGACGCCCTATGCTAAATATTTCCGCCATTGTGGCCGGCATTGCCTTTGTCGCACTGGCCGCCACGAACGTGGTCGTGATGCTCGAAGCTTCCCAGCCCTCGCGCAACGGAACGACAAGAACCCGGTTGATCGCTCTTCATAAGGCGGGTGGGTACTTGTTTGTGATTCTCCTCTGCATCATGGCCTATAGCATGAGTCAGAGACTCGCTGGTTTGGGGATAACGGGTCACCTGCCGACGCACCTGGTCTTGCATATTGTGCTTGTGCTCGTCCTCGTGCCTCTGCTCTTCCTGAAGATATTGATCGCGCGCCGCTACAAGCACAGCCATTCGTCGCTGAAGGCGCTGGGAATAGCAATCTTTGTAATTTCATTCGCGCTTGTCTCCATTCCCACCCTCTCCGAAATTCTTCGTTCGGCGAACCCCGGGAGTGTGGGGCTAAGGCTCGCGACTGGCGTGCTTGTGGCAGTGTGCCTGGTGCAATGCGCCTCGGTGTTTAGCAAGAGGAAGCAGCCCCATGCTTCCGTAGAGTCCTCGCGTATTCCAGAGATTCCTGCACGTGGAGCCCGATTAAACCACCACGAAAGCTCGAAGAGCCCAATGCATCTTCTGCTGTCACAGACCGAGCAGCAAACGCACGATACCAAAACGCTGCGCTTCCAGGTTCTAAGCGAAAGACAGCTTTGTGCCAAGCCAGGGCAGTTTCTGACGTTCCAGTGGACGATTGAAGGCCAACGAGTAACCCGTTCTTACACGATTTCCTCCTCGCCGGTCCACGGGAACCATGTGGAAATCACGCCCAAGCGCATGGAAAATGGGTGTGTATCTATTTTTCTTAATGAGCGTGCCATGCCAGGGCTCGCTGTGGATGCGAGCGGACCGTATGGCCGGTTTTACTTTGACGAGACTCTCCACAAGAGCATAGTTCTCATTGCGGCCGGAAGTGGGATCACGCCCATGATTTCGATGCTGCGTTATATCAGCGATCTCGAACTCGCAACTCCTGTGACGCTCCTATATTGTGTGCGCACCGGTGCGGACATCATTTTCGAAAATGAGCTGGTGAGGCTTAGCAGATCTCTTCCCAACTTCAAGTATGAAGTTTGCCTGTCGAGACCGGACCCGACCTGGAAGGGGCGCAGCGGGCGCCTGACTGAGGGATTTGTTTCCGAGAAGGTGACCGATCTGGCTTCTCACACTTTCTTTCTCTGTGGTCCCAAGGGATTCATGGACAACGCGCGCCAGATTCTGTCGACTCTTGGCGTAAACCAGGACCGGATCCTTCAGGAAAGTTTTGGGGAAGGCAAACCGCCCACTGAGTCTCGTCCACTGGAAGCCGTTACAGTCGAGACTGTCGTGTTTCTTCACTCGGAAAAGATTTGCCAAGTTTCTTCCGGAAGCACGCTGCTGGATCTGGCAGAGCGAAATGGCGTCCAGATTCCCTTTGGCTGCCGCCAGGGCCAATGTGGTACGTGTGCTACGCGGGTTCTAAGCGGCACCGTTCGGATGGACGTCGAAGCCGGGCTGACGGCTGCGCAGAGAAGTGCTGGATATGTACTGCCTTGTGTGAGCCGGGCTGAAGGAACGGTTGTCCTATCGGCTTAGTCCGGTCCTTCGCTGGAAATCCCAACTTCTACAGAACCTTCAACGCCCAACCTGACTGTTCGCTGCTTGACCTGCACTCATCCTGAAGCTTTGGTGCGAAAAGATAACGCTAAGCAGGGAATAAGAGCGCCGGGCGTTTGGTTATCAACTAGTGGAGGTCAAAACCGACACACCCTTAAGTAAATCTCCCTGAAACACGATTCAAGGACGAGCAGCGTAGGTTCTACAGACCGTTCTGCTTTGCCAACCCGATGGCGACGCCATCGAAATCGGGGAGAAGCAGGAGGAGCTGTGAGTAGCAACATCCACACCGCGTTTTCCAGAAACGACTGTGACCTTGATCTTGTCCACGGTTTGCCAACCCAACCTCTACAGAGCGATCCAAGCATCGACGACCCGGTGAACGATACCGGGCTCGGGCCGCGGTGCGGCGATTTGCAAGTTTCGAATGAGTTTGCTCGTTCGCTAAGCCGATTTGAAATGCGAAGACCTTCATGACAACCCACCCGCACGCGAGGAGCATAGAGGGCGCAATTGCTGGAAGCGCTTCTTTGAACGATGTCTAGCGACGGTCGAGGGAGCACAGGCGGCCTTTGACGGCGTGGCGGAATTTAGGAAGGTCGCGTCTATTTGATTGGCCGTGAACCTGTGATGAGGATGTCCACGAGTCTCTTCGCGCTTTGCTGCCAGTCAGGGCCGGAGGCCACATGGGAGACGCCGATGAGCGCGCGGAGCAGATCGAATGGCTCGAGATCGCTACGAATGTCGCAGCTCTTGATGGCGCGCTTCACCAGCAAATCAATCGCTCCCTGGATCTGACTGCGTGAACCTTCATACAGCTTCGAAGGCCCTCCGACGAGCGTATTGAGCGCAGGGGCGATGATCTGCTTTGTCGCGATGTAGTCCACGAACAAGAGCATCCATGCTCGCAACGCTTCAACCGGGGGCATGGCGTCGGAGAATTTTCGGGCTGCTGCCGCGATCTTTTCTACTTCCGTCCGATAAACGGCTTCGATTAGAGCGTCTCGCGTAGGAAAGTGGCGATACAGAGTTCCCGCCCCAACCCCTGCCTCTTTAGCGATGTCGTCGAGACTGGCATTCGCGCCGGACCGAGTAAACGCCTCCTTTGCCACCTCCAAAATGCGCACGCGGTTCTGCTGCGCGTCGGTGCGCGGTTTTCGCGGGGCAATTTTCTGATCCTTAGTCGGCATAAAAAAGTTGCAACCGGAGGCTATCTCCGGTTATCTTATCTACTGATTCGGAGACACTCTCCGTTTTAGTCGGAACGAGGCGTCCTGTCAATAGCAGTTCCGGGTTCCGCGGATCGATCTCCGGCTTCGAGAGGTGAGGACTATGAATCCACTCGCTCGTTATAGACCATCAAAGAATTCCGATCATCCCGGCCCCGACCTCACGATCATGGCGGAGCGGGAGTTATCAGCATTCTTCAACGCCGTCACTCAGTTATTCGGGTCGGAGCAGGCAGAGCTCTCAGCAAAAGACTGGCTGCAGGAGTTGATCGTGGTCGAGGGGCTGCCAGCTTCAACCCGAGAATGGCGATTGATCACTGCGAAGGCTTCGACTCGGCTCGCAAGTCGGTTGAGCGTTTCGTCCCTATCGACCGAATTTATTAACGCGAGTGCTTAGGAGGAAAAGAATATGCGTGTTTTTGTCACTGGCGCTACAGGCTTCATTGGTACGGCAGTCGTCCGAGAGCTGATCGACGCTGGTCATCAGGTGCTCGGCCTCGCGCGCTCGGATGCGGGAGCCAAATCGCTCGTCGCCGCGGGAGCCGAGGTGCATCGCGGTTCGCTCGAAGATCTCGAAAGCCTTCGCAGCGGAGCTGCCGCTGCCGACGGAGTGATCCACACCGCTTTTATCCATGATTTCTCGAACTATGGGCCTGCCGCTGAGGCGGATAGGCGTGCCATCGAGACTCTTGGCGGTGCGCTCGCGGGCTCCGAGCGCCCGATGATCGTCACTTCCGGGAGCTTCCTCGCTCAACGCAAGGGCCCACTGGCAACCGAAGAGGATGCGCCCAATCCCAACTTCCCCCGCAAGTCGGAGGAGGCGGCGCTTGCGCTGGCAGCACGCGGAGTCCGCATATCTGTGCTGCGGCTTCCCCCATCGGTCCACGGGAACGGTGATCACGGCTTTGTGCCACGTCTGATCAGCATCGCACGCGAAAAGGGCGTTTCCGCGTTTATCGGCGACGGGCTCAACCGCTGGCCCGCGGTGCATCGGCTGGATGCTGCTCATCTCTTCAGGCTCGTGCTCGAGAAAAGTTCCGATGCTGTACGGTTTCACGGCGTGGCCGACGAGGGCGTCCCGACTCGAGAGATCGCTGAAGTCATCGGCAAGCAATTGAACGTACCGGTCGTCAGCAAGTCTCGCGAGGAAGCAGGCGAACATTTTGGCTGGATCGCTCACTTCTTTGGTGTAGATGGCCCGGCCTCCAGCGCGCAAACGCAGGAACGGCTGGGATGGCGACCGGTTCAGCCTGGGCTCATTGCCGATCTGGAGGCGGAGCACTATTTCGAACGCGCTGCGGATGCGGTGGCTTCGCGCGGCTAACGCGTGAGCAATAGTGAAAAAATTACGTAGAAGTGTAAATACTAAGTAGAAGGGAGTAGAAAAATGACGAAGATACTTGAGGCAATTTCTTTTGGTGCAATTTCGACCGCAGATGACGTTTTATCCGGAGTGAATCTGAAGGGCCAACGGATTTTCGTGACCGGTGTTTCAGCCGGCCTTGGCGTGGAAACGGCGCGTTCCCTGGCCGCGCACGGCGCTCAGGTTGTAGGCGCGGCGCGGGACTTGAACAAGGCTAAGGCTGCAACCGAGAAGGTGCGAAGGGACGCCGTGGCCAATGGCGGAAGCTTCGAACTGGTTGAACTCGATCTTGCAAACCTGAAGAGCGTGCGTGCCTGCGCTGACCGGTTGCTGGCGAAAGCGGAACCGCTGGATGTGGTCATTGCCAATGCCGGAGTGATGGCCACACCGTTCGGCCACACCGCGGATGGCTTCGAAACGCAGTTCGGGACGAACCACCTGGGTCACTTTGTCCTGGTCAACCGGATGGCATCGCTTATCCGCTCGGGTGGTCGGCTCATCAACTTGTCCTCTGCGGGTCATCGCTACTCAAACATCGATCTTGACGATCCCAACTTTGAACGCACACCTTATGACCCGATGGTTGCTTATGGCAGGTCCAAAACCGCGAACATCCTCTTCGCCGTTGCGTTCGACAAACGGCACCGGGACCGTGGCGTACGCGCGGCCGCTGTGCACCCCGGTGGTATTCAGACCGAACTGGGTCGTTACCAGGATCCAGGCCGTATAGAAAAGATAATCGACCGGATAAATGAGCAGCGTGCGGCTGAAGGCAAAGGTCCCTTTCAGTGGAAGACGATTCCCCAGGGAGCCGCAACATCGGTGTGGGCGGCTGTCGTTGCTTCCGCTGACGAGATCGGCGGCCAATACTGCGAAGACTGCCACGTGGGCCGTATCGTGCCGGACGACCTGCCCGTCGGCGTAAACGAAAGCGTGCGCAGATATGCGCTCGATCCGAACAACGCAGAGGCGCTGTGGAAGAAAAGCGAAGAAATGGTTGGAGCGTCGTTTTAGATCTCCGCAGTGCGACTGAGGAACACCGTACCAGGAGGAATGAAATGATTGAACAAAAAAACCTCGCCGGCAGTTTCACATTGCCCAGCCAATCGATGACATTAAACCGCATGGGCTACGGCGCCATGCAACTGGCTGGCCCGGGCGTCTGGGGACCACCGAAAGATGTGAATACCGCCATTGCTGTGCTGCGAGAAGCGGTAGAGTCGGGCGTGAACCACATTGACACCAGCGACTTCTACGGACCTCATGTGACCAATCAACTCATCAAACAGGCGCTCCATCCTTATGCGAAGGATCTTGTGATCGTCACCAAAGTAGGCGCTCGTCGAGGGCCAGACAGATCCTGGCTTCACGCTCTTTCCCGCCAGGAGTTAGCGGATGCCGTCGACGACAACCTGAGAAATCTGGGCCTCGACTATCTCGATGTCGTCAATCTTCGGGTCGGGGGAATCACGGAACCGGGACAGGAATCGATCGAGGAACCACTGACCGTCCTCGCGGAACTCAAGCTCCAGGGACTGATCCGGCATATCGGTCTGAGCAACATTACTTCCAAGCAGTTGGTCGAGGCGCGGACAATCACAGAGATAGTTTGCGTACAGAACTTTTACAACGTGGCGCACAGGAACGACGATGCTTTCATCGACGACCTGGCCGCCCAAGGTATAGCGTATGTTCCGTTTTTCCCGCTGGGAGGTTTCACTCCATTACAGTCATCGTCGCTTGACGCAGCCGCAGCTTCGCTCAGGGCCACGCCAATGCAGGTTGCGCTAGCCTGGCTTCTCCAGCGCTCGTCCAATATCCTGCTGATTCCTGGCACATCTTCCCTCAAGCATCTTCGCGAGAACCTTCAGTCTTCGACGCTTCAAATCCCCCCTGAAGTGATCGCTGATCTCGACGCAATCGGCGGAAATGCCTGAAATGGGAGGCGGGCATTTTCCTTCTCGCCGATTTACGAACCAATCGAACGATCGAAGGAGTGACTGGTCCTGGCTATGTGCATCCCCAAGCTCATCGGGTGAGAATCTGCATTCTCACCCGCCGCTCAGTTTCCGTGCGGGTTGAGGAATTACTGATTACCGGGTGCTGAGTAGCAGCCTCCTCGATGAGCTTGGCTGTTTCCTTCGGGTGAGACATGTAGGCCGCATGGCTGGCACCATTCGCTTCGACCGTCTTGGCATGGGCGCGCTTCGCCATCATGCGCTCCTGGTCCGGGTTGATCGATCGGTCTGCGGTGGCCACCATGTACCAGGTGGGCTTGGACTACCAGGCGGGATTCGTGACCTTGTGGGTGAACGCGTCGGTGGAGATCGGCACCTGCGACTCGGCCATGAAGTGGGACACGGCCGGTGGAACGTCCGCCGCGAAGTCGGCCGCGAAATGATCCTGTTCTATCCACCAGTTGCCGTTGCTGTCCGGCGCGATCAGCCGGTTGGGAACTGTTGCGGCGCTAAACCAGGACGGTTCCGCCATCCACCACCACCATCTGCCCGGTGCTAAATCCTTCTTGCATTAGAAATAGATAGGCTTGCGCCACGTCATGAGCCTCGCCGACTCGGCCAACGGGGAGACTCTTTCCCACGCTTTCGAACAGACGTTCACGCTCCGGCGCGCCCATGCTCTGCCAGAGGTTTGTCCGCACGACTCCGGGAGATACCGCGTTGACCCGTATGGGTGCCAACTCGACCGCCAGAGCCCGCGTTAGCGCTTCGATGGTTCCGCAAACGCTTGCCGCGATTACCCATCCCTTTTGCGGGCGCTGGCCAGCGATTCCGGTTGTGAGCACGATAGAGCCTTGCTTGCGAATATGGGGGCTTCCGTATTTGACCGCGGCGAGTGCTGCCCAATAGCGCAGCTCAAAGGCATGTCTGGCCTGTTGGAGATCCGTAGCGGCAAGCTCGTGCAAATGCAGGCTGTCGCCCGCGGTGAAGACCAAATGATCGAAAGTGCCAAGCTCGGAGAAGAAGGTTGCAAGGGCTCGTTCGTCCGAGACGTCAACTACCTGCCCCTGCGCTCCTGCGCCGATAGACTCAAGAGCCTTCTGAACTCGTTCCGCGCTACTGGAAGCGATAACCACGCTCGCTCCCTGCGATGCCGCCTGCTTGGCGACCTCCAAACCAATTCCCGACGAACCGCCGAGCACAACCACCCGCTTATCTTGCAAACCGTTTCCCTGCATTGAATCCTCCTTCTGCACCGTTCTTGCTTTACACAGGCAAAGATGATTCCTTAATCACATGCGGTTCATGCATAATAGTCATAGCTGTCATGCGTTTAGAGAAACTACGACAGGTCGATTTGAACCTCCTGATTACGTTTGCCGCCATTGCGGAGGAGAAAAGCATCACTGCGGCCGCATCTCGGCTGTTTCTGAGTCAGCCGGCGGTTAGCCGGGCGTTGCAGCGCGCCCGAATGATGTTTCAAGATGACCTTCTGGTGCGATCACCCCAAGGCTTCGAGCTCACGTTGCGGGGCCGCAAGATTCTCCAGGAGCTTGAGGGCCTGCTGCCCATGATGGAGAACCTGGTCACGCCGAGTCTGTTCGATCCGATGCGAGAGAAGAGCCATTTCCGCATCTCGGGTCCTGACAATGTTTGCACCGTCCTGCTTCCGTGGTTATGCCGCCAGTATGGGGACGGTTACCAAGTACAGTTTGAATTCCTTCCCTGGCAGGCCGGTATTTCGGAACTCGTGGAACATGGGCAACTCGATCTTATTCTTCACATCGATGACGGGCTTTTGCCGGTGCACTTTCACACTGAAAGGCTCTATCGCGAGGATTGGGTTTGCGCCGTCGCGCGTGACAGCCACTTTGGAGACCGACTCTCGCTAAAGCACTACCTGGCAGCGAGCCACATTGTTGTTGCCACTTATGGAGGGGTGCAGACAATTCCAGACAAGCAGCTCGCAGCCGTCGGTGTGAAACGCAGTTCCTCTATTCGGATACCTTACTTCGGTGTGGCTTTGCAATGCCTGCCAGGTACAGAACTTGTGCTGACCTTAACCACAGGCATGACCTCGGCTGTCAAACGGAATCGCGACCTGCGCCTCGTAAAAGCACCTCAAGAGTTGCGTCCGTTCTATTTCTTGATGGCATGGCACCCAAGACTGAACAGCGATTCGCCGCATGTCTGGCTCCGTCAAGCCGTGCGATCAGCGGCCGGACCTCTGGTTAGCTCCTAACGGGTTCTCTGCGATGACATTTCACCGTTCTCTGAACTTCTCATCCGTTGCTTGCGATTCTTGATTCCGCGCGCGCGGTAGAGTCACACTGTTCTGTGCACAGAGTAAGAGGCGAGGGGAACCATGAGGTGTACCGATCAACGGAATCCCGAGGCTTCGAAACTGACGACAGTTCGCGAGGCTCTGGCGATGGACATGCAAGGATTCGTTGGCTCCTCACGCCAGGGGTGCATGGCGTGCCGAGCGGGATGATGCCACGTTGAGAAGGCCGGTGACCCGGCCATGAAATGGGGTTCGAACGTTTAAAACGAAAGAGAGTTATTCATGTCGAGCAAGAAAACAGCAATCATAACCGGAGCATCGGGGGGTATTGGCGCAGGTTTGGTAGAGGGGTTTCTGAAAGAAGGTTATAACGTCGTCGCGACGTCTCGTGATGCCAGTCGAAAGTTGACCAGCTCAGGGAGCCTGGTTGTCCTCGATGGGGAGATCGGCAAGCCGCAAACTGCTGCCGATGCTGTCGAAGCTGCAGTCAACAACTTCGGAGCAATCGACATTCTGGTGAACAATGCTGGCATCTTCCTAACCAAACCTTTCACTGACTTCACTGCCGAGGACTTCGATGCCCTGGTCTCCACGAATCTGCTGGGATTCTTTTACATTACTCAGCGCACTGTGAAACAGATGCTGAAACAAAAATCGGGATGCGTTGTGAACATCACTGCGGCGCTTGCCGATCGGCCAATCGCCGGCGTAAATGGCTCGATTTCGATGATTACGAAAGGGGGGTTGAATTCAGCGACCACCAATCTCGCAATCGAGTATGCAAGAGATGGCATTCGGTTTAATGCCGTAGCCCCCGGCGAAGTCGATACACCGATGCACCAGAATGATGCCAACGACTCGTTGCGGCCGGGTATGAAAAAGGCAACGGTAAAAGATATTGTCGATGCCGTTCTTTACCTGGCACAGGCAGGTCATGTGAACGGAGAGATACTCCACTTGGACGGTGCCGCTCCGGCTCGTCGCTGGTAGCTGCGAGACGATTCAATATCGTTGCGGCCGCGTGCCTATGAGTTATTTGCGAGTGGTGCCAGCGGACTCGGTTCGGGTAAAGCGTTTGGCTTTTTGTCAAATTGAGGGCTCCAAGATGAACGATCAACCAAAGAATGGTCCACAAAAGAAGAAGCAGTGCTCTGGAGTGCGAGATCAAGAGATCCGTGCGGCACTGGGACAGCATTGGGCGGCGTCCGATGCCAACGATTTTGAAACGGAGCACCTCATCTATCACGAGGACGCGGTGCTGGATTACCCGCAGTCAGGCGAGCGAACCCGCAGCCGAAGCAATATACAGGGCCAACGCTCTAGTCAGCCGAGCAAGAAGCGGTTTACTGTCCGACGAATCGTTGGTGGCGGTGATCTTTGGGTCACCGAGCTCATCCTGACATATGATCGCAAGCCGACCTATACCGTGAGCATCATGGAGTTCAGGGGCGACAAGGTTGCGCGAGAAACACAGTATTTTGCGGATCCATTCGTGGCTCCCGCATTTCGCGCTCAATTGGTCGAACGGATGGACGCATAATCTCGAGGCGTGAGAATTCGCCGCCTGACAAGAGCTTGATGGTCATTACCAGAACTCTTAAGCCGCCCGCTGCACCGAAATAAAAAAGATGTTAACCATGCGCTGGGCTTCGACGAGGTACGCATGCCCCGATTGCTTTCAGTAAATGTAGGCCTTCCGCGCGACGTGACATGGAACGGCAAAACGGTTCGAACGGCAGTCTGGAAATCTCCGGTCACGGGACGGCTAATGGTGCGCAAGCTCGGCATCGATGGCGATGCGCAAGCCGATCTCGCCGGCCCAGAAAGGATTACGGTGGCCGACACTGACGCCCTCCTGTATTTGCCAGGACATTCCAGCGAGGAACTGCAACGCGCGCTGCGGATTCCTGCACTCAGCAAGGGTTGGCAGAGTTCGTTCCAGGCAATGCTGCAGCAAGACCTCCAACAAGACCTGAGCTCCAAAACCACGATGGGGAATCTGGGACTCGCCTAGGAGGAACAAGCCTCAGGAACTCCGTGAGGCCTGGAATGCGGGTGAACCTCTGGCGTTTCCACGGATGGAACAAGCGTGATGGAAAAACTGGACAAGAGTGAGAGCGTCGAGCATGAACCCTTTATTTCAAAGAAAATCTTACTCAGGGAGGACCAATGACAAAACTTACAAGCTTTGAAGCGGATATACGCCCGTTGTTTACAGATCGAGACATTCGTGCGATGAGCAAGGCATTCAACCTCGGAAGTTACAACGATGTAAAGACGCACGCCAGCGCCATCTACGACCGCATTCGGGGCATCGGCGGCGCCGTCATGCCGCCCCCGCCACCGAGGGGAGAAGGTCCCTGGCCTCAATCTCGGATCGACTTATTCGCCAAGTGGATGGCGGAAGGGTACCAGCCTTAATCGCTTCGCGACAAGGCGGAGACCACAGGCTGCCACAGGCTGCCGGAGGCATGCCTCCGGCACACTGCATGGGCAGGGAGGAACACGTCTGGGGCGCATGACCCTCCCGGTCCCCATGCCGGGTCGCAGCTCCTTGCGGTGCGGGACATGCCGCACTCCGGCACGCCCGGATCAGCTCCTTTACGCCTTCGGCATTTCGGCAAGACACATGGGGGGTGCGCGCAATTTCATGGAAAGCCTCGCGGACGCCTAGACGTCCTGGAAAAGCAAACAAAAGCAGCACCCTGAAGGCAGCCAGTTAAATCAAAGGGTATGGAGCTCTTGCTAAAACGCGCCAATATGAAAGGAGTATGCATATGGCAGCACAGGTCCAACCACTGACGAAGCCAGCGAGAACCGAACAACCCAGAAGGGAAGACCGCGCGCAACGGCCCAAGCCACTGACCGATTTTTATGGGGAGAATCGTCATGAACTGGTGCAAAAACTGGCATACCAACATTGGGAAAAAAGAGGCAGTCCGCTTGGGTCACCGGAAATTGATTGGTTCGCGGCCGAAAAGGCTATGCGTGCCTACCTTTTAGCATCAGGAATTGAGCTCGGCCCAGACGAGGATATGTACTCTTGACTGAGTGGCTTCGAGTCTTAAACACGACCGTTCTACAACCTAGAAAACTAAGGACCATCTTATGAGCACCAATCGTGTGGCGCGCGCAAGCTCCGCAAAAGTCGTTCCCATGACCACTGGCGCAACGAATGTTTCAGCCGCCCTGCAACAGTACGGGTACGGTGCGATGCCGCTTATCGGGACGGAAAACGCTTTTTATGAACGGCATCTGGTTTTTGACAGAGCGATCGATCCCAAAGTAGCGAGTGCGCGGGAGCGCTTTGAAGCGTTCTCCCATTCCGTGCGAGACATTCTCGCTCAGCGTTGGGTGCTGACCAAGAACACTTATGAGCGAGAGAATGCCAAGCGCATCTATTACCTCTCCATGGAGTTTCTCATCGGACGTTCGTTGGCCAACAACATCACCAACCTGTTGCTGGATCCGCTTTTACCGGATGCAGCTCAAGACCATGGTATCGACTGGCTGGAGTTGATTGAGCAGGAACCGGATGCTGGGCTGGGCAACGGCGGCCTGGGCCGCCTCGCGGCGTGCTTTCTCGACTCGATGGCGACCATGCAACTCCCGGGCACCGGTTATGGTCTGCGCTATGAGTACGGCATGTTCAAGCAATCGATCGTAGATGGCTGGCAAAAAGAGAATCCCGACAACTGGCTCCGCGATGGCGATCCCTGGGAGATTGCCCGGCTCCACGAGAAGGTGGAAATCAGGCTGAACGTCTCATTCAAGCTGGAAGAGGGTAATTTTCAAGTCATCCGCGACCGGCCCTCAAGCCTGATCGGTATCCCGTTTGACCGTCCCGTGGTGGGCTATGGTGGAAAGACGATCAATACGCTCCGGCTCTGGGCCGCGGCGGCGCCCGATTATTTCGATTTTGAGAAGTTTGGCGCCGGAGACTTCGTGGGCGCACTCGGCGAAACTCTCCAAGCGGAGTCGCTTACTCGCGTGCTGTATCCGGACGATTCTACGACGAAGGGGCAGGGGCTGCGCTTTCTGCAGGAATATTTCCTGGTCGCGTGTTCCATGGCCGACTTGGTGCGCCGTTTTCAGCGCCACAACTCCGATTGGGAAAAGTTTCCCGAGAAAGCCGCGATTCAACTCAATGACACGCATCCTTCCATGTCGGTCCCGGAACTGATGCGAATCTTGCTCGACGATGTGCACTTGGGATGGGACCAGGCCTGGGACCTGACGAAGAGGACACTCGGGTACACAAATCACACCTTGCTGCCTGAGGCTTTGGAGAAATGGCCGGTCACGTGGTTCGAGACCCTGCTTCCTCGTCACCTGGAGATCATCTACGAGGTTAACCGCCGGCTGCTCGATGAAGTTCGAGTTCGCTTCCCGGGCGACGAAGGGCGGGTGCAGTGCATGAGCCTGGTGGAAGAAGGCAGCTCGCGCAAAATCCGGATGGCCAACCTCGCCATTGTTGGCTCGCATAGCACCAACGGAGTGTCTGCTGTCCACTCGAAGCTACTGCGAACCACGACGGTCAAGGATCTCGCGGAAATGTTTCCCGAGCGTTTCAGCAACAAGACAAACGGAGTCACGCCCCGGCGCTGGTTGCTCGAGGCCAATCCCGCGCTGGCCCGCGAAATCACGCAAGTCATCGGAGATCGCTGGATCACGGATCTTAGCCTACTAAAACAGCTCAAGCCATTCGCGGAGGATTCCAATGCTCGCGAACGCTTCCTCACGTCAAAACGAGAGTCCAAAGTGCAGTTTGCCAATTGGCTCAGGTCAACGTCGGGTCGTATCGTGGACCCGGATACCATCTTCGACTGCCACATTAAGCGCATTCACGAGTATAAAAGGCAATTGATGAATGCGCTGCGAATTGTGATTGTGTATAACCGGCTGCGGGAAAATCCGGGTTTAAAGATAGTGCCGCGGACATTTTTCTTCGCCGGCAAAGCGGCGCCGGCTTACAAGCTGGCCAAGCTCATCATAAAGTTCATCAACAACCTGGCGGGCACGATCGATGCCGACCCCTCGGCGCGTGGCCGGCTCAACGTCGTCTTTCTCCCTGAGTACAATGTTTCGTTGGCGGAACGGCTGATTCCGGCCAGCGATGTCTCCAACCAGATTTCGACCGCCGGTTACGAAGCCAGCGGAACCAGCAACATGAAATTTATGATGAACGGAGCCTTGACGGTCGGAACCCGCGACGGTGCGACTATCGAAATGGCGGAGGAAGCCGGAGAAGAAAACATGTTCCTGTTCGGGCTCACGGTGGAGCAAGTCGAGAACAGCCGCGCCTGGTATAACCCGCATTGGCACTACGAAAATGAACCCGAGACTCGATCTGCACTGGACATGATTTCCTCTGACTACTTCAGCCGCAATGAACCAGGAGTATTCGCTCCCTTGCGCGATATGCTCCTGACCCAAGGCGATCACTATATGCATCTGGCAGACCTGACCTCGTATTGCAACGCACAAGACCGGCTCGGCGCGCTCTATGCCGAACCCGGCGCATGGGCGCAGAAAGCCATCTTGAACGTCGCCAGCTCCGGGAAGTTTTCGAGCGATCGCTCGATTGCGGAATACGCAAGCGAGATTTGGAAGGTGGAACCATGCCCAGTACTTTAGAAACACAATCGCTGACCGGTGAACCTAACATTTCGCCGCTGGCCGGCAAACCAGCGCCGAAGGACCTGCTGGTGGACGTGGCTCGCCTGCAGAAGGAATATTTCGAACGGCGACCCGACCTGGATGATCCAACCCAGCTCGTCAGCTTCGGCACCAGCGGACACCGGGGCTCGCCCCTGCGCGGCACGTTTAACGAAGCGCACATCCTCGCAATTACTCAGGCGATCTGCGAATTCCGGCGCGAGCAGGGAACTGGCGGCCCGCTCTATATGGGGAAAGATACCCACGCAGTCTCGGAGCCCGCGCAGCGCACTGCCCTTGAGGTGCTGGCGGCAAACAACGTGGACACGATCATTCAGCAAGGCGACGGGATCACTCCGACGCCGGTTATCTCGCGAGCGATTCTGGTTTACAACCGCAGCCGCAAGGAGAAAGACCATCTCGCCGACGGCATCGTGATTACGCCGTCGCACAATCCCCCGGAGGATGGAGGCTTCAAGTACAACCCGCCTAACGGCGGCCCGGCTGATACCGACGTGACCCGCTGGGTAGAGGATCGCGCGAACGAATTGTTGCGAGCAGAGAATGCAGCGGTCAAGCGGATTCCGTTTGCGAAGGCCATCCGGTCCGCGACCACTCACCAGGAAGACTTCATCCTGCCGTACGTTCGCGATCTCAAAAATGTCGTGGACATGGATGCGATTCGCGGCGCTCACCTTAAGCTTGGCGTCGACCCATTAGGAGGAGCGTCGCTTCCTTATTGGGAACCGATCAACTCGATTTACGGGCTGGATGTAGTCGTCACCAATAAAATAATCGACCCGACATTTTCATTTATGACGGTTGACCACGACGGCAAAATTCGCATGGACTGCTCGAGTCCCTATGCGATGGCCCGGCTGGTCGGTCTGAAAGATCAGTATCAGGTGGCTTTCGGGAACGATACCGACGCTGATCGGCACGGGATCGTAACTCCGGTTGCGGGTTTGATGAACCCGAATCATTACCTTGCCGTCGCCATCCGCTATTTGCTCACGCACCGGCCCCAGTGGCGCGACACAGTTGCGGTCGGCAAGACGCTGGTGAGCAGCAGCATGATTGACCGGGTCGTCAAAAAGCTCGGCCGCAAGCTCAGCGAAGTGCCGGTGGGTTTCAAGTGGTTCGTGCCGGGCCTGGTCGATGGCTCGTATTGTTTCGGGGGAGAAGAAAGCGCTGGAGCGAGCTTTCTTCGTCTTGACGGCACTGTATGGACGACCGACAAGGACGGGCCAATCATGGACTTGCTGGCGGCGGAGATTACCGCGTGCACCGGCAAGAATCCCGGAGAACATTACCGCGAACTGACGGCGGAGTTCGGCATCCCATACTACACGCGCATCGACGCACCCGCCACGCCCGAGCAGAAAGCAAAGTTAGCGAAACTGACTCCGGACGCGGTCAAGGAAT
>Ga0265356_1000037_pt1 | contig 21386 bp, 17 predicted proteins | sample NZE4metagenome_FD_189075 | JGI IMG/M metagenome (GOLD analysis project Ga0265356, IMG submission 189075) | Rhizosphere microbial communities from Maridalen valley, Oslo, Norway - NZE4 | ecosystem: Host-associated > Plants > Roots > Rhizosphere > Soil | place: Norway: Oslo | collected 2017-09-15
TTCTTTAGCACGATTCTGGGGGCTGTTGTCGCGCTAATCTTGATTCCGCATACATCAGGTGTACCCGTGTTCTTCGGCACGATATTGTTTTCTCTCTATCGCCTCATAAAGAGTACGCGATGAAGCTGACTATATTTGCAGAGAGCGTGTCGACGTAAAGACAACAAGGCCCGCTCACGCGTTAGACGTGGCGAGCTCTTTCTCTTTCCGGGTTGCGGTTTGTTTTACCTGGTCGGCGTCTTGCACGGCGACACCTGGCGGTGCGCGCCAGCGATCAAGCTCCAACGCTCGCGATTGCGCTCCCAGGCGAACAGACGGCGCAAGCTTGTGCTATCGCCTGGTTGCAACACTTACCCGCAAGACGGAAAGATTCCGCTGATTTGGCGCTGAAATCGGAGTACCATTTCTCCGTCGCGACCTGGTTTCATACCCGAACCTATCGGCCCCTGGTGATCTGTCGACTACTTTCAGGAAGAGGAAGAGAAATGAGAGGTTCGCCACTGGTTGTGCTCACTGTGACACTGCTGACTTTCAACGTCTCGGCGCAAATCACGAGTGTGAAGGAGTATCCGCCTCAGTTCGACAAGTCCAGACAGATATGGCAAGAAGAGGTTGAAAACCAAGACTCTAGATCAATCGTCGCTGTGCATGCCAGCTTTGATTGCCCAACAAGATACCCCCTGAACTCGGGGAGGTATATAACCTTCCAACCGACTGGGGAATACGACGCTCTCGGCAATGGTGTCACTATTTTCGGCGACTACGGAGGGATCGCCCCTGGCGCTGCTGCGATGATTGCGGCTGCGGATCCCGATAAATGTAGCGGTGGGGTCGTTACAGTCATCTTCTCAAACGGCCAGATTGTGGGCGACTTGCGGTGGGCGAGTGAGTTCCGCCAACGGTGGAGCGGTGTTTACGAGGGAGTCATTCAATCACTGCCCCCGCTTTCCAGGGTCGCGAACCGGCAAGCGGATCTAGTTGAAGTTGAAGATTTCCTGCGCAGCCGGATGGAGTTGATCCCGCGGGATGCACGCCTCATAAACGGGGCGTTCGACTCCAAGGCGCTCTTCGAAAGGGGAGTTTACCTCCAACTGGAGTCGTTGTTGCGCCGTTCGCATGATGTGAATCCAGCATCCGATTCAAGTCTGCATCCCCAGCCACGTGGCGAGGAAGTTGCGGAGAATGGAGCGGGTATCCCAAGAAAACAGCAACGGAAGATGGCTATCTATCTTGTCGGCAAGCTCCAGGAATGGAAGACTGCTTTGGAGAACGGCTTAGAGCCTGCGGTCGCACAGTAGAAACGCCGCTTCACGGCGACGAAACCTCAAGATTTTTTGGAGCAGGACGCCGTACCCTTCACGGTCTACCACTCCTCAAATGGCGAAACATCGCGTCTCATCCTATGGGAGCCTCTCCCAGCTTTCGGATCAATCGATGTGCTCTCCCTCTTCGAAGTTCCCCTCCGCTATGGGAAGCATATCCCGCTCACCGGCAACCCACACATATAGGGTTGGGAGCAGAAAGATGCTCATCACCAGATCGGCGATCAATCCACCGACGATAACAATCGCAAACGGACGCTGCGAGTCTGAGCCAATGGCGTGCGAGAGAGCTGCAGGCAGCAGCCCCAGGGTGGCCACTAGCATTGTCATCATAATGGGCCGCAGCCTCAGCACCGCGCCCTCCACTGCGGCGTCCTCGATCGAGTATCGTCGCGCTCGAAGCTGGTTGATGTACTCCAGCATGATGACTCCGGTTTGCACGGACACGCCGAACAGAGCCAGAAAGCCGACACCGGAAGACACGCTGAAATTGGTCCCAGTGATCAGCAGGGCCAGCAGGCCGCCGATGCGTGCCATGGCGACGTTTGCCAGAATCAGAAGCGCCCATTTGAAGGACTTGAACATCGTGTAGAGGATGATGAAGATGAGGAGGATCGTGATCGGGAGTACGATGAGCAGCCGCTCGTCGGCCCTTTTCTGGCTCTCGTATTCTCCCTCCCAATCGATGTGATATCCGGGCGGGAGTTTGACCCCATCGTTGATCTTTTTCATTGCTTCTTCTACCGCGCTGCCTAAGTCACGACCTCGGACGCTGTATTTGATGGCAACATAGCGCTGGTTCCCTTCACGATAAATTTCGGAGCCGCCATCGCTCTCGCTGATCTTGCAGAGCTGCGCGAGCGACACCCGCTCGCCAGAAGGCGACAAGAGACGAATGTTCTCGATCGCGTCCTTCGTATCCCGGTAACTCGGAAGATAGCGCAGCGTAAGGTCATATCGCGCCTCGCCCTGGAGCACCTGGGTGAGTGCGTTTCCGCCCACCGCAGTCTGAATCGCGTCCTGTACATCCGCGACATTGATCTGGTAACGGGCAGCGGCATCGCGGTCTACGCCCACATTCAGGTTGGGCTGGCCCAGCACGCGAAAAACTCCAAGATCCTCAATTCCCTTGACTCCGCGCATGATGCCGACGATCTGATCAGCCGTTTCCTCCAGAACTTTCAGGTCATCGCCGTATACCTTGGTGGCCAGTTCGCCTTTTACTCCGCTAACCGCTTCTTCCATATTGTCTTCGATGGGCTGAGAAAATCCCCAGACTACGCCAGGAATTTTGTTGAGTTCACGATTCATGGCCGCAATCAATTCGTCTTTGTTTTCGTGAAAAACCGCCCGCCACTCTTCTTTCGGCTTGAGATCGACGAAGTATTCGGTATTGAAAAAGCTGGTGGTGTCGGTGCCGTCGTCGGGACGGCCTGTTTGACTTGTGCATTGCGGCACCTCGGGAAAAGAGCACAGTATGATGCGCGCTTGATTGGACACGCGGATGCCCTCGTCCGGCCCGGTGCTGGGTGCAAGAGTGCCCCGCACCCAAAGCGCGCCTTCATCGAGGTGCGGCAGAAATTCGGAACCGATGACGCCGCTAAGGGCAAGGTAGAGTGCGACGAAAAGCCCAAGTACGCCCGCACCAACGGTTAGCGCACGCCGTCGAATGGCCCACCGAACCGCGGTGCGATAGCGCTCGGTCAGGAAGTGCATGATCGGGTTGTGCCATTCGTGTGCTCCGTTGCGGAACGCGAAACTGGCGAGCACCGGGGTGATCAGGATCGAGAAGATGAGAGCCCCGAGCAGGGCAAATGCGACCGTCCATGCCATGGGATGAAAAAGCCGTCCCTCCACGCGCTGCAGCGTGAAAATAGGCAAATAGGCGGTGATGATAATCGCGATCGCATAAAACACCGGACGCTGAACTTCGTGCGAGGCCTCACTGATTCTTTCGCTGGGCGTTTTGAAATTCCCGTTCTTGTGACCCAAATGGCGCACAATGTTTTCCACCATCACCACCGCACCATCCACCACCATGCCGAAATCCAGGGCCCCCAGAGACAGCAGGTTTGCGGGGATGTGCCTTAGGTCCAGGCAGATCGACGCAAACAACAGGGAAAACGGGATCGTCGCCGCCACGATCAGCGCACCCCGGACATTGCCCAGGAATAGAAGTAGAATGAGCGATACCAGGATCATTCCTTCCGTAAGATTGTGCAGCACCGTGTGAGTGGTGAAGTGAACCAGGTCGCTGCGGTCGATAAAGGGAACAACCTTCACGCCGGGAGGCAGAATATGATCGTTCAACTCCTTCACTTTCTTGTTGATGCCCCGCAGCGCCGTGTCCGCTGCCGCGCCTTTCCGCAAGAGCACGATGCCGGACACTACGTCGTCGTTGTCGATGATCTTTCCGTTCTCGCGGTGAATGGCTTTCGCAAACTGGCCGAGGCGAATCTTTGGGCCCTGTGATACCACCGCAATGTCCTTTACCCGGAGCGGCGTGCCGTTCTTCGTCACAATCACCGTGTGTTCAATATCCTGGGCACGGTCAACCAATCCCACGGAACGCACGTTGATTTGCTGCAGGCCCTCCTGGATGAAACTTCCACCCGCATTGACATTATTGTTTGCGAGTTGTTGCTCGACCTGGGCCAGGCTCAATCCATAGGAGACCAGTTTGTTGGGGTCCACCCGCACCTGATATTCGCGGGTGGGGCCGCCGAAACTGGCTACATCAACAACGTCGGGTACGGCTTTGAAATTCTTCTCGACTATCCAGTCTTCGAGGGACTTCAGTTCCATGGGGTCATATTTTGGATTGGTGCTGTGCAGGGTGAAGAAATAGATCTGGCCGACTGGGCTCCAGTCCGTACCCATTTGCGGGCTGACTCCCGGCGGCAAAGTGACTTGACTCAGCCGCTCCAGAACCCGCTCCCGGTTCCAATCATTGTCCGACTCGTCGTCGAAAATCAGCTTCAGGTCAGAGAGCCCGAACAACGAAAACGAACGCAGATGGACGACGTGCGGAATCCCGTTCATCACGACTTCGAGCTGAATCGTGACCTGCTGCTCGACTTGTTCCGCTGAAATCCCCGGCCATTGTGTGATGACCTCCACGTAGTTGTCGGCTACGTCGGGATATGCCTCAATCGGGAGGTCCCGGAAGGCAACGATGCCCCCGGCGAAAAGCAGCAGTGCGAAAGCCAACACCAGGAGGCGGTTGTTGAGGGCAAAATCAACGACTCGACGAATCATCTATCGCCCCACCGTGTTTTGCTGCGCCATTCGTCTTATCCTCTCTTTTGCGAGTGCCGGTCTTCGATAGACGCGAGATTAGGTCGCGGCAGCCGGTTATGATCACCAGGGCGAACAAGCAGATAGAGAACAGGCCGATCAGGCCTAGAACGTAACCCCTCACTAACTGTGGAGCCACCGGACCCTCCGGCCGCGCTCTGGGAAATCTGACCGACGGCTTTCTCTTCTTGCGGTCACAGCGGCCTGACCTCTGTGTACCCCGAAGGTCAGGTTCACCGGAAACACTCAAAAGGCTTTGTCGGGCAGTATTTCGATTGCGGAGGAAACCACCTTCCAAATCGCACGATTGGAGCAGAATCAAGCAGGACCAATACAAAAGGCGGGAGTTTGGAACTAATCCTTCGATTGGGAACGCCGGACCTTTGGTCGCAATCGTTTGATTGGTTTGGAAACAGGGCAAGGGATGGGATAATCGTCGGTCTCGACTGAAATCCATGTTGAATCTTGAGTGGATCTGGGAACCACGGAACCGGGCGGCGGTTCTGCTCACCAGCGGCGTCATTGTCTTGGCGATCGCTGCCGTAGACTGGTGGACGAAACCTTATGTCTCTCTAGGTTTCCTTTACTTGTTTCCCATCATGCTGGCGGCCGGGTTTCTGCCACGGTGGGCAATCGCGTGCATGGGCCTCGCGTGTGCGCTGCTGAGCGAACGTTTCAGCAACCTGGACCCGGCGGACGCTCCGATCCGTTCGAGCTTTGAAGCTCTGGCGTTGGTCGGCTCAGGACTGTTCATCTCCGAGGTCCTGCGAAACCGCCGACTGAGATTGGCGTCCCAAGAGCGATTACGCGTCCTGGTAGAAACGAGTCCAGCTGCAATTGTCACCGTCGACGAACATGGCTCCATCGAACTGGCAAACCGAGCGGCCACCGAACTCATGGCCCCTCGGGACGGAGACCTGATCGGTCAGCCCATCGCGGCGTTCCTACCCGAACTCCATCATGCGTTGCGCTGGGAGGAGGGACCGCAGTTCAGGACTTCGATGCAATGCCGGGGCCATCGCGGTAGTGGAGAATCCTTTCTGGCGGACGTGTGGTTCTCCAGCTATAAAGAGGGGTCGCAACCCAAACTGGCCGCCATCATCGCTGATGTCACCGAAGAGCGGGCTGGTGCAACCGAGTCCAACTCGGCAGCCACCTCCGACCATCAGGAGAGAGCCACTTTGAACAATCGTGAATCGGACGTGCTCAGACTGGTTGTTCAGGGCTTGGCCAACAAAGAAATTGCATCGCGGCTGAGCCTCTCAGAAAGCGTAGTCAAAAACACCCTTCAGCAGCTGTTTGCGAAGACGGAAGTGCGTACTCGGAGCCAACTTGTCCGGGTAGCGCTCGAACGCTACCGGGATCTATTGTGACATTCTAGGCCAAGGTGTGCAGTTCGAACACCGAGTAATTGCTTGGGCATCCCCCTCCCCTTCCCTTCCGATAGGGACTGGCTACCCGGAAAATCTCTTCACGGCGCCAGCGGCACGACCTCTTCGGAAGCCGGCACTAAAGGACGGGTTTTCAGAGATGCCGCCTCCAGCGTCGCGAAATCGCGAAACGGATTGTACTCCGTGGTCTTGAAAGTATGTGCCGCCATTATCGCCAGGTATTCATGCCGCGAGAAATAGTTCAGGATCCACATCAGACGTTCGTTCCCGACCAGAACTTTATAGGTTTCCTCTTTTGTAGACCCATCCCAATACGATTTATAGTCCAGACACAGGGGTTGCCTTGCCTCGGACAGATAGATGTTTTGAATCACGTGTGCGAGGATTTCCTCGCTAGTCGTGGTGTACCTTGAGTAGCCGTTGCAGTAGTCAAGGTTCACGGGAACGAACTTGTCGAGCGAGTACCGATAGGCGTGCACCAGTTCGTGGAGCAGCAGGCCGTCCCCAAGCGCAGGATTGTAGAGGATTACCGTGTCGCCCGAACCATACCCGCGAGCATAGTTCCCGTTCGCTTGTATGTCATATTTCAGGGGACCTGTCTGGGCGGTGTTGTCTTGCTTCAGTTCCTGGGGCGATTTTGGGACGATCCAGACGGTAGTCTTCTTGTTGATATGGCCCAGCACCATTCGCCCGACCCGATTGCCCTCGATCTTTCGCAGCAAACTGCAGGCCGCCTGCTCATAATCATTCAGCTCCTGTTTGTACATGTTGTTTTCTATCGTTGCATCGGTGGAGGTATTGACCTTCATGTCAAGCTTTCGCTCTTCCAGGTATTGCCCTGCCCGATGAAACTCCTCTTCTTTATGTTGGTTACGCAACCGGGTATGCAGGTTGTAATTGACCTTAATCGGATATGCCCCGAACTTCAGCATAGTGCTCCCCCTAATGGCCGCATGGTAGACCTCTCTGCCCCTTAGTTGGGCAAAGCAGCGGTCGAATTGATCATGCCAGGAGAGAAAAACGCAGCAGCACGGATCCCTTAGCAACCTAAATGGAGTCCAGCGTCGAACGCTCGTCTCTCTATATAGTGAATCGGAAAGGGCGGGCAAAAAACGACAACGTGCGAGCAAAATTTCTTTGTGGGTGCGGCTTGGCGTAAGAAATGAGTCAATTCACGTTAAATCGCCACCTCCTAATGTCGTCAATCGGAGGTTGCGCCGATTCTTCTGTAAAATAGCGGCGAGGAAAAAGCATTCATGAACCGGATCGCACTCTCGCTCGGCTTCGCGGCTTGTTTAGCCCTGCCTTTGTTTGGACAGATGGGTGGCATGGGTGTGACGTTTACCAAGGACGTTGCACCGATCCTGCAGAAAAACTGTCAGAGTTGTCATCGACCTGGCGAAGCGGGACCGTTCTCCATGCTGACGTATGAGGATGTACGTCCCTGGACGGGGGCGATCAAGCTGGCGGTGCAGCACAAAGTTATGCCGCCCTGGTACGCCGACCCGCAATACGGGCACTTCTCCAACAATCGCGCGCTCAGCAATGAAGACATCAAAGCGATTGTGGCGTGGGTTACGGCAGGCGCGCCCAAAGGTGACATGAAGGACATGCCGGCTCCGCTCAGCTTCACGGAAGGATGGGGCATCCCGAAGCCAGACGTGGTTTTCCAACTCCCGAAGGAGTTCCCTGTGCCCGAGTCGGGCATGGTGGAATATCAGTATGCGATTGTGCCCACTGGCTTTACCAAAGACACCTGGGTGCAGGCTGCCGAAGTGCGTCCGACGGAGCGCGCCGTGGTGCACCACATCATCGCCTATGTTCGCGAACCGGGATCGAGCTATTTCAAGGATCAGAAGCCCGGAGTTTTCTTTGAAGCTCCGCCTGAGAAAGACAGCAAAGCCGACACCAGCGCGCTCCCCAGTGATTTCCTGGTCGGCTATGCGCCGGGGCAGCCTGCGGAAATCCTGCAGCCGGGCCAGGGGAAGTTGATCAAGGCCGGGTCAGACATCGTATTCGAAGTCCACTACACGCCGAATGGAAAACCTGTGATGGACCGCACCAAACTTGGGCTCGTCCTGTCGAAAGAAGTTCCGAAAGACCGAGTGCAAACTCTTTCCGCGGTCAACGGAACGTTCAAGATTCCCCCGGGAGATCCGAATTACCGCGTGGACGCTTCGTTTGAAGTGGCCCACGAAGTGACGTTGGCCGGCCTGCATCCTCACATGCATGCGCGGGGTAAGGATTTCGAATACAGGTTGGTGTTTCCCAACGGCGAGACGCGGACACTGTTGCGCGTGCCCGCCTACAACTGGCACTGGCAGCTTTGGTACAACCTGGAAGAACCGATCGTTCTACCGAAGGGTACGAAGATTGAGTGCACCGCGCATTTCGACAACTCGCCGGATAATCCGGAGAATCCGGATCCCACGAAAACTGTGATTTGGGGTCAGCAAAGCTGGGATGAAATGATGGTTGGTTTCTTCAATTTGGTGTATGACGCCAAAGTGTCGCCGAAAGACTTGATCCCGGAGAAGAAAGCTGCGAACCCTTCCGACAGAGCGCCAGTTGTCCGCAACTGAGGGTCGACGTCTGAGCGATCGGAGGAAATTCGGACGGAAATATTCGCCGCTTCAGGCCAGGTTGCGCGCGAATTCCATCTCCTGCCGCATATCTTCGTTTACGTCGCCTTCTTTTTCGTATTCCACCGCGACGAGTCCGGCGAAGTTTTGCCGGCGCAGCTCAGTCATCACTTCAGGAATTTTCGAGATTCCTATTCCGAGCAGCACATTCACTTCTCCATCCACGGCCTGAATGTCCTTGAGGTGCACCAGTTTCAGACGCGGCGCCAATTTTCGCACTGCGTCCACCGGATCGTGCCCGCAGGATGCGAAGTGGCCCACATCCGCGGTGGCGCCAACCGTGTTGGAAAGTCCCTGCAGCGCTTTCAGAACGGCCTCAGGACTCTCAAAGGCAAACTTCTGGCCCCTGAAATAATGGTTATGGATTCCGAAGGTCAAATTTTCCTGCGTAAGGCGGTTGTCAATTCGATTCAGAATGCTGCCAGTAGCGTCGCCTGTAATATTGCTAACGCCCAGGATCTTGGCGAACCGAACGGCATTCTCGAGGTCGGTGTCTTCTTTGATGGTCGCGGTGTAATACGACACGCAGCGTATTCCGGCCTGATCGAACTTGGCCCGCGCCGAACGAAACAGATCATCGGTGGGATGGTTCATCAGCATGAAATCGCCGCGGGACATTTCGATCTCCCGAACTTCCAGAGCTTTCAACTGCACGATCATCGCGTCCATGGAGAGATTGTGATAGCTGTAGGTGCCTATCCCGACGTTGAGGCGAGTCGATGCTCGCAAGGGAAGTGCTGTCGAAGCGAGAGCGGCGGCCAGCGTCTTCAAAAAACTTCTTCGCGTGATCGAAATTATCCGCATTGTACGTTCTTGCAGGAGGCCGAACTTTCATTAACCACAGAGGGCACAGAGGAGCACTGGGTAAATCCTCGAGGATTCGGGCTACTCTGCGGCGCTGTGCTCTCTGGTGGTTAATCAGAACTCTAATTCCGTGGCAGCGGACGCGACGTCACATCCGCATTCTCCAGCCCCGTCGCCCAGGTGATCGCCTCTGTAATCATCTGCTGAAATTCCGGCTTGTCCCAATTTTCTTCCACGTGGCCCAGCGTCGTGTAATATACCCGGCCTTTGCCGTACATCTTCGCCCAGGTCACTGCGAAGTCGCCATCGGTGCGGTGGACATTCTTATTCTTCATGTCGAGCCTGCTCACGTCGAGGCGCATCAGCACGCGTACTTTGTCCCGCGAATAATTTCTCATTTGATAAATCTCGTCGCGGAGTATAAACGAATGTGGCCATTGCTGCATGCCCGGAAAACTAGGGTCCTCCACAATAATGGGCGCCTCGAAAGTTAACCACGGATGCTCGTCGTAGTAGCCGCCGATCATGTCTCCATATTCTGGCCAGTCAACAAAAGTAATGGCGGCGCTGTGCACTCCGATGAATCCCTTGCCGTCATCGTGGACAAACGAGATGAAATCGGCCTTCTGCTGCGCGTCCATTTCGAGGTCGCCGCCGGTGTAGAAAAGTACGGCGTCGAAATCGTTCAGATTCTTGGCGTTGTATTCCAGCTTTTTCTTGGTCAGGGCCTCGGTGTCGGTGCGAAGCGTGGTGTCCCAAAGCCCGGTCTCCGTTCCCAACCGCTCCATCGTAGCCATCGCGTGGGAAACCGCTTCGTGCCGGTATCCTTTTTCTTCCCCAATCACCAAGAGATGCTTCTTCGGGAGTGTAGGGGGTATAGGCGCGGCCGACCCTTGCGCCCAGCCGAGATTGCACAGGGCTAAGCTCAACACTAGAAACGAAATGCGGATCAGATTCTTCCTGCTCTCCATTAGGTCACATCCTACATTTTCGCCCAGAGATTACCACTACCAACGAATACAAACGAATACGAATCGCGAATACGACACGCGAATACGAATCGCCTTGACAGAGGCGGAAAGCCTATGTAATCTCGCCAGCCATACAGATCGCACGCTCTGCGGTAGCGTGCAGCTCGGGATACCGTGGAACGCCCGTGCGGCCTCTACTTCCCCTTGAGGCCCTGGGCTCTACGCCGAACGCACTCTTGCATAAGAGGCGCCATGTCTACTCGTCGTTGCAAGTTCTTGCTGTCTGCCGTCATGGTGGTGCTTGCCCTGGTCACGGTGTGTCCGTTCTCGTTATGGGCGGGCACTGGATTTCAACCCGTCAATCCCGAGGAACTGAAGATGACCGGCGATGCCAAGGCGCCGGGTGCGCCCGCCCTCATTCTCTATCGCCAAGTGGACCGCGACGACAACGGCCGTACCTCTCACGAAGACAACTACTATCGAGTCAAAATCCTGACCGAAGAGGGGCGCAAGTATGCCGACATCGAGATCGTCTTCGTGAAGGACAGGAACAACGTCATCGGCATCCATGCCCGCACCATAAAACCCGACGGCTCCATTCGGGATTTCGACGGAAAGGTTTTCGAGAAGACGATCGAAAAGAGCCGCGGGGCCAAGTACCTTGCGAAGACCTTCACGCTTCCCGAGGTCCAGCCCGGCAGCATCATCGAGTATTACTACTCTTATGATCTCAAGGAGAATTCCCTTTTCGATTCGCACTGGATCCTGACCGATGAGCTGTTTACGAAGAGCGCGAAGTTTTCCCTGAAGCCCTACAGTCACGCCTATCCCAACAACTACAACTTGCGCTGGTCCTGGCACGCGCTTCCCCCCGGCACGGTTATGCCCGCGGAGGGCCCGGACCATGTCGTCCGCATGGAAGCTCATGATATTCCCGCGTTCCAAAGGGAAGACTTCATGCCTCCCGACAACGAGGTGAAAGCGCGAGTGGATTTTATCTACTCCCTGGACTCGCCCGAAAGCGACACGAACCGGTTCTGGAAGCAAGTGGGGAAGAAGCAGAATGGCGAGCTGCAAGGCTTCGTGGGCAAGCGCAAGGCTATGGAAGAAGCGGTCGGACAGATCATTGCGCCGAATGATGCCCCGGAGGTGAAACTGCGAAAGATCTATGACCGCGTGCAGCAAATCCGCAACACCTCCTACGAGGTCCGCAAAACCGAGCAAGAAGAAAAACGAGACAAAGAAAAACCGGCCGCGAATGTCGAAGAAGTATGGAAGCGCGGCTACGGCGATGGAAACCAGCTCACATGGTTATATCTGGCGTTGGTTCGCGCTGCCGGATTCGAGGCTTATGGGTGCTGGGTTTCCGATCGCCAGCAATATTTCTTCACTCCCGCGACGATGCAAGCCGAAAAGCTGGACGCGAACGTGGTTCTGGTGAAACTGAATGGCAAGGATCTCTATTTCGATCCAGGAGCCGAGTTCACGCCCTATGGCCTGCTGACCTGGGCAGAAACTGGAACGCCGGGACTGCGGCTGGATGGCGACGGCGGAACGTGGATCAAAACCACACTCCCCGACAGCGCGGAGTCTCAGATCCTGCGGAACGCGAAACTGAAGCTCCTCGACACCGGCGATCTCGAAGGCAAGCTCACCGTCACCTATACCGGGCTGGAAGGCATGTACCGGCGCCTGGAGCTACGAAACGCGGATGAGGTTGAGCGAAAAAAATTCCTGGAAGACGAACTGAAGGAACAGATCCCCGCAGCCGCCGAGCTGGAGTTGACCAATAAGCCGGACTGGGCCAGTTCGGAGAAGCCTCTGGTGGCAGAACTCGACCTTAAGATTCCTGGCTGGGTGTCGAGTGCGGGGAAGCGGGCTGTTGTTCCGGTTGGGTTCTTCGCTGCAAATGAGAAGCGCATTTTTGAGCATGCCGACCGGGTGCATCCTATCTATTTTGAATATCCACACGAGAAGATCGACGACGTGACCATTGAGCTTCCGGCCGGTTGGCAAGTCAGCAGCGTGCCACCGCCGCAAACTCAGGATGGGCACGTTGTTCTCTACGACTTGAAGATGGAGAGCGGCAACGGCACCGTCCGCGTGACTCGGAAGCTAAATATTGATCTCTTGATCCTGGAGCAGAAATACTATATGGCACTGCGAAATTTCTTCCAGACGGTGAGGACCGGAGATGAAGAACAAATTCTGCTGCAACCCGGAACGGCCAGCGCCAGTAACTGACCGGCGAAGGCTGCTGCGGCCGGACGCCGGTATGGCTCGTGACGCGCATCGTCGATGTTGCGCAACGGTTTCAGCCGTGGATTCCCTGTGTGCGCTGATCGTTCTTGTTTTTCTGATTTGTTGTCCCGACAGCCTCTGGGCGGGCATTGGATTTCAACCCGTCAATCCCGACGAATTAAAAATGACCAGCGAACCGCTGGCGCCGGGGGCTCCCGCCATTATTCTCTATCGCCAAGTGGACCGGGATGATGGCCGCGGGGGCCACATTCACGAAGACAACTACCTCCGCATCAAAATTCTGACGGAGGAGGGGCGCAAGTACGCGAACATTGAGGTCCCTTTTTTGAAGGGTGCTGAGGAGGTTGTGCATATCGAGGCGCGTACGATCAAACCCAACGGCACCATTGTTGACTTTGACGGCAGGGTCTTTGAAAAGTCCCTTTTGAAGGCCCGCAGGATAAATTACCTGGCAAAAACATTTACGCTGTCCGCCGTCGATCCCGGCTGCATCATTGAGTACCTTTACACCCTCGACCTGCAGCATGCTTATGCTTCGCATTGGATTCTGAGCGAGGAGCTGTTCACCAAGAGCGCACGGTTTTCTCTCAAACCATACAGAAGCAGCGTCTACCTTCCGGTGTCCCTTCGCTGGAGTTGGCAGAACCTTCCGACCGGCGTCGAACCCACGCAAGGTCCAGACCGCATTTACCGCATGGAAGTTAGCAACGTGCTCGCCTTCCAGACGGAAGACTTTATTCCGCCGGCGAACGAGCTTAAGGCCCGCGTAGATTTCGTCTACGAGTCTGGGGTGTCAATGGGTGACCCAGATATGTATTGGCAGCTTATCGGCAAGAATTGGAACGACGCGCTCGAAAAATTTATTGGCAAACCCAAGGCCATGGAAGGCGCGGTCGCGCAAATCGTTTCGCCCAGCGATGCCCCGGAAGTTAAACTGCGCAAGATTTACGAGCGCGTACAGCACGTTCGAAACACGTCGTTCGAGTTGCGTAAAACCGAGCAGGAGATAAAACGCGAGAAAGAAAAGTTAGACGAGAACGTCGAAGATGTTTGGAAGCACGGCTACGGCGATAAATGGCAACTGAATTGGCTCTTCCTTGCTCTGGTGCGCGCTGCTGGTTTCGAAGCTTATGGCTGCTGGATCTCCAGTCGAGCCGAGTATTTCTTCACCAAAAAGACCATGCAGAGTGGACATCTGAATGAAACCGCCGTGTTGGTTGAGCTCAACGGCCAGGATCTCTATTTCAATCCGGGGGCGGAGTTTGCACCCTTCGGGATGCTGAACTGGTCCGAAACTGGAACCCCGGGACTGAGGTTGGATAACACTGGCGGAACCTGGATCAAGACCACACTACCGAAAAGCTCAGAGTCCACGATTCAGCGTACCGGGAGAATGAAACTGTCCGAGAACGGCGATCTGGAAGGAAAATTGACAGTGACTTACACTGGCCTCGAAGCGATGTATCACCGCGAATCCGCGATACACGCGGATGAAGTTGCGCGGACGAAAATGTTGGAGGACGGAGTGACGGGCCAGATTCCCGTTGCGACCGAGGCCAAGCTGACCAATCATCCTGACTGGAACAACCCAGAGGCACCGCTGGTTGCAGAGTTCGATTTGAAGATCCCCAACTGGACCTCGAACGCCGGCAAACGCGTGGTCCTTCCTGCGGCAGTTTTTGTCGCGCATGAGAAGCACATTTTCGAACACGCGCACCGCGTGTATCCGATTTACTTTGAATACCCCTACGAAAAGATTGACGAAATAACCGTCGCACTGCCTGCGGGGTGGCAAGTGAGCAACTTGCCGCCCGGCGAAAGCCTGGACGGGCACGTCGTTACATACAGCTTGAAGGTCGAGAACAATCAGGAAACGTTGCATCTGACGCGAAAGCTAACCATTGATTTCCTGCTGCTGGAGCAGAAGTATTATGCGGCGCTGCGAAATTTTTTCCAGACGGTGAGGACCGGAGATGAAGAACAGATCCTGTTGCAGCCTGGAACGGCCAGCGCCAGTAACTGACGCTGATATTGACGCCGGAAACAACGTCCGGCGAGGCCTGCCCGTCGGCGCAGTTGCTGTGCTTCTATGCGTCATGGGTTGCGCTCCACTGGCCGTGGCGGGCGGGGATGCTCCCTCGTGGATGCACGCCCTTGTCAACGCGCCTGTATCTTCCTACGACGAAAAGACAGACGCCGTCCTGCTGTATTCCGAGACCAACGTGACCGTACTTTCCAGCGACAAGATCAGGACGCAGCTTCGCGAAGCCTACAAGATTCTCCGCCCCAATGGCCGCGAGCACGGTTTCGTCGCTGTTTACTTTAATCCGCAGAGAAAAATTAAAAGTCTGCACGGCTGGTGTATCCCTGCGCAGGGCAAGGACTATGAAGTCAAAGACAAAGATGCTGTGGACCGGTCCCTGTCTGGAGGGGGCGAGCTTGTGGACGACGTTAAATTCAGGGTGCTGCAAATTCCCGCAGCCGACCCCGGCAACATCGTAGGCTACGAGTACGAGGTCGAGGAGCTGCCTTTCCATCTTCAGGATATTTGGCGCTTCCAGGAGCCAGATCCCGTGCGAGAGAGCCACTATTCGCTGCAGCTTCCTGCCAGTTGGGAGTTCAAGTTCTCATGGCTCAACTACCCGGAGGCAAAACCGGTGGAGGCCGGGAACAACCTGTGGCGGTGGTCGGTGAACGATGTGAAGGGCGTCCGCAGCGAACCGGAGATGCCCCCGGTAAGCGGCGTTGTAGGCCAGATGGTTGTATCGTTCTTTCCGCCCGGCGGCCGCGCGGTGAACGGATTCGCGGCCTGGGATGACATTGGCAAATGGTATGGCGGCCTGGCCAGCGGACGCCTCGATGCCTCGCCGGAAATCAAGCAGCAGGTGGCCACGCTAACGGCTTCGAAGAGCGACCAGCTGCAGAAGATGCAGGCACTCGCTCAATTCGTGCAGCACGACATTCGCTATGTGGCTATCGAACTCGGCATCGGCGGGTGGCAGCCCCACGCCGCGCCCGATGTTTTCTCGCACCATTACGGCGACTGTAAGGATAAAGCGACTCTGATGCGTTCCATGCTGCGGGAGATTGGCGTCGACTCTTACTATGTGTTGATCAACATGGAACGCGGGGCCGTCACCCGTGACACGCCGGCTCACGCTGGCTTTAACCATGCCATTACCGCCATCAAGTTGCCCGACAGCGTCACCGACCCGTCGCTGATTGCCACGCTGCAGCATCCCAAGCTGGGCAGAATTCTCTTCTTCGATCCCACGAATGAGCTGATGCCATTCGGCCAGATTGGTGGCTACCTGCAGGCAAATTACGGATTGCTGGTGACGCCCGACGGCGGCGAACTGATCGGCCTGCCGCAGCAACCTTCTGCCATGAACAGCATCCAGCGCACCGGGACCCTGACTCTCGACCCCAGCGGTACACTGCGGGGCGACGTCAAAGAGGTACGCCTGGGGGACCGCGCGTCCACGGAGCGATGGAGCCTGCGTACCGTCACCAAGGACACGGACAGAATCAAGCCGATCGAGGCCCTTCTTTCTGGCTCTCTCTCCACTTTTCGCATCACCAAGGCCACCGTAATTAATCAGACGCTCACCGATCAGCCGTTCGGGTTCAACTATTCGTTCGAGTCCGCCAGTTACGCCAAGAATGCCGGCAACCTTCTCCTGGTCCGGCCGCGGGTGCTCGGAGTGAAAGCGCAGGGCTTTCTGGAGACCAAAGAGCCGCGAAAGTTTCCCGTGGAATTCGAAGGCCCCTCACGCGACACCGACAAGTTTGAAATCACAATTCCTCCCGGCTACGAAGTGGATGACCTGCCGCCGGCTGTCGATGCCGACTACAGCTTCGCCAGCTATCACTCGAAGACCGAAGTCAAAGGCAACGTTATCGGCTATACCCGGACATTTGAAGTGAAAGAGTTGAGCGTCCCGGTGGACCAGACCGAGGAACTCAGGAAGTTTTATCGCATCATTGCCGGCGACGAACGAAACAATGTAGTGCTAAAAACGGCGTCGAAGTAGAGACTCCTGCGTTTACATGGTCGACCCTTGGAGACACTTGAATGACTGGAAAAAGCCATCCAACAAAGCGGATTCGGAATTAGAGGCGTTCTTCCAGGAAGCAAAAACGAAGACCGATTTCGCCACCGCCAAACGAGTGATCTTGCGGGGTAAGACTACCGAAGTGATCGACCAGATCACCGACGGCGAGTTGGATTTTGCCTACATCTACGCCGATCACACCTTGAAGGGCATCGCCATCGATCTGATTCGCGTTTACCCCAAAAGTGCGCAACGGCGGCTTTCTGGGTGGCGACGACTTTACAAGGTCGGTATGGGAACACAACACTCGATTCGAGCCGAGGCTGGTATTCCCGTTTGCCGGGATATTTTGCGGAAGCCGTCGGCGCCACCATCTACGCGCTGCCGCACTCGCAGTTCTGTCTCCAGAAAACGAGGTCCTCACAATTCGCTTTTATCGCGATATCACCGGCCACTATGATGACGTCGGCCTGCAAACCCAATTCGCACCAGAAAAGCTCCTGAAACTCGCGGCGGGCGAGCGCATCCCTCGACTGCTGCGAGTCGCCAGGAAAATACGAGGCCTGCTTCCGGGATAGGAACGACGGGACGAAACCGGTTCGATTAAGAATGCCCGGGAGCCCCAGTGGGGAGCAGCTATCCTCTTACGCTGATCTTCGAAAACGACAACACCGCACGCCCCGCCGTTGGCTTGCCCATCGACAATGCCGGACGGAACGTCGTGAAGGTCATAAAATCAATCAGCATGCTCTTCTGCTGCGGCGCCAACTCTTTCGAATTGTCGGGATCCGACAGAATGCGGTAATCCTGCACCGCCCGTTGGCGTCAATGTAGGCTTCAATCACCAGCGAGTCGTCGTTGATCGGATTTATGCCGAACGAGCTCTGCTGCAACTCCGGAGCCTGGTTCACCATCACCAGCGGCACGTCTTGACTATTCGCCTGCAGGGTGGGCACGTAAAAGAACGCCATCACCACGCCAAAAATCACCAGCGAGGCCAAAAATCCCGCCGCCGCGGGAACCATAAATGCATTCAGCGCATTCTCCAGCCGCACCAGCGGACCCTGCAAGGGCTGCCGTGCATGCGCCGCTTCCCGCGAAATCGCCAGCCGCAACTTCAATCCCAAATCTTCCGGAGCCTTCGGCCTTCCCACGCTCACCAGCATGCGCTGCGACTCGCGCAACAGCTGGTACTCCTGCTGGCAAGCCGCGCAGCCCGCCAGATGCCGCTCCACTCCCAGCATCTGCCGGCCCGTGACCGCTCCATCCAGGTACGGCGAGAACAGCTCTTTCGCCTCCGTGCACCGCATTTCCCGTGCACTCATCGCGTCACCTCTACCCTTCTACCCCCACCAGAAACCCGCGGCCCCTCAGCATCTTTGTCTCGCGGAGCCGTCAACCCCATTTCCGCTCCCACCCGCCGGATGTAAGGCGTCAGCCGTTGCTTCAACGCTTCTCGCCCGCGCGTCAATCGCGATTTCACCGTGCCCAGGGAAATCTCCAGCACCTCGGCAATTTCCTCATATGACATTTCTTCCAGATCGCGCAGCACCAGCGTCGTCCGGTAGGGCTCCGGAACCTTTCTCAATTCTTCTTCCACTCTGCGCCGCACCTCGTGGTGCGCGACATTGTCGAACGGAGACTCCGCATGATCGGTCAGCGCCACCTGCATCCGCTGCGACCCTTCCGGCATGCAGTCCGAATCCGAGGGTTCAATCGAAGTTTCCTGCGCCTTGTGCCGGAACCACCACCGTCTCCGGTTCGCCGCCTCGTGCAGCGCAATGCGATAGATCCAGGTCTTCAGGCTGGACTGTCCATGAAACTGTTTCATCCCGCGAAACACTTTCAGGAAAACTTCCTGCGCGGTCTCGGCCGCGTCCGAAGGATCGCCCACAATCCGGTAGACCAGCCCATACACCGGCTGCTGAAATTCCCCAATCAGCCAGGCGTAGGCCTGTTCCGAACCAGCCTTTAACTCGGCGACCACGGCCGCTTCCTGCGTCTGTGTCTGCGCCGCGATCGGACTCGCCAAATTTCCCAAGGTGGTTGCTCCCGCCATAATCCTCCGGCGTTGCTTCAATTATAGGATTTCCCACCCCTCCGCGTCCGTATATTTCACCCGTGGCCACTTACCGTCGATCACGGCCAGACGCGGTACGTCTGCAAACATAGACTCCGCCGGCGTGCCCAGGGTTCCCGCAATAAGTACCTTATTATCAGCGAGTCACAGCCGAGCGTAGGAGGGCGACGCACCAGAGGATGCAATCCAGGCTTCTTACCACCCCTGTTATTCGGTCGGTAGGTAACCCCTTAGAGGTTACTGGAAGCCGATCCCTTACGACTTCGGGAAGGGCACGGCTTTCAGCCGTGATGCCCAAGAATCTGGCTAGCGGGCTTCAGCCACTGAGGTTCTGCGTCGTGTCCCAGTGCCGAAGATTGATGGGATGACGCCGTCTCAAAAACGCAAATGAGTGTTCGGGTTGCGTTGCGCAATCGCTCCGATTGCCTGAGACAATGCCACATGCGATCTATAGGTCCGTTCCCAAACCGCATCCACTGCGTCTTTTACAAGCCTGTCTTTTACAAGCCTTGACACCATATCCCAGTAGCATCACAATGTAGGACTAATTATGCTTGGCGAGTTCGAATACCTCATACTCAGCGCGGCTGCGCGCTTGCACGATGACGCTTACGGGGCCGCTATCCGCCACGAAATTGAGGAAGCAACCGGGCGCCATTGCTCGATCGGAGCCCTTTATACGACGCTGGATCGTTTGGAAACGAAAGGCCTCATCAGAACCTGGATGGGCGATCCCACTCCGCAGCGAGGGGGCCGACCGAAGCGCATGGTGCGTGTTACCGCAACGGGCATCCGTGCAGCAAGCGATTTTTACCTTGTGGTGAGGCGAGTAAGCCGAGGTGTCTCATGGGAGGCGAACCGAATCGCGGTCCGATAATGACGAGAATCTTCTGGCGGTTGGTTGACATTCTGTCTCGAACGCTAGACGCCGACGAGCGCCAGGCTGTGCGTGGGGATCTCGCCGAATCCGGGGACAGTGCCGGTATGGCACTACGCGACGTTCTCGGCTTGATCGCCCGCCGACAAATTGGCATCTGGAAACAGTGGCAGCCCTGGCTGGCCCTGCTCGGCGTTGTGTGTCTGGCAGGAGTACCGCTGAGTCGAATCCTGTTCCGGTTCAACGTTGATCTCTCACAGCAGTGGATGGCTTATCAGCAATACGGAGTGCACTTCGGAACCCTCTTGACCCCTCAGCGGGATATGGCATTCTTGCTGTGCTTGGCGGTGGCATTGCTCGTGTGGTTGTGGACGTGCGGATTCGTCCTGGGTTCACTTTCGGGTCGTGCGATATGGTTCACGTGGTCCGCGTTTTACCTCACGGTCTTGGATTCAGCATGGGTGAGGTTCGCGCTATCCGGCAATATCATCCTGTGTAATGCGGGACTAATTCGGCTGTTTGTGGCCGCCACAGTGCCTCTCAATATCGCAACCCTTCTATTCTTGCTCTCAGGTGTGTGGAGCATCACTCGGAATGCATCGGCGAGTGCTACCGTTGCGCGCTGTCTACGTCCTGGCCTCGGTCATCACAATCCTCACGATACTTACAACTTGGATGAGCGGCTGGTATGAGACCGCCCACGAAACGTGGAGTGGCGGAGCATGGCGTGGAGCTTCATTGCTCATGCGGCTGTTGCCATTCGTGCTGGTAAGTTGGCCAGTGGCCTACCTGCTGGCCACGGCGAAGCGGTGGACCACAACTGACAAAGAAACAGCAACCTAACCCAGAATCCATAAACAAATCCCGCCCGCTCGATTGTCCTATCATCGAGACCGAATCGTGCACCCCGACCGCACCGACGCCGCCGAGATTGAGTCGCTCTACCGCCAGCACGGCGCGGCCCTGCTGCTGTTCGCCGCGGCCATCACCGGCGAACGCAGCCGCGCTCAGGATGCGCTCCATCATGTGTTCCTCAAACTGATCGAGAACGGCAACCTCGGCCACGCCCTCGACAAAAAGGCCTATCTGTTCGCCTGCGTGCGCAACGCCGTGCTGAACGAAGCCAAGGTTCTGAATCGCCACACGCCCCTCGACCCGGACTCAGCCGTGTTCACCTCGGCATGGTTTACCCCGCCGGACCGGGACTATGCAGCAGAACATGCCCTTCGCCACGCCCTGTCCATCCTTCCCCGCGAGCAGCGACTGGTCATCGTCCTGCATATCTGGGGCGAACTCACCTTCGCCCAGATCGCCGATCTTCTGGAGATCAGCGCAAATACCGCCGCCTCGCGATACCGCTACGCCCTCGCCAGGTTGCGAGAAACCATGCTGCCCGCACCGAATGACAAGGAGGACCCCTGTGCCAATTCCCGAGGATGAACGCCTGAGCGATGAGCGCATGAAAGGTCAACGCATGAAAGATGAAGGCATAAAAGATCAACGCCTGAACGCGGACGGCCCGAACAATGAACGAGTGGTCCACGAGCAGCTCGACCACGGGCAGATCGCCGACCCGAGCGCCGACCACCTAGTGAGCAACGCTCAACCGATCGACGAGAAATTCGAAACACACCTTAAACAATTTCGTCCCGTGGATCCCCAACCGCTCCCGGTCGAACGCCGCG
>Ga0265356_1000038_pt1 | contig 21148 bp, 27 predicted proteins | sample NZE4metagenome_FD_189075 | JGI IMG/M metagenome (GOLD analysis project Ga0265356, IMG submission 189075) | Rhizosphere microbial communities from Maridalen valley, Oslo, Norway - NZE4 | ecosystem: Host-associated > Plants > Roots > Rhizosphere > Soil | place: Norway: Oslo | collected 2017-09-15
GGGCGGCTGCCGGAGCGCCGGAGTCAGGTCAGTCCGGATCGCCATCCGCCATCCATCTGCAGATTTTCGAGGGCTTGATCACCGACACGCAATGCGGCGCCAAACACTCCGCCGCGATCGGAAAAGCCCCCGCTGATTGTACCCGGGCGTGCGTGCGAAACGGTGAGCAGTTTGCTCTTGTCGATGGCGATACTTTCTATTTGATCGAGGGGGATCCGCTCGTGCTGAAGGGGGCAGCGGGGCAGCGCGTCCGGGTTAATGGCACTCTGAACGGAAAGAAAATATCCATGACCTCTGTCATTAAAACCTAAACGACCATGCTCGACCCCGGCCGCAAATTATTGTTCTGGCGCGCGGGATGATTCCAGAATAAGCCCGGCAATGGGATAATGGTCCCGTGAGAATTGAGCGATCGGTTCGGGTAGGCCTGTTGCTTGTCTGGTTTGCCTCTTCCTCCTGCTTGGCCGCAACCCGGCATTACTACATAGCCGCCGAAGACGTCACTTGGAACTACGCTCCCAGCGGGCACAACTTGCTGAATGGCAATCCCGTTCCGCAGCCGTGGTCGCGGAAGCTGGAATGGGATAAGAGCCGATTTATCGAATACACAGACGATACCTTCACGACTCCAAAACGGCAGCCCGAGTGGCTGGGAATTCTCGGCCCTATCATTCGCGCCGAAGTTGGAGACGAGATCGTGATCGACTTCCTGAATCGTGGACACCGCGGTCATGATCTGCATCCCCACGGCTTGCGTTACGACAAAAGCAACGAAGGTGCTCTCTATCTACCTATTGCCAAAGGGGCCTTCGTGGCCCCCGGCGCCCGCTACACCTATCACTGGTTCGCCAACCAGAGCAGCGGACCCGGTCCAGGCCAGCCCAGTTCCATCGTGTGGTGGTATCACGCTCACGTCGAACCCGGGGTTGAGATCAACGCGGGCTTGCTGGGACCGATTATCGTTACGGCGAAAGGCAAAGCCAAACCCGACGGATCTCCCAAGGACGTGGACCGCGAATTTGTCGCCTCGTTCATGATCTTCAATGAGCTGGGAGCCAAGCCCGACGGCCAGTTTTATGCCATCAACGGTTTCATCTTCGGCAATCTTCCTGGCTTGACCATGAAACAGGGAGACAAAGTGCGCTGGTATTTGCTGGGGATGGGAAATGAGATTGACCTGCACACTCCTCACTGGCACGGAGAAACCGTTACCGACGGCAGGCGAAACACCGACGTGATTGAGCTTCTTCCCGGAAGCATGACGACCGTTGACATGCTCGCCGACAATCCCGGAACCTGGATGTTTCACTGCCACGTGCAGGATCACATGGAGGCAGGCATGATGGCGGTTTACACCGTCTATGCTCCACCCGAGCGCGCCTGCCCGCTTGCTTTCACCGCGGGAGATTTCTGGAAGCATCCGGAAAACTTTACGCTCGCTGTCAAAAACACCAGCCCCAAGCCGATTGCCAGACTCACACTTACATCCGAGATGTTTTTGGCACCCCAGGATTTGCGGCGACCCTTCAACTCCGAGTGGTCATCAGACAAGCCGATTTTGCCCGGTCAGGAGCAAACTCTCGAAAAGCCGGGGATTCGTGCTGCCAGCGCCCAGTCTGTCCTGGGTTGGGTCTTCTTCCCGTATTCGGTGAAATATGAAGATGGAACGAGCTGGCACCCCCAAAGTGAGGGCGAGTGTTTTACCGTGATATGGCGAGATCCGCAGCATCCCGATATACCGGCCTTGCCTACCCGGCAGATCGAAATGAATCCAGACTAGAAGCTATCTCATTATATTGGCGATCTGATTCCAGTAAGTCTTTCGAGGCTGATTCCGCGGCTACCCTTAGCTTTCTGCTGCGCAAGCGTGCAGCCGATGGTCACCGCACTCGGACTGGTATGCTCGTTAACTTGATCGGAGTCAAGCCGTGATCTTGAACGCTCCACAATTCGCAATTTCGCTTCTTGCAGTGTTAACAATCCCGCTCATGCAGGGTTCCGGCACTGAGCGCAGCGTCCCAAAACCGGGGATCAAAGAAGTTCAGGTTTCTTATACGTCGATACGACCGTCCGTCACAATCAAGATTGGTGGTACAGCCGACTGGGTTCTGGTGACTGAAAATGCTGTGTGGGTCGCCAGCACGAAACCGAATGACATCGTCCGAATTGATCCCGCGACCAACAAGATCCTTGCCAGAGTAAGAATCCCCGGCGAGGCTTGCTCCGGTCTGGCATTCGGCTTTGACAGCCTGTGGGTTCCGATCTGCGGGAGTAAGCCCGCTCTTGGTCGAATCAACGCCACGAAGAACGCGATCAGCGCAACACTTCCGATTGCACCAGCGGGTGCGGAGGGCGGGATCGCGGCAAGTGAGGATAGCGTCTGGATGGTGACAGACCAACATGGGAATCTAGTCCGAGTCGATCCGTCCACAAACAACGTGCGAGAGCGAATTCTCATTCCACCCGGTTCCTTTAATCCGGTGTTTAGTGGCGGCATAGTTTGGATCACCGGAGTCGAAAGCAATATTCTCACCGCCGTGGACAGCGCTACGGGCAAGGTACTGGAGTCGATACCTGTCGGATCGAAGCCTCGCTTTCTCACGGCTGGGGGAGGTTCGATTTGGACGTTGAACCAAGGCGACGGAACCGTCAGCCGCATTGATGAAAAGAGCAGGAAACTGGTGGCTACGATTCAACTGGGCACACCCGGCACAGGCGGCGACATAGGCTATGGAGCCGATTCTGTTTGGTCTTCGGTCTTTCAGGTTCCCCTTACTCGCATTGATGCGAAGACAAATCGAGTTGCGAAACAGTGGGTCGGCAACGGAGGAGACTCTTTGCGCCTTGGTTTCGATTCACTTTGGATAACGGACTACAAGGAGGGCTTGCTATTGCGAATTCCTATTGAACAAGTGCGGTAGCGTCTATCTGATCGCCACGATCCCGCTCCCCGGTTTCGGCGACAAACTTAATCGCGCACCTGAGTTGTGTTGCTCGCGTGTCCGCTCCTCTCTGTGGACGATACCGGGGCTTATGCTAAGCACTCGGTTCTGCTTGGACACTCTCTATCGCAGCTTTCATTCCATTCAGGGTGTCTTGCGTTTCGTGGGCAATTTTTCGTCTCACGGTCGCCCCCTATCGGCCGAACAAGATGTCCTTCGCTTTGCCGAGGGTATTGAAGGTCAGGGATATTCCGCAAGCGATCCAAAAGTCATTGCCGATGAGGCCGCCAAACTCGCGATGCGCGCTGATGCGAGTATCGGATTCCTGCATCTTCAACAGGTCGCGGCTGAAAAAGTGCCTCCTTCGATTCCGAGGGAATTGGAAGAAGCTCACCAGTCGTTTGTAGGAACCGGCTGAGGTCTAGCTGAGAGAGCGAGCGTGAGGAGTCCGGCAGCCGTCCAGAAGAAATCGGACTTTAGTCTTACACGCGACTCGCAATGGATGCCCCTAAGGACGACGAAAATCTTACCAATCTGTTCGACACGGCGCGGCTGCTTTTGGTTTTGGTAGTCATAGTCTCAGAACCTATACCCGGCTGATCACCCCGAACTCTGCATTTCTGCCCAATCGAATCATTCACTTGCGGTCACTGAGCAAATGCCCTTTCGGGCCAGTGCGGCTAAGAGCCGGATTTCGCCCTGATTCGTCCGGCTGCATCGATCATCAACGCACTGTTAGGAGTTAAATGGCAGTTTCATCTCGGGAAATACCTCCGACCAGCCTCCCCCCGAAGTGAGCGCTCTTGCTCAGTTTTGGGATTGCGATTCACATTAGGCTAAAGACGGCAGGATGGAGCTCAGAATTCTTGTCGATGAAGCAAATCGGGCAAGCCCTACGCGTTCAGGTGATCGGGCGAGACAAACGGATACGCACAATGTACAAAATAGAGAAAACCGATTTGGGGTTTCAGCTCACCTTCGGCGGCGACATGACGGAAGCTGAACTCCAGACGTGGTACGAGGAGAGTGCGGGAGTTCTGACTGGGATGCATCTCCCATTCGGCGTAATCATCGATATGAGGACGCTGGCCCCACTCCCAATCGGAGCCCAAACGGTGATGATCAAGGGCCAATCGATGTATCGAAGCTGCGGCATGCAACGCTCCTGTGTCATTCTGCAGGACCCCATCACGACCATTCAGTTTATGCGACTGGCCAAAAAGTCCGGGATTTTTAAGTACGAACGCTATCTAGATGCTTCAACATACAAAGATTGGCGACAAGCGGCGCGGAATTGGGTCAGAGACGCTGTCGCTCCCCCGCAGTAAGAGGGTTTTGCTCGGCAATCCCTACGTCTCTGTGATCGATCAAGTGTCTCATTAGGCGTTTCACCTCAGGGAAAACATTTCACCGCAACGTTAACCCTGTTACGAACGCCGAACAAAATCCGAATCGTCGAATCTCGCATTGCTGCACCCTTCGGGAACTAAACACTGTGGGGCGAACACTTGCTGAACAATTCCCTAAGGCAGAACGCCGCTAAATGACAACCGTGAGCGACAAGATCGAGACCACCAATCCTTCTTCCCAACCCTTGACCGTGCTGGCGGTCGATGATTCCGTGATCTATCACAAACTGGTCGACCAATCTCTCTCGGCGGAGGGACGCACCCTGCTATTCGCGAAGAATGGTCGCGAAGCCCTTGATCTGTTCGCAAAACATCAACCTGCTCTGGTTATTACGGATTGGAACATGCCCGACATGGAAGGTCCGGAGTTATGCAAGCGTATACGACGCGACTTTCCAGACCGCTACAGCTATCTCATCTTGCTTACAAGCAACAGCGGGAAGGACAAAATAGTAGAAGGATTGCGTGCCGGAGCCGACGACTACCTGACGAAGCCTTTTCATTCCGATGAGCTTGTGGCACGTGTAGAGGTTGGCCTCAGATTCGTTGATCTTCATCGCCAAATCCAAGCAAAGAATCGCCGATTGGAAGAGATGGCATTAACCGATGCTCTAACAGGCTTGCCCAACCGCCGTGCGATTGATGTTTGGGCACCCCGCGAACTGAGCGCCGCCGCTAGGCATGGGTTTCCTTTTTGGGCAGTGATGGCCGACTTGGATTTGTTCAAGAAAATCAACGATATCTACGGGCATGATGCTGGGGACACTGCACTTAAGACATTCGCGGGCATTCTGACGGCGCAAACACGCGAGTCGGACATGTGTGCTCGATTGGGAGGAGAAGAATTTCTGGTGATGATGACCCACGCCGACAAGGAGGGTGCGAAGACTGCGGTCGAACGAATACGAAAACAATTTGAAGGCACGAAGTTTGCTTTTGGGGACCGCACTATGACGGCCACCGCTAGCTTTGGAATTGCAGGATTTCGCGGGATCAAGTCTCCTGACTGGAACGCGCTCGTGGCCTGTGCCGATACCGCTCTATACGCGGCCAAGCACAACGGACGTAACCGAATAGAATTCGATCCGGACTCTGGAATCTGAAGCTTCGATGCCCGGCTTCTCTAAGACGGTCAATTCTGACCAGTTTTTCGGGGTCTAAGGCGTGACACTGATGATTCCAACATTAATGCAGACAGGATTCGGTATTGAGAAGTGCCTGACCGAGGAAGGGCACTTCGAGAAGTTCACGGAAGCTGAGCCGCTGTGGTCGTTACCTGGATTACTCGCCCGCTGCTAAGCTCGGGAGGTTCACATGCCGGATACGAGAGTTGAACGCGGAACGTGTCGTTTTGTCGCACAAATAGCCGAAGGTGGACGGCCCGTAATTGCCCTTCAATTCTTCCACAGAACCGGGTCAATACTAGACCATGCCATGCTGAGCTTTAATCTTCTGGGTGGTCTCACGCTGGAACAAGCCAAGAAGCTGGCCGAAGGGTTGAACGAGCAGGTGTTGGACGCTTCGGTAGCAGTGTCCAGTGAACATCCCATGTTTGGGCGGGACTCTTCACTTGCATCTCTGTTTTCCTAAACAGAAGGCGAGCCAGTGTTCAGCCAGTTCGGGGAGGTTGATTCTCCGGCAATGGACGTGCGGTCATTCAGCGCAGAAACCGTCGCGAAGCTCGTCTGTTCCGAAAGGCACGGCTCCCGAGAAGGAACGATGAAAATACTCCTGATCGAAGACAGCAAATTCCAACGGATTGCAAACGAGAGGGCGCTGGTCATGGCTGGGTACGATGTTATCCACGCAGGAGACGGCGTGGAGGGCCTGCGTGTTGCCCGCGAGAACATTCCCGATCTTATTTTGCTCGATATGATGCTACCCAAATTATCGGGACTCGATGTTCTTCGGGCTCTCAAGCTCGACGCACTCGTAAAACACATCCCGGTGATCGTGTTGACGGGGCTGGGTCAAGGCAACGAAGTTAAGCTCCTGAACGACGGGGCGGCCGCGTTTCTTCTGAAAACGGAGAAATCGCTGGAGAACAATTCACGCGTTCTGATCCAGACAGTTGAGAGTGTGTTAGCGAGAGCAAAAGCGTCAGTCTAGCTGAGAGTGGACAAGTCCACTTCCGGTATGCAAACCCAGCATCCCGTGGCTCGCCCTTGTTTCCGGGAGTCGAGCAGTAATCGATGTCATGGAGACACTTGCCGGAGAACCTGATAGGGAGCTTCGCAAGGAAGTCGTGAGGTTCGATCCCTATGTCTGAGGCAACCGAGGCATACGATCCGAAACCGCAACCAAGCTGGGTGCCGCAAACAGTTAGAAGCACTTCATCGCAGGTCCCGCCGAGCAGGAATCGGGCGCAGGCCGGAGGGCAGTGGAATCGCACGGGCTGAAGTCCAGCGGCTTTCACGGCGCATGTTTCCCAACTATCCCGCGAGCCTCGCTGCGAGTGTCGTCTCGATGAACGCCAACAGGCGATCATCGGAGCGAGAGCCGCGCTTCTGAACGAACACGTAAAAGCCAAATACAGAAGGGCACAAGCAAGATGCTCAGCACCAAGCCAAGCTGCGGATCGTTTGTGAAATGAGTTCCACGAGTGAGGTCAAGGGCATTCAGTAATACTCCGAGGGCTGAGCATGCCAGAAAGGCAACTAGAGTGATGCGAAGTGACAGTCGCTCGATTGGTCCTAAATCGAAGTATCCGTCAATTCGAGTTCCACCAGACTGAGGCTCCCACGTGGCGTAGAAGTTCGGAGCATACACTCCTCCGCTCCTGCGTCTGAGTCGGAATTTCTGGGTTTCCACCACGCCCCAAACTGGGCGAGTCTGATCGTCCTTGCGGAGCATTCGATAGAACCATGGCTCTAAGTAGGACGGCACGCCCTGTGTGGCGATGCTCCGAAGAAGCGCATCTCTCACAGCCTCAGCCGCCAAAGCCGAATTAAACGTGATGCTTTTGCTGGACATGTTGACCAGAGCACTTTACGCCAGACAGCTTCACGGAATCCATAGTTGTCGAAAACAGTTGGCACCTTATCGCAGGTCCCGCCGAGCAGGAATCGGGCGCAGACTGGAGGGCAGTGGGAGTTGCACCCGCTGTAGTCCAGCGCCTTTCACGGCGCACTGTTATGCCAATCATCCTCATCCCGTTACAATGCTCGTGTGGCCAGCCTCCAAGCACGGTTGTTGTTGCTCTTGGTCGCAACTTCCGCACTTCTGGAAGCTCAGGAAGTCAGAGTGCTCGATCTGTTGAATGTCAACCAACGCACCGAGCTACGATTTCCACCAACTCCGTCCGACTGCATACCCGGCGAGCGGTGCGTGGGAGGGGGTGTCGGCGGCGGTAGCGTTGCTGATGGGGTACCCGACCCACGCGACCCACGTGCGTTGGGCGTTGCGCTTGATCGCGTAACGCCAGCAGACATCACTCTGGACGCATTTGAAGCGGAGTTTCGTCTTCTCAACACAGGACTCGCTCCGATCAATGTCCCGGTCTGGCCGCATTTGAGCGACCTTCAACCATCGTCGGAATCGCAGCCGTTCTCCTATCTGAGCCTCGCTCTCGAAGTCCGCCTCTCTGGTACTGGTCCCGCGCAGGCATCCGGTGTTGGGTGGGTTGAACTGTATGGCTCTACCCAGCGTGAGGACACGATCATCACCTTGAAGCCGGGAGAATGGGTTCGAGTGAAAGCGAAGGTAAAGCTGCACACGTGGCCAACCAAGCCAATCGAGGCGCAGCTCCGAGGCGATTTCTGGTTCCATGACAACGTCTTCAAACCGCAAATTGGAGGTGCTTTCACTGAAGCGGTTAACGTATATCCAAATCACACCCTCTATCCCGCCGTGGCGGTACATTTCTCCCCGACACACCGCAAAACCGTAGCTGTTGTAATCAGGCGGACTCTTGAAAAACTCCTGCCCTCGAAACCCGCTCAAGAAGAATCGCGTCTTAGGGACGCCCTGCAAACGACTTTCTCCGATAAGAATCCGGATGCGCGGATCAGCGCCCGTCCGGGTCCGGACGGGGGCAGCCAGCGACGATACGTCCCTACCGCGATCGTCAACGAATCGACTGTGGAGCGGGCCGCACGTCAGCCGTGACGCCTGAAGAGATGGGTGATTGCCGTGATCATGGCACGCAATCCAAGGGCGAACTGAGACGATCCGCCATGCAGTCAGAACTAGCGACGCCCACGACGAAGCCGAGCAGAGATGCCGCATTGCTGACCGCGCTCGAAGCCGACGGCGAAGAAGAAAACGAAGGCAACTCCTAAAACGAAAATCAATGCGCCGCGCAGCGAAGCCGGGACGGGGGCAGTCGAGTGCCTGGCGGATCGCAACTCATGCTGGCCTGAAGTACCTTGGCGTGCGTCTCCAAAGTCACTTCTGTGCGCCATGTTCTGCTGACCACAATCAGCAGTGATGGCCGCCACAGAGTGTACCGTATCAGACTCGATTCGGGTCCGTCACTTGCTCCTGAAGCAACTCCAGAAAAATTATAGCGTTGGACCTTGACATGCTGAGAATCGCGTCGCTTCTTAATACCTTGGACATAACCCAAGGAGTTGTTCAGTAAACAGGCAGCATTCACGATTGAGTACAACTCGACCTGAGAGTGCAGACCTTCGACGCTTGAAAATGGGGCAATCACAGGCTTCCCCTGAGGGTCAAGTGGTGCGTCAAATGCATGGGCAATGTGAGGCCCTCTCTCGGACCTCGCAACGGCGCCAAAGCTTTGGCAAGGCGCGGCCTGCTCACAGTGAGCCTTGTCACTCTCACGGTACTCATGCATTTTGCGAACTGACGGAGAAACAGTGTTGAACCGGAACGTACAACTCGTGTTGGCGTCGGCGATGTTGATTCTAGTCGCCGTGGGCGCGGTCTATCGCAGCCGCGTCATGTAAAGCCGCGGCGACTTCATGCCGCACGGCTAGACGTTCAGCGTTGGCGAACGAATGGAAATAAGCTTCCGAGAGAAATCATGCTAATCGCAATGGACAGCGCAGAAGGAATGCTCGTTGCCCTAACCATCCGCGAAATCGCGGAGCAGAAGCGATTTGAAAAAGCCGTAGAAGAAGCTCTCGCTACCAGCTGCGGTCAGCTAAACGAACTGGCCGATCAAAAGCTCGCTCTGGATCAACACGCCATCGTAGCGGTGACCGACGTCCAGGGCACAATCACCTATGTGAACGACAAGTTCTGCACCATTAGTCAATATTCCAGGGACGAGCTGATCGGCCAGAATCATCGCATTCTCAAATCCGGCCACCACTCCAAAGATTTTTTCCACCAGATCTACGATGCCATCGCGAATGGGACGGTTTGGCACGGTGAGATCAAGAACCGGGCAAAGGACGGATCGACCTACTGGGTAGAAACGACCATAGTTCCATTGATGGGGCCGGATGGAAAACCGCAGCAGTACGTTTCGATTCGAACCGACATCTCGAAAAGCAAATTGGCGGCAGAGGCTTTGGTCGGCAAGACATTGGAACTGTCTCGACAAGCCGAAGAACTCTCCCGCTCGCGGCAGGCCCTGGAAACCCAGACGCGCATGCTCCAGTCCGAGGCCCGGTACCGGGGCTTGCTGGAGGCGGCTCCGGATGCCATGGTCGTGGTCAACCCGGCCGGAGAAATTGTCCTGTTGAATGTTCAGGCGGAAAAGCAGTTTGGATATAGTCGAGACGAGCTGATAGGACAGAAAGTAAGAAACATCATACCGCAGGGCTTTGCAGAACGGCTGATCGCTGACGGCACCCGAAGCGCAGCCGAGGCGCTGGCCCAGCAGATCGGCACCGGGATTGAGCTGATCGGGCAACGCAAGGATGGCACCGAGTTTCCCCTCGAGATTATGCTGAGCCCGCTGGAAAGCGCCGAAGGAATTCTAGTAACGGCGGCGATCCGCGATATCAGCGTGCGCAAGAATGCCGAGGAGCATCTGGTGCGGATGGAAGAAAGGCGCCGGCTTGGGGAGGACGCGCTCCGGGAAAGCGAAGAGAGATATCGGCTGCTGCTTGACGGGGTCCAGAATTACGCCATCTTCATGATGGACACGCGGGGCCAGATCCTCAATTGGAATGCTGGTGCCGAGCGAATCAAGGGTTACAGCGCTAACCAGATTATCGGCCAGAATTTCTCCTGTTTTTTCCCTCCCGCAGAGATCGAGCGGGGCAGGCCTGAGGAAATACTGAGCATGACGGCCGCCAGCGGTCGGCACGAAGAGCAAGGCATGCGCGTGCGCAAAGACGGCTCGCAATTCCTGGCGAGCATTGTGTTTACCGCGTTGCGCGATGCGGACGGAAATCTTCGAGGATTTTCTGAGTTCAGCCACGATCTTAGCGAGAGCAGGGAGTCCGAAGCTAGGTACCGTGGGCTTTTGGAAGCGGCGCCCGATGCCATGGTGGTGGTAAACGTGGCCGGAGAAATCGTTCTGCTGAATGTTCGGGCGGAAAAAGAGTTTGGATACAGCCGGGACGAACTGGTCGGGCAGAAGGTGAAGAACATCATTCCCGAGGGCTTCGCGGAACGAATCATTGCTGACGGTACACGAAGCGCGGCGGAGGCTTTGGCGCAGCAGATCGGCACGGGCATTGAACTCGTCGGGCGGCGCAAGGACGGCAGCGAGTTTCCCATCGAGATCATGCTGAGTCCGCTCGAAAGCGCCGAAGGAATTCTGGTGACGGCGGCGATCCGCGACATCACGGAACGCAAGGAATCCGACGAGCATCTTGCGAAGACGGTGGAAGAGCTGAAGCGCTCCAACGACGATCTGCAGCAATTTGCCTACGTCTCATCCCACGATCTTCAGGAGCCGTTGCGGATGGTGTCCAGTTACACGCAACTGCTGGCCAAGCGCTACGAGGGGCGCCTCGACTCCGATGCCGATGAGTTCATCTCCTTCGCGGTAGACGGGTGCAACCGCATGCAGGGGTTGATCCAGGATCTGCTGGCCTATTCTCGCGCAGGGAGAAATGAGAGGAAACTCCGCGTGGTTCCCAGCGAGAACGCGCTGCAAAAAGCGCTTATAAACTTGCGAGCAGCAATCAAGCAGAGTGGTGCGGTTGTAACCCACGATGCACTGCCCGCCGTCACGACAGATGAAACGCAGTTGACGCAGGTATTTCAGAATCTCGTCGGGAATGCGATCAAGTACCGTCGTGCCGAAGCCCCTCGCGTACATGTCTCCGCTGCGAGAGACGACGGCAACGGATGGACCTTTTCGGTGCGCGACAATGGCCTGGGAATTGATCCGCAATACTTTGAACGAATCTTCATCCTTTTCCAACGCCTGCACGGGCGGGGCGAGTTCGAGGGGACGGGAATTGGATTGGCCGTTTGCAAGAGAATTGTGGAGCGAATGGGCGGCAGGATTTGGGTCAAGTCTCAACCGGAAAAGGGCTCAACTTTCTACTTTGCCCTGCCCGAGATAGAGGGGAAATAATGGAATCGATTGGAACGGATGCGGCACCGATTGAAGTGCTATTAGTTGAAGATAGTCCCGGCGATGTCCGGCTCACGCAGGAAGCGTTCAAGGACGCCAAGGTGCACATCAACCTGCACGTAGCGTCTGACGGGGCAAGAGCAATGGCTTTCCTGAACCGCGAGGGCGAGCACGCCGATGCTCCACGCCCGGATCTGGTCTTGCTCGACCTGAATCTGCCCAAGAAAGGCGGCCGGGAGGTTCTACAAGAAATCAAGGAAAGTTCAACACTGAAAAGCATTCCTGTAGTCATCCTGACCACCTCTTCGTCGGAGGCGGATATCCTGAAGAGTTATCAGCTCCATGCCAACTGTTACATCACCAAGCCGGTGGGCCTCGAAGGGTTCCTCACAGTCGTGAAGAGCATCGACAATTTCTGGTTGTCGGTGGTCAAGCTGCCGCACCAAGCGAGCTCGTGAGCGAAAAGACGCTGCAGGTTCTTCTGGTTGAGGACAACGCGGGAGATGTTCGTCTGCTTCGAGAGATGTTCAGTAAGGAACAGTCCGACAGTTTCGAACTGACGCATTGCTTGCGCATGGGCGAAGCCGAGCGACATCTTGCGAAGGGTGGAGTGGACATTGTCCTGTTGGACATGGGACTGCCCGATGGGCACGGGCTCGATACTGTTCGGCGAGCGCATGCAGCAGCCCCGGGGGTCCCGATGATCGTACTAACGGGTTTGGATGACGAGGCACTGGCCGCTGAGGCCATGAAGGAAGGCGCGCAAGATTATCTGATCAAAGGCCAGATCGAAAACCGGGCGCTTCCCCGGGCTCTTCGCCATGCGATTGAGCGCCACCGCATGCAGGCCGAGACTGATCTCATCCGGATCCAGCAGATACAGTTTAAGGATGAGTTTCTCTCACACGTGTCGCACGAACTTCGCTCGCCACTCAGTGCGATCCGTCAGTTTGTGACCATTCTCCTGGACGGGCTGGCTGGCGAACTGAAGCCCGAACAACACGAGTACATGGGGATTGTTCTCAGAAATGTCAAACAACTTCAATCGATGATTAGTGACCTGCTGGAAGTCACTCGCGTGCAGGCGGGCAAATTGATGATAGAACCCCAATGCGCGTCTATTTCCGATGCAATCGCGTATGCCATCGACACTCTCCAGGGAGCCGCCACTGCCAAAGGAATCACACTTTCCTCTGATATCGCCTGCCGATTGCCATCAGTGTGTGCTGACCCAACGCGCATTCGACAGATTCTGATCATTCTGGTTGACAACGCCATAAAGTTTACTCCGGCGAATGGCGCGGTGAAGGTTCAAGCACGCGTGTCCGACGAAAATCCAAGCCTTCTCATTCTGGAGGTCTCAGACTCGGGATGCGGCATCAGCCCGGATATGACCCAGCGGATTTTTGAGCGCCTCTTTCAGGCATCCGATCCTTCCTTGGAAGGTCGCAAAGGCCTTGGCTTGGGGTTATACATCTGCAAGGACTTGGTCACGAGACAGGGGGGACAGATCTCGGCAAAGAGCACACTGGGAAAGGGCTCTGTCTTTTCCGTCACTTTGCCGATTTTCTCTTTACCCAACCTGATTGCTATGGCATTCCGTAAGGATGTCCGTGTGGACCGGCCTGTCACACTTGTGGTTACAGAGTTAGGCTCACAAAGCGGCTGGCTTTCGAATGATGTTCGCGCAGAACAGTCTCACGGAGTTCGCGAAGTTCTGCAGCGCTGTTTGCACTCGCATCTGGACGTTCTGCTGCCTAAGATGGGGGTCTCCGAAGCGGCAGAGCTCTTCTTTATTGTGGCGATCACGGATTCGGTCGGCGGTGACGCCATCAGAAAGAGGATACAGGAACAATTGCAGGAACATGTCGGACGGGCTGGCTTGACACTGTCGACCTCCTACCGCTCGGTTCCGCACACCATGCGAGACTCGAACGACTCTACAGAGGGATATCTGGAGAGCGTGGCGGCTGGAATTCAGGAACTTATCAACGTGGAAATCTCATCAAGGATGGTCATAAGTGGCTAACAAGAAGATTCTAATCGTTGATGATGATCCGGACGTGCTGCAAGCGATGCACGTGCGTCTCAAAGCTGAGCAATACGATACTTGTCTTGCAGCGGATACGTTCTCCGGCGTGGCTGAGGCACGGAGAAGCATGCCGGACCTGATTTTCCTCGATCTCGGGCTGCCGGCTGGCGGCGGTTTTATGGTGATGGAAAGACTCAGAATAAGTCCCTCACTCGCCATCATCCCCGTGACTGTGGTCTCGGCCTGCGACGGCCTGGGAAACCAGAAGCGCGCATTCGACGGAGGAGCGAAGGCCTTTCTCCAGAAGACGGTGGATGAGAACCAACTCCTGGCAGTCATACGGCAAGCTCTGGGAGAACCCGCGGGCACGAAGAAACCTACTCTGCCTGATCAGGGAGCGCTATGACGAGGCCCGTGCAACCAAGTTCGAACCTTTCCTCCTATTTGTCTCACGAATTACGGAATGCGCTGGCCTGTATCCATCAATTCGGAAACATCCTGGTCGATGGGCTAGCGGGTGAATTGTCGGGCGAACAACGCGAATATGTCAGCATCATGCTGGAGAATGCTTCAAACATTCGCCGTGTACTAGACGGCGCGCTCGACGGAGTTCCGGGCTCGCCCGAAGAATGTACGAACAAACTCGAACCCATTCCTAAACTGGAGACCTAATGGACAAGACAAAGATATTGGTTGTCGACGACAACCCCACGATTAGAAAAGGACTGAGCGTCCGTCTGCGAGCGAACGGCTACGAAGTATTGTTTGCCGAGGACGCAATTTCGGCTACCGCCGCTCTGGTTACAGAAAGGCCCGACCTGGTACTTCTCGATCTGGGACTGCCCGCGGGAGATGGATTCGTTGTGATGGAGCGACTGCAGCGGCACGACCGGCTAGCGAGTACTCCGGTTATTGTGCTGACCGGCCGCGAATTAGCTGGTAATCGCGACCGAGCTCTGCAAGCGGGTGCGACGGCCTTCTTTCAAAAGCCCGTGGACGACAGCACCCTCCTTTTTGCGATTCGGAAGGCGCTGGATGTCTCCCGCGGTGAGTTACGCTTCGACGAGTAATCAAAGTCACGAGACCAACACAGACTGTCTATCAGACAAGGAAATATACTCATATGCTGACGATTCTTCTGGTTGACGATAACCGTCACCTCCAAATCGCATTCAAGAAGGTGCTCAGTTCTTCCGGGTATCGAGTTGAACTCGCCAGCGATGGCGAGGAGGGTTTGCTTCTCGCGCACACCACGCGGCCAGATGTCATCCTGCTCGATATGCTTTTGCCGAAACTTGGCGGTGTAGAGGTACTTCGCGCCTTGAAAGCAGATCGCGTGACCAAGGCAATTCCGGTAATTGCCCTTAGCGGTCTGCCCATGAGTAATGAGTCGAGATTGAGGAGAGACGGCGCGATTAGCTATCTGCAGAAATCAAACTTGGAAGACCTCGACATTTTGCTTCAAGCCATCGATCACGCCCTTCTCTTACCCCGCGACGAGGAGGTCAGCGAAGTCGCGTTTCTTCCCAACACGCCTGGCCAAAGTTAAGGTCTGCGAGTTCTCGCCCGCGAACGGCTTTCACGCCGAGTTGGTTCGCTTCCAGTGCCCAAGAAATGATCGGCCACCTTAAGCGTTGTCACCGCTCTCTGAAGCACGCTGCCGCCAGCGGTTACAAGTTAAGACTCGGAGGGCTGTCGCGGTAGGCCTAAACGTGATATCGCCCGGCACACCCGTGCCATTCACTCGGAGCGGGGACGGCCCTACTCTGTGGTTGAGCAGCACTTGGGGGAGGGCTGATCGACATACGCTCCCGACTCGAATGAGTCTGGGGCGTTTTGTTTTGTGCGAACCTGCTCCGAAAAGTGTGCAATCTGAACAGCACGGTCATCTGCTTGTGATGTATCGTTCGCCTAAAGAGGTCGTCCGCTAACACGAAGAGCGGATCGTCCTTGGTGGGCGGGCATGGGTTAATGGCGACGTCGACCCTCACGTCCGCCCTCATCATCAGCGCGTTGGTCAAACGCTCACCTTGTATGCGAACTCCCGCTGTGCCAGAAAGACGGCGCACGAAGAATCTGGCAACCGCGCCACTCGGTTCCCATCCGGCAAACTGGTTTCATCCCGCCAACATCGCGACCCGCCCATCGGCAAACACGATGAGAATCTTCTTGAAGTCGGTCGCCATGCGAAACTGCGAATAGATGTAGCGATATGCCTCTAAGCATGAAATTCCTTCGTCGCTTATTACAACGAGCCATCGATCACCCTCAAGCCTCGTCGCCCTGCCAGCCTCGGAGACGGTTGACTCAAGTAATTCACGCGTCATGTTCAAAAGTAGAAGTGGGTCTGAATCGGAATTGTGCACGAACCCAATCATTCTTGGCGCTCGCGCAGATTCGTCTCTCAAAAGTCGAATCCGAACACGATTCCCGTGAATCGTGTCTTTCTCATCTCGCCCCGGCGATCCCCGCCCCAGAAGAGTTTGAATTTTGTCTTCCAACGAGGCAGCGGTTTTCGACGGCAAACGGATGGGAGCGGTGATGGTCAGCAACACCATCATGCCGTCCGGCACGGTTTTGCCGACTGTGGCTTGCAGACGTTCAATGAATCTGGTCGCAACCTTATCGAACCGCAACCGAGGCATGGCGGCGTTACCTTGCCCAGTGCCGCGCCGTTTGAAAGTTGTGATCTCGACGGGGACCCGTTTCCCAGCGACCATGAGATAGGCCTCGGGGGGATTAATACCGTGTTCCCATGTTGCCGAGAACCGTCTGGCGACGGCCTCGATGGCGGTTTGCTCCCGCTTCTTCAAATCTTTCATGCGTTCGTACTCTGGCGGTTTATCCGTCTTTGCACCAACTGGCGAAACCGCGTCTTTCTGGCAATCGACGGCGTGCCGCTGCCTCAACGCAATCCTTTCTTGTCGAAGGAAACGATCACGACTGTGTTCTGTGGAACACGAAAAAGAACACCATCACACTGAAGCAGCCAAACGCATAGATGAATGTGTGGAACAGCATGACGGGCGGAACCACGCCCCGTAGGACGTTGAGGACGGTGAAGGCAAAATCCCACGCGAGGAGAGCCGTCATCAGTATCGTTCCGATCAACGCCAGCAGCGTTGCACTTTTGAGGGTCATGGTCGGAGTATGAACGCTGCCAGTGTCAGCCGCAACTCCGATTTCTCCTCTTTCGGAGCACACCGTGGGTATGGAGACTCTTGCCTAAGGACTGTTGGCGCGCAGCTTCAGCGATGTCTGACTACTTAAGTGTGAGCGTCATGGCTCATTTACGGGCACAAAAAAATGGCTCCTCAGGTAGGACTCGAACCTACAACCCTCCGGTTAACAGTTGCACGGACGGGGTAACTGCCAATTGCTGTGTAGTGCGATTGTCTCTGAAAACACTGAGCTTATACCTGCGTCAGCAACTACCAAGTACTGGCAATTCTGAAGCATGGTACCTCAAGAAGTCCCCAAAGTATTTTCGACGCGAAAAAAGTGTCCCCAAGCGGGACCACACCCAGCCTCGACCAAAAAGAGGACCGCGCAGCCGCCTCCGAGACTGAGTGTCGAACCTTGCCGTATGTCGGCTTGGAGCATATCGAAAAGAATACTGGTCACTTCACCGCAGATTTCCGTCGAACGCCTGAGATGCTTCTTACCAAGTACCGGTTTACTCCTCGTCATGTGCTCTACAGTAAACTGCGTCCCAGTCTCAACAAGACAACTCTCCCCGACTTCGATGGCGTTTGTACCACCGAAATATTGCCTCTCCTACCCCAACCGCAAATGCTGGATCGAGGCTACCTCTACGGTGGTTTGCTGTCGCAACGCTTCGTGAAATGGGCCAGCAACAGCGTGTCCGGCGCAAACCTGCCGCGTCTGGACCCTGAGCGCTTGCTTGAATACGAAATCGAGCTGCCCGACCTATCCGAGCAACAACTCGCATTCCCGTAAAGCTCTGGCCGCAGGCATGACTCTCCGGCAAAACGGTGACGCCGAGGGCGCATTCAGTTTCGACCCGGCTAACCAGGTACAGGCCAAGCTGGCGATCCGAATCACGGGTGTCAAGCGTAAGCGGCAGATGACGGAGGAACAGAGGGTTAAGACGGCAGAGATTCTGGTCGCTGCCCGCCAGCGCCGTCAGGACACACCGTCAGGAATGGCACTTTAGCCTCGTAAAGTGGGTAGCGAGGGCGTGAACATCCTGTGGCGCGCCAGTGGTTCAGAAAACAGGATGGAAACGGGCGTTGACCACAAAATCTGTCCACGATGGGGACAGAATCGGATTGCGGGGATTGCCTCAGTGGAAGGCCCCCAATATATAGGCCACGAGGAGGATCAACAATATGGTTCCCAGACCTATGCCAGCACCGCCACCATAACCCCAGCGGCTATGGCCGTAGTATCCTCCACCGCCCCCTAAAACCAACACCAAAATGATAATCAGTATCAACACGTAGATATTCCTTTCCTATGTTGCAAGAACCTTAAGAACCTTCTCGGGGCATGTCTGCTCAAAAGTGCTCACTCTTGCTCGCGGCCGGACTTGGGACATTCAATCAGGAACGTGTCGATCCGGCGTAGATCGCCAGGCGGAATCTAGTGACCGCATTTGGTGCAGACCGGTGTCGAGCGATGCCATGACCTTGGCGCGATTTATCTTCGGATTCGATGACATCACTTCCCGCCCTTGCCCGGCAATGCGGACAAGCCCACCAGCCCAGCCTTCGACTGTTTGAGTATCGTTTTGCTCAGACCCAGGCGGAATCTTGTCCTATCGTATCTGTATGGGTGACGTTGATGCCCGACTGGTTCGAGTGGAGGCACTATGTTAGGTATGGGTATTGTGGGAACAATCCTTGTGATTCTGGTGGTTGTGTGGTTCTTGCGGCGCGCCTAAAGCGAGTTTCTCAACCGCTAGGATTTTGCCCTCGTAGACCCAGAGACTTCGGGCCGCGCGGACTGTTTTTCATCAGGTGACGCGAAGCCACTGGGGAAATAGCATTATGAGCCGTATCAATAAATCGACACCGAAACTGCGCAAAGCTCCGCAACCGCCGCTGTCACACGCTGGGGCAACCGCCGATGCAGACCGAGCCAAGAGGCCACCGCTCGTCCAACCCGCTGCTCGCGACTCAGAACTGATTCCCGGTGATCGCGTCGAGGGTTTGGCCAATTTCGGTAAGCCGACCGGAGAATTCGGGACGGTTGAGAAAACGAACGAAGACGACGCGCTTGTAAAGTGGGATGACGACGGGCGTATGCGACTGCAACAGCCTTGGCTGAAGAAGGTTAGTAAGTAAGGCGCAAGACGGCGCGCCACTGCTCGCTCTTGACGATGCCACTGCGGTCAATGAGCGGCAGGGGGCCTTTTATGACCGATGCCGAGCAGAAGCGGATGCTAAGGTTTCTACAAACCGTTGAGTGCTTGTTTTCTGAGAACATGGCTTTGAAAGCTGTACTGCGTTCGCATCGAGTGCCAGAGCCAGTGTGGCAGAAGGAATGCGAAGATCTGATGAACGATCCTGAACTCTCGCCTCTAGTCCGTGCAAAATTTCAGCATCTCTACCATCAAATTGAACAAGCTCGCGATGAGTCCAAGGCATTCGCAGCACTTTTGCGAGACCTCCCAAAGCCGAGGAAAGCGTGGAACTAAGGCGTTCTCGAAAACACCGAACCTGGGCCGGGACATGTTCACCGAGGCGTTACCAGTCTAAACAAAAGCAAGGACGCCCCAGCGGTTAAGCCGGGGCGCTTCATCCTTGCACTGGCTTGTCCTCAAAAGAATTACTCAGGAAGCACGCCGCTTCTCATCTTCTGGTTTCTGTTGACCTTGGTGCTGAGAGTCGCTGCCCTGCGATGGATTCTTCTTGGAAACGTCCTGTGTAGGGTTGCTCTGGCTCTGATTCCCCCTCTTATCCGAAGGGTTGACCGATCCGGTTGGGTCATGCTTGCCTTGCTCGTGTTTCTGCTGCTCTGGATCTTTTTCAACTTCGTTGCTCATATCGCTCCTTTTCGCTCGTCAGGGATTTGGGTGCCTCCAGGGGGGAGGGCGCGTTGCCATACGAGCCAGAATCGTTAGGGTTGAAGAGTGGCGGTCGTGAGGGTCCGAATGTCGGTCACCCGACACTAACCCGTGACCGCCCTTAGAAGGGCCGTCCGCCTTCTCGGGGACTGCCGCGTTAGGCAGGTTGTACAATACTGTTTCCCCCGATTGGGTGAATGTTCAGAATTGCTCACTTTCAGCAATTCTGAGGATCCTAGAGTCTCGATAGTTGATGTAAAACGGAGCCATTGCCCGGCAGCTAGTCGTGGAGAACGATGTTGAGGAGTGAACTGTGAACTTGCAAGCCACTCCCGCCTTCATATTCGATGAAGCCCAACTTCCTGAACCTGTTCATGAAAAAACTGACCCTTGACCGCGTTGTGCCGATCATTTCTGCCAGGGTCTCCTGACTCATCTTGGGGATTACAGTCTCCCGCTTACCGTCCTTCCCGAAATGAGCCAGCAACAGTAATATCCGGGCCAGTCTCTTCTCACTGGAATTGAAAAGCTGGTCAACTAAATCCTCTTCGTATCGGATGTTCCGTGTTAACAAATAGCCCACGAACATATCGGAAAATGCGTGTTCTCGATGGAGCACTTCATTCATGGACTTCTTGTCAATCTTCATCACCGAGCAATCGGTCATCGCGGCAGCGGAGCACAAGCGGAGAGGCTGGCCCGCAAGGCAACCTTCTCCGAAGAAATCGCCCTCGTTTAGAATGCCTATTGTGGCTTCCTTCCCGATTTTCGACACAACGGTAAGTTTTACTTTTCCTTCCCGTATATAAAAGACAGCATCGGACGGGTCGCCCTGAGCGAATATCGTCTGCTTTTTGAGAAAAGCTGTGATCTTTCTGCCGCCGTTGATGGTCGAAAGAAATTTTTTTGTGTCGAATGCGATGAGTTTCTTGGACGCTTTCACGAGCGCCATAATTGCCCTCCTCTCAAAAATTCCCGAATGCGCAGAAGGCGGCTTCCTATGGATGGAAGAATAAATGCGCAAAGAAGTGCGGAGACCAGCGTCAAGTCTGCGCGCAGGGCTGCAATTCACCCCAACGGAAACGATGATTTCATGCGTGCCTAGCGAAAGTCAAACATAGTTCTGCTCAATCATCACAACTTCAATTTCGCCAAACCAGGCGAACGCGCAGACGGCGCGCACATCACCGGACCGGCTCCGTCGCGGGGTTCATTGGCCTTTCCTTTGGCCGGTCCTTTTTTTCTTACCACCCATGTCTTCATCACCACCCTCACAATCCGATTCGA
>Ga0265356_1000039_pt1 | contig 21031 bp, 17 predicted proteins | sample NZE4metagenome_FD_189075 | JGI IMG/M metagenome (GOLD analysis project Ga0265356, IMG submission 189075) | Rhizosphere microbial communities from Maridalen valley, Oslo, Norway - NZE4 | ecosystem: Host-associated > Plants > Roots > Rhizosphere > Soil | place: Norway: Oslo | collected 2017-09-15
CGCTTTGATCTTGCATCGCTTACCAAGATTTTCGTTGCTACCCTCGCTTTGCGGCTGGTAGCCGACGGCACGTTCGCGCTCGACGAGCCGCTTTGGCGAATTCTTCCGGAGTGGAAGGATGGCCAACGCGCCGCCGTCACGGTGCGCATGCTGCTCGCGCATAACTCCGGCATGAACTCCGGCGCCGATTATCGCACGATCCTCGATGAGAATGTCGAGCGTTTCGCGTTGCGTTCCGAGCTGCTGGCACCGCCGGGCGAGCGGGTCATCTATAGCGATCTTGGTTTCATCGTTCTTGGCGTCGCGATCGAGCGAGCCACCGGCGCCTCTCTAAGCGCGCTCGTTCGTCGCAACTTTGCGCGTTCGCTCGATTTTCGTCCCAGCTTCTTAGAGCGAGCGGCAATCCCGGCGACGGAAGAAGATGCTTGGCGCGGTCGCGTTGCGGGATTCGTCCACGACGAGAAGGCCTATCTGATGGGTGGCGTTGCGGGGCATGCGGGACTCTTCGGAGCGGCGGCCGACGTTGCGGCGATGGCGGAGTCGTATCTCGGTGCACAGCGTCACGCGGGGACGCTGCCACTGCAGCTCGTACGCGAAGCAACGCAAGAGCAGGCGGCCGACCCCGTTCTGCGCCGTGGTTTGGGCTGGGCGCTTAAGACAAGTAACGACAACTCGTGCGGCCGCTGGATGGATCCCTCGTCGTTCGGTCATACCGGGTTTGTCGGCACCTGCGTCTGGGCCGATCCGGTGCGCGATCTGCAGGGCGTTTTGCTAACGAATGCCGTCTATTTTGGACGGGACGCTACGCCGAGTCCGGGGCCCGGATTGCGCGTGCGCTTTTATGAGGCAATGGTCGAGGATTTGCGACTCTGATGCTCGCCGTCGGCTTGATGAGCGGAACGTCCCTTGACGGCATCGACGCGGCTCTGGTTGAAATTCTTCCACGCGGACCGACGTACTCGCTGCAGTTGGTGCGCTTCGAGATCTTCCCATTTAGCAGCGCCCTGCACGACGAGTTACGCGCGGCGCTGCCGCCCAATGCGGGCAGCGTTGCCGCCGTCGCACGACTGCATCACGCCCTCGGTCGGGCGTTTGCGCAAGCGGCAAAAGCAGTGATGGGATCGCAGAACGTCGATTTTGCGGCCTCGCACGGCCAAACGCTCTGGCACGACGGCGCCGCGCACTTCACGCTGCAGGCCGGAGATGCCTTTACGATCCGCGAGGCCGTCGGCGCGACGGTTTGTTACGATTTCCGCAGCGCGGATTGTGCGGCAGGCGGCCACGGCGCACCGCTCGTGGCGCGCGTGGACGCCTTACTGCTCGGGGACGCCGGTGAAGATCGCATCGCGCTCAATATCGGCGGCATTACGAACGTTACGATCCTGCGCAGAGGCGCGACACCCGAACAGACCGTCGCTTTTGATACGGGCCCGGGCAACATGCTGCTCGATGCATTCGTGACGCAGCGCACCGCCGGGCGGCAGCATTTTGATGCCGGCGGCGATTTGGCGCGCCGGGGGCGCGTTCACGAAACGCTGCTCGATAAAATGCTCGCCGATGACTTCTTCGCAGCTTCGATTCCAAAGACGACCGGTCGGGAACGCTTCGGCGTACAATTTCTCGCACAGCACGCGCGGCTGAGCGCGTTGTCGCTCGAAGACGGCGCCGCCACGCTGACAGAATTAACTGCGGCATCGGCTGCGGAGGCGATCGAGCGAACCGGATTGCAAAATGCCCGCGTTTTCGTCAGCGGAGGCGGCGCCCGCAACCGCACGCTAATGGAACGTCTAGCGGCGCGGATGCATCCCGCAGCCGTCGAACTCTCCGACGTCATGGGGTTGCCGGCGGAAGCCAAGGAGGCGATGGCGTTCGCGGTGCTCGGCTACGAAACGCTACGCGAGCGTGCCGGTAACGTTCCGGCGGCCACCGGCGCACAGCGCCCCGTCGTGCTCGGCGCGATCGCGCCGCAGAACCTGCGAGAGCTGCTCGCGCGAATCGAACGCGAATGCACGACGTATTCGTAGGGGTCGACGCGGGCGGCAGCCGAACGATCGCGGCACTCGCTCGCGGTGAAGAGGTCGTTCGAACGATCACCCTCAGCGGCGCGAATCCCAATCTCATCGGGGTCGAAGCCGCCGCCAGGACGATCGATCGTTGCGTTACGCTCGTACTCGACGGCGAAACTCCCGGCGCCATCGGGATCGGCGTCGCCGGCGCCGGCGACGAAAGGGTTGCGGCGCAGTTACGGGCATCGTTGAGCCGCTGCTTTCCCACCGCGCGCATCGCCCTTTGTCACGATGCACGCATCGCGCTGCGAGCCGCGCTGCCCGAAGGCGACGGGCTCGTGCTGATTGCGGGAACGGGCTCGATCGCGTATGCGGAAATCGGAGCGCAAACCTTTCGCGCTGGAGGCTACGGCTATCTGTTGGGAGATAAGGGATCGGGGTATGCTATTGGCGCCGCCGCCTTGCGTCACTTGTTTGCGGCGATGGAAATCGGTTCCGGCCAAAACGCGATGCTCGCCGAGCTGGCGATGCATCTCGGCGTGAACGATCGCTCGGGGGCCCTTGCGCTGATCTACCAAAGCTCGACGCCCGTCGCCGACGTCGCCGCTTGTGCGCCGCTGGTGCTGCGTCAGGCTGACGGCGGCGAGGAGCTTTCGATCGGCATCGTACAGGATGCCGCCCAGGGGCTCTTCGAGCTGATTGCGCGCATAACGACCCGGAGTCCGAAGCGCGCGCTGCCCGTTGTCCTTTCCGGAGGTCTGCTACGAACGCGCAACACTCTCACGGAACGGCTCGAGCAATGCATCGCCGGCGCACCGCTCGACGTGCGCGTCCTTGCAGCCAGAGTCGAACCGTATATCGGCGCACTCGCCGAGGCGCGGCGCCTGATGGCCTCGTGACGCACCGCCCGTCGCCGACGGAAGCAGAAAACCCGCAGAGTGCGGGGCTCGATCTGCTCACGACGCCGGCGCTCGTCGAACTGCTCATCGTCGATCAGCGCGCTGCCGTGGATGCGGCGCTCGCGCAAACGCAGGTGATCGCGCAAGCCGTCGACGAGATCGCGCGCCGGCTTTCGCACGGCGGCCGGCTGCATTACGTCGGAGCCGGCAGCAGCGGGCGAATCGCCACGCTCGATGCATCGGAGATGCCGCCGACTTTTGGAACGCCGCCGGAGATGCTGCAGGCTCATATCGCCGGCGGGAGCACCGCGCTCACCAGTGCGGTGGAGGGCGCCGAAGATGACGCCGGCGCCGGCGATGTCGCGATGCTCGAGTGCGTACGGGCCGGCGATGCCGTGCTCGGCATCTCGGCCAGCGGAACGGCAGCGTTTGTCGTCGCTGCAATTGCTCGCGCCGCAGCGATCGGCGCCTACACGATAGCGGTTACCGCGGACGCGCAATCTGCGCTAGCGCGCGCGGCTGAACTGGCGATTGTTCCGCCGACCGGGGCCGAAGCGCTCGCAGGATCGACACGGTTGAAAGCGGGGACCGCGCAAAAGGTCGTGCTCAACGCAATCTCCACTGCGGTCATGGTGCGATTGGGCAAGGTCTACGATAACCTGATGGTCGATGTCGTCGCAAACAACCGGAAGCTCCGCGGCCGCGCGCTACGCTTGGTCGCGCGTCTCGCGCAGGTAAACGAGGAGCGGGCCGAAGAGCTGCTGGCGCGAGCCGGCGGACGCGTTAAGATCGCCGTCGTGATGGAGTCCCGCGGCGTCGATGCGATGCAAGCGCGAGCCCTCCTGGAGCGCAACGGCGGCGCACTGAGACGACTGCTCTGACACAACTCTGCGCGCTGCTGCTGGCAGCCATTGCATTCGTGCCGATGGACGACCGCCCCGTGACGGCCGCGTTGCCGGTGATGCTCGGACGAATCGCCGGCGTGCGCGTCGAGGCGCCGCCGCGCGATTTGATCGGCGGCTTTCTCGAACCGGGACGTTCCGACGTTCTAATTGCGTGGCTCAATCGAGAAGCTGGAAGACGGCAGACCCGCGCCTTCGTCGTCTCCACGGATATGCTGGCGTACGGCGGGCTCATCGCCTCCCGCGTTCCCGGAGCCTCCTATGCGGATGCCGTCTTTCGCTTGCGCGAGCTCGCGCAGTTGCGTCTCGAATCGCCCAGTGCTTGGATCGGCGCCTTCGGCACGATCATGCGCCTCGCTCCGACCGGCATTCCCGCCGGCACGCCGTTTTTCGCCGCATATCCCATCTGGCCGTATCTGCAGCAATATGCCAACCTGCACGATCCGCCGTTGCCCGGCGAAGGGGCGAGCGCCGAACACCTTCGCGCGCTGATCGGTGAGCCGGCTTTCGGCGATTATCTTGCAACGCGCGGGCGCAATCTTGCCGTCGATCGGCTTCTCTTGCAAATGACGGCAACGGGCGTTATCGATCGGCTCGTACTCGGACAGGACGATGCGGGTCCGGTCGGTCTGCACGTGCGTGAAGTCGCGCTCCTGCAATCGGAGCTGGCTGGCGCAAATCTCGAGAACCGCGCGTCCATCGAGCCGGGCGCCGACGAGCTCGGTATGGCTCTGGTTGCGCATGCCATCGCCCGCGCGGCGACTTGGACTCCGCGCATCGGCGTGCGTTACTCGACGCCGGCGGGCGCGCTCTATCAAGATCCGATCGAGTACGCGCCGATTTCGGCAGCGATCGACGCATTGATCGGCGTCTGCGGTGGCGCTCGCGATGACTCGGAGAGCGAGATCGCGCTCTACGTGCGCGTCCCCGGCACGACTTCATCAGAAGATGATGCGCTCGTGGGAGAGATGAAGAACGACGTGGATCGAGGCCGCTCGGTCGCCTTTGCCGATCTTTCCTACCTCGCGTCGTATCGCGATCAGGCCGCGTTTGCGCAGCGACTGCTGGCTTCAGGCTTAGCGTCGCGGCTCGACGCCTACGCATCGTGGAACACGAATGCCAACACGGTCGGCACGGCACTTGCCGAAGCGATCGCCGCCGGGGCTGGACGGCGGCTGCATACGTACGATGCATTGGCGCATCGCACGTTCACGTTCGTTCGCTTCGTCGACGATTACGCGTATCACGACGAGGTCCGGCCGCAGCTTAACGCCACGCTCGCCGCGCAGGGAATTACGGACCATACCCTCCTGGCGCCCGGCACGGCTGCTTCGATCGAGCAGCTCGACCGCTCGCTGCTTTGGAACGATGCAGTTGGAATTCTCTGGCAACTCGATCCGGGCTACCATGTCGCCGCGATCTCGATCGGTCTGCCGTGGCGCCGGACATTCGAGACTTCCATCGACGTGGGTATCGCTCCCGACATCTAGCATCCTAGCGCTAAATACATTTTAAGAGTTATTGACTTAAGTTATCATTCCGAAGCGAACGCGCGTAGCGCAACGATGGTTACCTCTACCAGCCGCCGAACCATGCGACAGTTCTCTGTGCGTGTGGAGGAACTTATGTTGAAAAAACTGGCACCGACTCTGTGGGCTTGCGTAACTGCCAGTATTCTCGCTGCGTGCAGCGGCGGCGCGACTTCGAGTTCTGCGGGGGCGCGCAACGGGTTGATGCCGTCGTCAGGTTCCGGAAGCGGTTCTCCGATCCAACACATCGTGCTCATCGTTCAAGAGAATCGTACCTTCAACAATTTGTTCGCGACCTTTCCCGGCGCTACCGGAACGACCATCGGGAAAGAGAGCGTCAACGGCAGCCCTCAATACATTAACCTAAAAGAGACGGCGCTCGTAGACCAAAAGAATCTCAGGCATGCGTACCAGGGATTTTTGAAGGCCTACGACGGCGGCAAGATGGACGGTTTTAACCTTGTTGAGTTTCCTGGCGGCAACCGACCCGAAAAATCGGCACCGTATCAGTACGTCAATCCGTCCGACATCGCTCCTTATTGGTCGCTGGCGGATACCTACGGGCTCGCCAATGCGATGTTCACGACCCAGGGGAGTGAGAGCTTTCCAGCTCATCAAGATCTTATTCGGGGCGGTACCGCGATCAGCTCAACCCAGAGTCTGATCGACAATCTGCCGTATACCAATCAGGCGTGGGGATGCGATTCGGCTCCGGGAAGTAAGACGACTACCATCACGACGGCGCTTCAAATAAGGTCTCACCTCGGGCCGTTTCCCTGCACGAACGATTTTCCGTCGAAAGGCGCCAACTACCTAACGCTGAGGGATCTGTTCGATGGTGCTTCACCGGCGATCTCTTGGAAATACTATACGCCGGCAATTGGGAGTGGGGGCGGAATTTGGAGCGCATTTGACGTTATCTATCCGGTTCGCAACGGCCCGGAATGGACCGCAAACGTTATTTCGCCCCAAACGACGATCCTGAGTGACATCTCCAATGGAAACTTGGCGCAGATGTCCTGGGTGATCCCCGACAGCGTGGACTCCGACCATCCCGGCTCTGGCTCCGATAGCGGACCGTCCTGGGTGGCCAGCGTCGTCAACGCGATTGGCGAAAGCCAATATTGGAATACGACGGCAGTGATCGTCGTGTGGGACGATTGGGGCGGTTTCTACGATCCCGTTGCGCCGCCGCTGCCCAGAGACAATCAGGGCGGCCCTGGCCTGCGCGTGCCGATGCTCGTCGTCTCGCCTTACTCGAAAGTGGGACAAGGAAGCAATGGCGGCAATGTTTCCAACGTCGTCTACTCGTTCGGGAGTATCATTCGCTTCGTCGAGGACACGTTCAGTCTCGGACGGCTCGGAACGACCGACGAGACGACCAACAGCCTGGGGCCGGAAAACGGGAGCCAAGGCGGCGACATGTTCGACTTTAGCCAGTCGCCGCGTCAGTTCCAGCCGATCGGCTCGAAGTATTCGCGATCGCACTTTATCCACGAAAAACCATCACGCCGTCCAGTCGATACGGAATAGCGCGTAAGACACTTGTCTTTTCCTAGGGACAGCTTATGTTGAAAAAACCGGCGCCAACTCTGTGGGGTTGCGCAATTGCCGCTATTCTTGCTGCGTGCAGCGGCGGCGCGACGTCGAGTTCCGTTGGGGAACACGGCGGGTTGCTGCCCGCTTCGTCTTCCGGAAGCGGTTCCCCGATCCGGCATATCGTGCTCATCATTCAAGAGAATCGTGGCTTCAACAATTTTTTCGCGACGTTTCCCGGCGCCACGGGAACGACCGTTGGGAAAGAGAGCGTCAACGGCGTTACTCAATCGATTAATCTAACCGAGACGCCGCTCGTGGACAAAAAGAACCTCTCGCATTCGTATACGAGTTTCTTACGCGCGTACGACGGCGGCAAGATGAATGGCTTTAATCTTATCGCGTCCCCTGGGAGCGGCAAACCCGAAGGTTCGGGGCCATATGAGTACGTCAATCCGTCCGACATCGCTCCGTATTGGTCGATGGCGGAAACCTATGGGCTCGCCAATGCGATGTTCGCGACGCAGGGGAGCGAGAGCTTTCCGGCTCATCAAGATCTTATTCGGGGCGGTACCGCGATTAACGCAACCGAGAGCCTTATCGAAAATCTGGCGTCTACCAATCAGGCGTGGGGATGCGATTCGCCTCCCGAAAGCAAGACGACGATTATCACGACGTCGCTTCTATTAAAGGGTCGCGCCGGGCCGTTTCCCTGCACGAACGATTTCCCGTCGAAAGGCGTCAACTACCTAACGCTGCGGGACCTGTTCGATGGCGCGTCGCCGGCGATTTCTTGGAAATACTACACGCCGGCAATCGGCGATGGGGGCGGAATCTGGAGCGCATTTGACGTTATCTATCCGGTTCGCTACGGCCCCGAATGGAAGGCAAACGTTATTTCGCCCCAGACGACCATCCTATCGGACATCTCGAACGGCAAGTTGGCGCAAATGTCTTGGGTCGTCCCCGACGGCGCGGATTCCGACCATCCCGGCAATCCCTCCGACACCGGGCCGTCGTGGGTGGCCAGCATCGTGAACGCGATCGGTGAAAGCCAATATTGGAATTCGACGGCAATCATCGTCGTGTGGGATGATTGGGGCGGTTTCTACGACCCCGTCGCTCCGCCGCTGCCCCGGGACGATCAGGGCGGCCCCGGTTTCCGTGCACCGATGCTCGTCGTCTCGCCTTACTCGAAAGTGGGACAAGGAAGTAATGGCGGCTATGTTTCCAACGTGGTCTACTCGTTCGGCAGCATCATTCGCTTCGTCGAGGACACGTTCAGTCTCGGGCGGCTCGGAACGACCGACGAGACGACCAACAGTCTCGGGCCCGAAAGCGGGAGCCACGGTGGCGACCTGTTCGACTTCAAACAGTCGCCGCGTAAGTTCCAAAAGATCGGTTCGAAGTATTCGCGATCGCACTTTCTCCACGAAAAACCATCTGGCATCCCGGTCGATACGGAATAGCGCCTAGGGCGGCTCGACGTACGAGCGGTCCAGCGCGTTGATATCCAGGCATCCCAGTAATCGCAGCGTGCGAACGATGCCGCTTCGAAAAATCTCGATCGCTTTGCCGACGCCGAGGCCGCCCGCCGCGCCCAATCCGTACGCGTACGCGCGCCCCACAAGTACCGCGCGAGCGCCTAAAGCGATCGCTTTAACGACGTCGCTGCCCCGTCGAATGCCCCCATCCAGATAGACTTCGGCGCGGCCCGCGACCGCGTCGATTACTTCGGGCAGCGCGAGCAGTGTCGGCGCGACGCAGTCGAGCTGCCGGCCACCGTGATTGGAGACGACGATTGCGTCGGCGCCCGCATCGAGCGCTCGACGCGCGTCCCGTGCGCCGAGCACGCCCTTAACGACGATCGGTCCCTGCCACGCTTCGCGAATCCAAGCCATATCCTCCCAAGTCACGGTCGAGCGCTCGAGCGCCGCGCCCACATCCTCGTACGCCATTGGGCCTTCGCCTGGAATCACGACGTTGGGAAACTTCATTATCCCACCATCGCGCAGATAGCCGAGCAGCCACGCCGGGCGTGCGAGAAGTTGCCCGACGTGCGGCAGCATTTTCAAGGGATCCCCGCTGAGGAGCTCCCGGCCGCCGTTGCGCAAGTCGCGTTCGCGCTGTCCCGCGACCGCGGTGTCGATCGTTACGACGAGCGCCGAGAAGCCAGCCGTGCGCGCTCGTTGGATCGCCGCCGTTGCGGCCTCGCGGCCGCCGATGAGATAGAGCTGATACCATACCGGACTGCTCGAAGCCGCCTTCACCTCTTCGAGGCGGCAGCCGGAGAGCGTCGATAAGATGTACCCCGTGCCCGCCGCGCCGGCTTGCGCGGCAGCCACGCACTCGCCGCGCGGAAAGAACATGCGGCTGCTACCGATCGGCGCCAGCAAAAAGGGCAGTTCCACCGGCGTTCCGAGTACGGTCGTGCGCAGGTCGCAAGTGCCCATCGCCGCCGCGTTGCGCGGCAGAAAGCGCACGCGATCGAAGACCGCGCAGTTCTCGCGCAACGTGACCTCGCCGTCGGCGCCGCCGTCGATATAGTCGAAGAGCACCCGCGGAAGACGAGATCGGGCTCGTCGTCGCAGATCCTCGATCGTGAAGATGCCGGTCACCCGGTTCCGCCCATCGAGCACTTGACGTTTGCCTTACGGAAACGATACCCTGTCTGCGCATTATGGACGTTCGGTTCGTCGCCACCGCATTTGCGACCGCATTCACGATCATCGATCCGATCGGCATGATTCCCATGACGCTCGGAGCGACGGCGCACGACCTGCCGAAGCGGCGCAATCAGATCATCGATCAAGCCGTGCTCGTCGCGGCCGCCATAATTCTCTTCATGGGGCTCGTCGGCCGTCTGATCCTCGGTTATCTCGGGATCACGCTGCCGGCCTTCACGATTGCCGGCGGAATTCTGCTCTTTTTGATCGCGATCGACATGCTGTTCGCGCGCCCAACCGGCGCGAAACGCACCGAGGACGAAGAACGCGAGGCTGCGCAGACCGAGAATCCCGCCGTCTTTCCGCTCGCCGTGCCGATGATCGCCGGACCGGGAACGATCGCTACCGTGCTGCTGTTGGTCACGCTCGCACATGGCGACCGGCTCGAATTTGTCGTCGTCGCCCTTGCCTACGCCGTCGCGCTGTTCGTTACGTGGCTCTGCATGCGAGGCTCCTCGTTCTTGATTCGCGTGATCGGGAAGACGGGGATCCACGTGGTCAGCCGGCTTCTCGGCATTATCCTCGCCGCGCTCGCCGTTCAGTTCGTCCTCAACGGCCTCGCGTTGACGCCGCTGTTACGGCGATGACAGGCCCGGATCGGCGACCCATTGTTCGTAAACGGATTTCTCGATTGGCGGCAGTTCCGCGTCCGGGGGCAGCTTAAAGCTGGCGAGCGGGAAGGGAAACGGAATCTGGTGCGGAGGCTGCGTAAACGGATCGGCTCCGGGATCGTAGCAGAACGGCCAGACGATCGCGCCGTCTTCCGTAGAGCCATTGGGATACGTGTACTCGTAGCGGCCGTAATAGCAATCGTGCCCGTTGTCGTGCCAGCTTCTCGTCGGCGTGATGATCCCGTTGCCGTGCTCGCTGCCCCGCATCGATGAGGGAATGCCAAACCCGTAGTCCTTGCTCGACGACTCCTGCGATCCGGGGTCGATGGTCGCGATCGCATGCGGGTCGTTCTGTTTGTTGAGCTGTGCGACTTCTTTGGCGAAGCCGGCTTCGTCGCGTTCGATCTTCGACGGAATCAGCGACGGGTGCCGAGGAAGCGCGGGGGCACGAATGGCGACGATTTTGGCTAGTTCGCGACGCGGCGTCCGTGCCGGTGCCGCTTCGTGCTGCACGAGGACGCGCGCGGCGCGCCGCGGCGGGGTCGGCGCGGGCGTCGAACGTGGCGGCTGTTGGATCGTAATCGTCGTCGTGGAAGTAACGATTTCTTTTGTGCCGCGCGCTACAAAAACATGAACCACCGCCCAAAACAGCAGCGCCAAAACGACGATATGCACGGCGACCGAGGCGAGCGCCGACCATAACAGCGCCCGGCGGCGCCGTTGGAGCCTTCCTGAGATCAAGCGGTCGTTCGAATTCCTACTTTAGCGAATGGGTTGGCAGAGTTCGATAAGTACGCCGTCGGTCGCCTTCGGATGCAAAAAGGCGATTAAATTTCCGTGAGCGCCTTTGCGCGCGTGCTCGTCGATCAGCCGGACGCCCTTGGCTTTGAGGCCGGCGAGGGTCATTTCGATGTCGGCAACGCGGTAGGCCGTGTGATGAAGCTTCGTGGCGGCCTCTCCCCGGAACCGAGCGATTGGCGAGGCTTCGTCGAGCGGAAGCAGCAACTCGACGAACGACCCTCCAGCCTCCAAGCCCAGCGCCTCGACGCCTTGATCGCTTACAATCTCGCGATAGACTTCCTTGAAGCCGAGCGTCTGCGTATACAGGCGCAACGTCGCCTCGAGGTCCCTGACAACAATCGCGATATGATCAATTTCCACTGTTGTCATCCTGAGCGAAGGCGCGTAGCGCCGTAGTCGAAGGGTCCATTTTAGGCGACGACCTCTTTGGCTCGGTAGGTGCCGAAGACATCGCGCAGCACGTTACAAATCTCGCCGAGCGTCGCGCCGGCATCGGCCGCATCGATGAACGGCGGCATTAAATTTCGCATTCCCACGGCCGCATCCCGGACGGCCGCAAGCGTTCGCGTAACGGATTCCGAATCGCGCGAGGCGCGTAGTGCGCGCAGTCGCTCGACCTGCTCGCGCTCGGCACGCTCGTCGATCTGCTGCAAGGTGATCTGCGCGTCGGTCTCCGCTTCGGCGAAGCGATTGACGCCGACGACAACCTGTTCGCCCCGTTCGATGGCTTGCTGCGCGGCGTAGGCCGAGTCGGCGATACGTGCCTGCATCCAACCGCTCTCGATCGCCGCGATGCTTCCGCCCATGGCGTCGACCTCCCCTATCAATCCCGCCGCGCGTTCGATCAACTCGTTGGTGAGCGTTTCGAGATAGTAGGAGCCTGCCATTGGATCCACGACGTCGGCCACACCCGACTCGTACGCGATGATCTGCTGGGTGCGCAACGCGACCCGCGCACTGTCGGCAGTGGGAAGTGCCAGCGCCTCGTCCTTACCGTTCGTGTGCAGCGATTGCGTGCCGCCGAGGACCGCCGCCAGCGCCTGCAGTGCCACGCGCACGACATTATTCTCGGGCTCCTGCGCCGTGAGCGTAGAGCCGCCCGTCTGGGCGTGAAAACGTAACGCGTGCGAGCGCGGGTCGCGGCACTCGAACTCGTCGCGTGTAATGCGTGCCCAGAGATAGCGCGCGGCCCGAAACTTCGCGATCTCCTCGAAGAAATCGTTGTGGGCGTTCCAAAAGAACGAGATGCGTGGCGCGACGTCGTCGAGCGCGATCCCGGCTTCGCGCGCGGCCGCGAGGTAGGCCTTACCGTTGGCTAGCGTAAACGCGATCTCTTCAACGGCAGTGGAGCCGGCTTCGCGAATGTGATAGCCGGAAACCGAGATGGCGTTCCAAAGCGGCACTTCGCGCGCGCAGTACGACATCACGTCGGTGATCAGTCGCATGGAAGGCTTTGGCGGGTAGATATAAGTCCCGCGCGCGACGTATTCCTTGAGCACGTCGTTCTGCACGGTTCCGCCGAGTTTGGAGAATGGAATCCCACGCCGCCGCGCGACGGCAAGATAGAATGCCAGCAAGATTGCGGCGGGTGCGTTGATCGTCATCGAGACGGTAACGCGATCGAGTGGCACGCCGTCGACCAGCGTCTCCATATCCCCAATCGAATCGATCGCGACCCCCACCTTGCCGACCTCGCCGCGCGCCGCATGCGCGTCGGAATCGTATCCAAGCTGCGTTGGGAGATCGAACGCGACGGAGAGTCCCGTCTGACCGCGTTCGAGCAGATAGCGATAGCGCGCGTTCGACTCGGCCGCCGTAGCGAAGCCGGCGTACTGGCGCATCGTCCAAAGCCGGCCGCGGTACATGCCGGCGTGGATGCCGCGCCCGTACGGAAAAGCGCCCGGCTCTCCGAGATCGTGCGGCGTCCCTTCGACCGAACCGTAGACCGCATCGATCGGAATCCCCGACGCATTAAGCTCCCTAGCCACCCTCGTCACCCTGAGCGTCCACGCTGTCATCCTGACGAGTTCCACTGTCATCCTGACGAGTTCCACTGTCATCCTGAGCTTGTCGAAGGATCGTTATCAGCGGCGATCCGCTTTCGACGCTCGAACCCGCGCCGGCGTGAACCGCGCTGACGACTCCGGCGCGATGGGCGCGTATCTCGTTCATCATCTTCATCGCCTCGATTACTGCTACGACTTGCCCTTCGCTCACCGCATCGCCTTTCGCCACGGCAAGTTCGATGACGAGCCCGTGCATCGGCGACCGCACGTCGTCGCCGTGTGACGAATTTGCACGCTTGCGTGTCGCGCCCAGGCGCGGAGCCGTACGGCGGGACGTAACGCGAGGCAGCGGCGCCGGCAAATGCTTCTCGGCTCCGGCGGCCGGCCGCAACGTCGCAGCGAATGGCTCGAGGGTGGCGGTGCCGTAGGAGGCGTCCGCGACGGCCGGCAGGTCGCAGAGTGCGCGCAGCAGGGGCAGCGTTGTCGGTACGCCTTCGACGACGTACTCATCGAGGGCGCGGCGCATGCGTGCGATCGCGTTTTCACGAGTCGGCGCCCAAACGATGAGCTTGGCGATGAGCGAATCGTAGTCAGGTGGTATCGTCCAGCCGGTATAAGCCGCCGAGTCGACGCGAACGCCGAGCCCCCCGGGCTCGCGATAGGCGGTGATGGTTCCCGGAGCGGGGCGAAACTGCGCGGCTGGATCTTCTGCGTTCACGCGCCCCTCGATCGAAAACCCGCGAAAGGAAATCTCGTTCTGCCCGTATCCGAGGGGTTCGCCGGCCGCGACTCGGATCTGCTCGCGCACGAGATCGAGCCCCGAAACCATCTCCGTGATGGTGTGCTCCACTTGAATTCGCGTGTTCATCTCCAGAAAGTAGAAGGCGTCTCCCGAAACGAGACATTCGACGGTGCCGGCCGAATCGTAGCCGATCGCCTGCGCCGCGCGGACGCCGGCTTCGCGCATCGCCTCGCGCAGGCGGTCCGAAATTTGGGCCGGAGTCTCCTCCCACAACTTCTGATGACGTCGCTGCAGAGAGCAGTCGCGCTCGCCGACGTGAACCACGTTGCCGTATTTATCGGCGAGGACTTGCAGCTCGACGTGCTTGGGATTCTCCAAGTAGTGCTCGGCATAGATCGTGTCGTCCTTGAAATACGCCTGCGCTTCGCGCCGAGCCGACTCAAATGCCGACGCCACCTCATCCATCGAGGCGGCTACGCGCAGACCCTTTCCCCCGCCGCCGGCGGCGGCTTTGAGCGCGAGCGGCAAGCCGTATTTCTCAGCCGCGGCGCGTGCGCCGGCAACGTCGGCGATTGCCTCGGTACCTCCCGGGACGGAGGGAACGTTCGCATCGCGCATAGCTTGGCGGGCCCGGAGCTTATCGCCCATCGCCGCAATCGCATCGGCGTGGGGTCCGATCCACGTCAAACCCGCCGCAACCACGCTGCGCGCGAATGCGGCGTTTTCTGCCAAAAAGCCGTAACCCGGATGTATGGCGTCGGCACCGGCCGTGCGCGCGCACGCGATGAGTCGCTCGCCGTCCAAATAGCTCTGCGAGGGGGACGCGAGGCCGATTCCGTACGCTTCGTCGGCTAGCGCGACGTGCAAAGCGTCGCGGTCGGCATCCGAGTACACGGCAACGGTTGCAATGCCCATTTCGCGCGCCGTGCGGATGACGCGAACCGCAATCTCACCGCGATTCGCAATTAGGATCTTAGAAAACAACGCTCACTTCTTGTCATCCTGAGCGCAGTCGAAGGATGGCGCATACATTCCCATGGCATGGTAGCCCGCGTCGACGAAGTGCACGTCGGCGGTGACGGCCGAAGCGAGATCCGATGCGAGAAAGACGGCGACGTTCCCGACGTCTTCTGCGGTAACGTTTCGACGTAGCGGCGCGACCTTCGGAACGACGTCCAGGATGCGTGAAAAACCGCCGACTTGGCGGGAGCTGGCCGTCTTGATCGGCCCTGCCGAAATCGCGTTCACGCGAATATTGCGATCGCCCAAGTCAAACGCGATATAGCGAACCGTCGCTTCGAGCGCGGCCTTGGCGATGCCCATCAGGTTATAGTTGGGCACGATTTGGGTTGCCCCGAGATAGGTCATCGCCATGATGGAGGCGCCGTCCGCAAACGAGTCGCGCAGCTCGCTTACCAGCGCGATCAACGAGTAGGCCGACACGTCGAGCGCCAGCGCGTATCCTGCCCGCGAGGTATCGAAGACTTTTCCGGCCAGGTCCTCCTTATTGGCAAAGGCGATGCAGTGAACGAGCACGTCGAGCGGACCGAATTTGTCGGCCAGCTCGTCGCGCATCGCCGTTAACGAAGCGCCGTTGGCAACGTCACATTCAATTACGGGGCCCTTGCCGAGCTCGGCGGCGAGCTTCTCGACCTCATCGCGTACCCGTTCGCCTTGATACGTGAGCGCGATCGAAGCCCCGTGCTCGTGCAGCTTCCGCGCGATCCCCGTCGCGATCGACCAGCGATTGGCGACGCCGGTCACCAGCGCGCGCTTTCCATCCAATAATTTCACATAGGTTACATACCAGCGCGGTGACGCGCGTCCTGCCCTATAGCGGAATGTTGCCGTGTTTGCGCCGCGGCGTCTCGCTCCGTTTGTCGCGCAGCATTTCCAGCGCGGTAGCGATGGCGCTGCGCGTCTTGCGAGCCTCGATGACATCGTCGACGTAGCCGCGAGCGGCGGCAATGTATGGGTGCGCGAAGCGTTCGTTATACTCGCCGATCAGCTCGGCCATCTTCGCCTCTTTATCGGGAGTGGCCGCGATCTCGCGGCGGAAGATCGTTTTGACGGCGCTCTCCGCGCCCATCACGGCAATCTCCGCGGTCGGCCATGCGAGGTTGACGTCGGCGCGGATGTGTTTGCTCGCCATCACGTCGTACGCACCGCCGTAAGCCTTGCGGGTGATTATCGTGATTTTGGGAACGGTCGCCTCGGCAAACGCGTAGAGCAGCTTGGCGCCCTGGAGAATGATACCCCCGTACTCCTGATCGGTGCCGGGAAGAAAGCCGGGGACGTCGACGAAGGTGATCAACGGAATATTGAAAGCATCGCAGAAGCGCACGAAGCGAGCGGCCTTGACCGACGAACGCGTATCGAGCACGCCGGCAAGGACGTTAGGCTGATTGCCAACGATGCCCACGGCTCGTCCATTGATGCGACCGAACCCGCAAATGATGTTTGGCGCGAAAAGGGCCTGAATTTCGAAGAAGTCTCCATAGTCCACGACTCCCTCGATGACCTCACGCATATCGTAGGGCTTGTTCGGCGAGTCGGGGACGAGATCGTCGAGCTGCGCGACCATTCGGTGAGGGTCGTCATCGCACGCGTATTCCGGCGGAGCTTCGGAGTTATTTTGTGGAAGAAACGAAAAAAGATCGCGAGTCAGCTCGAAAAGGTTCTCTTCGTTCTCGGCCACCAGATGCGCCACGCCGCTGCGCGTCGCGTGCGTTAGCGCGCCGCCGAGCTCTTCGAACGTCACTTCCTCACCGGTGACCGTCTTAATGATCTCCGGACCGGTGATGAACATTTGCGAGATCTTTTCCGTCATGATAATGAAGTCGGTTATCGCCGGCGAATAGACCGCACCGCCGGCGCAGGGTCCCGCGATGAGACTGATCTGCGGGACGACGCCGCTGGCGGCAACGTTGCGCCAAAAGATTTCGGCGTAACCGCCCAAAGAGACGACGCCTTCTTGAATGCGGGCTCCGCCCGAATCGTTGATGCCGATCATTGGAGAGCCGGTGCGCGTCGCCAAATCCATCACCTTGCAAATCTTTTCGGCAAATGCTTCGCCGAGCGAGCCGCCCAGCACCGAAAAGTCCTGCGAAAAGAGAAAGACCTGGCGCCCATCGATGGTCGCCCTCCCCGTGATGACGCCGTCGCCTAAGAACTCCTTTTCATCAAGGCCGAACGCGTTTGCACGATGGATGACGAACCGGTCAAACTCGACGAAGGAATCTTCGTCTACGAGCGCCTCGACGCGCTCTCGCGCGGAGCGTTTACCCCGAGCGTGCTGTCGCGCGAGCGCCTCGGCTCCGGCCGGAATCGCGGATTCCGCGCGTTTTACTTCGAGCTCATCGTATTTTTCCGCGCGACTCTTCACGCTGCCACCTTTGCACGAGTCCTCCCCTTTGTCATGCTGGGCGCGCAGGCGGTAAGGTATGTCATTCGAGAATATGGCCCGATGCTCCGATTCAGCTGCTGCATTCTCGCCCTTGCCGTAACCGGCGCGGTCCCAGCGGGTTTTCCGACGCCGCCACCGGTACCGCCCCAGCGGGCGGTCGCGGAATCGAAGTACGGGACCTCCGTCACCGATCCGTACCGCTACTTCGAAAACATGCAGGATCCCGTCGTCGTGCAGTTCTTCAAGGAGCAGAACGATTACACGCGCGCGGTGCTCGCCCGGCTCGGTGAACCGCGCGAACGGCTTTTCGATCGCATCAAAGCGCTCGACAACGCCGGCGTATTGGTCACTGGGGTAACCCGGGACGGTCCGGACTACTTTTACGAAAAGCTCAACCCGGGCGACAACAGCCCCAAACTCTACGTGCGCAACGTGGACGGCAGCGGCGAGCGCGTCCTCGTCGATCCGCAGAGCTTGGCGACAGCCGGCAAACATTACACGATCAACTATTTCCTACCGTCGCTCGATGGTAAGCGCGTCGCCTACGGCATCTCGGAGGGCGGATCGGAAGCCGAAGTGATTCATGTCGTCGATACGGCGACGACTCACGTGCTTCCGGACGCGATCGATCGTGCCTATTACATCGGCGTAACGAGCTGGTTGCCCGACGGCAACTCCTTCTATTACGTGCGCTTTCCGAAGCTTCGTCCCGACGAGCCCGCAACCGATAAAGAGAAGCGCCCCGTCGCATATTTGCACGTGTTGGGACGCGATCCCGACCACGACGTCGCGGTGTTTGGATACGGAGTAGATCCAAAAATCCCGTTCGGTGTGACGGACTTTCCGATCGTGACGCGATCGCCGGTCTCTCCGTATACGGTGGGGATGATCGTTCACGGGGTTGCCAACGAGCGCACCATCTACGCGACCCGCGGCGCCGTTCTCGATTCCAATATCGCGTGGACCCCCGTCGCGACCGCCGCCGACGACGTCGTCAATCTCGACTTCAAGGGTTCGACGATCTACCTTCTCTCGCATAAGAACGCACCGGCATTCAAGCTCCTAACGACATCGCTCGATGCGCCCAACGTGGCGACGGCGCAGACCGTCATCCCAGCCGGAAAGGACGTTCTCGAAGATTTGGACGTCGCAGCCGATGGGCTCTACGTACTGTCGCGAGAGGGCGGATTTGGGAAGATTACCCGAGTGGGAATCGCCGGCGACGGCAAACCCGGCGAACAAACGAACGTTGCGCTGCCGTACGAAGGCTCGGTCACCGCGATCGCGACCGATCCGCGCGAACCCGGCGTCGTCTTCGGTATGACGGGCTGGACGCACTCGCAGCTTTACTACGCGGCGGATGCCAACGGCGCCGTGACCGACACGCACCTCAAACCACTGGCCAATGTCGATACGTCGCCCTATACATCGTCGGAAGTCTCGGCGCGCAGTGCCGACGGCACGATGGTCCCGCTCTCGGTCGTCTACCGTAAGGGGCTGTCGCTGGATGGGTCGCACCCGGTGTATTTGCAAGGTTACGGCGCGTACGGCATCGAGCTCACTCCAACGTTTAGCGCCACGCGCATCGCGTGGCTCGAGCGCGGTGGCGTCTTTGCGGTTTGTCATCCACGCGGAGGCGGCTGGTACGGCGAAGCGTGGCATCGAGCCGGAATGATCGCGACCAAACCCCATACGTGGCAAGACTTTGTCGCCTGCGGCCGCTGGCTCGTCAATCATAAGTACACCTCGCCGGCACATCTCGCCGGCGAAGGAACGAGCGCCGGCGGCATCACGATTGGACGGGCCATTACGACGCAGCCTCAACTGTTCGCCGCCGCGCTGGACGTCGTGGGTGCCAGCAATGCTTTGCGTGCCGAGTTCACGCCGAACGGGCCGCCGAACATTCCCGAGTTCGGTACGGTCACGAACGAGACGGGTTTCCGAGCGCTCTATGCGATGGACGCCTACGAGCACGTCGTGCCGGGAACGGCATATCCAGCCGTGATGCTGGTCACCGGGTTCAACGATCCGCGCGTCGCACCGTGGCAGCTCGCGAAGTTTACTGCGAGACTCGCGCGTGCCACTACGAGCGGGCGGCCGATTCTCTTGCGCGTGGATTACGATGCAGGGCACGGATTTATGGCGGCGTCCCGAGAGCAGACCGAGCAGCTGCTCACCGACGAGTATTCGTTCTTGCTCTGGCAATGCGGCGATCCCGCCTTCGCCGGAATCCCAACGCGCATCTATCCGCGGCGGGCGCCTTGAGGTTCATCCAATCCACGGAGCCCTCGGGAACCGTTTAGCTTGGGTGACGCAGGTCGCCTCATGGATCGCGTGCGGATAGGTGATACCGCCGCGTTTGAAACCTTGTACGACGATTATCATCGCCTCGTCTACGGCGTGGCGCTGCGCGTGCTTTCCGATCCCGGAAGCGCCGAAGACGTCACACAAGCCGTCTTCATGAAAATTTGGAGCAACCCCGAGCTTTTTCGCTCGGGAAACTTCGGAGCGTGGATCGTGCGCGTCGCTCGTAATCGCGCTTTCGACGCGTTGCGTGCCCGTGCGGCGCGGCCAGAAGATCAATTTCCCGAGGCCATCCCGGCGAATGACGCGCTCGAAGATACCGCGATAGCGCAACTCAACGCCGAATCCGTTCGTACGGCGATCGCGCAGTTGCCCGAGGAACAACGCAAGCTGATCGAGCTGGGTTTTTTTGGTGGTGTCACGCATCACGAGATGGCGAAAACGACAGGCTTGCCGCTCGGCACGGTTAAAACGCGCATTAGAAGCGGCCTGCGCCGGTTGCGCAATGCACTCGACGGGGTCGTTACCTCATGATGTCGCACGACGAGATGCTCGACAACGTCGCCCTCTATGCACTCGGCGCGCTTTCGCCCCGCGAGGCTGCGGATGTGGCCGCCCATCTGGAAACTTGCGAGGAGTGCCGCGCCGAGTACGGTCTGTTGCGTCCGGCCGTGACGGCAGTCGGCTACTCTGCAGAGGCCGATGCCCTCACCGAAGGACCGAGCGTGCTGCTCAAAGCTCGTCTGATGAAGCAAGTTCGGTCGGCGCAGCCGGCGCAGCCACGGATTTCGCGCTGGCCGGCGTTCGCCGCCGCGGCCTGTCTTGCGATCGCGGTCGGCGCGGGTTTGTTGAGCGCCTCACTTCGCGAGCGGCTCGGCCGTGACGAATCGGCAATGGCGCAACAGTCGGCAATGATCGCCGACTTCACGGCGCCGGATGCCAAGCGTTACCCCTTCGGGCACGGCTCGGTACTGGTGCACGGCCGCAATCTCTACCTCGCCATGCACGGACTCGCAACCGCTCCGGCGGGCAAGGTCTACCAGGCCTGGACGTTGCCGAAGGGCTCGAAGAAGATGGCTCCATCCGTCACGTTCAAACCGAGCGCCTCCGGGGAAACCTTGCTCCACTTGCCGGAAGCGGCGAACGCGGTCGCAGCGGTGGCGGTGAGCGTCGAGCCGGCCGGCGGTTCCAAACAACCCACGACCAAACCGATTGCCGTCACGCTGCTTTAGCCCCAATCCAAAACCCGCAGTCAACCGTTCCTTTCGGCGAACCACCTTCGCCAACGAGCTGCAAGGCTCGAGAAAGGAACCCATGCGCAACCGATCCGCCATCGCCGCCCTTGCGCTCGCTTTGGCAACCATCGTACCGGCCGCCGCGTCGGCAAAGCTCCTGCCCAATGTCGTCGACACCTCGACTCGCTTCTCCGGTTCGTGCTGCGTCTACACCGGCGCGCCGGCGCTAGCCGTGACGCTCTCGATGGTCGAAGCCGGGGGCGGCCCGAGTAATTTCAGTACCGTAACGCTCCTCAAGAGGCTGACCGGCAACTTGAGGAGCGATACG
>Ga0265356_1000041_pt1 | contig 20823 bp, 18 predicted proteins | sample NZE4metagenome_FD_189075 | JGI IMG/M metagenome (GOLD analysis project Ga0265356, IMG submission 189075) | Rhizosphere microbial communities from Maridalen valley, Oslo, Norway - NZE4 | ecosystem: Host-associated > Plants > Roots > Rhizosphere > Soil | place: Norway: Oslo | collected 2017-09-15
CCGTGTTGCAAATGTACACGTCGGCGCGCGGCAACTCGATCGCGGCGAGCATTCGATCCAGCAGTTGTCCGGCTCGACCGACGAAGGGGCGCCCCAACTCGTCTTCGGTTTCGCCGGGACCCTCGCCGACGACCATCAAACGCGCGCTGGGATCGCCCTCGCCGTAGACGTTGTTGCGGCGTTCGTATCCGATCGCGCATTTGCGGCACTCATGGGCCGCAATCGCGGCTCGCATCAGAAGCTCGCGGCGGCGCTCGCGCTCGCTCTCTTCCATTTAAGCGGGGTCCTCTTTCATCAGGGAGACGGCCTTACCGGAAGCTACGACCTGGCACGAACCATCGCCGCCTTCGGTGACATAAAACTGTAGGCCGATCACGGCGTCGGCTCCGAGCGAGTTGGCTTGCCGGCGCAGCGCCTCGAGCGCTTCGGCGCGTAACTGCTCCGCATCGCTCAAAAGCTCGCTCCCCGCCAGACCGATCAGCATCCCGAGGCTGCGAAAGGTCGAGCGCAGGCGGTTGCGAGTGCGCGAAGCGCTTCCCGAAATGTAACCAAAACTCCGCACGGTTCGATAGCCCACAAGCTCCTCAAAGGTCACCAGGTTCCGGCAATCCGAAGAGAGCGGCATGCCCAAGGTTTCACCGTCGGTCCTGATCATCCGCCTGGATGCGATCGGCGACGCCTTGGCCCTGACGCCTTCGATTGCGGCGCTGCGACAGCAGGCGATCGCCGTCGACGTTGTCTTGCGGCATTCCAATGCGGAGGTGTTTGCCCCGAGCGCCGTCCGCGACGTCATCGTCGCGGATTTCGAGCTTCGAGATGGTACGCGATCGAACGTGAACGCAATCGAAAGCCTCGGCCGCGACCTTCGCCAACGCCAGTATACCCACATTGCAATCGCGACCGAAGATCCGGGTGGGTACCGGCTCGCCGCGGCGCTCGGCGCTCCAACGCGAATCGGCTTTGAGGATCCGTGGAGCAAACCGCTCAAAGCACTTTGGTCGCGCCGGATGCTAACGACGCGCGTTTACCGCAGCGCTCGACTGACCGCGCACTCGCCGCACGAATGCGAAACGCTCTTCAAACTGATCGAACCGCTGGTAGGCGAGAAAGAGCCGACCCACGATCTCGCGCAGCTCCGCCCGCTCGTGCTCGAGTCCGAACCGGCGCCCGACGATCGCGTCGCCGTTCAGATCACCGATAAGTGGGACCGGCTCGGCATTCCGATAGAGTCCGTCGTGGATTTGGTGCGCCGTCTCGCTGCGGGCGGCGAGCTTCGTCTCCTGTCGTCGCGCAGCGAATCCGCCTACGCACAATCGGTGGAACGCGCGACGGGAATCGCCGTCAGCTATTTCGACGATCTCCCATCCTGGAAAGCGTCAATCGCCGCCGCCGTCGCGCTCGTTGCTCCGGATTCGGGAGCCGTGCACGCCGCGGGGATGACCGGCACGCCGGTTGTCGCGGTCTTTCCTCCGATGCGTCTGTATGACGCGTGGGTGGCGCGGTGGGCGCCCTGGGCGACGGTGCATCGTATCGTGCGCGCCGATGAAGGCTGGCCGGCGCGCGCCGCCGACGCACTCGCGCTCCTGCTGTCTACCTAGCTGCAGCGCCCGGCGCGGCGATACAAAAGGATGCGACCGCTGCGCGCGACGAGCACATAACGCCGCTCGTTGACCAATCCCGCGAACGCGCCTCCGTACTCTTGCAAGCGCGCGGAATCGGGGAAATCACGATCGAGCAATACGAAACATGCACTGGTCGGCTCGCTGGGGAGCTCCGGCAAGAGGCGCGCATTAGGATCGGTCAGCGCGATGTGCGTGTAGGCTTCCTCTTGCGTCGCGACTCCGGCGCCCTCCGGCAGCGTCGTCAAGAAACGGTCGAGCGCAACGTCGCGGGCTTCCACCCGACGCAAGTTCAGGCCCGGATGCAGCGGATCGGCCACGAGGAACTCGACGACACAGAGTGCGATGCACGCGCCCAGCACGATGCGCAGGCGTTCGCGCGAGATGCGGCGCAACGCCATCGCAAAGGCGAAAAGCACGTAACCGATCCAGGCGCCCGCGTAATGCGTGCCCATTGTGAACGTCGTCGGCATTCGCGACAAAAGCACTTCCCCCAGCGGCGCGACTGCAAGAAGGATGGCGGGAGAGAACAGGGGCGCAAAGAGCAGGGGCCCGAACGCCAGCACGAGGAAGCCGAGCCGCGCCGGCAGCGCGCTCGCGATGCTGCGCACGTCCTGCGCGCCCCACGCATAGAATCGGCGCGGCTGCCATGGTGCTGCGGCAGTCGCTGCGGCGTGCGGCGCAATCAACGCAAAGTACGTTACGCATACCAGCATGCTTGCGACCGCTATGCCCGCCGCGACACGGCCTCGCGTCGTTCCACGAAACCACCACGCTCCGAGCGCACCGGCGATCGACAGAAAGATCGCCTGGTCTTCCTTTATAGCCAGCACGGCCACGCAACCGGCGATAGTCCCCGCTATCGACCCGGCATCGAACGCGTACAGAGTCCACGCGACCGCGGCCGGCGCGAACCCATTTTCATGGAAATCGCCGAAGATCAAGCCGGCCAGCGGCGGGTAGAGCCAGACCGTCAGTGCGCCAAGCCGTGCGATCCCGGTGTCGCCGCTCGAGCGCAGCACGAGCGCGTAGATCGGCGGCGCCACGGCGGCGCCGGCGATTGCCTGCAGCACAACCAGCGTCAGCGGCGAGTGGAACGCCGCAATGGCCGCTCCTACGACGTAGAGAATCGGCGAAAAGTGAAAGGCCCAGTGGCTGCCTTCGATCGGATTGCAAAAGCAGCCCAACGCACTCGCGGCCGTCTGCGCGAAGATTCCGAAATCCACCAGATTGCGGTGTACGTCGTACTTGAGCGCGCCTAGGCACGTGAACAATGCCGCATACGCGACGCACCCGAGCCAGAGAAAGCGATCGCGCACGCGTTACGCGGGCCGCACCGCGTTGCGCTGCTGCAGATAGGGCCAGATGAATGGATCGATGTTGCCGTCGAGCACGCCGGCTACGTTGCCGGTCTCCACGCCGGTCCGGTGGTCCTTCACGAGCTGATACGGCTGAAGGACGTACGAGCGAATCTGCGAGCCCCACTCGTTGGCCTGCCGCTCACCGCGCAAGTCGTCGAGCCGCTGACTGCGTTCTTGCGCGGCCAGCACCGCGAGCTTCGCGCGAAGAATTGTCAGCGCGACTTCGCGATTCTGGGCTTGCGAACGCTCTTGCTGCGACGCCACGACAATTCCACTCGGCACGTGGACGATCCGGACCGCGGACTCGGTCTTGTTCACGTACTGGCCCCCCGCTCCGCCCGACTTAAACGTCTCGACGCGCAAGTCGTCGGGTTTAATCTCCACGTCGCTCTCAGCTTCATCGATCTCGGGAATGACGTCGACCGCCGCAAAGGACGTGTGACGGCGATGCGCCGCGTCGAACGGCGAGAGCCGGACGAGCCGGTGCACGCCGCGCTCGCTTTCCAGCATCCCGTATGCATTTCGCCCGCGTACGAAAAACGTCACCGACTTCAAACCGGCTTCTTCGGCGGGCGACTCGTCGGCGATCTGCGTGGAGAGACCCTTCAATTCGGCCCACCGCAGGTACATGCGCGCGAGCATCTGTGTCCAGTCCGCCGCGTCGACGCCGCCCGCGCCGGCAAAGATGCTCACGATGGCATTATGCGTGTCAAACTCGCCACTGAAGCTTGCCGCCATTTCGAAATCGTTCACCGAGGCCTCGGCGGCGAGGATGCTGCGATCGGCCTCAGCTTCGGCGGCGGGATCGCCGTCGAAAAGCGTGAGCATCTCGCGAGCCTCGCGCAGCGCCGTCGCAATCCCGTCGAACGAAGCCGCTCGTTCGCGAAGCTCGGAGATCTCCTTCATCACTCGCTGCGCCGAATCGGGATCGCTCCAGAACTCGTTCGAGCGCGACCGCTCGTCGAGCTCCGTTAGACGGCGGCGAGCAGCAGCGTCGTCAAAGGCGCTCCTTGAGCGCCTCGAGGCGCTCTTCGAGGTGGGCGATGGTCGTTCGTTGCGTTTCGCTCATGAGGTGCATTCGTTTCTTGCCGCGACGATGCGGGCCTCTTGTCGCATCGCACATCCGGCGTGAACGAATCGCACTTTACGACGGAGGTTTCTATGAACGTTGCGCCCCTCGAAGGCTCGCTCGGCCCCGACTCCCTCTCGGCTCTCGCCGGAAACGCGCAAGAGGGATCCCCGTTCGACGGTGGCGTTGCGCCGTCAGCCGGCGATAACATTTCCCGATTCGTTCCCCCCTGGCTCAACAACGGGGCCGCCGACTCCGCCTACGGTGAGGCATCCTACAACAACCCCTCCTTGCAGGGGCTTTTCGGTCCGCTTATGGGCATGCTGCAGCAGCTGATGCAGATGCTGCAGTCGCTGACGGGCAGCGGCGGTTGCAACGGCGAGCGTTTCTTCCAAAATGCCACCGGCTCCAGCGATGGCGATCCTCACCTTTCGTTCAACGGGACACAATGGAATAACATGGCCTCTCAGCCCGACTTGCTCAACTCCCGCTCCTTTCCAGGTGGATACCGAGTCTCGACGCAAGCGACACCGCCAAACGCCAAAGGGATCACGTGGAACCAATCGGCGACGGTCTCCCTAAACAACGGCGCGACGACGATCACGATGAACAATAACGGAGAACCGTCGATCACGAGCTACGGTCAAACTCTTTTCGTCGGTCGCGGTCAGACGCTCGAACTCGGTGACGGAGAGTCCGTCAAGTGCGAGCAAGACGGCGTGTTGCGCGTCACGGCTCAAAACGCCCGGGGCGGCCAGATCTCGACGACACTCTCCGCTCACGATAACGGCGTCGACGTGGACGCAACCGCACACGACGTTGAGCTCGGCGGCGCGCTCGTCAACGGTTATGAAGGCCAACCTGGTCGCGGACCTCTACCGGGGCCGGTTGTGTTCCCGGGCGAGTAAACCGCGAGCGAAGCTAGCAGGCTCGGAGGGGAGGTACGCGTTCGCGCTGAACGAGCGCTCTTTACCTGTTAGCTACTCCAAGCTACTCCTTTTGAAGAGGTTGATTGCGTATGTATAGGCACTCACGGCTTGTCGGCATTTTAGGATGTGCGGCAACGCTCGCAGTAGTGGGCTGCGCTGGAAACAGCGCCATGGCGCCCACGAGCGGTTCGACGACGTCGGCTCAAGTTGGGGCGACGCACCTTCCACATTTTATGCCGACGCGCTACAGCGCCCACACGGCTCCTCAAACCAGCGGGATATTGTTCACCTATTTCAATGGCCCGGTGCTTTTGAAACCCAAAGTTTACCTCATTTTCTGGGGCTACAAGAAGTACGGCGACACCTACAAAGTTGCAAAGCTCCTCCAAGACTTTGCCAAGGTTGAGGGTGGAAGCCTCCACAACAACGACTATATCCAATACTACGACATCGTCGGTAGTGTTAAGAACTATCCCGACAATGCCAAACACCAGCTCGGCGGCGTCTGGTTTGACAATAAGAACGCCGTTCCCACAAGCCCGACCGATGGTCAGGTCGCACAAGAAGCCCTTAACGGCGTAGCGAAGCTAGGCTACGACGTCAACGGCTCATATGTCGTGGCAACGCCGCACGGCCACAGCTCGCAAGGGTTCGGCACCCAGTTCTGCGCGTATCACAGCGCGACGCAACAGGGTTCCAACCTCGTTTCGTACACGAACCTTCCGTACATGCCGGATGCGGGCCAGTCTTGCGGTGCAAACTTCACAACCGCTCCGAAGGACGAAAGCTCCGAGGACGAGGGCGTGACGATCGTCGAAGGCCACGAATACGGCGAATCGATCTCCGACCCGAATCCGGGCACGGGTTGGTATAACTTCAGCGCCGGCGAAATCGGCGACGCCTGCGCGTGGCAAGACATCGCGAACGACCCGTTCGGCAAGAAGTCCTACACGATGCAGCCCATGTACAGCAACGCTACCGAGTCTTGCGTACAGTAGTACCAGTAACGGGAGAACCGGCGCGGCGCGAGCCCCGCTGCTAAACCTCCAAACGATGGGCCGCGCAAATGCGCGGCCCATCTCCCGGAAAACGGTAGAGGACCAATGAAAAAGCGACGTACTACGAAATGAAGTCTATCGGTAGCGTTTTCGCCTTATCGTTCGCCATGGTCGCCTGCTCCGGCTCGGCGATTCCAACCGGATCGCCCGCAGCGCCAACCTCCACCGGCGACGTTGCCGCAAACTACAAGACGCTCGTGGATTTCGACGGAGCCGACGGCAGCGACCCGACGGCGCGTTTGATCGTTTTTAACGGAGCGCTCTACGGCACCACGTATACCGGCGGAACCTACGACGACGGCACCGTTTTTAGCATTAGTACGGCCGGCAAGGAACGCGTGCTGCACAGTTTTCGCAACGGAGTGGACGGTTCCGAACCCTTTGGAGGACTGGTCGCGTTCGGTGGGCGTCTGTACGGCACTACCTTTAGAGGGGGCGCCATAAACCAAGGTATTGTCTTCAGCATCGATACCGAAGGCAAAGAGCGGCTTATTTACAACTTCGGCTTAGGACACGGCGTGGCCCTACCAGACGGACGCAATCCCGAAGCGACATTGACCGTCTCGAACGGCACTCTCTTCGGTACGACGTACAACGGCGGCGTGAACGGGGCCGGGACCGTCTTCAACATAAACGCGGCGGGCGACGAAACGGTGCTTTACAATTTTGGCACGCCCGGCGACGGCGCTCATCCCTATGCCGGCCTGCTCGCACTCAACGGTACGTTCTACGGCACGACGTCTGCCGGCGGCGCGCACGGCGACGGAACGTTATTTACCATCAGCGCCGGCAAGGAGCGCGTGCTCTACAGCTTCCGAGGCGGAGCCGATGGCGCGCGCCCGGATGCGGGGCTCATCGCCCTCAACGGGACCTTATATGGGACGACGTACAAAGGCGGGGCGCACGATAGCGGTACGGCATTCAGCGCGACCACGCAAGGGAAAGAACACGTACTCGAGAGTTTCGGATCGGCTAGCAACGGCATCGATCCCTTTGCGGGCTTGATCGTTCTCAACGGCATGCTCTACGGCACGACAACGCACGGCGGCGCGCACCGCCAAGGCGTCGCGTTCGGGATGACCACGGCCGGCAAGGAAAGCGTGCTTTACACGTTCGGCTCGGACAGCGACGGTGCGGCGCCGTTTGCGGCGTTGACCGATTTCAACGGCATGCTCTACGGCGTTACGGCGGCGGGCGGCGCGACCAATAACGGAACCGTCTTTCAAATCTCGCCCTAGACGGTTAGACCGCGACCTCGACGCCGAGCTCGATTTGCCGGTTCGCCTTTATTTCGAGCTCGGTCGCCAGCGTGCGCGAGTTGCGCTGCAGCACTTCGAAGAATCGCCGCTGCCAACGCGGCAATCCGCCGCGGCTCTTTCCAACGATGACGGGATTGGCGAAGACGAACGACGTCGTGTCCTTGTCGATATCTAAGTTCGCGGCGCCGCACGCGTTGAGAATCGGCGCCAGCTTTTGAGTCTCCATGTAGCCGAAGTCGGCGCGAATGCGCACGAGCCGCGCTGAGATCTCGTCGATCTTTACGCGCTGATCGCTCGGCACGTACGGGCGCGCTACCCTCTTTACGGTTAGCAGAATGACGATCTCGTCGCTGACGAGCCGCTCGAGCCAGCGATGAGAGTTGACGAAAGGAACGCCGGTAGGATCGCCGCTGAGAAGGACGACGGCGCCCTTCGGTGGCGATGGCAGAGCGCCATGCTCCGCCGCGAACTTCTCGACCGGCTCTCGCTGCCCGAGCAGCTCTCGCGCGACCGCTCGCCGCCCCGTGAGCCAGGTGACGGCGGTTAGCGAGATCACTGCGGCGATGGCAAGCGGCAGCCATGCCCCGTCAAAGAACTTGTGAAGTCCGGCAAGAACAAAGGTTGCGTCGAGCAGCGCGAAAGCGCCGGCTACCGCCAGCGCCGCCACGGGCTTCCAGCGAAGCGCGCGGGTCGCGACAACATAAAAGACGATATCGGTCGCGAGCATCGTCGCGGAAACGGCGAGACCGTACATCCCGGCAAGCCGGTCGCTGCTGCGGAACGTGACGACGAGCAGAACGCAAACGATTGCCAGGATCGCGTTAACGAAGGGCACGTAGACCTGGCCGCGCCGATCCTTGGATGTATGCAGCACCGTCATGTTGGGACAGAGGTTGAGCGCTATGGCCTGCTCGGTCAGAGTAAATGCGCCCGATATCAACGACTGGGAGGCGATGATCGTCGCGGCTGTAGCCAAGACCACCGCTGGGAACAGCGTCCAGCCCGGCGTGAGCGCGTAGAACGGCGAATCGAGCGCTCTGGGATTGGCGGCGATGACCGCACCCTGGCCGGCATAGTTCAGAATAAGGGCCGGAAAGACGAACCCGTACCATGCGAGCGTGATGGGAATACGTCCGAAGTGCGACATGTCGGCATAGAGTGCTTCGGCGCCCGTCATTCCGAGAATGATCGCGCCGAAGATGAGAAACCCGAAGATGCCGTGATGCGCTAAAAACCACGCCGCGTGCAAGGGATTGAGTGCGGCAAGAATCGCGGGATGGGCGGCGATCGCAATCAGGCCCGCTGCGGCAATCGCGACAAACCACAGGGCCATGATCGGGCCGAACATGACTCCCACGCTCTGCGTTCCCCGCCATTGAATGGCAAACAGCCCCAGCAAGATTCCGGCCGAGATCGGAACGATAAGCGGTTGGGCTGCGGGCGTGGCGATGCTCAGTCCCTCGACGGCCGAGACCACCGAGATTGCGGGCGTTATCATGCCGTCGCCGATAATCATCGCTCCTCCAACCACGGCAACCCAGAGAAGCCAATCGGCATGCATCGGAACGCCGAATATCTTCGGAGGCTCGGCGCGCGCCAGCAAGGCAAGAATTCCCCCCTCGCCATCGTGATCGATGCGCATCAAAACGGTGACGTACTTGATGCAAACGACGAAGAATAGCGCCCAGATGAGCAGCGAGACTATGCCGACGGCATTCTCTACCGTCGGAGCGGCTTTCGCACTCGTGAAGCAGGTCCTGATCGTGTACAGCGGGCTGGTCCCGATGTCGCCAAAGACGACTCCGAGCGCAGCGATGGCAAGGGCCGACGGCAGCGGCCGGCGCAACCGGTCAGCTACCCACTTGCGCGATCTCGCGCGCTGCGCGCTCGCCCGAGATCACTGCGCCGTTGATGTACCCCATGTCGTTATACGATGTCTGTTCACCGGCAAAGAACACATTTCGTTCCGGCAGCGGCTCGATTCCGGCGAACTTCGTGTACTGCCCTACGCCGTAGTACGAATACGCTCCATGGTGCCACGGATCGTGCGCCCACACGTCGAGGTACGCGACGCCCGTGTAGAGCTTCGCGATTCCCGGATAGACGTTATCGAGTTCGCCGACGTACTTTTCCGCGATGGTGTTGGGCGCGGGACCGTGCGGGCCGGCGGGAAGCACCCCGCGTCGTCCACCCGGAAAGCCGACGAGAATTCCGTAATTTCCCGGCTGCGCCGCCGAGACGTCCCACGATTCCTCGTAGGGAAACTGCACGTAAGAGGACCCGTCGTAGCCCTCCGCATTCCATATTCGCCGACGGAACTGCATGTGCAGCTTCGCATTCGAGCCGAGCTCGAGATTTTCGATCGCGATGCGCTTGAGCGGCGAGAATCGCACGCGCCGCAGATCCACTTTACGCAGCGTCGTGAACGGGATCGCAAGGCATACGAAGTCGGCGGCGACATCGAAGACGTGCTTCTCGGCGGCAAACGTGCAGATCAGCGACCCGTCGGAGCGCTCGCGCAGTGCGACGAGCGCCGTATTGGTCTCGACGGCGCCGGAGGGAAGTGCTGCCGCCATTCGCGTGGCGAGTTGGTCGTTGCCGCCCTCGATGTGTAATGCCTCGTCCGTCCCGTCGACGTTGAACTCGTTGCGCCCCTCGAAGCCGAGCAGAAAAATCAGATTGAGCGCGCTCTGTTGCGAGGGATCGGCTCCGTATTCGCCGACACACGCGTTCGCAAGCAGGGCGCCAATCTTCGAGCTTTGACCGCCGGATACGTTCGACTCAATCCAATCGGCAACGCTCGTGCGGTCGAGTGCTCGGCCAGCCGGGGTCGAACGATCGTATTTTGTCGGATAGCCGGCCGCGCGCGCCGCGGCGTGAAGCGGTTTTCGAACGTGCTCGAAGTAGTCGGCCCTCCCTTCGTCGACTGTATAGCGAACGCCGTTGAAAAAATACGTGTTGTGTCCCGGCTCGTGGCGATTAACGTTGATCAGCCGCAAGCCGAGCTCGCGCGCAAGCCGTTGGACCTCGAGTTGGCCGAGCGAGATAAACTCTCCGCCATGCTCGGCAATCTGGCCCTCCGCGAAATAGTTGCGCAGCGTCCACGTCCGTCCGCCAACGCGATCGCTCGCCTCGAAGACGCGGCTCGCGATGCCGGCTTGTCGCAGGCGGTAGGCGCACGTGAGCCCGGCAACGCCGGCTCCCACGATGACGACGCGCCGGCCCTTCGCCGCAGCCGGAAGAAAAACTCCCGGCACCTGATGCACTGCCGGAAGTTCCGTGCATGCCGCAAGCGCGCTTGCAGCGCCGGCGAGGAACGCATGCCGCGTGTAACGCATCGCGGGCTATAGATGCAATGCCCGCACCGGAATGCCTCCAACGATGGCAAGACGGTGGGATATCGTGCGAGCCTTAACCAAGAAGGGCGAATGGCCACGATAGAACGGCGGAAGTTCTTGTTTGCCCTCGGCGCATCGGGGCTCGCGCCATCCTTGCTCGGGATCTCGGACAGCGACACGCCGGCGGTAGAACCGCTCGACCGCGCCCTCGTGCTTAGCGGCGGCGGCGCGCTCGGCGCTTACGAGGCCGGCCTGGTCGGCGCGCTGGCGGCCCGCGGTGCCGTGGGTGATGGGTCACCGCTCCTTCCGTACGAGATCGTTTGCGGAACGTCGATCGGCGCGCTCAACGGCTGGTTCGTTGCAACCGGCCAATATACGAAACTTCACGACCTTTGGTACGGCATTAGCGCCGAGAAACTCATGCGTCCGAAGCCGGAGTATGCAGCCTTGCGCGATTCGGAGAGCGGGCTCGTCGACCGGGCCGCATCGGTAGTTCAGCTGGCGAGACTGGCGAGAAATCAGACCGGGGTCTTGCAAAGCAAACCGGTCTACGACTGGATCGTGCGCAACGTCGATCCCACGACGCCACTTGTAATGCTGATGGTATGGGCGGTAACGAACCTCACGTTGCAGCGGCCCGAGTACTTTTTTCTGCGGCCGCGCGGCGCCGGCACGGACTTGCCCGAGAAGGTCGTCCACGCGCTTCAGCTCTCTCTGGGGTCGCAGACCGTCGTGCGCGAGGCGACGCCGGACCTATTGCACCGCGCGATCTTCGCTTCGGCGGCACTTCCCATTGTGTTCGATCCGGTGCTTATCCCAGGCCCGGACGGTACGATCAACGAGTACTGCGACGGGGGCGTCGCAAGCAACTCCCCGGTGGGCATCGCGCATGCGGTGTCAAAGGCGGCCGACGTCGTATTACTGGACCCGCCGTTCCAACCAGACGTCGACATTCAAGACGCCGTAGCGATTGCTTACAGCGTGTTCGGAACGATGCAGCGGAAGATTCTCGAGACCGAGATGCACAACGTGTATTTTCAATCGCTGGCCAGGCGAGCAATTGCCCGCCTGACGAGCGAAGAGTTCGCGCGCGCCTCGGCGGGCAACAAACTTCTCGAAAGGTTCGTGCGCACGCTCCCCGTGACCGACTTGAGCTATATTCGGCCGGCGCAGACTCTGCCCGTCACCGTCGCCGGCTTTGCGGACGAAGAGGGCATCGGCAAAGCCTACCGTACCGGCTGGCTCGATGTCGAGCGCGGTTTCACCCCATACGACTGGTCGACGTTCCAACTCTAACTGGAGGCCGGCCCGCCGGCAAAGCGCCCGCTCACCGAAAAATAATACGCAAACGCGTGAGGTTTGAAGGCGAAGAAAGCGATTTCGCCGTAGCGATGCCTCTTTAAAGACGGAAGTGTTTTTTATGAGTAGGGTCGATCGTTGGTTCGTAACGTTTGCCATCGCTCTTGGCGTGGTCTCCTGCACGCCCACCTATTACTTCCCAAACGTGATCCGGCTAACTCCCAACGGAACGGCATCGAGCCCGGCGCGAGAATCGATCGGATCGTCGTTTACGTTGATCGCGCTGGAAGACGGTTACACGGGCCTATTTACCGCCGAGACGATCGTCGGAAAATGCTGGGTCATTCAAACGCCGATCACAACGACTGGAGCCTGGACCGTGGTTCCGCAAGGCGGCACGTGCAGCAAACTCGACACCGAGGAGATCCAAGTCAAAGATACCAACGGCCATTCGGCCGTCACCTACATTCGCTCGACGAAATAACTTCCGCTCAAAGCGCCAAGTCAAAGACGGTTCCGCATCCTCCTTGGCTGCCGGAGCAGTCTCCGCTGCCTCCCTGATAGGTCGTGCCGTAGATTTTGTGTTTTAGCACAACGACCGGCGCCCCCGGATCCGACCCATCGGCGCCGCCAGCGAAGCTGTAGAGCACGCTCTCCGCACCTTGCGGCGTCACCTTGAAAACGCTACCGAGACCTTTCGTGCCGCCCCCGACGGTCGTGCCGTAAAAAGTGCCCTTCGAGAGCAACAGATTTGCTCCGGGAAGATTTCCGTCGGGAATGTCTTGGAAGCTGTAAAGCACGCTTTCTTTGCCTGCCGTGGTGACCTGGAAGAACGTCCCGGAACTTTTCGTGCCGCCGCCCTCCGTCGTGCCAAAAAGCACGCCGTTGTCGACGGTCAAGCCGTTCGGATAGGAACCGTCCGTGCTGCCGCCGGCAAACGTGTAGAGCGTATGCTTCTCGCCCGATTTGCCGATCTCGAAGATCGTCCCACATCCAGTGGTGCCGCAACCCGTGCCGCCCTCTAACGTCGTGCCGTAGAGTTTGCCCTTGAGCAGCGTTAGGCCCGAATATAGCCGCTGGCCGTCTGAACCACCCTTGAACGAGTAGAGCACACGCTCCGCGCCGGACGTGCCGACCTCAAAAACGGTCCCGCAGCCCGCACCGCCGCATCCCGAGCCGCCGCCGACCACGGTCGTGCCGTAGAGCTTGCCGTTGGCTACCGTCAATCCCGAAGCCGGAAAACCACCATCGGCACCGCCGGCAAACCGGTACAGTACGCTTTCCTTGCCGGATGCGCTCACTACGAAAACGGTCCCATGATCGCCCGCGCCACCTCCGCCCGTGGTGCCGTAGAGCATCCCCTTGTACGCCAGCAGCCCCGCATAGGGCCACGCGCCGTCTTCACCGCTATTGAAAGCACCTGAGAAGTTATAGATGACGTGCTCGGCACCGGATGCGCTCACTTTGTAAACCGTGCCGCAGCCGAGGTAGCAGAAGTTGCTTCCGCAGCTGGCAGAGCAATAGTTGACCGAGCCCTGCAATGTCGTCCCGTACAAGACGCCGTTGAGCGCGGTCAAACCCGCCAGCGGGCTTGCGCCATCCGGCGTGCCTTTGAAGCTGTAGAGCGACTTGTACTCACTGCGCATAGGGCGCTGCTGCGCGGCGACCGTTGGCGGCGAGGTAGAAATGGCGTTGTTGCCGGCGCAGCCAAAGAGCGCCGCGGTGGCAAAGATTCCGACGATGCGTGGTAAGCGTTTCATGGCCCCCCCTCTTGGTACGCCGAGCGATTCAAACCTTCTTCACTCGGCCTGGGGGCAGACCCTCGGCATGAAGTCACATTCGTGGTTTGTGAAACGCTACGCGCTAGAGGGTTTGCTCTACAGGACTGGAGGCCGGGACGAGTGGCACGCGACTTCGGGCGTCATGCGTACGGCGCGGCGGCCATTATTTATGGAGCGCTGGCGCTACACTGGAACGATGTCAACACCTGGCCGCAGCTTGCGGCGCTTGCGAAAGCCCCTTATCATGGGCCGGTCGCCTACATCGTTGCAGCGATCCTAATCGTAGGCGGACTTGCGATTCAATGGCGCCGGACGGCGCAGCTCGGCGCGGTCGTGCTGGGGGTCTTCTACCTCGTCGTCGCGGTGCTTTGTATACCGGGGATCGTTGCGGCTCCGCAAGTTTACAATAACTGGGGCAACTTCTTCGAGCAATTCTCTATCGCCTCGGGAGCGCTAATCGCTTATGCAAGCTTAGCCTCGGGCAGGCTAGCGTCTACGGCGCGCGCAGCCAGCATATTTTTTGGTATTTGCGTTGTCTCGTTTGCGCTCGAGCAGGCATTCTATTTGAACGCCACGGCCGGCTTCGTTCCAAAGTGGATCCCGCCCGGGCAAATGTTCTGGGCAATTGCTACCACGATTGCCTTCGCACTCGCCGCAATCGCCATTCTGTCGGGGCGTCGAGTTCTTCTGGCCTCTCGACTCCTCACGGCAATGTTGGTGCTCTTCGGATTACTGGTATGGCTTCCGGCGCTTCTCGGCAATCCGCACAGTCACTTCAACTGGGCCGAAAGCACCGAAAACCTGGCGATCGCCGCAGTCGCGTGGATCCTCGGCGATTACTGCGCAGCGTAGCGGAAGCGCCCAGGCATCCACACGCACCGGCTCCCATCGTTCATCACGAATGATTCAAAGCCATCGACTTCGGGGTTAAACTCCGCGTTATGCAGTTTGGTCGCGGGCCAATTCACAGCAGGATCCTGACGCGCCGCAGCGCGGGCTTTGCTGTTTGAGAATTGCCGTAAGTTTACCAGCGCATTCAGAGCGGAAGCCAGCCTCTTTGCATCGTCCATGGGAGTGAGGTTCTACGCACGCGTCGTAGAGACCTCAGGGTAGTCGGAGGGCGAGCAAAATGGTCGCCGAAGCTGTTTGCTTACGAAAGTAGCACTGCGCCCGTCGATGCGGATGACGATTAGGTTTGGCGATATTTGGTCGCTGCTCGGCGCCGCATTGCTGGCGATTGGGTTGCTCGTTAGAGTCGCACTCTATTTCCCACTTGCCGCGTTTCAGATCGACTCAGATGCCGTACTATCGGGCTTGTGCGCGTTTCGCATCGCCAACGGTGACTTTCCGATATTCTTTCCTGGCGGCACCCGCTTAGGCGCCGCCAGTTGTTACGTTGCGGCCGGCTACTTCCGCCTATTGGGGCCCGGCAGAATTGGTTTGGCTCTGACGGGACTGACGTGGGGAGCGCTTTACCTCGTCTTTACGCTGTTGTTTCTCCAGGCGATGCTTGGACGTAAGCGGGCGTGTTTGGCATTTCTATTTGCGATCGTGCCTTCGGAGCAGTTCATGACGGTTACGTATGCTCCATGGGCGTACGGCGAGATTATGGCTGCATGCGCTGCAATGCTCTGGCTTGCGGCCCTGTGGCGAAGTCAAGGCCTCCTGTGGCAACGGCTCTGTTTCGGATTCAGCGTGGGCGTCGGTTTGTGGTTCTCGATGGAATCGTTCATGGTTGCATTACCCGCGATTGCATGGATCGCGCTAAAGCGACGATGGGCGATGCTTAACGAAGCCATTCCGGCGTTTTTCGCTGCGGTTATCGGCGCGACGCCTTTCTGGCTTGGGAACGTCGGACACGGCTTTCCATCCCTGAGCCAGAACTGGGCCTCAAAGCCCGCCGCGAGTATCGGACAGGGCGCGAATAATTTCGTTTGGCTCAGCACCTACATGCTTCCAAAGCTACTCTTTCGATCCTCAGGATGGTGGTCAGAAACAACCGTTCTCATCGTCGCCTACGCAATCGTTGCAGTTGGATTCGTTTTAGCGATGCAACAGAACAGCCGGAATTCAGGCGGTTCATCGAACGCGCGCGCCGCGGGACTGTTGCTGCTTCTGGTCTTCGCCGCCGGTATGCTGATTTTCAGCGCTTCACAGGCCGGGACGGGCCGCGGCTGGACCGTCCGTTATATCGCGCCGTTGTACGTCGTGGTGCCGCTTTTTTGCGGCCTAGGGATCGAAACTGTGTGGACCTGGAGCAAGTCGCTGGCAGTCGCGCTCGTTGCTGCATTGCTAATTCCGAATCTGCTGCTCTATGGTCTACCCGGCAGCCCACTTCGCGCCGAGCTTACGACCGAGTTGGTAAATGAGCTGCGCGTATCCGACATATTGGCGCGCGATCGCGTTCAAATGGTTTACGGCGACTATTTCTGGGTCTATCACCTAAACTTCGATCGCCGCGAGCGCATCGCGGGAGTTCCGTCGGCGCCGTTCGTGGATTACTTAAACTACGGCGCTCGGTTAGGGGCACTGCCCGTGCGTTGGGCACTGCTAGGAGGCTCGGACGAGGTTCACCGGCTGGCTCGCGGTCTGCATGCACGCGGCGCGGTGACCGCTGACGGCGATCTATCGCTCTTCATTGCGGATTGTCCCGCGCCAAACGCTGCCGCCTTAATCGCAACGTTACGAAAGATTTCCTGGAGTCAATAGCCGGTGCGTCGTCTACTCCGTATCGGGTGGACGCGAGTCGAGAGGCTGCCGGAGAAAGTAATCCTTGCCGCGCGACGAGGGTATCTTCATAAAAGGCCGCGGTGGCGCAGAGAAATCAAAGCAATCCCGGGAAATGGGGTTGGCGCGCGCGTCGCTCGCCGAGAGCCTCGGCAACCCCCATTGGTCCTCGACGAACTTCAGGATGCTGCCGTGCTCGTAGTGCACGTGCGACACGCATCCCTTCTTGGCATACGCCGACACCATTAAAAGCGGAACGCGAATTCCCAGCCCGTCGTAGTCTACCAGCTTGGGTGGAACGTGATCGTACCAGCCGCCATAATCATCCCAAAAGATGAAGATAACGGTCGAATCCCAATACTGCGACTCTCCGATTGCATTCACCAGCGAGGCAACCCAATCGGGGCCGGTGTTTGAGCCGCAGCCGGCATGATCGGAGTTTACGCAAGTCGGCGTTACCCAGCTCACGGCCGGCAAAACTCCGCCTGAAACGTCTTTGAAAAACCGCGTCTGCGGCGTGATGACGTCTTTGCTCCAATCGTGACCATCATAGATATGTTTGATGGCCTGATAGGCGCTCCACGCTCCGCCGCCGCCGTGCACCGTGGATGTGTAGTACCGCCACGACACTCCCGCGTTGTCGAGTTCGTCGCCAAGGGTCGCGTTATTAAAGCAGGGCTCGATGCTCCTCCCAATCGTCCTTTGCGCAGTCACCGTTGGAATCACGTCACCCGAGCCGCCTTCGCAGCCCCAGGGACCGATAGGATAGTTTACCGTCGAACTGGCTTGAGCCGCGATGATGTATTGGTGAGAGATAAAGCTGCTCGAGTCGAAGTTCGAGGGAAACATCTCATCGGCAAAAACATAGTGTTTTCCAATGAAGAAGTACGGTTGCGTCTCGAAGCCCGGCACGTAGCTATACGGCGGGTTCGCATTGGGGCATTGCGGATATCCGGCCTTTCCACACTCCCAGTACTCTTTGTCGAAGCCGTCCATTTTGCAGTCCGTTCCGGGATACGCGCCCCGACCGTCGCAAGCGCTAAAGAAACTCGTCGAATCGTGCTGAAAATCCCAGCGAGCTTCAAGGCGGACCGGGCTGAGAGTAATTTTCTCTCCGCTGCGGTTGAAACCGTACGATCGCGTGTCCGCGCCCGGAAATCCGTGAAAGAGATTATCGACCGAGCGGTTCTCTTGAACGATGATGACCGCGTGACGAATCTGACGATAGTGATTCGCCGGAAGCCCCTCCGGTGCACTGCCGGACTCCGGGGGCGAGCCGGCCGCGCTTCCAGTGCACGCGGATAGCACCAGCGCGATCGCCACGCCGATCGCCAAGCGTAGCGTGGGAGAACTATTCATTTGCGCACCTTGGGTAAGCGATTTGCCTAGCCGATTATTCTGCGCGGAACGCCTACGCGCCTCGGCTCAGGCTTTCCAAACGATGACGTTAATCAACGCAACGGTGGTGCCGTCGGTATTGGAATGAGAGACGAGGCCTGCGGCGTCGGTGCTGCCGGCATCGGTGCTCGCGGCATCGGTCCAGGCGATTGCGGTTCCGATGATAGTGCCATCGCTGCAACGATCGTGACGATCGGCAGCAACGGCATGCACGCCATCGCAAGCCGCACCTTCTTCATTCCCCGCGTCATCCACGATGCGGCGATCGAAACGACGCACGCAACGGGAAACGTAACGAAGCCAAGAACGATCGCCCACACCAGCGGATTTGAATCCGACCCCGGCGCATCGAACGCCATCGGCGCCCCGACCGCGGCTATCAAGAAGCCGGGCACCGCTAGGACTCCCCAAATTACCGATACAACGATCGCCAGAATCGGCCGAGGCCTGCGATTATCCGGCACCATCGCGGTTCTTTGAGAGGCCCTTCCAGCCGAAAATTCCCGCGACCAGCAACGCCACGCCGACGAACCCGACTAGGCCGCAAACCTGTCCGACCTCTTGCATCATACCGCTCGGATCGGTCGAACGCGCCATCTGACCCGTCATGACCCAAAAGAATGCCCCAGCACCGGCCATAAAAACCAGACCGCCGATGATTAAGCGCCAATTTTTTTGTCGCACGAAATACTCTCCTTTGTCAGCTCTTCGCTCATGCCCCAATCTAGCATCCGGCTCGTTCGGAAGCGTACGGCAATGGGCCCGCGTCAGCGAGCCCGTACCGCTATCTCGGATCGAGCGACGCTCTCCTATATCTTGACTTCGCTGACCGTCGCACCGATGGGATACTGAGTGCCCGTCAGGTATTTTTGATTCGCTCCGCCCCGCAGGGAGTCGATGCCGACCGTTCCGCAATACGTATCCGGCCCGACGATCTTGGAGCCTTGCACCCAGGGCTGAACGACATCGCTGAAGCCGCACGAACCAGGTAGCGCGAACTCGCCGATCGTCGTACCGAACTTGCCTTTGACTTGGACTTGATAGATTCCGGAACCGGCCGAAGCACTGAAAGACTGATCGTCGAGATCCACATGCTTTCCGTCCCACTGAACGCCGCCTGGGAAGTGGATGGTCACGTCAAGGAAAAGCGCCTTAAACGTGCCGCTGCCGCGCGGAAGTTCGACGACGACCGTTCCGCCCGAACTAGGTCCTTCAACCTCGACAAAGAGGTTGCCCCGATCGTCGTAGGCTGGAGGGAAATAGTAGTACATGCCCGGCGCCTGGTAATCTTTCGGTGTGCCCGTTGCATGCGCAAAGACGGAGATGCCGCCCGGATAGTTGTCGGAGACGAAAGTGGCGACGGCGAGATTTCCGGTCTTCGGGTCGACCGAGCAGCCGACGGGATATTGGCCCGGAGTGTCGAGGGTTTGGATTGGGTTCGTGCCGCCGTGCGCGTACTCCACGACGTCCGACGCTTCGAACTGTGTGATAAAAATGTTGCCGGATTTGTCTGTACACTGACCGTACGGTGCGGCGAAGCCAGTCAGCGTTCCCACCAACTCGCCTTTCGGATAGGAGTACACGTATACGTCATCCGTCTTCTGGTCGGAGACGTAGAGCAACTGCTGCTTCTTGGCATCGGGAGACATCCACGAGCGCTGATGGTCGGGTTGCACGCTTATCGCAGGCTTGCCCGGCATCGTGGGAGTCATGACATTGGCCGACGACGGCGAGCCGGGATTGGCCGCAGCAGCGTTCTGGGCTGCCGCGGGTGGTGCGAATGCAGACTGCGCGCCGCCGGAGCTGCAGCCGGCGAAGATAGCTGCAGCCGCAATGCCGCCTACGACATATTTTAACGAGATCGAGCTATTCATGAGAAGTGTTTGATCCTTAATCACAGAGAGCGGGCCGAGGTGGGAACCGCCTGGGTTGTATCGCTCGACTCTAGCGGGTGAGGCGTTCGAAAGCGTACGGGCTGCGGGGAAGGTCTTCGGGCCGCCCCGCGCTATCGTAGCCATACGCGAGCACCGTACGGTGTGCTCCGGAAAGGATAGGACATGATTCAATCCACTATTCGCCCGAGCCGGATCGCAGTCGCAGGGATGGTCGCGGTTGGCATGGCTATCGCAGTCTCCAGCTTAGGCATCGTGCGGGCGGAACGCGTGATGCCGGACAAGAGCAAGACCTACAAATGCAGCAGCGGCACGGCGTGCGTCGAGGGCAACGCAACAGGCAGCAGCACGTGGGGCGTCTATGGCGTCGGTGCAATCGCCGATGGCGTTCACGGCGTCACCAGCTCTACCAATGGGAACTCGGGTACGTCGGGGATCAGCACCGGGACGAGCGGGTCGGCCCACGGCGTATACGGCCGTTCTTCGAACGGACAGGGCGTCTATGGAGCCTCTTCGAGCAACAATGGCGTCGAAGGCCATTCTACCGGGACTGGGGCTTCCGGGGTCGCGGGTATTCAGCGAGGCACGTCGAGCGGCAGCGGCGACGGCGTGTACTCGGAATCGGCAGACACAACGAATTTGTATGAAGCCCTCGAAGCGAAGGCCGACAGCTCCAACACGTATATCTTTGAGGGTTACAACGCCTCGACCAACGGCCTATGCACGATCGATTACGACGCGACTCTGTCCTGCACGGGAGGCGCAGTCGTTAGGAACGTACGCACGCGACACCGGACCAGCAGCGGCGAGCACGTTCTCGCGTACGCGTCAGAGTCGGCCACCGCGACGATCGAAGACATCGGAACCTCGCGAATGGTCGCCGGTGTCGCCAACGTGCAGATCGATCCGGCCTTTGCTTCCGTGATGGATCGGAAGTGGTACTACGTCTTCCTTACGCCGTTGGGAGACACGCGCGGCCTCTACGTGAGCATGAAGACGGCGTCGGGATTCCAGGTGCGCGAAAATGAGGGCGGCCGCTCTCGGGTCGAGTTCGATTATCGCATCGTTGGGCACCCTCTCGATGCCAAGAGCG